>Ga0302278_10003037_pt1:12500-18751 | contig 18751 bp, 14 predicted proteins | sample III_Bog_N3_2_FD_194543 | JGI IMG/M metagenome (GOLD analysis project Ga0302278, IMG submission 194543) | Peat permafrost microbial communities from Stordalen Mire near Abisko, Sweden - III_Bog_N3_2 | ecosystem: Environmental > Terrestrial > Soil > Wetlands > Peat | place: Sweden...
TAAGTCTTTACAGACATGGGACTTCCCGCCTGCGTTTGCTCGTGATATGCTTGCAGTCGGTTGTGTTCAGCCGGCAACAGAGCTCGCTTCGACCCATTCTGATCGCCTCGGACCTACTCCTCGTCTGGGCCTCTCTCGAATTCGCCTATTTTTCCCGGTCCGCGCTTCCCTTTCAGCGCATCTTCTTTCTTACATTCGCGGTCAAGGCTGGCCTCGTCTTGTTCACCCCCGCCGCCTGGGTCGCTCTCGGACTCTGGATGGGGTCCTATGATCGGCCCGTTCTTGAGCCTTTGGGGTCGATCACCGCGCGTGCGGCCAGGCAGTCGTTGGGGTTGCTACTTGCACTGGTCGTCTATGAGTACTCCCAGCGACTGGACCTCAGCCGACCATTTCTCGTACTCGTTTGCATTTACGCGGGTTGCGCCACGGCGGTGTTCCGGCTTCTGCTCGACGCGCTGGCGCGCCGTTATTGGACGCGTCTGGTCCTGCCGAGCCACTTGTACGTCGCGGGGACCGGGGAGGCTGCACTCCGGATCGGAGGCTTGATTGAGGCCTCCGCCCGGTTCGGCCTCTGCCTGGATGGCTTCCTGGGAGACCGGCCCGGGCAAATCGCGCTGACCCAGACTTACCAGGTCTATTCGATTGACCGGTTTTCTGAACGGCTCAGGAATTCGGTCGTGGACGAAGTGATCGTTGCCGTGGAAGGGCACCAATTGCCGGGACTCGAAGACTTCCTGCTCATGTGCGAGGAGGAAGGGGTCCGTACGCGGCTCAGTCTGGACTTCTTCCCACATCGTCGCGGCTCAGTCTCTTTGGAGCGGTTGGGTCCGGCGCCCCTGCTCACGCTTTCGCGTACGCCTTCCGACGAGGCGCGTCTTTTGATGAAGCGGATTACCGACATCTTTGCCTCCGCGTTGCTTCTCGTTTGCTTCTTGCCGTTGTTGGCGCTTGTCGCGTTGGCCGTCCGTGTAAGTTCGAAGGGACCTGTGATTTTCAAGCAGACCCGCTGCGGCCTGAATGGACGCCGGTTCACGCTATATAAATTCCGAACGATGGTCGAAAATGCCGAGGAGTTGTTGTCGGACGTAGCCCACCTCAACGTCAAGACCGTGAACTTCAAGATTCCCGACGATCCCCGGCTGACAACCGTCGGGCGGTTGCTGCGAAAGTTTTCGCTGGACGAACTGCCGCAGTTATGGAACGTGTTGAAAGGTGAAATGGCTCTGGTGGGTCCCCGCCCCGCAATTCCAGCGGAAGTGGAACAATATAGGCGATGGCAGCGGCGCCGCCTCCGAATGCGCCCTGGGCTTACCTGCCTGGGCGCCGTGGAGGGGCGCGACGCGCTCGATTTTGAAGAAGCAATGAAGCTGGATCTGGCCTACATCGATTCCTGGTCGCTGGCGCAGGATTGGATCATTATGTTCCGCACCGTACCTCGCGTTCTGACCGGGAGAGGAGCTCATTAGAATCATGCAACTCATTCCGACCGAGCAGGAAGTTATTGAACTTCTGAAGCAGACCGGCGCCTTGCGTTATGGCCACTTCGAGTACCCCAACGGGCTGCACTCGGACATGTACCTGCAGCCCGCGCTGGCGATGCGCCGCTACGAGACTGCTAAGTTGCTGAGCGTCGCACTGAGCCGGAAGCTTCGCGCCAACTCGGAGATCCGGGCGATGATCCCTGGGTTGAGCATCGTCGCCCCCGCGACGGGCGGGCTTCCCGTGGCTTACGGCATGTGCGAGGCCTTGCGCGCTCACCAGGTATATTGGGCCGAGAGCTCTGGACACGAAGATCAATTGCGGTTTCGTCCGCATCTCGAGCCCAGCCCCGGGGAAAAGGTGCTCATGGTGGACGACGTTCTTCGCACCGGCAAGAAGCTTACTGAGCTGAAAGCCATGATCGAACTGTTCGGAGCTCAGGTAGTCGGACTGGCGGTCCTGGTCTATGAGCCTAATCCGGAGACGAAGAGTTTCGGCTCCCTGCCCTTCTTCTATCTGACCAAGCTGGAAGCAAGGTACTTCGGCAATAAAGATACGGCCGAATCCTCCAGTCACATTGACGGGCCGGCCGAAAGGGTCTGGATTTAAACAGGCTCAACTTTGAAATAGAGCAGGCTTGCTAGGCAAAGCGTTCCGCATCTTCGGCAATGGTGCGGCCGATGCGGTGTATCCGCATTGTCTGCGCAGTGGCAAACTGTTTCCGCTTCTCCGTTCTTGCCGTTGCAACAGGGCAGTGCAATGAGAGCACGATCGCTCAGTCTGCTATTCGCTTTCGCAACTCTGGGCAGCGCTGGCTCGCAGATCAAAGCTGGCGCTGCCAGTGTTTCCATTGCTCCCGGCCAGCCGGCATGGCTGGCCGGATCTTCCGGGCGTAGCCATCCGAGCGAGTCCACGCGCGGGGACCTCCGCGCCCGCGCTCTTGCCATCGACGACGGATCCGGCGGCCGCGCCGTGCTCATCTCCGTCGAACTGCTGGCAGTTCCGCGCACGCTCACGGAAATGATTGCCGCTGACATCATGAAGAAACTCGGCCTGGAACGTGGGCAGATCCTCATCAATGCCACTGGAACGCGCAGCGCGCCGTTTGTCCAGGGGCTGCAGCCGGTCCTCGCGCCCGCCAGCGTTGAGGAACGGCGGAATATCGCCCAATACACGGCCGGGCTCTCCCGCTCTCTTGTCGATCTGACCGCCGCAGCTTTCTCGAACATGCAACCGGCGCGTGTCAGCATCGCCTTCGGCCGCGCGTCGTTTGCCGTAAATGTACCGCTCGCGGACGCGCTTGACGCCTCCAGGCCGGCCGGCCCCGTCGACACTACGGTGCCCGTGCTGCGAGTCGAAACAACCAGCGGAAAGATGCTGGCTGTCGTCTTCGGCTATGCGTGCCGCGCCGCCACGCTGGACGCCGATTCCTATGCAGTCAGCGGAGACTACGCTGGCATCGCGGCTGATACTGTCGAGCGCGATTTCCCGGGGTCTATCGCTCTCTTTTTGAGACTCTGCGACGGTGACCAGGCTCCAAGCCCACGCGGCTCCGAAAGCCTGGCACAGGTGCATGGAGTTGCGCTGGCAAGGGAGGTTGGCCGGCTTCTGAAGTCACCGATGCGACCCGTCGCCGCTCCGCTGCGCGCGACGCTGATTGAGACTTCGTTAACTTTTTCACCAGGCACGCGGGCAGAGTTCGAAAAGGACTCGAAGAGCAGCGACCCGTCACGAGCGCGGTGGGCAAGGCGGTTGCTTGCCGCCTATGATGCCCGCATCGAGCTTCGGGTAATGCCCTACCCGGTCCAGGTGATTCGCTTCGGAACGAGCTGCGCCATTGTCGCACTCGGTGGCGAGCCCTCAGTCAGTTACGCGCTGAAGATTCGAAAGCTGCTGCCCCAAGAGAATCTCATGGTCGCAGGCGGAACCAACGATGCCGGCTACTTTGTTCCTGCCGCTGAGCATTCGAATTCCGTGGATGCCGAATCTGCTGATAGCATCGTCTATTCTGGGTTTCCCGGCACGTTTACCAGCGAAACGGAGGAGCGGGTTCTGGATGCCGTCAAGAGGGCCTGGAATCGTGTGCTGAAGTAGTCTCTCTCACGACGGAGGGTGGGGTTGGCGTACGAAGCGTGACGCGGAGGGGTTCATGAGTAGTGGTCTTTACGGAGCAATCGAGGCGGGTGGAACGAAGTTCCTCGTCGCTGTCGGGAATGACCCGACACACCCCATGGACGTCCGTCGCATCCCGACGTCGAACGATCCGCAAGAAACCATGGCGGCGGTGACCGCTTACTTCCAGCAGCATGCTCCACTGGACTCGCTCGCGGTGGCTTCCTTCGGACCTGTTGATTTCGTCCGAAAAGCCATTGGCAAGACGCCGAAATTGGCCTGGCAGAACTTCCCGATCGTGGACACGCTTACCGGGGCGCTCAGCGTACCCGTGATCCTGGAGACCGACGTCAATGCCGCCGCCATCGGAGAATCGCTCTATGGTGCCGGCAGGGGCGTAGGAACGTTCGTCTACATCACCGTTGGCACCGGCATTGGAGGCGGAGCCGTCATCGACGGCAAGACGCTCCATGGGCTCATGCATCCGGAAATGGGGCATCTGCCAGTGCGCCGTCATCCCGATGACCCATTGGATTTTCGAGGCGCCTGCCCGTTCCACGGCGAGTGTCTCGAAGGGATGGCCTCCGGACCCGCCATGCGCGCGCGTTGGGGCCAGCCGGCTGAAACTCTTCCCCCTGGTCATCCCGGCTGGGGAATTGAAGCCTATTACATCGCGCAGGCTTGCCTCTCGCTTGCCTGCATTCTCTCGCCGCACCGGATCGTCGTTGGCGGCGGGGTGTTCTCCAATGCCGCGCTGTATGTGCTCGTCAACGAAGAACTGGCGCGGCTCGTGAACGGCTACCTGCCACTGCCGGAAGTGGTGCCTCCCGATCTCCCGTTGCCGGCACTGACGGGCGCTCTGGCCATGGCTGGAGCCGCGGCCCGGCGTTGAGCGGTCGTTTCTGGCGAGTCTGGAAAGCCGGAAGGCCCCTACTTGGGGCAGTTCAGCCACCTGAGCGTGGGTCGAACGTTGCTGGCCCGCAAAGAAAATCAACTCGAGATCAGTAATGTGCGAGGCGGCAAGCGCAATTCCACTATAATCGGCCAATGCGTCGGAGATTCTTCTGCTTTCTGGCCGGATTGTTGATGCTGATTGGATGCTCGCCGAAGTCTCCAGCCCCTGGGGCGGCGAGTTCCAGTTCCCCGGAAACCGTAGTGTGGATTCAGAACGGGTGGTCCGCTGACGAACGCGCCGAATACCACCATCTGCCGGAGGGCAGCGAGCTGATGCCCTACCAACTCCTGGCCAACCTCATCAGCGTCAAGACGGGCAAGCCGTTCCTGCAGAACATGGAACGCTTTGGTTTTATTCCAGATGCCGTAAGCAACTGGAACCCTCACGGACTGCCGATTGGCCTGACGACCGGACACTCGCGCAATGTTAGCCACATCGGCCTTGAAGTAGTTGGATTCAACTGCGCCGGGTGCCATGTCAGCGATCTGACCTACAAAGGGAAAAGGCTCTTGATTGACGGCGCGCCGTCCCACGTCGACCTGCAGGCGTATCAAAAGGAGTTCAAGGATTCCTTCGAGGCTACGATGCGCGATCCGGTCAAGCTCGCTGATCTGGTGGTCGGCTTTAATCGTGGTCTCCTCGCTGGCGACACTACGGCAAACGTGGACGCCTCTGCCTATTCTTCCGATCCCGCGGCGAAGATCGCAGGCAATGTGGACGCCGCTCCAACGGCCGACCGGAGTTTCCGCAGCAAGTCTTCCCGCGAAGCGGATGCCGCAGACCCCGCCGCCGCTCTCCGAGCACAAACGCCCGCCGAACGCTTTCGGACCACGGTCGCCTTGCTGAAGGCCCAGCTCGCCTACGTCAAGAACGGGAAATTGCTGCTCGACGGCACTGAGCCCGGCCCCGGGCGCGTCGATGCATTTGGCGCTGCCCGCAATCTTCTGTTCTCGAAGGACGCTATGCGGATGCAGTCGCCAGTGAGTTTCCCGTTCATCTGGGACGTTCCTGATACGACTCAGCAGCGTTCGGAGGCGGACGCTGTTTGGATCCATTACGACGGGAACACAAACTCGATCCTGGAGCGCAACATTGGACAAGCGCTCGGGATGGGCGCGATCTTCGATCCAAGAACCTATGCATCGACGCTGCGGATCGAGAACCTGCATCGGCTTGAAGTCCTGACGCATAAGCTCACTGCGCCCAAATGGCCCGCAGACAGTTTCGGCCCCGTTGACGAGACGAAAGCGAAGGCTGGCGAGAAGATCTTCACCAGCATGTGCAGAGATTGTCATCAGAACCGGCTGTACGAACTGACGGACGTTGGAACGGACCCCCAACGGGCTAACAGCTTTGGACAGCCGGTTCCCAGCGCTGGGGGTAAACCGTTTCCCATCGCTATCCAACCGATCCTTGACCACCTGAAGGCCCGTGCATTTCTGGACGATGGGGTATCGTTGGCCGACCAGAAGACTATGGATGCCCCCCACGTGATCTGGCGCGCAACCGGCCGGTACCTGGCGCGGCCGTTGACCGGCGTGTGGGCCACCGCTCCATATCTGCACAACGGATCGGTTCCGACGCTTCGCGACCTGCTGCACCCAGATCGGCGGCCGGCCAAGTTCATTACGGGGAATCGCGAATACGACCCGAAAGACGTCGGTTACTCAACAAGCGGAAACGGCTGGACCTTCGATACGTCGCA
>Ga0302278_10003050_pt1 | contig 18686 bp, 15 predicted proteins | sample III_Bog_N3_2_FD_194543 | JGI IMG/M metagenome (GOLD analysis project Ga0302278, IMG submission 194543) | Peat permafrost microbial communities from Stordalen Mire near Abisko, Sweden - III_Bog_N3_2 | ecosystem: Environmental > Terrestrial > Soil > Wetlands > Peat | place: Sweden: Abisko...
TATGCTGCGGTAATGTAAACAAGCTGATGGATCCCGCCGGGCCGTAATACAGTTTGCCCGCCGCGTCATTCAAACAGAATATGGCCAGCAGCACGGCAATGGCCCCAACCAGGAAGCCCCATTTACGAATGGTCTGGTAGTGGGTGGCGGTATAGGCCGCCAGCAGGGTCAGGCCATAACCGATCATCATGGCAAACAGCCCGTGTGAGGCGGTGAAGAACACCTTGTTCAAATCCGTGGAGGAGCGGTCTGGAGTCACGTCGATGAGCACCACCAGCAAAACGGACAGGCAGACATAAACCGCCACCAACCCCATGATCCAGGATCGCTCGCGCCGGTGCAGCTTCATGATGAAGGCAAACGGCAGCAAACCAATGAAGATATAGACCCAGCTGAAGGCCTCGCCCAAGCCTTGAACGATATACTTCAATTGGAACAGAAAATTACCAAAGTCAGCCGTGCCGGTGATGCCCTGATATTGACCGCGGCTCAACGCATGAAAGAAGCCTTCGACCGTGCGGGGATACCCCCATTGCATCGGCGGATCCGTCATGCCCGATACCGCCTCGTAAAAATAAACGCTGACGCCCGCTCCCCAGGCCACCCCCATGACCAGCAGGGATTTCCATTCCGACAGCAGTCCCTCCGTTTTAACCACCAGCCAGCCGCCTGCGGCGAGCGAACCGATGCCCACGATGTAAAACAGGTCCTTTTCGATTTCGCTCATGCCTTTCAAGGCTGGCACGGAATTCCTCAACATCAGCCCCACCAGGAAAATGGCGCTGTTGGCCACAAACAAATCGCGGCCCAAACGCGGCGAGGCCAGCGCGATGGCCACCTCAATGCCCATGGCGCTCAGCAGCAGGGTCTGATGGATCGTGGCGCACAAACCATACAGGAACATGGCCAGATACAGATACCGGCGCTGCTGGGGCGCATACATCCAGCGCATCAGGCACGCCATCACCGCAATCAGCCACGGCACCCCAAACAGGGAGATGCGGTTGATGACCACCGATTCGCTCCACATGAACACGTCCAGTCCCAACAGGGTGCCGGCGACAAAGCCGGAAACCGAGCAGATGGCGTTTTCCCACTGGCGCGGCAGGCCTTTGATGGTTTCAATGCCTTCAATCAACATGCTGCTGCCCCGCGAAACCATCAGCGCCAGCAGGCCGCAACCCATGGCGGCGGCGAAGGATTCGCCCACCTCCACGCGCCAGGCAACATTGCCGAAGGGCAGGATGGCCGTCCAAAACCAGGCATAGACCGACCAGAACGGGTAACCTGGGGGATGGGGAATGCCGGCATAAAACGCGCCGGTACACAGTTCGCCGGAATCCTCCAAAGTCTGCTCGGGTGCCAGCGTGAGCAGGTAAACGATCCAGATGACGCCAAAGGTGAGGAGCAGCGTCAGCCAGTCCGTCGGCCGGAACATCGGCGCGACCTTGGCCGTGGTGGGATTGTTGGCGGTCAATGAGCCCGTCGTCCCAAGGACGCCAGGGGAGCCCGCCGGGGCATTCGGTTGATTTGGTTTGGACTTTCCCATGATTCAATCTTTATTCGTCAATTTGCGTTCGCTTGTTGTATCAGTTTCCACCGCAATTTCAACTGATAGACACCGCAATTGTTGAATTTGTATAAACCTCCTTGCCATCACCCCTTTTTCAGCTATGCTATACGGCTCATTTAACGCGTTAACCGAGAGTGACCAATTTTTGACTTGATTTGATTTATGGCTACAGCAAACGATCTCCGCCGCGGCATGGCAATCAATTATAACGGTGACATCACCGTGGTTTTGGACATGCAGCACCGCACGCCGGGCAACCTCCGCGCGTTTGTGCAGGCAACCCTCCGCAGCATCCGCACCGGCAAATCCTCCGACGTCCGCTTCAGCTCGACGGAGAAAATCGAGCCCGTGCCCATGATCAGCAAGAAGATGGAATACAGCTACAAGGATGGCGCGGATTACGTCTTCACCGATCCCGAGAACTATGAGACCGTGACCCTCGCCAAAGAACTGGTGGGGGATGCCATCAGCTATCTGGTGGAAAACGGCACCGTGACCGTCACCTTTGTGGAGGACAAGGCCGTGACGGTGGAAATTCCCTCCAGCGTGGTGCTGACCGTGACCGACGCCCCGGAAGGCATCCGCGGCGACTCCGCCAACAACGTGCAAAAGCCCGTCACCCTGGAAACCGGCATCACGGTGCAAGTGCCGCTCTTTATCAAGACCGGCGAAAAGCTCAAGATTGACACGCGCACCGGCAAATACATGGAGCGCGCCTGAGCGGGCACCGGCTCGTTTCGGGTGGCAGCGGGTTGCCGGCCGTCACATTTTCTGCGGGCGCACGATGTAGTGGGTTGAGGTGCGGATCTCCCGGGAAGGTTCCAGAACGGCGGAATGGAGGAGCAGCCTTTCCAGTTGTTTGGTGGCGTCCTGGCGCACGAGGTCGGCATCGTTGCCGCGGACGAGCAGGTTGGCTTCGGGGCAGTAGAGCCAGAATTGGCCGTTGGTGTAGCCTTCAATCCAGGTGACCACCGCCCCACTGTTGACCAGGTCGTTGACGTATGGCTTTTCGATCATTTGCTTGGCGAGTTCGGTGAACTCGGCCCAAGCGATGGGTTTGACTTTGCATTCGTTGGCGCCCGCCTGCAGCGCCTGTGACGTCATGATTTTATCGAGCGAGGAACTGACCAGGATGATGGGTAGCTGGGTGGTGGAATATTGCGCTCTTATTTCGCTGATCAGCCGGATGCTGGTCCCGTCCGGGAGTGACCAGTCGAGGATGACCAGATCGAAATGTTTTCGGCCCAGTAGTGCGCGGCCTTCGGCCAGGGAAACGGCGTTGGTTATGTCGGCAAGCTTCGCCAGTTTTTGTTTCAGCACCCATTGTGAGGTCGTGCTGTCTTCGACGTAGAGAATTTGCTTTTTGCACTCTGGGTTCATAAGGCGGACGAGTTCAATTCGCTCATCGGTTCCGAGCTCCTCCCACCCGGCCGGGGTTGCCCGAGCATTCACCCGCACTTTTTCAGAGCGGCCGAAAACCCGTTTCGGATTTCGGGCTTCGGATCTCGGTTTTCGGGTTTAATCGCAGCTGGCAAGTGGCTAATTACTTGCCGGTTTCGTCTTTGATGCCCTGGGCCGATTCCACTAATTCCCGGATGCGCCGGGCATCGGCCTTGCGGTGACCGTGACTGGCCAGGGGATCGGTTCCGCCGCTGGATTCCACCAGGATATCCGACCAGAGCAGGCCGGTTTTGATGTGGACGGACGCCACCTTGGAGATGCTGATGCTGATTTCATCCCGGCTGAACCAGGAGCGTTTATGGCGGATGACCGCCTTGTCCGTAACTTCAATCACCGTGGGGAAAAGATGATTTCCACTCGTCCAGCGGCTGGCTTTGAATTTTTCCGGATCCATGGTCACAGCATAGGCTCTCCGCTGGAAATGTCGAACGCGGAGTGGGACCAGGGTTCGCGGAGGCGCAGGACAAAATTCTTCCGGCCGGTCCAAAGCTCGAATGGGGCGACCCAGCTGGCGGAGCGCGTGTCGGAGACCAGCCGCAAACCGCGTTTTATGTTATTTTTCAGCGCCTGCCAGCTTTTTCCGTGAAGGGACGGCGTCATCGAGGGCAGAAGACAATCTATGCGGTGTCCATCATTTTGGATTCGCACTCGGGGCAAATGCCGTGGGTGATCTTGGTCTTGGAATTGGTGGTGATGTATTTCTCGATCTGATCCCAGTAGCCGGAGTCGTTGCGCACTTTCTTGCACCACGCGCAAACGGGCAGCAGGCTTTCCAGGGTTTCGATCTTGCCCGCCAACTGGCGGGTGCGCCGCAAGGTGGCCAGCGCATCGGCACTCACGCCCAGCAGCATGGAGAGCAGGCTGAACGCCACCTCCTGCGCGGGCGCCACTTCGCGGCGCAGCAGGCCGCAAAACATGCCCATGACCTGGCTGGAAATCGCCAGCGAATGCAACACGCCGCGTTCGGGATCGGACTGGTTGCCCAGCAGAAAAAACACCGGGGTGCCCTGGCGCAAGGCGTACGCAAAACGGCCGGCCCGGACTTGGCCATCCACGATGCTCTGCAAAACCACCCCCTCCGCCTCATCGCCCGCCAGGGAAAGTTCAAAGCTGAAATCCTGTGGGTTGACGGTCCAGAAGGCGGTCTGGGAAAACAGGTTCAGCCCGCCCAGATAGCCCCGGCTGACGTTCAGAATGCCTTTGACACTGTCCTGCTCGTGCAGGTCGCGGCGGAAATGCTCCAGCGCGGCGAAGAGCGCGGGCAGTTCGCGCTGGGCTCCGAGCTGGTTCAGTTTCTCCAGGCCGGTCCGCAGAAAATCCGGATAGACGGAGTCAAAGTTTTCGCTCATGGCCGGCCGGGGGGTCGTTTTTCAGAAAGGCCTCTTCGACGGCGAGGATTTGCTCATCCACCGCCTCCACGATTTTGGTCAGCGTCTCCAGCTCCAGGCCCAGCAGGGACCACGCCTTGTCCTCCAGCGGCGGAATGAATTGCTCGCCCGACGACCCGATGCCCATGGCGTTCACGAGATGATCCGCAATATGCACCACGGCCGCCTCCATCCGCGCCACGCTCTGGCCGGGCGTGTGATGAAACGCCACCGCCTGCACCAGCACCGGCGGATAACTCCAGCTTTGCAACAACTCGGAGGCAATCTGCTGATGGTCGTAGCCGAGCACGCGCTTCTCCGCCTCGCGCAACAGCAGGCGCTCGCGCTGATACAGTTCAAACACCGTCTGCGCCCATTCCGCCGCCTGCGAAAGCAGCACCAACCGGCCGACATCATGCAGCAGGCCGGCCACGAAAAATTTGTCCGGCTTGGGCAGGCGCCGCTCCATGGCGAGCAATCGCGCGGTGATGCCCACCGCCAGACTGTGCCGCCAAAAGGAATCCTTGTTCACGAATTTGTCCGGCACGCCTTTAAACTGTTCCAGCACGCTCGACGCCACGATCATGTCCTGGATTTGCTGGATGCCCAGCAGGCTCACCGCCTCCGCCACGGTGCTCAAACGATTGGCAAAGCCGAAAAACGGGCTGTTCGCCAGCCGCAACAGCCGCGCGGTCAGGTCGGGATCCTTTTGAATCGCGTCGCCAATGGTGCTTAAATTGCACTGTGGCGACTGCAACGCCTGCTCAATCTCCTGCAACACTGGCCCATACGAACCCAGACTGCGGGGCACGGCCTGCACCATGGCCTTGATGGAAGGGGGATGGGACGTGATCATGAGGTCATGCGAGTGGTCGCAGGCTGTGCCGGGCCTGGCGCAGCAACATGAGTTTGAAGATCTCCGCCGGCACGGGCCCGAATTCATCCGGCTTCCAAAATCGCGCCCGCAGGTCGGCGGTCATCCGCCCCAGCACTTCTGGCGGCAACTGCGCGAGCGGATCGTGGGCTTGGGCCAGCTTGTCATCGGCTTCCACCTCCACCTCGGTCACGCCCCAAGCCTGGAGAATGTTGATTTGCCGCTCCGTCAGTTCGCAGCCCGACGGGGCGAGGAGCATGCCGTCAATATTCTTGATATCGCGGGCCACGACCATGCCTGGCTGCAAGGCTTCCGATTTGACACGAATCACAGTGTTTCATCGGCGGGAACCGGAGCCCGCTTGAATGCGAATACAGGTGGGGGCGCCTCCGCCACGGGTTTTAGATTTTCAAAGGTGCTACCCACTACTACTTGGTGCGACACTGTCCTGCAATCAGACAAAAGATTTGTTAACGCCACTCCCACCATCCGATTTCGCGCTTCAAAGGTCGGACTGACTCGGACTGACTCGGACTGCGCCGGCTTCTGGACGGCGGATTCCCTCAGCGGGTTCAGCGGATGAGCTGCTTCTCCAGATAATGCACCACCTGGCGCACATTGGAATCCACTTCCATGCGGTCCTTGACCAGCCGGCAGGCATGCAGCACGGTGCCGTGGTCGCGTCCGCCAAATGCCTCGCCAATGGTGTTCAAGGAGCCTTCGGTCATCTGCCGCGACAAATACATGGCAATTTGCCGGGGAAACGCGATGTTCTCGGGCCGCCGCTTGCTGGTCATGTCCGCCAGGCGGATGTCAAAATGCTCGGCCACGCGCTTTTGGATGACCTCAATGCTGATGGTCTGCCGGCCTTCCTCGTGCAGGATTTCGCGGAGCAGGTTTTCCACCACCTCGATGCTCAGCTTCTTGCCGGTCAGGGAGGCATAGGAAGCCACGCGAATCAGCGCGCCTTCCAGGCGGCGGATATTCGTGCGGATGCGGGTGGCCAGGAAATTAATGACGTCTTCCGGCAGATCCACGTTCATGATCTGGGCCTTCTTCTTGAGAATGGCGAGCCGCATTTCAATGTCCGGTGGCTGCAAATCCGTGACCAGGCCCCATTCGAAACGGGAAACCAGACGGTTTTCCAGGCCTTGGATTTCGCTGGCCGGGCGGTCGCAGGTCAAGACGATCTGTTTGTGCGATTCGTGCAGCGCGTTGAACGTATGGAAAAACTCCTCCTGAATGCGCTCCTTGCCCGCCAGAAATTGAATGTCGTCAATCAGCAAGACATCCGTCTGGCGGTATTTTTTGCGGAACCCCGGCAGTTTGTTGTTTTGGATGGCGTCAATGTATTCGTTGGTGAACTTTTCCGACGAAACATAAGCCACCCGGGCGCTGCGCTTGTTGCCGCTCACGTGCTGGCCAATGGCGTGCAGGAGGTGGGTTTTGCCCAGCCCCACCCCGCCATACAAAAACAGCGGATTGTAGGACTTGCCAGGGGCCTCGGCCACGGCCTTGGCCGCCGCAAAGGAGAAATTGTTGTTCGTCCCCACGACAAACGACTCAAAGGTGTTCTTGGGGTTGAAAATGAGGTCCCCATGACCGTTGTTGCGGTCGTTGGCGGGCTCGGCGCGGTGGCGGGGCTGGCCCGGCGCGGAGGCGGTTGGAACGGCCGTCCCATTGGTAGTCCCATTGGCCGGGACCGCGGCGGACGGCGTGGCGTTGGCCGGAGCCAGCGAATGACCGGCGGTGGAAATCCTGAACTTCACTTGCAAGCGACACCCGGCGGCGACGGCGACAGCGTCCTGCAGCAGGCCCAGGTAATTATCCTTGAGCCAGACTTCACAGAACTCGTTGGGAGCCTCCATGGTCAATTGTTGCCCATCCACGAGACATGGGCGCAAGGGTGCAAACCACATGTTAAACGTGTCCCGGCTCAACTTGACGCGGAGATGTTCCTGCGCCGTGTTCCAAATTTTTTCTGCCGAATTGTGCATGTTATATACCGCCAGCTTCCGATCGTTTTTACGTTTTATTCACCCTTCGCCGTCACCAATGTTTTGGGTTTCTTTCGGCCTTCCAGTCAAGCGCGCTTGGCGTGGATATTCAAGACAAAACGTAAACTGTCTGTTGCGGCTTCCAGTTTGACATTCAAACACAAAACAACAACGCACTGATTATCAGGGCTTTACGACTAGCTTGTTCGCTTTTCTGGCCGAATTTCAAATGAATTCAGCCAGCTGGCCCCTCTGAGTTCAATCGGTGAACACGGTTTTATTGGATTGGCCGGAAAGTTACGAGGACAATATATTAACTCTTGTTCCCAAGTTATTCACAACGGCCAAAAGGCCCGAAAAACGGCCCTTCCCGGGCAGGCAAACATGAGCCATCCGCCGGCGACGGGCGCAAAACCTTGGCCGCAATTTTCCGCCGGGAGGTGGCCTCGGTCGCAACCAGCGCCCGCCAAAAAAACACAAATGGCTGGCTGACAATTGGATTCAGATGTCGTGGGGGTTCCTCGCTGGTTTCAGTGGAATATGGTCGCCGAAGAGGCGGAAGCCAGTGGCTTGCGGGGCGCATCCACGTTCGCATCCGTTTCTGGCCACGGCACGCAGGCTGGGAAGCATGCGCTACGACGATTTGCCGGGCTACTAGCCCGGATATTTCATAGTGAAGTCGGCCAAAATCACGCAAACCCAGGTAGCGCAGGCTTCCAAGCCTGCCGTATCGCAGGTTTCCTAACCTGCGTGCTGTGGCCTTTCCAACCCGCGTTCAAACGTATTTGCGCGTGTATATTCATCGGGTTTTCGCATCTGTTTCCAAATCACTATGAAACATCCGGGCTATTTCCAAAATTGCGGGTTTCCGGCCATGCGGGATTCACGCGCGGAGGCGCGCGTGGGCGCGGTTGACGAGGCGTCAACCGCCGCACGCGAGGGCGCGTGCGCTCCCCGAGACCAACCCCGGCAGCGAATGGCCGGATTCCGCCGTTTTTGGTGATGGGAGGCCGGTCGGCAGTCATGGGAGAGCGGTTCGTTCGCGCGCAACGCCGGGAGGTTACCCACGGCCGGCCCGAACGAAATCCGGCAGGATGCCGGATTTTACCGACTGGAAGCCGGTTCCACCCTGGAAACACCCGCTGCCGATTCAGCCTCCAGTCATTGACCGGTTTCGCCGATGACCGCTTGTCCCGGTGTTTTCCACCCAGAACCGGGGTCTTATCGGCGGCGGGCATAAAAATTATTGTTACTTATACTTTGCAAGTAGTGTTGACAACAATAAGGGACTATGATTAATTATGTGCAGTTGCAGCGACCATGAGCGAGTCTCAGGGAGTCAGGCTGCCACATTGATCTTTGATTTTGATTTTTAAAATTTCGGCTCCGGCTTGAGTGCAGACGGAGCGCGAGTTCTCCGTAATCTTACGTTGTGCTCATTCTGAATTCCCCGGACCTTTCGGCCACCCTCTGGCTGACTGGTCCGGTTTTTTCTTTTCCGGGTTGCGCCATGGATGAAATCCGAAGGCCGCAATCCGGGGCCCGAAAGAAATCCGGATTGCGAAACCCGAAGGCACTTTGCCAACGTTTATGGGGGCAATTGGCGGCGGCCTATTGCGAGCTGCGGAAGAAATCCTTGATGGTGGCGGCGATGCGCTGGAGCTGGGCCTCGGTCAATTCGGGATAGATCGGCAGGCTCAGGCATTCGCGGGCCGCTTTTTCGGCGACCGGGAACGCGCCGGCTTGGTGGCCGAGGCTGGCGTAGCACTTTTGGAGGTGCAGGGGCAGCGGATAATGCAGGGCGCAGCCGATGCCGCTGGCGTCCAGATGCTTTTTCAGGTCGTCGCGCCGGGGATGACGGACGACGTAGAGGTGCCACACGCTTTCGGCAAAGCTGGCGGTTTGCGGCAGTTGGAGCGGGGTGCCGGCCAGCAATTCCGCATACCGCTTCGCCACGCGCTGGCGGGCCTGCGTCCATTCGTTCAGGTGCTTGAGTTTGACGCCGAGCACGGCCCCCTGGAGGCCTTCCATGCGGTAATTGAAGCCGACTTCGTCATGGTAATAGCGCACGGTGGAGCCGTGTTCGCGCAGGGAGCGGGCGCGTCGGGCAAATTCAGCGCGGTGGGTGACGAGGGCGCCGCCTTCGCCACAGGCCCCGAGGTTTTTGCCGGGATAAAAGCTGAAGCAGGACATCTCGCCAAAGGTGCCGATGACGCGGCCTTTATATTTGGCCCCATGGGACTGGGCGGCGTCTTCCACGAGGGGAAGTTGGTGCTGCCGGCACAGGTCGCGGATGGGGTCCAGGTCGAACGGCTGGCCGTAAAGGTGGACGGGCATGACGGCCTTGGTGCGCGGGGTGATGGCCTTTTCGACCTGGCGGGGATCGAGGTTGAAGGTGGCGTCTTCGATGTCCACGAACACGGGTTTGGCCCCGGTGTAGGAAATGGCCCAACTGGTGGCCACAAAGGTGTAGGGGGTGGTGATGACTTCGTCGCCGGGGCCGACGTTCAGCAGGAGCATGGCGATGTGCAGGGCGGAGGTGCCGCTGTTGAAGGCGACGCAGTGTTCCGCGCCGCAAAACGCGGCGAAATCCTTTTCGAACTGGGCGACGTCGGGGCCGAGGCAGAACGAGCAGTTGTCAATGGTCCGGGCGATGGCGGCGTCAATTTCCGCGCGGAGCGGCTTGAGCTGGGCCTTGAGGTCGAGGTAAGGAATCGGTTCAGACATGATCAATTATGGGCAGAATCTAGCATGGCTGGCGGGGTAAAGTGAATTCAAATCGGCTGCGCCAACGGCGTGATGCGTGATGCGTGATGCGTGATGCGTGATGCAGTCATGCGCGCCAGAACGGTTGGGCGAACGAATGGCCTGAACCTGTGCTGCCATTACTTGGGCGGATGTTCGCGAAAATATTGGATCTCCGCCGGGGTGGCGGGCTGGGGCCAGACCCAGTCGCGGGCTTTATCGTTTTGCCAGTAAAACGATGCGCTGGATGAAGTGGTCGGACAGGTGGGGTCGCCACCGTCGTCCACGCCGTCCTCGCCCACGCAATACAGCAGAAAGGTGCCATCGGCGTTGGGATGATACCGCAAGGGCTTGCCGTCGTAGGGGTCAATGGGGACGCTGGGGAGCAAGGCGGGGACGAGTGCGGCCAGCTTGTCCGGCCAGGCACCGTGTTGCAACTGGTAACGTTTCAGGGCAATGGCGGTCACCACGACGTCGCGCGCGGCGATGATGCGCAGCGTTTTGCGGAGGGTGGCAGGCAAGCTGGCAACCCGAAAAAGGTCACTAAAGTCAGGTATCGTCAGGATGCGAAAGAAAGCGGCTCCTTCATTGGTGACATCAACAGACGCCAGGCGCGCGGTCATGGCATCGTAGTCCGCCTTGAAATTGCCGGAGTGGTTGGTTTGCATGGCCCGCGCGGCTTCCATAATGATTTGATACCGCTTAAGCAGGCAAAGTTCGTCGGAGTAGCTCCACGACGAACGCCACAGGGTTTCGCCAACGCCGGAGCGCGCGTTATCCGCAAGTTCATGCCAATCGGGTGGCCAAGTCCAACTGCCGCCGGAGGAACCACTCCCGCTCATCCCGCTAATCCCGCCCTCAACGCGGCATTTCTGGAGCAGCTCCAGGGACCAGGCCCGATCTGTCTCAAAAGCGTTTTCAGCGTCGCGCAAGCAATCCATTTGCTCCCAGCCGGCTTGCACGGCGGCGAGCTGGGCCCCGGTCACGTTGGTCGTTTGCAACAATTCCCAAGTGGGGGCAACCGCAAAGGAAACCAAGGCAATTCGCACCAGATGGGAAATCAGCAGGCCTTCTCCGGCATTTTTGTGGACCAGCGCCAGCATGGTCAAAATGTTGGTGACTGCCGCGCTCGTGTCACCCTGGTGCATATCCAAGATGCAGGCAGCGGATAGCTTTTGCGTGGAGAGCTTGAGCGGGGCGAGTTGTGGCAACAACAGATTGACCCCCTTTTTGTAGTCGAGCTGAAAATCCAGTTTGGGCCGCGTCAAAACGGTATGCAACAATTCGAAGGCCGGTCGGTCGGATTCCACAACGGTGGCAAACTCCTCCCAGGAATTGGTAAAGTCGTACCCGCGCGCGTCCGGCTGGCTCCAGCCGATCAGCGCCTTGCCGGGGGCGACCATCTGCATGGCCTCGGGATTTTTTGCCGCCGTGGCTTCAATCATCCCAAAAGCCTTCTGCACCTCGTTCACCGCGTTGCTTTCCGGGGCGACGGGCGGAGGCTGAACCTGGCTGAGTTCCAGCTTCTCCCCGTGATCGCGCAGATATTTCTTGTAAGCCTCCAGTTCATTGGCGGGGCGGACGCGGAAGCTCATCACCATGCTGGCCGCCAGCAGCCCAGCCAGGATTCCCAAGGCGATCAATACTTTCCAGCGGCGTTTCAAGGGATTATTTCAGCCACTTGGCCACGTCCACGGCGGCGTAGGTGATGAGGATGTCCGCGCCGGCGCGGCGCATGGCGAGCAGGCTTTCGAGGGTCACGGCGCGTTCATCAATCCAGCCGTTGGCAGCGGCGGCCTTGATCATGGCGTGCTCGCCGCTGACGGCGTAGGCGGCGGTGGGCAGGCCAAATTCCGTCTTCACCCGCCGGATGATGTCCAGATAGGCGAGCGCGGGCTTGACCATGACCATGTCCGCACCTTCCTGGATGTCGAGGGCGACTTCGCGGAGGGCTTCGTCGCCGTTGGCGGCGTCCATCTGGTAGCTGCGGCGGTCGCCGAATTGCGGCGTGGATTCGGCGACTTCGCGGAAGGGTCCGTAGAAAGCGGAGGCGAACTTGGCGGCGTAGCTCAGGATGGGCGTGTCGAGGAAACCTTCGTGGTCCAATTGCGCGCGAATGGCCCCGATGCGGCCATCCATCATGTCGCTGGGGGCCACGATGTCGGCTCCGGCGGCGGCGTGGCTGGCGGCGGTTTGGGCGATGAGCTTGAGCGAGGGATCGTTCAAGACGGCCCCTTCATGGACGATGCCGCAATGGCCGTGCGACATGTATTCGCAGAGGCACACATCGGTGATGACGAGCAGCGAGGGCAGCTCCTGTTTCAGCAGGCGCACGGTTTGCTGGACAATGCCATTCTTGGCGTAGGCGCCGCTGGCTTTGGCGTCTTTTTTATCGGGGATGCCGAAGAGCAGAACGGCGGGCACGCCGGCGGCGTGCGCGGCGGTGGCGTCGCGCAGGATTTCATCGGGCGATAATTGGAACACGCCGGGCATGGCGTCCACGGGGCGGCGCAACTGCTTGCCGCTCCGGGCAAACAGGGGCAACACGAGTTGCGACGCGTTCAAGGTGGTTTCGGCGACCAGCCGGCGCAGGGCGGGCGACGTGCGCAACCGGCGCGGGCGGCTGACAGGAAATCCGGGCAAATTCATGCGACATTCTAAATTTGAATCGGGGGTTCGGCCAATGAAAAAACCGAAGGGGTATTCGCGATGGTCGCGATGGGACGGCAAATTAGCCTGGGTGGCTAGGAATTTTGAGCGCTGCGTTCATGTCAGTTTGACCGTGATAAAAATGATATTACAGGGGTTTTAACCACGAATGGACACGAATAATGAACAGGGCCGCCCATCTGTGGTTTCAAATTCTTTATTTCGCCGGCGAATTGGTCAGCACCGCCATGCTGGCGGTGGCCAAGATGGTCGCGGGCGCGCCATTCGTCTGCCCTGGCAACCGGCCCACCCAAAGGCCGCTGACGCCGTAATTCCAATCCAGTTGTGGAATGCCGGGCGGCGTGCTGCGCGCGCCGCGAATCACCAGCCGGTCGGCCGGTTTCAGCTTCAAGAGCCAGGGGGTGTAGGCTTTGTTGTCTCCGTAATTCCACAGAATCTGGTGGTAGGTCGCGAAATCCGCCGCCGGCATCAACGCCGGCTCAAACCCCAGCAGGTAGCGCCAGTCGCCGTGAGGATTCTTGTAGAACGTCTGATAAAAAAGGGTCATGTCCGAGGAATAGAGAATGCCGTTTTTTTCCGGGAGCCAGCCCTGCAGATCCGGGTTGTCGGGCGTCAGATACTGCTGGGTGAGGTTGTTGGTCCAGCGCCCCCCGGCATCACTGGTCAGGCAGAGAAAACAAATCAGGGCCAGGCCGGCCGCCAGCCCCAACCGCCGGAACGAGTCGGCGGCCAGCCGCATTTGCATGAGCGCCTGCAAATCGCCAGCGGCCACCACCATCAGGGCCGGCCAGCCCCAGTCCAACCAGAAGCGGCCCACCCGGAAGGCCAGAGCCCAACAGAGACAGGCCAGCCAAAACCCCGGGTCCCGCAAAAAGGGGGGCGTCTTGATGCCCGCCAACCGGCGCAGCAACACCAGGGCACCCAGCACATACAACGCATACACATCGCCGTTTCCCGGCTGCAATTCCGAGACCATGGTGCGTTGGGTCAGGTGGTGGTTTCCCGTGGCCAGCAGCGCCATCTGGACCGCCTGCCAGGGATAGCCAATGGGGTGTCCGGTCAGCAGGCTGCCCAGCAAAACCCCCGCCACCCAGCAACCCGCCAGGGTGCAGCCCCAGCGAAACTGCCCGGCCAGAAAAAATGCCGCGACGGGCAGCACCCACAAATACCAGGCCCCATGGAAATAGACGCTCGCGGCGAGCAAAACCGTCATGACCGCCGCCATCCACCCTTTGGGTGGGGCTGAGCCAAACCGCCGCCACAGCATCAGCACGGCGGTCAGCATGGCCATGGTGATGATATACGGCCGGCCCATCAAAAGCCGGTAAGGGGCCAGGATCATGATCATCGACAACGCGAGCGTGGCCAGCCAGGCTTCGGGGTACCTCAGCCAGCAAATCGCGGCCAAACCCGAGAGCAGAAAGAGCGTCACCACGGAGAAGAAGACAATTCCATCCGCATCGGCGTCAAACCAGGCATGGACCTTGCCCAGCGCCTGGCTCCAGCCGTATTCATGGTCGATTTTATAAAAATCGCTCAGCACCAGCACCTCGGGCCAGGTTTTGCCACTGACCGCCTTGCCGGCGGACCGCAAGGCGTCGTCGCCCGGCAAAAACCCATATTGCATGATCTTCAGCGGGATCAGCAGCAGGGTTAGAAAGACGATGCTCCATACCACCAGTGGCACATACCGGCGCAGCGGCTGCAACCAGGCGGGCGCGGACGGCTCCGGGGCGGTTTCCAAGTGTGAATCCATGCGGTCCATCAGAACACCCGGGGCACACCCTCGTCGAGAATTATTATCTGCTCGGTCAGTTTTTCCGCCTCGGCGATTTCCATCAGCCAGCGGGGCGGCTCATCCAGGTCCTCAAAGGATAGTTTGAAGGTGCCGTAATGCATGGGCACAAAATACTTGGCGCGCAAATCCTTGAAGGCGCGCACCGCGTCGTCCGGGCCGATATGCACGCGGCGGAAGCTCTTGGGATGGTAGGCCCCAATGGGCAGCAGGGCGATTTCCGGCGCGAATTTGCGGCCGATTTCCTTGAACCCGTGGAAATACGCGCTGTCGCCGGCATGATAAATTTTCCGTCCCTGATGCTCGAGAATGAAGCCGCCATAACCCCGGTGCTGGTCATGGAGCGTCCGGGCGCCCCAATGTTTGCTGGGGGTGAACGTCACCCGCCAGTCGCCCTGCGAAAAACTCTCCCACCATTCCAGCTCGATCACCCGCGAAAACCCCAGCCCGCGCGCCAGATCGCCCACGCCGCGCGGCATGACGCCGATTTTGGGATAGGGCAGGCGGCGCAGCGTGGGTTTGTGAAAGTGGTCGAAATGCGCGTGCGTGAGCAGCACGAGGTCGATCGGCGGCAGATCGCGCAGCCGCAGGCCGGCCCGCTTGAGGCGCTTGAGCAGAAACAGCCAGTTGGCAAAGTTGGGGTCGATCAGCACGTTCAAGTCCGTGAATTGGATCAGAAAGGAGGCATGACCGATCCAGGTGATGGCGACTTCCCCGGTTTTGAGCTTGGGAAACACCGGGCGCAGGGATTTGCCCCGGCGCGGCGTGAACCAGCCTTTCAACACCAGTTCCTGGAAAAACGTGCGCGGATTGAAATGCTTCGCCGGCGTCAGTTCTTTGAACGAACGCGGCAGTCGGCGGCGCGGCGCGGCGCTGGACTTGGGTTGAGCCATCAGCACGACGAATCTACCACTTCCTGCCCCGCCCACCAACCAATTTGATGCCGCCCATAGTGCGTGATTTTGCCCCGCACTTGCGGTAGCCTTGCCGCATGAGCGAACTCGACCCGCAATTGGACCGGTTTCTGCGCCGGCAGCCGAAGCTTGGCAAAAACGTTTATATCGCCAAAACCGCCACCGTCATCGGCGATGTCACCCTCGGCGCGCACGCCAGTGTCTGGTACGGCGCGGTGCTGCGCGGCGACATCAACCGCATCGCCGTCGGCCATCATTCCAATGTGCAGGATAATGCCGTGCTGCATCTGGCGGATGATTTCCCCTGCGTGCTGGGCAACTGGGTGACGGTGGGGCACGGGGCCATCGTGCATGCGTGCAAGGTGGGCGACGAGGTGCTGGTGGGCATGGGTGCCGTGATTCTGGACGGCGCGGTCATTGGCAAACAATCCATCATTGGGGCCAAGGCGCTGGTGACGCAGGGCACCAAAATCCCCCCGGGCTCGCTCGTGCTCGGCGCGCCCGCGAAAGTGGTCCGCCAACTCTCCCCCGAAGAGCGTTCCGGCCTGAAATGGTGGGCGCAAAAATACGTGGACAACGGCGCTTACTGTCTCAAGCACGGCATCGGGGTGGGCGAGCCGCTGGGCATCTGAGCCCGACTTCGGTTTTCGGTTTTAAGGGGAACTTCCAGCTTCACCTTTCGCTGGCACGACCGATGCTAAGTCAAAGCTATGACAAACAAATCACCAACCATGCCGTGGCGCAACGGTGTGTCTTTGTTTCTCTCAGGTGTGGTGGCGCGATGGAAACATGCGTTGAACAGCCTGATTCCGGTTGGCTACCAAGACGAGACTGGGTTTCATTTTGGCGAGCCTCCCCATGGCAGAAAAAAGACGCGCGGGCCGGCCATGTGAGCCAGCGCAAGGGGCGTAAGGCGTGTTCCTGCTGTCTTCAAGCAAGGCAGGAGGCGGCACCCTTTGTATCATTTTTGGAGCTGTGACCGGCTGGCAAGCCGGCAACTTCAACCGGGCAAAATGGTTCTCCCTGATGCCAAATATCCCCGGCCGCCTTTCGTCATTGGTCATTCTTCAGACATTTGGAATTAGTCATTGGTCATTTCCCACCTACGCCTTCCACACCTGTCCGGGCTTCGTCTTGAGGCCGGCCATGGCATTGCGGGTATCCACGATACAGGGGCACCAGTCGGCGAGTTCCTGGTAATTCACGGCTTGATGGTGGGTGGCGATCAGCACCACATCAAAGCGTTCCAAGGTTGGCCGGTCCCAGGCCACCGAGCGCGTGCCGGCCCAGTGCGCATGCTCGCGGGTCAGCCGGATGACCGGTACATGGGGGTCGTGATACGCCACTTCCGCGCCGCGCTCCCGCAGGAGGTTCAGCAACACATAGCTGGGCGATTCCCGTTCATCATCCACGTTGGGCTTGTAGGCCAGGCCCAGGATGAGCACGCGGCTGCCATTGACGGCCTGGCGCCGGGCATTGAGCGCCTCGGCGGTGCGATCCACCACATGCCGGGGCATGGCGGTGTTGATCTCCCCCGCCAGCTCGATAAAGCGGGTGTGCTGGGAAAATTCGCGCGCTTTCCAGGTCAGGTAAAACGGGTCGATGGGAATGCAGTGACCGCCCAGCCCGGGCCCGGGATAAAACGGCATGAACCCGAACGGCTTGGTCCTGGCGGCGGCAATCACCTCCCAGATATCAATGCCCATGGCGTGATAAACGACCTTCAGCTCGTTGATCAGGGCGATGTTGACACTGCGGAAAATGTTTTCCAGCAGCTTGGTGGCTTCCGCCACGCGGCAGGAGGAAACGGGAACAATGGTCTGGATGGCGCGACTATACAGTGCCGTGGCCCGCTGCAAACAGGCCGGCGTCAGCCCGCCGACGACCTTGGGGATGGTGTCCACCCGGTTGCTGGGATTGGCCGGATCCTCGCGCTCGGGCGAATAGGCCAGATGAAAATCCACCCCGGCGCGCAGCTTGGAGCCGGTTTCCAGCACCCCGCGCAAGTCCTCCTCCGTGGTGCCCGGATACGTCGTGGATTCCAACACCACCAGGGTGTTTTTTTGCAGCCAGGGCGCGAGGCTGCGACCGGTTTCGAGCACGAAGGAAATATCCGGCTCGCGGTTCTTGTTCAAGGGCGTGGGCACGCAGATGATCACCGCCTCCACTTCCTGCACCCGGCTGAAATCCGTGGTGGCGGAGAAACGCCCGGCCGCCACGGGTTCGGCGATGGCGTTGGAAGCAATATGCTGGATGTAACTGCAGCCGCGATTCAGGGAGGCCACCTTGGCCGGATCAACATCCAACCCCAGCACCTGCGTGTTGGACCGGGCGAACTGGAGCGACAATGGCAGACCGACGTAACCGAGACCGACAACGGCGATTTTCATGGTTCGTGGCGGATGATTCAGGCGGCCCGGTTCCATTCGGTTGGAATGATGGCCGCGCTGGCAGATGCCAACGTAGGGGAGGGTATTCTTGATGGCAAGAATTAACCCGCAGGCGCGCAGGCGGTGATAAATGTGTTATTTCGGGGGGTTCACCAAGGTTTCAGGTTTCAGCAATGCGATGCTGGCAGCGGGCTGCTGGGATGCTGGATCAGGGGAGGAGTTGGGGCGTGTGGGCATGACTGTTACAAATGTAAGAAGTGAAAAACATCTAACCCGGATATTTCATAGTGAAACCGGCAAAACCATGGCAAACCCTTGTAGCGCAGGCTTCCCAGCCTGCCGTATCGCAAGCCCGGAGCCGTTCCGTCAAGGCTAAATCCATGGCTTTCTTCTTCCAGCATGGCGGTGCGAATACAAGGCCTGAAAGGCCGCCACAGGACAGCCCAGGGCAACGCCCTGGGTTTTGATGCCATAATTGCAATCAAGCGCTGTAAGCGCGCAACAATTCTTGCGCTGACACGCCAGCATCCCAAAGTCGTGTCGCAGGTTTCCAAACCTGCGTGCCGTGTCTTTTCAACCACGCATTCGCAGGTATTTGCGCCCCTTTTTCACAGGGTTTTTCGCGTCTCTTTCCAAATGGGCTATGAAATATCCAGGCTAAAGCCCTAATGGCAAAAGCATGGACCCTGCAGGGTGGCACGGGCCACTGGCCCGTCCTGCCGGGCTACCAGCCCGGCTGAGCGGAGCGGGGCGCGCTTTGGGAAACGGTCTTCGCATGCCAAAAGAGCGCCTCACCCGTTCCGTCCAGCGGGTCGCCGGACGGTACGGGCCAGTGGCCCGTGCCACCCTGGTTTGCAACCGCTCGCTAAGCCGGACTTTATAGCGCCCCCCCCCAAACCC
>Ga0302278_10003054_pt1 | contig 18673 bp, 12 predicted proteins | sample III_Bog_N3_2_FD_194543 | JGI IMG/M metagenome (GOLD analysis project Ga0302278, IMG submission 194543) | Peat permafrost microbial communities from Stordalen Mire near Abisko, Sweden - III_Bog_N3_2 | ecosystem: Environmental > Terrestrial > Soil > Wetlands > Peat | place: Sweden: Abisko...
GAAAAGGCCTTTGGAAATTCCGGCGTTTACATCGAAAAATTCATCGAGAACCCGCACCACATCGAGATTCAGATTCTCGGCGACCACAAGGGCCGCATCATCCATCTGGGCGAACGCGACTGCTCCATCCAGCGCCGCAACCAAAAATTGATCGAGGAGGCGCCCTCGCCGCTGCTCGACAATAAATTTCGCAAGTTGCGCGATAAAATCGGCCGCGCCGCCGTGAAAATCGCCGAGGCCGCGCGCTACACGAACGCCGGCACGGTGGAATTCATCGTGGACAACAACGGCAATTATTATTTCCTCGAGGTCAACAAGCGCATCCAGGTCGAGCATCCCGTCACCGAGGAGGTCACCGGCATTGACCTTGTCCGTTACCAGATTTTGCTGGCGATGGGCGAACCGCTGCAGCATTCGCAGGGCGACATTGTCATCAAGGGCCACGCCATCGAATGCCGCATCAACGCCGAGGACCCGTTTGACGAGTTCCGTCCCAGCCCCGGCCGCATCGAGATGTATTACCAGCCCGGCGGCCGCGGCGTGCGCGTGGACACACACGCCTACGCCGGCTACACCATTCCGCCCACCTACGACTCGATGATCAGCAAGCTCATCACCACCGGCAAGGACCGTCGCGACGCCCTTGACCGCATGAACCGCGCGCTTTCCGAATACATGGTCACTGGCGTCAAGACGACCATTTCCTTCCAGCAGGCCATCATGCAGGATCCGAATTTCCGGCGCGGAGTTTATTCCACCAGCTTCGTCGAACAACTGCTAGGCGGCGCGCGGCGCGAATTGATTGAGGAGAAAACATAATTTGGCGGAATAATGCCTCTCCGCCTGTTTCAATTTTGTTTCAGAATTAAATTTGACAGCAGTCCGCCGCCGATTATCTTTCGGGAACAAACTTATGGCCGACATTTCTCCAATTCCGCCGGTGCCGGGCGCGCCCATGGGCGCCGAGCCGATGAAAAAAAGCACCGGCAAGGTGCAGCCCAAAAAAGAAACCGTCCGCATCAATCTCCCGCCCAAGCCGTCCGCCGCACCGACCATCAAACTGCCGACATTGCCGCCCGGAGGACCAACCGGCGCATCCGGTGTGTCACCGATGCAGCCGCCTATAACAGGCACGCCCGCATTGAGATCTTCCGCTGCTCCCGTCGCCCAGGCCCGCACCGCCGCTGCGGCGCCCGTCGCAGCACCTCAGCCCCGCACCGCTCCGGCGGCGCAACGACCGGCACCCGTGGCCGCCGCGCGCACCGTCAGCACGTTCGACAAAATTCTCGCCATCGCCGCCTGCCTGACCGCGCTCGCCGCCGTCGGCACGACCATCTGGATGATGATGCTCCTCAACCAGGCGTTGAGCCAATAATTGCGGCAACAAACCAAACAGCTTTTCCCATTTTATTTATGGCATCCCCTTTAATTGTCACGCTCACCCAGGAAAATTTTGCGCAAAAAGTGCTGCAATCGCAAACCCCGGTCCTCGTGGATTTCTGGGCCGAGTGGTGCGGTCCCTGCAAGATGATCGCGCCGCTGCTCGACGAGCTTGCCGACGAATATCAGGGCAAGGTAAGCATCGGCAAGGTCAACATTGACGAACAACAGGCGCTCGCAACCCAATACGGCATCCGCGCGATTCCCACCTTGCTGCTGATCAACAAAGGCCAGGTCGCAGAGCAGATGGTCGGCGCAAAAAACAAGCGCGACCTCAAGGCCAGCCTCGACCGCATCGCGGCTTAAAATCGCCCGGCGCGGCGAAATTGGTTTGTCTTTTCGCGGTTTTCTGTCTTTGTGTTTGAATGATCTTCACGCCGGGCCAGTTCACACAACGCGCCGAATTCTATCATCAGCTCGCGCAATTGACCGCCGCCGGCATCGGCGTGGTGCAGGCGCTGGAACAAATCAAACGTCATCCGCCCGCCCGCTCGTTTCGCGTGCCGCTGCAAAAATTCCTGGACGAGCTCGCCGAAGGCAAAACATTTTCCGCAAGCCTGCGCCACATCAACTGGCTGCCGGATTTTGACCTCGCGCTGATTGAGGCGGGCGAACAAAGCGGACGCCTCGACGCCTGCTTCCGGCTGCTCGCCGATTATTACAACGACCGCGCGCGCATGGCCAAGCTGATGATCTCGCAGATGATTTATCCCGTCGGAATCGTCCATTTTGCGGCGCTGGTTTTTCTGGTAGTTCTTCCGTTCGCCGGATCGCATTTCAACGCCAGCCTGCCGATGCTGTTGGCCATGGCCGCGCTGAAACTTTCGCCGCTTTACCTGATCGCGGCATTCCTGATTTTCGCATCTCAAAGCAGGCACGGCGAAAAATGGCGCTCGCTTGTCGAATCCGCTGTGCGCCCGATCCCCATCTTGGGAACCGCCCGGCATTATCTCGCGTTGTCGCGCCTGGCCATGGCGCTCGAATCGCTTCTCAACGCGGGCGTCAATATCATCGAAGCATGGCAGCTCGCCGCCGCCGCGAGCAGTTCCCCCGCCCTGCGCCGCGCCGTGGAAAACTGGACGCCGGAAGTTGAAGCCGGCCGCACGCCTGCGGAAGTCCTGGTCGAATCCCCCCAGTTTCCCCAGACCTTCGCGAGCCTATACACCACCGGCGAGATCAGCGGCAAGCTCGATGAAACATTGCGCAGGCTTTACAAGTATTACAGCGAGGAAGGCATGCACAAGCTCCAGGCCGTCGCGCAATGGGTGCCGCGCGCCATCTACCTGATCATCGTGCTGGTCATTGCTTACGAGATCATTCAGTTCTACACCGGCTACTTCAACTAGGCCGTCAGCACGATGAACGGTATTTAATTCGCTTTGCCGTTTTGATTTTGCAAATAAACTTTCCGCATGACTCTTAATGAAATCCTGTCCAACGAGGAACTGCGCCACCGCGAGTTTCCCGTCGCGCGCGAGAAAATCTTCCTCGGACACGCCGGCGTCTGCCCGCTGCCGCGCCGCGTGGCCGACGCGATAGCCGACTGCGCCCGGCAGGGAACGCTCGGCGACCAGGAAGCCTTCATGCTGCACCGCCTCGACGAGGCGCGGAAACTTGCCTCACAATTGATCCATTGCCAGCCGGACGAAATCGCACTCGTCGGGCCGACGTCGCTCGCGTTGAGCTTCGTCGCCGCAGGACTGAACTTCCGGCGCGGCGACAACGTCCTCATTTATCACGACGATTATCCGTCGAACGTTTATCCGTGGATGGCGCTGGCCGCGCGCGGCGTGGAAGCGCGGCTGCTCAACATTAAAAAATTCGGGGCCATTCGCACGATGGACGTGACCGGCCAGGTGGACGAAAACACGCGGCTCGTCGCGCTCGCCTCCTGCCATTTCATCAGCGGCTTTCGCATTGAGATTGACGCCATCGGGAAATTTCTGCGCGAACGCGGCATTCTGTTCTGCCTCGACGCCATTCAGACGCTCGGCGCATTTCCGACCACCGTGGAGCACGTGGATTTTCTCGCCGCCGACGCCCACAAATGGCTGCTCGGCCCCTGCGGCGCGGGAATTCTTTACGTCCGGCGCGACTTGCAGGAGAAACTGAACCCGCCCGTTTACGGCTGGCACAACGTCCGCAATCCAAATTTCGTCGCGCAGGAAAAGATCGAGTTCCGCAGCGGCGCGGTGAAATTCGAGGCCGGAACCCAAAACTTGGTCGGCCTCGTCGGCTTGATCGCGTCAATGGAGCTTGCACTGGAAATTGGCGTGGAAAACATAGCCGGCGAACTGCTTCGCAAGCGCGCATGGCTCATTCCGGCCTTGCAGGCGAAAGACTTCACGGTTCTCAACGCCGATGCAAAGACAGAAAATGCCGGCGGCATTGTTTCATTCTTCCAGCCGGGTAAAGATATGTCGGCCTTTAACCAGAAATTATCCGAATCCGGAATCATCGCGTCGCTCCGCACTGATCGCAAAGGTCAAAACTACATCCGCCTCTCGCCGCACTTTTACAACACGGATGCGGAATTACAACGCGTGTTGGAATTGCTGTAGCGTCGGCGCTGCGCGCCGATTTCGAACCGCAGGCTCGACACTCCAACAAATTGGGAAGCCGCTGTCTTGTCCGTGTTTATCTGCTTCCATCAGTGGTTGAAAAGTTTATTCCATGCGGTTCGCATCCAAACAAAAAAAGCCGCACCCATCGGATGCGGCCCGTGAATTTTCCCCCCCGCAGTTTATTTCGTCGTTGCCTCCGCCGCCTTCGTGGTTGTTGTTCCCGTTGAAGTCGGTGCGGGCGTGGCCGCCGCATGATGCGAAGCGTGTTCCACATGGCTGGCGCTCATCCACGCGGCCAGTTTTTGCGGATTGTTGGCATAGACCGTCTGGAAAATGGCAGACAGATAATTTCGCTGCTTCCTGCCCTCGCGCATCAGGACGTTGATTTCCTCGGTGCTCAACACGCCTTTCTCACGGCTTTGCTCATGCGTCCCGGACACCGCGCCAATCGCCTTCAACTGCGCCTGCAAATCCGCCACCAGCGTCGCCGGCATCGCGTGATCCACAAACACCTGCACCCGCGCGGCCTTGGCCGCCACCGTCGCCGCGTCGTCCGTCTCCGCCGGAACCAGGGCCGCCAGATAGATATTGGCCGTGCGCACCACGTCGCCCGGCGTGTAATGCGCCGGACGCGGAAACAGATCGTTGAAACCCGGCACATCCGCAGCGTAGGCGATGGCGATGGTGGCCATGTTGTCCAGCTTGGTTTCCATCGCCAGAATCAGCGCGTTCTGCGCCGCGACCGTGACCGGCTTTTGCGCGGCCCTGGCGTTGACCAGCTGGGCATAAATGCCGGTGAGATTGCCCGCATACAGCGCCCCCTTGCTGGTGGCCGGAATATCGGCGCTGTTGGCGTTGGCGAACACGAGCGAATGGTCAAAACTGACACATTCGCGGATGATTTTATTTTCCATAATGCGAATTTGTTTGTTCAGTGTTGCAGTTGATTTGAAGGCGGAAAAAAACGGCCCTTGCTCTGAAAGGTCATTCCGTCTGGGTTCGCGACGAAAATGCGCCCGTCACTTATGGAATGCAATAAATATTTTTGGGCTAATCCGCGCGGTCGCGCAGGCTGAAATTGACGCCGCCCAAATTCCCGCGCACACTCGGCCGCGTCAAACGCCATGCATCCGCTGGAAACTTATCTTTCAGAAATCGCCGCGTTGCGCGGGGCGACCAAGGAAACCTCCGGTTATCCGGCGCTGGCGAATCTCCTCAATGCCGCCGGCCACACGCTCAAGCCCAAAGTCCGATGCATCATCCATCCAAAAAACAGCGGCGCGGGCATTCCCGACGGCGGATTGTTCACGCCCGACCAGTTGAAGAACCGGAACGAGGAGGAATCCTTCATTGACCAGAAACCCGCTCGCGGCGTCATCGAAGTGAAATCCGCCTGCGATGAAATTGACGACATCGCCGAAACGCCACAGGTCAAAGAATATCTCGCGCACTACGGACTCGTCCTGCTGACAAATTACCGCAGCTTTCTACTGCTGAAACGCGGCGAGAACGGCAAACCCATCCGGCTTGAATCCTTTCAACTCGCGCCGGACGAAAAATCATTTTGGGTCGTCGCCGCGCAACCGCGCAAAGCCGCCGGTGATTTGGGCGAACGCTTTTTTGAATACCTCAGGCGCGTGATGCTCCATGCCGCGCCATTAAACAATCCCAAAGACGTGGCGTTTTTCCTCGCCTCGTATGCGCGCGACGCCCGGGCGCGCGTCGAGGGCGCGGGCAATCTTCCGGCGCTGGCCGACGTCCGTGGCGCGTTGGAAGAAGCGCTCGGCATGAAATTCGAGGCCGAGAAGGGCGAACACTTCTTTCGTTCCACGCTCGTTCAAACTTTATTCTACGGCGTGTTCTCCGCATGGGTGCTCTGGCATAAACAGCAGGGGAGCACCCGCGTCTCGCGGGTCGAATCCGGCGTCCCGCCGGATTCTCGGCCAACTGATATTTCTGCTGCCGGAAAGTCAGCCTCACGAAGTTTTCGGCGCGACGCCGAAAACCACCCGCCGGAGGCGGGTGCTCCCCAATTCGACTGGCGCTCCGCCGCGTGGACGCTGCATGTGCCGATGATCAAGGCGCTGTTCTATCAAGTCGCAGACCCGGAGAAACTCGGCAAACTTGATTTGGTTGAAGTGCTCGACTGGACCGCCGCCGCGCTCAACCGCGTGGACCGCGCCGCGTTCTTTGAAAAATTTCTGGAATCCCACGCCGTCCAGTATTTTTACGAGCCGTTTCTGGAAGCCTTCGACCCCGAACTGCGCAAGCAGCTCGGCGTGTGGTATACGCCGCCGGAGATTGTGCAGTATCAGGTCGCCCGCGTGGACGCCGCGTTGCGCGAGGAACTGGACATTCCCGACGGCCTCGCCGACCCGCGCGTGTTCGTGCTCGACCCCTGCTGCGGCACCGGCGCGTATCTCGTCGAGGTGCTGCGAGTCATTGCGCAAACTCTCAAGAACGAAAAAGGTGAAGGTGCGTTGGCGGAACTAACAATTAAGCAAGCTGCCCAAGAACGCATCTTCGGTTTTGAACTCCTGCCCGCGCCGTTCGTCGTGGCGCATTTGCAAATGGGTTTGCTCCTGCAAAATCTCGCCGTGCCGCTGGACGATGCCAAGAACGAACGCGCCGCCATTTATCTGACCAACGCGCTTACCGGTTGGGAGCCGCCGTCGGAAGAAGCGAAGAAACAACTTACGTTTGCCATTCCTGAATTCAAACAGGAAAAGGAAGCGGCGGACGGCATCAAGCAGGAGAAGAAGATCATCGTCATTCTCGGCAATCCGCCTTACAACGGCTACGCGGGCCTGGCCGTGGAAGAGGAACGGGATTTGAGCAATGCCTACCGCACCACCAAGCGCGCCGCCGCGCCGCAGGGTCAGGGCTTGAATGATTTGTATATCCGCTTCTTCCGCATGGCTGAGCGTCGCATCGTGGAAAAATCCGGCGAAGGCATCATCAGTTTCATCTCCAATTATTCGTGGCTCGACGGTTTATCGTTCACCGGAATGCGCGAGAAATATCTGGAGGTGTTTGATTCCATCACCGTGGATTGCTTGAACGGCGACAAGTTCAAGACCGGCAAGCTTACGCCCGAAGGCAATCCCGACCCCAGCGTGTTTTCCACTGAATCCAATCGCGAAGGCATTCAAGTCGGCACGGCGATTGCGACGCTGGTGAAACGGGGAGCGCACGCCTCTGGCGTGCCGTTTTCGGCGTCGCGCCGAAAACCTCGTGAAACCATTAGCATGAAGGACGATGGTTCGGGCGCGACGCCCGAACCCGCACGCGAGACGCGTGCGCTCCCCACGGAAATTCAATTCCGCCATTTGTGGGGCAAGGACAAGCGCGGGGAATTGCTGGCCACGCTCAATGAACCGACGAAGAAAATATACTCGCGGCTGAAACCGCCGCTGGAAGTCGGCCTGCCATTTCTGCCGATGCAGACAGAGACAGGCTATTTCAAATGGCCGCTGCTAACGGAACTGTTTCCCGTTTCGTTTCCAGGCGTGAAAACCAGCCGCGACAATTTTCTGGTGGACGTGGAAAAGAATGCGCTCGTCAAACGGCTGGAAAAATACTTTGACCCCGAAGTCAGCCACGAGGAAATGAATCGCATCGCGCCCGGCATGATGGAAAACACTCCGCGCTTCAAAGCGAAACTTGTCCGAGATGAACTCCGCAAGCGCGGCTTCCTGAAAAAGAATGTCATGCGGTATTGCTACCGGCCGTTTGATGTCCGTTGGCTTTATTGGGAACCGGAGACAAAACTACTCGACGAGAAGCGCACGGAGTATTTCCTGCAAGTTTTTGACGGCAATGTTTATTTGGTTACCCAACAAAAGCCACGGCGCGAATGGTCGCAGCCGCAAGCTCTCAGCAGCATTGGTTGTCTGGATTTGATGGATCGTGGTGCAAGTTGCTTCCCGCTTTTGTTGCGTGAGAATTTTGATTTGTCGGTGTCAGCTTTGCGTGAAACGCCCGACTTGTTTTCTCCGCGCAGCGATGGCGGCGGTGGAAAATCCAAAACCGCGATCAAACCCAATCTGTCCGACAAGGCGGCGGCTTACTCCGCCGGTTTGCGCGTCAAACCAGACACCTTGTTTTACCACACGCTTGCCGTGCTTCATGCGCCGGAGTATCGCGCGGAAAATTCCGGCGCTTTGCGGCAGGACTGGCCGCGCGTGCCCTTGCCAAAATCGCGCGAAGCATTATTGGCATCCGCCGAATTGGGCAAACAAGTCGCTGCGTTGTTCGACACAGAAACTTTGTTGACCGGCGTTGCCAATGGAAATGTGCGCGCGGAATTGAAAACGATTGCCGTCTTGTCCTCGACGAAAAATCTTTCCCTCACCGCCGGCTGGGGCCACGCGGGACAAGGCGGCGTGACGATGCCCGGCAAAGGCAAACTGGCCACGCGCGCGTTCACGGCGGACGAGGCAGCAGGTAGGGCGGGCAGTCCTCTGCCCGCCGCCGATTGCAACGAGAGCGTTCGGGTTGGCGAAGAACGGCGCGCACGGAGTGACGCGCCCTACCTTGGCTCCGCCACCCACGACATTTTCCTGAATGAAGCCGCCTGCTGGCAAAACGTGCCGGAAAAAGTCTGGGACTACACCATCGGCGGTTATCAGGTCATCAAGAAATGGTTGAGCTACCGGGAATTTGAACTGCTGGGGCGCGCGCTCACGCCAGACGAGGCGCGCGAGGTCACGCACATGGCCCGCCGCATCGCCGCGCTGATTCTGTTGCAGCCGGAACTGGACAAGAATTATGAGGCCGTGAAAGCGGCCACCGCGAATTTGTGAACCGCGCCGAAATGCTGGCCGAAGTGACGCGCCTCCGGACGGAGGCGCGTCGGCTGCGTTCCTCCGCCGGTGGGGAGCGGGCGGCGGCCAAAGCGCGTTTCGAGCAGTAACTTTTGGGCAATCCATAATCAACCCGCCTGTGAGCGCAACCACTGCACAAAATGCCATCTGGGAAATGATGTTCCAGCGGCTGTCGGCCTACCGGCGCAAACACGGTCATTGCCGGGTGCCGACCCGTTACGCCGCCGACCGGCGGTTTGGCAACTGGGTGAGCCTGCAACGGGAGTGGGCGTTGCGGGGAACATTGCCGGGGAGGCGCCGGCAAAGGTTGCTGGCCCTGGGCGTTGCCTTCAAGCCCCTGGAAACGCATTGGGATAAAATGCTGGCGGGACTGGCCGCCTTCCATCGGCGGCATGGACACACGCTGGTGCCGCGCGATTGGAATGAGCCGTGCGGACTCGGCGGCTGGGTGGCCCGGCAGCGGCATCTGCATAACATCGGCGGCATGGCGGCCAGACGTGTCCGCCGTTTGAAAATGACGGGCTTTGATTTTGGGCCGGTGGATCCGCGCTGGCACGCCCAGCATGAGCGGCTGGTCAAGTTTCAAAAAAAGCACGGCCACTGCAACGTACCCAGCGGCGACGCCTTTGGGCAATGGGTTTATATGCAGCGCAAGCACCGCCGGCTTGGCAAGCTGGACAGCGGCAAGATTCAACGGCTGGACGCCATCGGTTTTGAGTGGGTGAAGCCCGGTCCTGTCGGGGTGTTCAATGATGCCCGCTGGCGGCGCAATGTGGATGCGCTCAAGGCATTCAAGGCACGGCACGGTCATTGCCGGGTGCCACAACTGCGGAGCCGCCGGCGCGGTCTCGGTGTCTGGGTGGCCAATTTGCGCGCCGATCACCACCGGGGTGAGGTGCCGCCTGATCGCATCCGCATCCTGAACAAGCTGGGATTCGTTTGGAGGATCAAAAAATAACCCGACCCAAACACAAACTTTCGGATACTACCCGGATACTACCGTCTAACCCGGCATTTCGGTCGTTTTTGAGGTTTTATTGGCTGTCCGGTGCGGTTCCCGGCCAATTCCCCCCTTTCCCGGTCATCCGACGCGCTTCCCGTATCGTCCGCCCCCATTCCCGGTCGAATGGATATGAATCCCCAGCCGTCTGTAGCGGTCACACTGTCATCCGGCACCCTTCCGGGATCGTCCGTCACGCTTCCCAATCCAATTTGCCGAACGCCACGCTCATCCATCACGATCCCACCATCGTCCGTCGGCTTTCCCGCAGGATCCGTCGCGGTTCCCGCGTCGCCCGTCGGCATCCCAAGGTGGTCCGGTGCGGTTCCAAGGTCGTCCGTCGCGCTGCCGGCGCCGATTTGCAGGAATCCGCGTTCTGTCATCACGCCGGCAACATCGTCCGTTGTGGTCCCAACATCGTCCGTCACGGTTCCCGGAGGTTCCGACAGTTTTCCCGCGCGGAATGATTTTTGTCCCGACCCGTCCGACGCTGCTCCCGAACCGGCTCCCACGTTGCCCGCATCGTCCGGCTAACTGCCCGCATGTCCCGGTTTCAATCCCGGCGGCTGTATTCCAGAATTGCCGCACGCCACCAGGGCGTGAGCGTTTCGCCCGGTCGTTGCCAGGCCTGCTGGTGCAGCCAGACCAGCACGCGCTGGTCGGACATGACCAGCATCCTTTCGGACGCGCTTAATTTTTCCGGGCCTTCTGCCAGCAGTTTTTCGCCGAGCTTTTGCACGCGGTCGCTGCCGGCTCCAAACTTTGTGAATTGCTCGGCATAAACCGGATTCAACTGCTTCTCGCGCAACAGTGAGACGTGGATGGCGTTGACATAAGGGTCGAGGACGACCTCGGCCAGCCCGGCGTGCGCGCGGGATGGCGTCGCGTCGTCGGTCAACTCGTGGATCTTCATGTTCGACCGCAACGAAAGCAGTTCGTCCGGCAGTTTGATTTCTTCCGGCGTGAGAAACAATCCGGCGCTGCGTGCTCGTGCGCCCAGACGGCGGCGGCTCGTGAGCACGCTCAATGGGATGGAAAGCACCATGCCCGCCAGCACCGGGGTGAACCACCAGAACAATGCCGGTTCAAACTGCCACATCAAAGCGCCCCAGACCAATCCGATGAGTGTGTGACCCCAATGCCTTTGAAGGGCAAACAACCAGGTCGTGCCTTCGGCGGAGCGTTTCTGGGTCGCCCAGCCGACGCTGATGCCGAGAATGTTTGTAACGACGAATCGCGTGTGCCAGAGCATCAGCAGCGGTGCATGCAGCGTGGAAAAAACAGTTTCAGCGACAACGCTTGTCGTCGCGCGCGCCAGGCCGCCGAACTCGCGGCGGCGTGGCCAGTCATTTGCGAGGTCAATGAGCGCGAGAAATTTTGGCAGCATGATGACAACCATGCAAATCAGGAAGATCAGCAGCGCGTGCGCCGTGCCGCTCAAGGCGCTCAAATATGGCGTGAATGCCTGCACGGTGATGTCCGAGAGGCCGGTGTGTTTTTGGTAGGCGTATATGAAGTTGAACGTGAGCAGGAAAGCCAGCCACAGCGGGCCGGCAAGATAACCGAAGATTCCCAGAATCAAATGCAGCCGGCTTACGCCGCGAAGTCCTTTTGCGAACAGCACCAGCGAATGCTGCAAATTGCCCTGGCACCAGCGGCGTTCTCGTTGGGCGTTTTCAATCATCGCCTGCGGCGTTTCCTCGTAGCTGCCTTCGAGATCATAGGCAAACCAGACCTCCCAGTTTTCGCGCGACATAAGCGCGGCCTCGACAAAATCATGGCTCAAAATCTGGCCGCCAAACGGTTTTTGTCCAGGGAGTTGAGGCAGATCGCAGAATTGCATGAACGGCTCGGTGCGGATGATGGCGTTGTGGCCCCAATAATTTCCAAGGTCAAGCGCCCAGTAATTCAAGCCGGCGATGAAAACAGGCGCATAAAGGCGGTTGGCGAACTGCTGGGTGCGGCCGAACAAGCTTTCCGCGTTGACGATTGCAGGAACCGTCTGGATCAGGCCGGTGGTCGGATGCACTTCCATCAGCTTCACCAAGCTCACGAGCGTCTCGCCGCGCATGATGCTGTCGGCGTCACAGACCATGAAGTAGCGGTAACGGCGGCCCCATGCACTGAGGAAGTCGCGGATATTTCCGCTCTTGCGGCTTTCGTTGTCGAGACGGCGGCGGTAGTAAATTTTGCCGAGTGCGTCGAGTTCGCGGATTAAATCAAACCAACGGCGTTCTTCCTCGATCCATTTGTCCGGGTCGGTTGAATCGCTCAAGATGAAAAAGTCAAAACGGTCGAGGTGGCCGGTTTTGACAAGCGATTCATATGTCGCACGCAGGCCCTCATAAACGCGCACGCTGTCTTCGTTGTAAATCGGAAAAACGACCGCAGTGCTGATGCCGTCAATATTTTGACCGAGATAATTTTTCAGGTTCGTGATTCGGCAGCGGTCGCCGAACGTCCGCAAAAAAAATCCATATACGCCGTGCATGCAGCCAACGGCGGCAAGCAAAAATAAAATCACAAACAGGACTAGCAGTACGGTGCGCGATGCCGACCAGCCGGTGCGCCAGAGCAAATCCGCAAACAGAAGTGAAACCACGCCGGTGAGCAGCAATGCGGACGAATAAAAAACGAAGAGCCGCCAGCCGCGTTGGACGCGCGGCACGGACGTCACTTGAACCTGTGGCGGTTTTTCAGGCATGGCTTTAGTGGGTCAGAATAAAAACCACGATTAACATCAGGGCAAACAGCACCCAGATCAGAGCCATGCGGAAATACGGAAACCTCCCCAAGTTGGTGAGCGTCGTGATGGGGCCGAGGTCGAGCGGGCGGGGCGCCATTTTCGAAATCTGGAAATCCGGCCCGGCGCGCAAAAAAGCTTCGCGCATGGCGCTGGTGAATTCCTCCGGCCACGGACCCGGGCGCAGGAATTGTTCCTGCCATCTCCCCGGCATGTCGGCAAGCAACAGTGCGAGACGTCCGCGCGTGGACAGCGAGTTGTCTGCTTTCGTTGGCGGCGATTGAAGAACCTCTGAGAACCATTCGGTTACAATGCGCTCCATTTCCTCGGCGGCGATCTGCGTGGCAGATCGGTCCGGCTCGGCGGGTGCGCGGCGCTGTGCGCGTTCGAGCACGCGCAGGACGAGGTCTCCCAGAAGCACCTTGTTACGGATGCGGAGTGCGTGGAAATAATTTTCCACTTTCGCATAGGCGCCATTCCATTCTTCGAGCGGGCGTCCGGCGAGCCGGCCGGAGGCGTCGGGCAAAATCGCGGCATTCAAGGCGGACTCCATTGATAGGTCCAAGTTTCGCTCAGGATGTTCGTGCCTTTTTGCAGGGTGCAGCGCAGGTCAACGGGATCAACGTTGCCGGGCTTGGTCTGCATTTTCAAAATCACGCGCCACGTTTTCAAATCGGGGTTTGGGGCGATCTGGTCGTTTAAGATCACCGCGTTTGTGCTGCAATTGGCGATGGCTTGGGGCCACTCATTTTCAGGGGCATTCTCAGGAATGGCGTCCAGTTTGGGTCCGGTGAAATCAATCACTATCTGCCGGCAATCCGCGCAATTTTGCTCAAGGTCGAGGCCGATACGCGTGGAAACCACCCGGTTTTCGGAAAGTTTTATGTCTGCGTCGCGGCTTTGCCATCTGAGCGTATAACTGAAGCGAAACGGCTGCAACGGCGGGGGTTTGTTTTTCGGATCCCAAAAAGCGACGATGTTGTCCAGACCTTCATAATCAGTGCTCAATTCCACCAGGTGCAAATCGCCGTTATTCCAATTGGTACCGTGCGGCTCGACCCAAACACTTGGTTCAAGGTGGTAAAAATTAAAACTGTCCTGATAAGCCTCGAAAGAACGTTCGCGCTGCAACAATCCAAAACCCTTGATGTTTGGCGCGTAAAAAATCTGGTGGCGCATCACCGATGGATTGTCGAGCGGACGCCAGAGCGTCTCGCCGCTGCCCATTTTCACCAGCAGGCCGTCGCTGTCGTGGACTTCGGAACGATAATCGTCGAACTTGCGCTCTGAATTTTTCCCGAACCAGAACATGCTCGTCAGCGGCGCCAGGCAGATGGTCTTGACCGGTTCGGCGTTGGTTTTTACGGCCAGAATTTCCTTTTGTTCGCGCAGATAAATGACCGCGTCAATGTCGACCAACGTCGTCTCGCCTGGATAAATGTGAAATTCATAGGCACCTGTGCAACTGACCGAATCCAGGATCGCGAACAAAGTCAGAGACGCGTCTCCCGGCTGCGGCTTGCCTAGCCACCAGTCGGTGAAGATGGGAAATTCCTCGGGGCGGTCCGATTCGCCGCAGTTCAGCGCCAGCCCTCGCGCGGAGAGGCCGTAGCGCTGGTCTTTGCCAAGCAGCCGGAAATAGCTGGCGCCCAGAAATGCGCCGAGTTCGTCCAGTTGATTCGTCTGGTTCAACGGATACAAAATGCGGAATCCGGCATAACCGGTTTTTGATGGAATCTGATTTGCGATGTCCAGTTTGCCATAGTCGAAAAATTCCTGCACGAAGCGGATCGGCTGCACATGCGACGCCGTGAACTCGTTCACACGGATCGGTTCCTGATAAATGTAGCCCGGATGAAAAAACTCGATGCGGAATGGCAGGTCATCCTCAGTCCATAATGCGTGGTCGCGGCGGAAGCGGATTTCTCGATATTTGTCATAATCAAGATTGTCCTGACGCAAAACCTTGGGCAAATCGGCGCGCGGCGAATGAAACGGCTTTTGCGCGCGTTCAAGAGCCCGCTGCGCCACATAATCCAGATTGACCTCGGCGGATTCCGCGCCAGCGGCAATCCGGTCGGCCAGCGCAAGTTCGAAGATTAGGAAAAGGCAGGTCAGTCGCAACATCCTGCACGATTAAAGCTGGAATTGGCAGAATTTGCAAGTTCGGTGCGAAAGCCGCCTGAAATATGTCCGTTTATTCGTTAGTAGACGTTTTGCCCAAGTTTGCGGGATTGTCAAAAATGTAGTTTTAACAAGCCGACTTCGAGTGCAAGGGCTTCCTGCACGTTTGTGTGAAGCAACCGTTGGGTTTGTTCAAGTGTTTGCAGATTTTGCAGGGCTTGTCGCGGCGAAATTCGTTTGGCGATGGTTTCCGCACCGGGAACTTTTGGAAAATTGAGCAGATCATTTCCTGCGGTGAGCGAATGCAACCAAACATCGCGCAGCCACCATTGCAGGAGCAAAAGCAGATCGGCGCGGCGACGGCGATATTCAGATTCAATCGCGGCGGCAAGTTCGTCCTCCCATTTCTCGCGCAAATCTTTTTCCACTTCGCCGTATTTTTCGAGCGGCGAAACGGCGGCAAGTTTTTCATCAACCTGCGAACGGATTTCGGCGAGTTTTTGCAGCAGAACGTCGAGCAAACGGTAACGGCCAAGCAGGCTTTTTTGTTCGGAGGCGGCAAGCCCGCCGAATTTTTCCAGCCAGTCGGCTTCGGCTGGGTTTAATTCACGCTTGCCCTCGCCTGAAAAATTCAGGCGCAGGCAACGAGACAAGATTGTTTCTAAAAGCCGTTGCGGTTCGGTTGAAAGCAGAATCAAGACGGACTTGGCAGGTGGTTCTTCAAGTGTTTTGAGAAAGGCGTTTGCGGCCTGCGGGTTCAATCGGTCGGCTGCTGCAATAATTGCGACTTTGTGTTCGGCTTCGGCTGGCTTGAGTTGAATTTGCTGCATCAATTCCCGCGTCTGGTCAATCGTGATGACGCGCGATTTGGATTCGGGCCTCGCCCAATGAATGTCAGGATGAGTGCTGCTTTCTATTTTCCGGCAGCTCAAGCATTCGTCACAGCAATCGGTCGCTGCGCCCTTGGCTTTAACCGGATTCTGGCAGTTCAAAGTTTTTGCCAAAGTGCGGGCGAGCGATTCCAAATGCTCCAGCGTATCGCCGGAAAACAAATAGGCATGGCCGAGCCTTCCACGGGCAAGCGAGCGTTGCAGCAATTGAACGCCTTGCGTCTGTTTTTCAAAAGTTTTGAAACTCATGGTTGTTGGATTTGGCGAGGTACTTTTTCCAGTTGGCGTGATGCTCGATCAACCGTTTGGGATTGTCATTGAACCACGAATGCCAACGGAGGTTCGAAACCAAACTGGAGGCATTCGTAACCCTGCGTAAATCTGCATCGTGACACCATAAACACAAGCGATTTTGCATTCCTGCCAAGAGACCGTCAAGAAGGCGTTTTAATTTGTTGTTTTCAATCGCACCGCGTTTGCCGCATCTTCTCCGCCGCACAATTTTCTATGGCTGAAAAACAAACACCGATTTACGACGAGAGCAAGATCAAGACGCTGTCCTCGCTGGAGCACATCCGGCTGCGCACCGGCATGTATATCGGGCGCATCGGCACCGGCGCGCATCCCGACGACGGCTGCTATGTCCTGCTGAAAGAGGTCGTGGACAACGCGATTGACGAATACATCATGGGCCACGGCAAGGAGGTCGCGATCAACATCGAAGGCAACCGCGTGGCGGTGCGCGATTACGGCCGCGGCATCCCGCTGGGCAAGGTGGTGGACTGCGTTTCCAAGATCAACACCGGCGCGAAATACAATGACGAGGTCTTTCAATTCAGCGTCGGCCTCAACGGCGTCGGCACGAAAGCAGTCAACGCGCTGTCGAAAAACTTCTTCGTCCGCAGCCATCGCGACGGCGAGTTCGCCGAGGCGAGCTTCAAAATCGGGAAATTAAAAAAAGAAGATTCCGGCAAGACAAAGGAGCCGAACGGCACATTGATTGAGTTTGAGCCGGACGAAAGCATTTTTAAAGAGAGCGCGTTCCGCCTCGAACACATCGAGCGCCGGCTGCGGCATTACAGTTATCTCAACACCGGGCTGAAGCTCATCCTCAAGACGCCGGAACTGGCCGAGCCGAAAGTATTCCAGTCGCGGCATGGCCTGATGGACTTGGTGATGGAAGATATCGCGAGCGATGGCAGCGAGCCGATTTATGCGCCGCTGCATTACGCGGGCAAGACGCTGGAGTTTTGCTTCACGCACAGCAATTCGCGCTATGGCGAGACGTTTTACTCGTTCGTCAACGGCCAATACACCAGCGACGGCGGCACGCATCTCAGCGCCTTCCGCGAAGGTTTGCTGAAGGCGGTCAACGAATACGGCAACACCAAATACGAAGGCGACGACGTGCGCGAGTGCATGGTTGGCGCCGTGGCCATCCGGCTGAAAGACCCGGTCTTCGAGTCGCAGACGAAGAACAAATTGGGCAACACGGAAATCCGCACCGAACTCGTGAACAATGTGCGCGAAGAACTGCTGCATTTTTTCCAGCGCAACAAACAGATCGCCGAGACGATCATGGCGAAGGTCAAGGACACGCAGGAATTGCGCAAGGAATTGCAGAACGTGAAAAAGCTCGCGCGCGAACGGGCGAAGTCCATCACGCTGCGCATTCCGCAGTTGAAGGATTGCAAGAATCATTTCGACAAAAAGAAGGAAAAGGGCAAGGGCACGATGGTCTTTATCTGCGAAGGTCAGTCCGCCGCCGGTTCCATCACGAGCTGCCGCGACGTGAACAACCAGGCGGTGTTCGTGCTGAAAGGCAAGCCGCTCAACGTTTGGGATCTCAAGCGCGATGTGATGTATAAAAACGACGAGATGTATAATCTCATGCAGGCGCTCAACGTGGAGGACAACACCGAGGGCCTGCGCTACGACAGGGTCATCCTCGCGACCGACGCAGACGTGGACGGTTTGCACATCCGCAACCTGATGATCACGTATTTCTTCAAGTTCTTCGAGCAACTCGTCCACGACGGGCACGTTTACATTTTGGAAACACCCTTGTTCCGCGTGCGCAACAAGGCCGAGACGATTTATTGCTACAGTGAGGCTGAGCGCGACGCCGCGTCCGCGAAGCTCGGCGGCAAGCCGGAGATCACGCGGTTCAAGGGGCTCGGTGAAATTTCGCCAAAAGAATTTCAGCAGTTCATTGGGAAGGAAATGCGGACGAGCAAGGTCGAATACGCGCCGCGTGCTGAGTCCGGGCCGATCTTTAATTTTTACATGGGCAAGAACACGCCGGAGCGCAAAGATTACATCATGGACAGCCTCGTTGTGCCGGTGGAGGAGTAAACTTTTTCAATTTTTAAGATGTCAGCAAAACGTAAAAAAGACTCCGGTCAGCCAGAATTGCCAATCGAAGGTGTGCAACCTATCGCGCCTGCACAAACCAAAAAAAAATCCGCCGACGCAAAAGGCAACGGCGTGGATCACGTCGTCGCTGAGGCCATCGAAACGAGCATCGTCCACAAGCCGTTTGATCCGAAAAAACTCGGCTTCGGTTTGCACACGCGCGTGGATCGCGGGTTTTTGGATTACGCGAGCTACGTCATCCGGGACCGCGCGATTCCGAATCTGGCGGACGGCTTGAAGCCGGTGCAGCGGCGCATTCTTTGGGCGCTGCACGAAAAAGATGACGGGCGCTTCATCAAGGTGGCCAACGTTGTCGGTCACACGATGCAGTATCATCCGCACGGCGACGCGTCCATCGGCGACGCACTCGTGGTGCTGGCGAACAAGCGGTATCTCATCGAGGGCCAGGGAAATTTCGGCAACATCTTCACGGGCGATCCGGCGGCGGCGGCGCGCTACATCGAGTGCCGGCTGACGGAACTCGCGCGCACGGAGGTTTTCAATGACGCCATCACGGATTTTATTCCGAGCTACGATGGGCGCAACAAAGAGCCGGTGACGCTGCCGTGTAAATTGCCGCTTAACTTGATGCTGGGCACGGAAGGCATCGCGGTCGGCTTGAGTGCGCGCATCCTGCCGCACAATTTTCCGGAGCTGCTGGAGGCGCAAAT
>Ga0302278_10003057_pt1 | contig 18653 bp, 16 predicted proteins | sample III_Bog_N3_2_FD_194543 | JGI IMG/M metagenome (GOLD analysis project Ga0302278, IMG submission 194543) | Peat permafrost microbial communities from Stordalen Mire near Abisko, Sweden - III_Bog_N3_2 | ecosystem: Environmental > Terrestrial > Soil > Wetlands > Peat | place: Sweden: Abisko...
AGCGGCCCGAGGTGATGGCCCGCGCCACCGAGCACATTCCGCGGATGGTTGAGCTGATACAAAAGCTGGCCGCGGCCGGCGCAGCCTACCAAACCGAAGACGGATCCTGGTACTTCCGCCTCGCGTCCTTCCCGGAATATGGAAAGCTGAGCAAGAAGGACTTGAGCGGCATGGAAGACGGGGCGCGCGTGGATGTGGACGAGTATGAAAAAGACTCAGCCCGGGACTTCGCGCTTTGGAAGGCAGCCAAGCCAGGGGAGACCTCCTGGGATACAGCCATCGGCCGCGGCCGCCCCGGCTGGCACATCGAATGCTCGGCCATGGCGATGGAGTTTCTGGGCGACAGCTTCGACCTGCATGCGGGCGGCGAAGACCTGATGTTCCCGCACCACGAGAACGAAATCGCGCAGAGCGAGAGCGTCACTCACAAGCCTTTGGCCCGCCACTGGATGCATGTGCGCTTTCTGCTGGTGGACGGGCGCAAAATGGCAAAGAGCGAAGGCAACTTTTATACGCTTCGCGACCTGCTGTTGAAGGGCTACAAGGCATCGGCCATCCGACTGGCGCTGGTCTCGGTGCCTTACCGGCACCAGCTGAACTTCACCTTCGACGGGCTTATCGAAGCGACGAATGCGATTGAGCGGCTGAGGACTTTCAAACTGCGGTTGGTAAATGGCAAGTTTGCGGAGGGCTCGAATGCCGCGATGCAAGACGCTGCCAAGAAGTCGCAGGCCGACTATCTTGCCGCGCTGGCCAACGACCTGAACACCGCCGAAGCTCGCGCGCCCATCTTCGACCTGATACGTGCGGCAAACACGGCGATGGATAAGGGAGAGCTGCTTGCCGCCGACCGCGACGCAATCCTGGCCGTGCTGGCCAGCTTCGATGCCGTCTTCGACGTGATCGAGGACCACGATGCCGAACCCACCCGCTTAGCCCTCGAATGGGCCGCACAGGCGGGCCGCATGGCCGACGTGGCTCCCGAACTGCTGGCTCGCCAGTCGCTGACCGAGGAGGCTATCGAAGCACTGCTTGCCGAGCGTACACTCGCCAAGAAACAGCGCAACTTTGCCCGCGCCGACCAGATCCGCAACGAGCTGGTAGAGAAGGGCATTGTGATCGAAGACTCGAAGGACGGCGTGCGCTGGAAGCGGAAGTAGCAATTGGAAAGCACTAAGATTACAGTCAGGAGCGATTCGGAATGAGGCTATGGAGACGGTTTGGGTTGTTGTCCTTGCTCATAGGCTCGCTAGTTAGTGCATATGCTCAGCAGCCCCTTGCCAAAGATGACGTGCACTGGTGCTCGGCCATTCCCGTACCTGCGGTGTGGAGAGAAGCCAGATTGACGGCTGTTTTTGCGTTTGATCTGGACCCGAGCGGCAAACCGATCAATATAAAGAGCATTCATATTCCTCTCGTTAAGGACGACGGACCATTCCTTACCTGTATTTCCGGTTGGTTATTGCCGTCTGCCTCAGGAAGAGTGACAGCTTCAATTAGCTGGGAATGGGGCTGCAAAGGTATTGAAATCTCCCAAAACGAAACACATAAGTCATTTCCTTGTCAGCCGCCTAAGTCAAACACACAGCTCAATTCCCAATAACTTTGAAAATGGAGGTCGTCCCCATGGAAGCCAACGAAGCCCAGGAGTTGCAGGAACACGCTGAACATGCCGAACATGCCGCGTCGCTCAGGCCGGTAGCCTTTACGATGAGCTTGCTGGCCGTGCTGGTGGCCGTCACCACTGTCGTTGGCCATCGCACCCACACCGAAGCGGTGCTGAACCAGGCCAAGGCCAGCGATACCTGGAACGAATACCAGGCCAAGAAAAATCGCGCCTACGACACGGCTCTGGTTACCGATCTTCTCAATGTCGTCACCGTCAGCGACGCAAATGCCGCGAAGAAGATTGCGAAGGGCTATGCCGACCACCAGGCCAAGTGGGCCGACGATCTTGAGAAGGAAACGAAGGTGGCCGAAGGCTTCGAAGAGGAAGTCAAACTGGCCGAGCATAAGGCCGACTACTTCGATTTTGGCGAGGCGCTGCTGGAGATCGGACTGGTCATCAGCTCGGTTACGCTGCTGACTCGCAGCCGCATCTACTGGTACTTCGGCATTGGCGCTTCGATCATCGGCGTGTCCTCTGTGGTTTGGGGCTTTTTGATCAAATAGGAGCGGCTCCTATTCCGCCGGCATCTGCTCCAGCTCTTCGACAGGCCGCGCCTTGGCCTTCACCTGCGCCGAGGTGAGCAGGAAGACAGCTACCACCACTCCGGCCATGCCCACAAACTCTGCCGCTTCGGGCCGTTCGTGGAGTACCAGAATCCCCAGCAGCACTGCGACCACCGGGTTGACGTAGGCGTAAGAAGCGACCTTGGCCACGGGCACGTGCTCGAGAAGATAGATATAGGCCGAGTAGCCCACCAGCGACCCACCCGATATGAGCCAGGCCTGTGAGCCGATCGATGCGGCGGTCACGTGGAACTCGTGCCATTGACCCAGCGCGGTGCCTACGGCAGTGCTGAAGGCTCCCGCGATCAGCATCTGCCAGGCAGCGGCCACAAAGCAGTTCACCGGCAGTCGTGCATGGCGAGCGATCAGGCTGCCCACGGCCCAGGCCAGCGCTCCAAACAGCAGAATTCCCATGGCGGCGATGCCGGAGCGATCGCCGGCCAGGCCACTGCGCAGCGACGGCCACACCAGCGCCGCCAAGCCGGCCAACCCGAGCGCCATTCCCAGCCAGCCGCGCGCGTTCAGCGGCTCTCCGCCGGGCAGCAGCATCTCAGCCAGGGCAACAAAGAGGGGAATGACCGCCAGCACCAGCGATGCCAGACCGCTGGGCACGGTCTTCTCGGCAACCACAAGAGAGACGTTGCTTACGCTCAAGAGGCAGAGCCCGATCAAGCCCAGCGTCAGCATGGCTCTGGGCGGCCAGAACAGGCGCAGGCCGCGCCACCGGCACCAGGCCAGAAGGATCAGGCCGGCGGCCACAAAGCGCGTCCCGGAGAGAAGATTCGCCGGCATTAGAGCGGTTCCGATGCGGATGGCAGTATACGTCGAACCCCAGAAGAAATACACGCACGCGAAGGAGATCACAATCGACAGCGTAGAAGCGGTGGTCTTGAGGGTTGCACCCGAACTTGTGGAGGAACTTGCCATGAGGATTCTTTCATCCTAACCTGCGCGGCTATCCGTGCTTGGAGCGCCGCCGAATCTGCGCCCAGGGGCGAATTTGGGGCGGCGGCGGTTGAAGCGCGTGAGGATTTGCAGAGATTTCACACAACCAATGGCGGTGCTTGGGAAGCGTCGTCCGAACCTTGCGCGGGAACCTGCATGGTCGCGGTTTTCTTCACGGTGAACGGAAAGCAAGTTCTTGATCTGAAAAGTATTAAGCAGCGGTGCAGCGGAGAGCGCCCTGGGCAGAAATGCTCACTGACGAGCGAACAAATATGATTGCAACCGGTGCGCGCTGTGATGTAAGATCAGTCAGGAGCAGGAAGTCGCTCTTGGGCCATATTGTCTCTAGAGGAGATTGCAAATGGAGAAGGTTGCCGAAGTCAGGCTGGAACCCAGGAAGCAATGGGCTGCGCCGGAGCTGAAGAAGATCGATATCGAGCAGATTACAGCACACCATGTCAGAGGGGCGCACGATGGGCCCAATCCCGGTGGAACGAGCTAGCTGGCTCTCGATTCTTCGAACTGGATTCTGTTTTCAGAGGCACCGCCTTTTTGGCGAGTTGGACAGGTTCCTCTGAGCTTTGAGATTGAATAGCAAATAGACAAACGGTTTTCAAACAGGGGTGGCTTCCAGACGGAAGCCATCCTTGTTGGCTTTTGCGCCTGTGATGCAATCCGCAGGTGATGTCTGGTTGATTCAACCCGTTTGAAGGCGGGGCCGAATCAAGCGTCATGCCGGACGACACCTACACTTCAGACTTATATGCGATACGTCCTTCGCTGATGGTCCAGCGGACTTTGCCCTGCATCTTCCAACCGTCAAACGGCGTGTTGCGCGACTTGGATTTGGTCTGCCGGGCGTTGTAGGTCCACTCGGCTCTGGGGTCGAAGATCACCACATCGGCAAAGCTGCCCACGGCGAGCGTGCCCCGGCCTTTGAGGTTAAGCAGCGCCGCCGGCTGCGCGCTCAACAGACTCAAAACGCGTCCCAGCGGCATCTTCCACTCTTTGTGCAGCCAGTGCAGGCAAAGGCCAAACGCCGTCTCCAGGCCGGTAATGCCGTTGGGGGCGTTCTCAAATTCGACTTCCTTCTCGTGGACTGCGTGGGGGGCGTGATCGGTGGCGATGGCATCCACCACGCCATCGAGGATGGCCTCGATCATGGCGTCGCGATCAGCGGCCGCGCGCAGCGGCGGGCACATCTTGGCGTTGGTGTCATAGAAGCCTACGTGCTCGTCCGTAAGCAGGAAGTGGTGCGGCGCCACCTCGCAGGTGACGCGCAGCCCGTTTCTGCGGGCCTGGCGAACGGCATTGAGCGCAGCGGCCGTCGAGGTATGCGCTACATGCAGGTGAGCGCGCGCGTCGCGCAACTCGCTCACCAGGCGAATGTCGCGCTCCACAATGCCGGACTCGGCCTCATTGGGCCAGCCGCGCAGGCCCAGCCGGAACGACGTTGGGCCCAGATTCATGCTGGCGTTCTTGCCGCCGACCTGGGTAAGGCGCGTATCTTCGGCGTGCTGGATGACGCTCAGGCCCACGCGCGCCGCGGCAGCCAGGGTCTCGCGCATTACGCTGTCTTTGAGAATCGGCAGGCCGTCGTCAGAGACGGCGACAGCCCCGGCGGACTTCAGGGCGGCAAAGTCGTTGATGGTCTCGCCCTTGGATCCGCGAGTAGCCGCGGCAATGGGAAAGACGCGAATGACCGCGCCCCGTTCCGGAGCCAGCATCCAGCGCGTCACCTCCGGCGAGTCGTTCACCGGCGCCGTGTTGGGCATGGCCGCGGCCGAGGTAAAACCGCCCGCCGCCGCCGCCGCCGTGCCGGTGGCGATGGTTTCCTTGTAACCCTGGCCGGGTTCGCGCAGATGGACGTGCATGTCGATCAGCCCCGGCGCGACGGTGAGGCCAGTCGCGTCAAGAACCTCGGCGCCGTCGGCCGGTTTCAGCTTGCCGGGAGCGGCGATCTCGGCCACGCGGCCGTCCTTGAGCAATACGTCCTTGAGGGAGTCGATTCCAGCCGCCGGATCGATGAGGTGACCACCGCGAATTACGAGTGCCGTCATGCGCGGCCTCCTTGCTGCGATGCCGTCAGCGCCCGCTCCACCACCGCCATGCGGATGGCCACGCCATTCCGCACCTGTTCCAGAATCACCGATTGCGGGCCGTCGGCCACGCCTGCGGTTACCTCGAGGCCGCGGATGATGGGTCCGGGATGCAGCACGATCGCTGTTGGCGCGTGCGCTGCGAGCCGCGGGCCGTGGAGCTGGTAGTTGGCCTTGTACTCTTCAAGATCCAGTTGCTGGCCGGCCAGCCGTTCGGCCTGAATACGAAGCATCATCACCGCCTGAGACTGGTGGAGCGCCGCATTGAAGTCGCGCTCCACGGCGATGCCGGGGCCTGCCTGAGCGGCCAGTTCCGGGAGCAGCTCCTTGGGTCCGCAGAGCAGCACGCGCGCGCCCAGGCGGGGCAGCAGCACCATGTTGGAGCGGGCTACGCGGCTATGCAAAATGTCGCCCACGATCGTCACCGTGACGCCGGCGAGGGTTTCGGGGGTCAACGTCTCAGTTCCCGGCCGAAGGTGCGCCAGCATGGTGCGCAGGTCGAGCAGCGCCTGGGTGGGATGTTCGTGCATGCCGTCACCGGCATTGAGCACCGGCAGGCGGGTTTCCGATTCAAGCAGCCAGGCAGCGCCGGAGGAGTTGTGGCGCAAAATGATGGCCTCGGCGCCCAGCGCCCGCAAGGTCAGGCCCGTGTCTTTCAGGGTCTCGCCCTTTTCGATGCTGGAAGACAAGCTGGAAACCAGCGTGGTGTCAGCTCCCAGCCCCTTGGCGGCAAGTTCAAAGCTGGTGCGGGTGCGCGTTGACGACTCGTAGAAGAGAAGCGCCACGCGGCGCTTGGCAAGAATGCGGCACCTGGCCAGCGGGTCTTGGCTCTCAAGCACCGTGGCGCGGGCGAGAATGTGACTCACGCCGTCCAGAGTCAAATCCTGCGCCGACAGCAGCGATCCCGGATGGTAGGGGAACGGCGAGGCAGGCACGGGCGGCGGATGAAGCTGGCGGCGGGCTGGTGTTGCGGTTGGGTTCATACGGTTCAGCTTTCAGCTATCAGCTATTAGCTATTTGCCTTTAGCTGAAAGCTGATAGCTACCTTTCTTGCTCAGTCCACACGCTCTACCAGCAGCACTTGCTCGTCGTTGTCAACTTCGCGGAACTTCACTTCGATGATTTCGCGGCTGCTGGTGGGCACGCGCCTGCCGATATAGGTGGCTTCAACGGGCAATTCGCGATGTCCGCGGTCGATAAGGACGGCCAGTTGCACCCGGCGCGGCCTGCCGTGGTCGAAGAGTGCATCGAGAGCGGCCCGGATGGTGCGGCCGGTGTAAAGCACATCGTCGCAAAGCACAACGTCGCGGCCCTCGATGTCGAAGCCGATGGCGCCCGGGGTGACCACAGGGCGCACACCAGCCGTGGAAAGATCGTCGCGGTAAAACTGAATGTCGAGCACACCCGTATCCACGGGATGCTTCTCGATGCCGGCGATCAGCTTGCCTAGTCGTTCGGCCAGCGGGACCCCGCGGCGCTTGATACCAACCAGCGCCAGGCCGTCGCTGCCATTGCCTTTTTCAACAATCTCATGGGCCAGGCGCACCAAAGTGCGCTCAATTTCAGAGGCAGACATCAACCTGCCCTTTAGCCGCAAGTTCGAATTGTTTTTCGGTTCACTCATAGGTACTCTCACGCAGGATCATAAGGGGGGGTGCCGCTGCCCCGCAAGTTGTGGAGAAGTGGTACTGAATCGGGTGCCTTGTAAGGGCTTTGAAAGGAGTTGTGCTGAAGGCCGGAACACTCAGCGAACAGTCCAAACGATTCCCTAGATCTCTGGCCGGCGGGTCCGCGCAAGCCAACGCGCCCCCATTGCGCCGCCGCCAACAGCAAAAATGAGCAAGAAGAGCGAATTGCCGGCAAAGCCAAAGGCCTCAATCCCCGCATGGCCCTCGGGTGAAAGCATCCAGGTTTTTTGTGCTTCCATTTGCGCCGCGTCAGCCAGGCCCATTTGCGCGGTCAACTGTTGGCTCAAATCGACTCGTGTCTTCCATTCGCTGTCAATCTGGCTGGAATGGTGGAGAACGAACCGCTCCGCAAAAAGAGCACCGCCGCTGAGGCCAAACGCCAGCCATCCCGCCAATAGCCCTGTCACCAGACCGATGCGGGCCCCTGCCCCAATGGTGATCCACGCCGGCCGCTGGCTGCGCACGTATAGCACCACTGCCCACGCGGCTGCCGCGGCCACCCAAAAGACCTCGAAGCGGCCTACCGGGGAAAGCCCGCTCGACAGCAGACCAGCTGGAATTGCCAGCATCAGGGCTACACGCAAGGCTGTCTTCCAATCCACCATGCTTGCATCCCGCAAAGCATCGGCCCACTCAACAGGCTGTGCCTGTCCCGGCACCGCTCCATTCGAGTAGACCAGTTGTGGCAGACCGCAGGCAGCGCAGTAGCGGTTGTCGGCCAGCACGGTTTCGTGGCAGCGAGTGCAGGTGATTTCCATACTTCTTAGAGCCTATCGCATTTGGCCTAGTCGCCGGTGCCCGCCACATGCCGCCGGTCAAGAATCACGGCAGGCGCGGAGGCAACAGTTGGGACCACATCGACAGAGGCGTTGCAAAGAGGTTTGAGAAGCGAGCATTCATCCCGATTCATTCGTAATGAAACTGAGTTGATGCAGGCGGGTCGGGCCGAGCTGGCTGCATTTGCCGGTAGGCTTTCGCGTGAATCGACGGTAGAATGATGGATACAGGGGCGAGTAGCTCAATTGGATAGAGCACCGGCCTTCTAAGCCGGGGGTTGTGGGTTCGATCCCCGCCTCGCCTACCAGACCCTAAAGAATCAACGACTTGCGTTGGTCTCTGTGTTGTCGGGAAGAATACAGGTTGGGGTGATTCCAAACGGACAATGTCCGGCTCTGCCTGGGAGGCAGTAGCAGTTTGACCTTTCCAGTATTCCATCCAAGAAACGCCAAACGTGGGTCGCCAAGCACACTTTGAGGCGAATCTGAATGGGTGCGCATGAATGCTTAAGCCACTCAAAATGGGAGCTCGATCGCTATATTGTTTTCTCGAAATGCGGTCGCAAGGTGCTGTGTGGAAACTGGCTGAATCAAAACGGGGCCGCGCAGCGTCCACGAGGGAAAGCAACCGCCAGCCGCTGCACTATCCGATACACTTACAGGGAAGGCAGCCGCACTGTATTCAAGGGCCTGTAGCTCAACGGTTAGAGCAGGGGACTCATAATCCCTTGGTTCGGGGTTCGAATCCCTGCAGGCCCACCAAATATGTCAATCAAAATAAAGGAGCACTACTGTCCGGTTTAACTCGCATCGGCAGCGTGCAAGTGGTTGCTGGTTTGTTGCTTAAGATGCGATTGTTCTTGCCGCGATTTGAAATCCGCGGAACTTTTGGAGTCATGGGCGGGGTTGGTTGACGATGGTGCATGAACCACGGGCACACCATCTTTCAGCAGCTGATTTCCTTTGTTCCCGACCGCGAGTTTCGCCACTGTGTGGCGCGTTATCAAGGCAACGCCGGCTCGCGCCGCCTCTCATGCTGAGACCAGTATCTGGCCATGGCCTTCGCTCAGTTGACCTATCGCGAGAGCTTGCGGGATATTGAAGCCTGCCTTCGCGCTCTTGGAGCAAAGCGGTACCATATGGGCTTTCGTGGCAAGGTAGCCCGCTCCACTCTGGCAGACGCCAACGAGTTGCGCGACTGGCGCATCTTCGCTGATTTCGCGCACGTCTTGATTGATGTCGCGCGACCTCTCTACGCCGCCGACTTGATCGGCATCGATCTCGATCAGAGCCTGTACGCGCTCGATTCGACCACCATCGATCTGTGCCTGGCATTGCTTCCGTGGGCCAGATTCCGCAAGCGCAAAGGCGCTGTGAAGATGCACACGCTGCTCGACCTGCACGGCAATATCCCCACGTTTATCCGCGTTTCCGACGGCAAGATGCACGATGTCAGCATCCTCGACGAGATAGATACCGAAGCTGGAGCCTTCTATGTGATGGACTGAGGCTATATCGATTTCGAGCGCCTTCACGCGTTCACACTCTCGCTGGCCTTCTTCGTGGTGTGCGCCAAAGAGAACCTATTGCTCCAGCGCCGCTACTCACATCCGGTAGACAAGAACACCGGTGCGCGCTCGGATCAGACCGTTGTTCTGACAACCACCGGATCGGCTTCGGCATACCCGGAGGCATTGCGGCGCGTGAGCTACTTCGATGCCGTCACCGGCAAGCGGCTCGTGTTCTTAACCAATAACTTCACGCTGCCCGCGCTCACCATCGCACAAATCTATAAGCAACGCTGGCAAGTGGAACTGTTCTTCAATTGGATCAAGCAGCACCTGCGCATCAAGCGATTTCTGGCCACCAGCGAGAACGCCGTGAAAATTCAAATCTGGATCGCCGTCAGCGTCTATGTCCTGGTCGCCATCGTCCGCAAGCGGCTCGGCCTAGAGGCCGGTCTCTACCAGATCCTACAGATTCTCAGCCTAAACTCTGTTCGAGAAAGCCCCCATTTTACAGGCACTTCAGCCATCCAACTCCGAAAACGATTGATCCGACTCCGGTAACCAGTTGATTCTGTTTGACTTCTAACCAGACAGCAGTGGAACATGGACTAGACATGGCCGCGGGCAGCAATCTTGGAGAGGGCATTCGCAGTGCGACGCCAAAGGGTCCCCTACTCGGAAACTGTCCCAATACCTGGCCTGTTACCATTCACCCTGGAAGCAGGATGGGAGCAGCCATGCACTGGTACCACAATCTCGCGTACTTCTTTGGCGGCGCATTCCTCGCCAACAGTGTGCCTCATCTCACCAACGGCATCTCGGGACGGCCCTTTCAGAGCCCCTTCGCCAAGCCGCCGGGGCAAGGCCTGTCGTCCTCGACGGTCAATGTCCTTTGGGGCCTCTTTAACCTCGCCGCAGCTTATGTGCTCATCTGCCGCGTCGGCAGCTTCAGCCTGCTCGACACATCGCAGGTGCTCGCGCTCGGAGCTGGCATCACGCTCATATCGCTCATGTCGGCACGCGGCTTTGGGCGGTTCCACGGAGGACTTTGAGCCTGCCCTCTCCATCCGCGCTTTCAAAAGGTCCAGCTCCTTCCACCCAGCTGCGCAAAGCTCGGGTTGCCTTTCCCTACCTGTCTCTTCTTTTTCTCTTATCCGGAGCGGTGGCCCCTGCGCTCGCACCCGCCGCCACGCCCGAAACCTACCAGGTCGTTCACACCTACCCGCACGACCAGCAAGCCTATACTCAGGGCCTCATCTATCTGGATGGGCATCTTTACGAGAGCACCGGCCTCAACGGCCATTCCTCCCTGCGCATGGAGGATCTGGAAACCGGCAGCATCCTTCACTTGCAGGATGTACCAAGCCAGTACTTTGCCGAGGGCCTGACCCAGTGGGGCAGCACGCTCATTCAACTCACCTGGCAAAGCCACGTGGCGCTGGTTTACGACCGCGCCAGCTTCCACTTCCTGCGCACGCTTCCTTACCCAGGCGAGGGGTGGGGACTTACCCAGGACGGCAAAAGCCTCATCCTCTCGGATGGCACCGCCGCGCTCCGCTTTCTCGACCCGGAGACCTTTCATGAGCTGCGGCACGTCACCGTCAAAGATCATGGCGCTCCCGTCACGCAGATCAACGAATTGGAGTTCATTCACGGGCAAATCTATGCCAACATCTGGCACACGGACCGCATTGCCCGCATTTCTCCGGCAACCGGCAAGGTCCTCGGCTGGATCGACCTTACCGGCTTGCTCCCCGAGCGTCAGCGATCCAGCCCAGAGGCTGTCTTGAATGGCATCGCCTACGACGCCGAGCACGATCGCCTCTTCGTCACCGGCAAGCTTTGGCCGGCGCTCTTCGAGATCAAAGTGATTCCCGCCCAGAGCAAGAGCGTTCCCGCCAACCATCGCAAGTAGCAAATTGGAACCGTCGTCTGCCCCAGGCGGGTCGTCCTTTCCACGTCATAGCCCGTCAATCCTCCGCGCGCGTATACTTTCGGGCAAGGCACGCCATGGACCCATCGTCATTCCTGCTCCCGAACTCCCTGCAAAACGCAGCCGTCCTCACCGTCGTTCTGGCGTTTGCGGGCTATCTGACCACGTTCCTCAGCGCCCGGATGCTGGCCCGCCGCAAGGACAAGCTGGAGTTGGTAAACCGGCGTCTCAACGAGTTCTACGGCCCGCTCTACGTCGCTTCGCAGGCGGGAAACATCGCCTACCGGTCGTTGCTCAAAAAGCAGGGCAAGACGCAGAGCTTCCCAATTCTCGACGACGAGATGAAGGAGTGGGTGCTGTGGATGACCACCATCTTCATGCCCCTCAACGACGTGCGCGAGAAGATCATCATCGAGAAGGCCTACCTGATCGTCGAGGAGCAGATGCCGCATTGCCTTCTCGACTTTGTCACCCATGTGGTGGGTTACAAGGCGGTGCTGGCCAAGTGGGCCAGGGACGACTACTCTGAGCGGCGCTCCACCATCGGCTGGCCACCCGAGTTCGACGTCTATGTGGAACGCTCTTACGCCGCGCTCAAGGCAGAGCAGACGCGGCTGCTGCACAGCGCCCCGTGGCGGCTCTACCACCGACTCGTTAACCGAAAAGGGCGATAGCGAAGCAGATCACAGTTTCTGAGGCAGCCTCCCTCTCAGGCATCTAGCGCGGCCGGGAAGCTCCCTGACGAGGCAATGGATGCGTCTTGGTGCAGGGCGTTTGGTCCCCGTCGACAAATTTGATTCCATGGTCATCCAGGGCGACTACCGCGAAGGGCGGGTCAAAACCGTGTGCGCTCGGAATATTGCGCTTTGCAAGACCTTCGAGAATTTTCCGAATCTCCGCTACGCCGAAAGAGCCCCAGAGAAGCTGAGGTTTATCGTCTCCAACCCAAAGCATTGCAGATCCTATGGGCAAATCGATCTTTTTGGGGTTTATGAACTGCGGATGAGAAAAATCGCTCTTGGGGAATTCAATGACCTGAGTCCAGATTGCGGGCTCGGCTCCGCTGGTCGACAAGAGCACGAGATTGAACCCCGGAGCGCCCGGAATTATGCTCGCGTTTGTCTGAATATCCCGAACAATGATGCTTCTAGCAGCCAGCATCAAATGCTAAGCGGGCTGCTCGTTCCTAAAGGCCGCCCAAAGGTCCGCTTCGATATCAAAGATCACCTCGTGCGATACGCCATAAGAAGCAAATACTTCATCTCCCGCCATTAGAAGAAGACTCCTACCCAAATAGTGAAGCTTGCAACTCTGCGACCCATCGCTTCGCGTGTAGTTGGTCCCCACAAGATAGCCGGTCGCGGTGCGTACCACGATGATCGGGGTAGGATGGGCAAAGGAAGCCCACATTCCGAATATCAGGTATAGAACGATCAAACGCATCCGGCTTTTCATGATCTGGAAGCGTACCATAATATAACTCATCATAATGTCAGATCTAACATTCGTTGTGTCCTCTCAAGTCTCTTTTCGAGATCGTGAAAACCACAAAAGCCTATCGCGGATCAATACCAGTAATTCAGGATCTCAAAAGGTAATTCCACCGGCACGCCCAGATAGTCGGCCCGATCCGGTGCCAGCGTAGCCGGCTTCGCCCCTGCCTGCTCCAGAATCGGCGCAGCGAAACTATCTTGGGTGCGCGCTCAGCTTGTCGAGTGCCTGCTTCAGATCGTCGAGCTTTTTGCCTGCCTCTCCCAACTTGCCTTCCGATGTGAGGCGCTGGTAGTCCGAGAAGTCTTTGCCGGCCTGCGCAATGAGTGAGTTCAGGTCTTCAGTGGGCTTGGGCGCTCCCGCGGCAACAGGCACGGCTCGCGGCCCTTCCACTGCACTGAGCGACGAAGACTCCGACCCAAACAGGGATGCCAGCGCGGCCTCGAAAGTCGGCGCGTAGGCCAGCCGGTCTTGCAGCGCGAGCACCACCAGCCGCAACTCCGGCATGGGGCTGCGATCGGCTTGCAGGTAAATCGGCTCCGCATAGAGCAAAGCCTTCCCGCACGGAATGACCAGCAGGCTGCCGCGGCGTACGTGCGAGCCCTGCTGATTCCAAAGCGTCAACTGGCCTGATAGCTGCGCATTCTGATCGATGCGCGACTCGATCTGCTGGGGCCCGTCCACCAGTTTGGTCTTGGGAAAGTCGTAGACAACCGACGTGCCGTAGTGCGCGCCGTCGCTGCGCCCGGCAATCCAGCCAATCAGGTTGTTGCGGTTGGCGGGGGTAAAGGGCAGGATCTCGACAAACTCCAGGCCGGTTTCTCCGGGAAGGTTCATAAGCACGAAATTCGGCCGCATCGCCTGCATGGTTTGCTCGCCGCTGTCGCCCATGCCGGTCTCGGTGGCCACAGTCCACAGATCTTCGCGGTTATAGAAGACCTCAGGATTGGTCATGTGATACAAGCCGTATACCTCCGCCTGCACGCTCAGCAGCAGCTCCGGATAGCGGACGTGCTTATGCAGCCACGAAGGCATCGACGACGCATCTTTGAACAGCGAAGGGAAGATGCCGCGATAGGCGGCCAGGATCGGATCTTCGCTGTCGAAGACATAGAAGGTCGTTGTTCCGTCGTAGGCGTCAACCACCGCCTTGACGCTGTTCCGCATGTAATTGATAGATTGATCGGCCAGCACACGGTGCGCGGAGTAAGGATAGCTGTCCGATGAAGTGTACGCATCCAGGACCCATGAGAGGCGGCCATCGTCTCCGACCACGATGTAAGGATCCCGATCGAAGGTGAGGAATGGCGCCAGGGTTGTAACGCGATCGCGCACATTGCGCAGCATCAGCAAGCGGCTGTCCGCATTCACGTCGTCGCTGAACGGCAGCTTGCCAATATCGCCGCGGTCAAATGCGAGCAGCGTGCGGCGCAGAAGGCCGCCCAGCACAATGCCTCCGCTGCCTTGGTACGACGTGAGGTTGTTGCTGTCGCCCTCAGGGTAGTTGAACTCCTGCTGTCGCGTCTTCACATAAACATCGGTATTGGTCATCTCGCCGAAATAAATCTCGGGGCGCGTGATGTTGAGGCCATGCACGGTGCTCTGGACGGGCATGTTGCTCAGGAACAGCGTCGGCAAGCCTTCTGGCGTGAAGCCATTGACGGGATTCATGGTGATCCCGTAGCCGTGCGTATAGATGAGCTTGTCGTTGATCCAGTTCTGGCTGCTCTCGGGCAGCTTGGCCACGTTCAATTCCCGCGTCGCCAGCATCACCTCGCGCATGGAGCCGTCGATCTCATAGCGATCGATGTCTACGCTGGGAAAGTCGTAATAGGTGCGAATCTCCTGAATCTGGCGCAGCGTATCCTTCAGCGCCTGCACGTCCCACAGCCGGATGTTTTGCAGTGTGGGCTGATTGTTGGCCGGGTCGGTCGCTCCTACGGTTGTTTCGGCGGGGAATTCGCGCTGCGAGAAGCGGTCGAGGCCATACGCCTGGCGCGTCATCTCGATGTTGTGAGCGATATAGGGCTGCTCGCGAACCAGTTCGTTAGGTTTGACTTCGAAGCTGGTGACGTACCAGCCAACCGCGCCCACCAGGGCGTAACAGACGGCGGCGGGCACAATGGCTAAGGCCAGCCAGCGTCCGCGTGGTTTGAATATACCGCCGGCAATGGCGATGACCGATCCCAAAACAAGTGCGGCGCACACGAAAAGCAGACCGGTAAGCGTGACATGCGCGTCGGTATAGGTGACCCCTTCGAAGATGGTGTGGTGCTCAAACAAGAGGTCGAATCGGCCGATGTACACATGCAGCGCAAGTGTGAAGAGAAAGATTCCAACCGCGATCAAGAGTCCGCGCCAGGGCATCTCGAAGCTGCCGCCGAGAAGTCCGCCAACGGCGCGGCTTCCGCCCGAGATCAGCAGGAACACAATGGCAAAGATGCAGGTCAAGACGGAAAGCGTAAGCAGCCAGCCAACCAGCAGGTGCCACGCGGGCAACGTGAAGAGATAGAAGTTCAGCGGCAGGCCAAAGATCGGGTCGGCAACATTTCCCGTGGTCGGCGGCGCATACCAGTAGAGGGCCAGAGTCGGCCACTGCTCTTCCATTGCCCCGGCTGTGGCCAGCGAGATGACGAGTGACAGGCCGGCGGCGATCGTGCGCAGGGCAGTCGCGACAGGGAGCTTCACCGCATTGCCCTGGATGAAGATGGTGTGATCCCTCGGCAGATCGCCCCGGTGCGCCCGCCAGAAGGCTGAAAACACCCCATAGAGAATGAGAAATGTGACCACCGCAAAGGCCGCAAAGATCCCCCACTCGAGGCCCCGCGTCTTCCAGAACACCTCTCCGTAACCGAGCGATTGGAACCAAAGCAGGTCAACCCAGTAAGAGAGCCCGGTCCGGCTGCCAAAGACGATCGCGGCAACGATTGCGATAAAGATTAGAAGAACGCGGCGGCGCGGCCGCGGCGTCTGTGTCTTGACTGGAAAATGGATGAACTCCGGCATTTCTCTATCCCGCCTTGCGTAAATCTTCTGCTGAGAAGTCCAGGTGTTGTACCTCAATTGGAAAAGGGCGACCGCCTTGCGGTTCCTGGACCCAGGCTTGAGCGATCGCACCAGTTACACTTTAGTCCTCTTGCATCGTTTTTGCAGGCGCTGACACGATTTGTTGCTGGTCCAGTTGGGAAAACCGGCCTTCTGGGGTCAATGCCCTCCACGCCTCTCGATCGCCTTGCGCGCCACTGAAGTTGCGACCCGATTCAGCCTGATGCGGAAAACTATCGCAGGCTACAGGGACGACTCGACGATGTGCCCCATCTTCTCCTGTTTGGTGCGCAGGTAGCGTTCGAAGGATTCCTGGGGCTCGACCTCGGCGGAGACGCGCTCGACCACGGCGATCCCGGCGGATTCAAGGGCTACTACCTTCTCCGGGTTGTTGGTGATGAGACGAACCTGGGAGACGCCGAGCAGGTTGAGCACCGCGGCCGGCAGCTCGTATGCGCGGCAGTCGGGGGCGAAGCCCAGTTCGACGTTGGCCTCAACTGTGTCCATGCCTTGGTCTTGCAGCTCGTAAGCCTTGAGTTTGGCCATCAGGCCGATGCCGCGGCCCTCCTGCTGTTCGTAGAGCAGGATGCCTGCGCCGGCTTCTGATATCTGGCCCAAGGCAAGTTCGAGTTGCAGACGGCAGTCGCAGCGCAGTGAGCCGAAGACGTCGCCTGTGAGGCATTGGGAGTGGATGCGCACCAGCGCCGGCGCGGAGTAAATGTCGCCCATGACCAGCGCCACCAAACCCTCGACTTCTTCTTTGGCCGCACCCTCGCAGCAGGGGCGCGACGCAATCGCCAGACCCTCAAAGCCAAAAATCCGGAACGCGCCCCAGCGGGTGGGAAAATCCGCTTCGGCAACCTTCTTCACGCTTTCAAATCCCATGCTTCCATTCTACAGAGATCGGGGGTCGGGAAATCGGGGACCGCCCCCTGAGCCCTGATTGTGCGCTCAGTCACAGGACGTTCACACTCCGCCTGTGATAGCATCCGCTTCTTGGCGATAGACGCCTGGCGGATTCATTCTGCTTTCATCCGCGCGGCGCCGGCCTGATCCTTTATGGACGAGGTAGACGGCAGACCGGGACACGTGGCCCTCCAATTCGGCCACCTGGACGCCCCCAAGGACGCCCCCGTACTTTCCCTGTCCCTCCCCCATCCCTCATATTCGTGCACCGTCATCCTGAGCGAAGCCGAAGGACCTGCGGTTCGCCGGGTGCCCCAGGTCTCGCCTTTGAGACCTGGGAATCGGCCCCTTTTCTTCGTTCCACCACCCGTTCAAATCATGCAACTTCAAGGAGAAACCCATGAAAACGTACCAGGGAAGTGAGATCCGCAACGTAGCTGTAGTGGGGCATGCGCACAGCGGCAAGACCACCTTGATCGCCGCTCTGCTGCATGCCGCGAAGATGACCCCAACCCAGGGCCGCGTAGCCGACGGCACCGCCGCCACAGCCTATGACGAAGAAGAAATTGCCCGCGGCGCAACCATGCAAAACGCCGTCGCCTTTGCCGAGTGGCAGGGCGTCAAAATCAACCTGGTCGATACCCCCGGCTTTCACATGTTCTCGCACGAGGCCCGCGCGGCCCTCATCCCCGTTGAAGCCGCCGTCGTCGTCGTCAACGCCCAAAGCGGCATTGAAGCCGTCACCGAGCGGGTGTGGAGATTCGCCGACGAGGCCAACGTCCCCCGCATCGTCCTGGTCAACCAGATGGACCACCCCAAAGCCGGCGGCGGCAGCGGCCTCAGCGCCCTCATCGAAGACCTCGTCGACCGCTGGGGACGCAACTGTGTTCCTGTCCAGTTGCCCATCTCTGACGCCCAGGGCTTCCACGGCGTCGTCGATCTGGTCACCATGCAGGCCTACTTCTACACCCCCGGCGGCGATGGCCGCGGCAAGCTTGGCGAAATCCCCAACAGCTTGGCTCTCGACGCCAAGGCCCGCCATGAAGCCCTGGTCGAACTGGTCGCCGAAGGCAAAGACGAGCTCATGGAGGAGTACTTCGAGAAGGGCACCATCCCCGAAGAGCATCTCATCGCCGCGCTTCACGAGGCCATCCGCGAAGACCGCATCTTCCCGGTGCTCTTCTCCAGCGGCCTGGCCAACATGGCCACCGACCACCTCCTCGACTTCCTCAAGGCCTACGCGCCCTCGCCCATCGAGCGCGCTCCCATCCCCGTTCATGCCCCCGTATATGAAGGCGCGGCCACCAGTGCCGACCCAGACGCCCCCTCAACCGCCGCACTCCGCAAGGTTGACGACAGCGGCCCCGCGGCCCTTGTGGTCTTCAAGACCATGACCGACCCCTTCTCTGGCCGCATCAGCTTCTTCAAGGTCGTCAGCGGCGTCATCAAAAACGACGCCACCGTCGAAAACTACACCCGCCGCAGCCAGGAGCGCCTCTCTCATCTCAGCGTCATGCAGGGCCGCAAGGCCGTCGAAGTCGCCGAACTCCACGCCGGCGACCTTGGCGCAGTAGCCAAGCTCCGCGACACCCTCACCGGCGACACGCTGGGCCAAAAGGGCGCTGAGATCCAGGTCGATCTAGCCCCGCTCCCCGAGCCCGCCATGACCTACGCCATCGAGCCCAAGAGCCGCGCCGACGAAGACAAGCTCGCCCCCGCCATCCACAAGCTCATGGAAGAAGACCTGCTCATCCGCTTCTTCCGCGACCCCATGACCAACGAGTTCCTCATCGCCGGCGCGGGCCAGCCGCACATCGAGGCCATTGTCAGCCGCCTCAAAAAGCGCTACCACGCCGAGGTCACGCTCAAGGCCCCCAAGGTTCCTTATCGCGAAACCATCCGCGCCAAGGTCGAGGCGCCGGGACGCCACAAAAAGCAGACCGGCGGCCACGGCCAGTTCGGCGACTGCAAGATTCGCATGGAGCCCATGCCCCGCGGCGCAGGCTTCGAGTTCGCCAGCGAAGTCTTCG
>Ga0302278_10003058_pt1 | contig 18646 bp, 8 predicted proteins | sample III_Bog_N3_2_FD_194543 | JGI IMG/M metagenome (GOLD analysis project Ga0302278, IMG submission 194543) | Peat permafrost microbial communities from Stordalen Mire near Abisko, Sweden - III_Bog_N3_2 | ecosystem: Environmental > Terrestrial > Soil > Wetlands > Peat | place: Sweden: Abisko...
CAATCAACAATCAGTTCTTTGCACAAGGGTCCGTTTACGGAGTTGCTTGTTTATCGTTTCCCTGGCCGAAGCAAAACAGCGTCGGCGCTCTCTTCGGCGGCGTATCTTTCCGATGCGTCGCGCACAACCCACGCTAGGGACACCTTTTTTTGCAGCGCAATCTTCTCAAGAGATTCATAGAGATCAGACGGGAAGGTGATCGATGCTCGGACGACCGCTTTGCTTTGAGCGTTAAGCGTCTCCGCCTGCGACGGTTTCTCTCTCATTACAAGCTCCTTTTGGTGCCGTCACCACTTTACACCACTTTGGTGATGTGCTGCTCTCATGGCGGCGAAGGTGTCACTGTCATGGGGTTCAAAAGCGGCTCCCAATACCTGCGTAGCGCGCTGACAGGCACGTAAAATGGAACCAAAGAAGAGCTGATGATTGGTCAGACAGTTTGTGAAGTCGAGATTGCCCAGACGTGTCTGGGAAATTGGCAAAGGCTGGGTGGGGCATAAATGCAGCCAACGGAATGGGCCGCATCTTCGAATCGCATACGTTTTGCGATACGCCGAATGGCGGGGTACTACGTTCTTACAAGGACTTAGGGAGCCACCGGGGTCTTGTAAGTTGTTGATTTGCTTAATGCCAGTACCTTGACACGGAAGAGGTCGTTGGTTCGAATCCAATCGTGCCTACCATATCTCACTAAAAACAAGCGGTTTACGGTAGTGACCCCCAGGGCAATCGCATGAGAGGTCGACAATCTGGAATCCGGCTGGCCCCTAAGCCCATACCCCTCCGGGCCGGCTCCCTCTTCCGCCCCATTGCGTAGAATTACTTCCTGCTAAGGTACAATCGGAAGCAACGATGCGGCGGCATTCTGACGGGTCGCGCTTCACCGCGAAATTGGCATTGAATGGCTGCGAAAAAGTGCACAAAAGCGCACCTTAACCGCCAGGTGACCACCAGCTAAAGAACGCTGAATCATAGATTTCCAGCCAATACTTAACGCAAGTAGGCCACCCCCCCTTTCTTGCCGGAGATGGGGCGCATTTTGGGCGCGGGCCGCATTTTAACTTCATGCAATCGCCCTGAACCGTCATGCGGTCTTGACATTTATTTCATATCATCCTTATATTGTCTTTATCTACGAACCCTTCCCCGCTCCGTTGCCGGCTCGCAGGATGTGTTCCCAACCGGATCGGTTGCTCGAAGAAGAAAAGCAGGTGACCCAATGAACAGTCTCCTCTGGATCGCTCAGATATCGTTGGCCGCGGTCTTTCTCTTTGCCGGATTCAGCAAGATATTTCTCCAGAGGCGCCAAGCCGCCGGCCCGCAGGCTCCTTCGCTGTCTGGGTATTTCGCTCTCCCGGATGGGATCGCCGCGGCAGTGGTCTTGCTTGAGATCGTGGGTGCGGTGGGACTCTTGATTCCGTTCGACCTCGGCCGCCCCGACATTCTTCCGCTGGTCGCCGCCGCGGAGCTTGCCCTGCTGGCGGTTGCCGCATGCGTCTATCATGGACGGCGCCACGAACCAACGGCGCCTATCATTGCCGTCTTTCTTCTCGCGCTCTTCGTAATTGTGGGACGCTGGCCTAGGTAAGACGCCTCGCTCCTTTGTCCACGCCTACCTCGATGGCTTTACGCGCGCCGCAAACAGCGCATGGTGCGCCAGGATGAAGAGCGTCTCCCCGTCAGGGCCGCCAAAGATCAGATCCAGCGGCCGCTCAGGAACGTCAATCTCGCCAATTTGCTTTCCGGTTGGGCTGTAGACGAAAATTTGTCCATTGGCTACATAGACGTTCCCTGCCGCATCCACCACGACGGATTCGCCGCCGCGCTCGGCGAAGGGCTGCAAATCGCCCAATGCGCCATCCGCCTTCACCAGGGCCCGGTAGGTCCGGTCCTCCGAAGCGCTACTCACATAGATATGCTGGCCGGCTGCCGCGTTCAAGAACCCATGCGTATCCAGGTTGTCCGAAAAGCGCCAGCCCGACGAATCCGGTGGGCCCTGCTGGTAGACGCGCGCGGCAGGCAGAAACAGGCTTCCATCCGGCGAAACGTACTCCCGTGCCCTGGGGGTTGAGACATCCTGAGTAAACATTTCCCGCAGCGTCGTAAACCGGAACGAGCTGAAATCGAATTGATCGCGGAATTCGCCGTTGTTCCAATAGTTGACCGCCAGAGCCACCGACGCGCCTGGATGCGGCACAGCCGTCGTTGCCGGAATCACCGTAATGCTGCCCATCGGCGACCCTGGCCGGAAGGCATAAACCGTTCCCTCCGGGCCATTGGACGAGACCACAAGCAAGTCCCCCGCCTTGTCGAAAGCCAAGTTCACCGCGTCCAGCGGAGTGTCGCGCTCGACCGTGAGTTTCTCGGCGTCCGACCAGCCGTAGATGCGCTGCTGATGTCGATCGACAAAGTACAGCTTGCCCTTGGCGTCCACGGCAGCGCCAGAGATCGAAAAGAAGCCGTCCCCAAGCTTTTCCACGGTGGAGTTTGACGCAAGCGCCGACCGGGGCGCGTCCGCTGCCGGAATATCCAGCGCGGCAAACTCCCGCTCCCGCACTTCCAGATGATGCGTCACGTCCTGAATCGCGTTTTCGTACGGGTATTTGCTCGCTCGCAAGTAGGTCGCGCAGCCATTCTTGTCGCATAGGTCGAATCCGCTTTCCGCATTCACATACACGTTGCGGAAGTGGATCTCGCTGGAGTTGTACAGGCGGACAGCCGCCGGGAAAGGCGCCCGCGAGCGCGTCACCCGGTAACCGTGGTAGTTGGCGATGGTGATATTGCGCGACCAGTCGATTTCGAGCGACAGCGACTCAGGACTCTCGCCCGCCTCCTCTTCGGTCTGTGGCGCGTTCAGGTCCCAGTTCTCCACATGGTCGAGCTTGATCTCGTTGCGCAAATGATGCTCGGTCGAAAGCTCGTAAACGTGGCCCGGCGTCTTGGTATTGGAAACAAGGAACCCAGCCTGGGCAAACGTATCGGGAGTCCAGATGTCGGCAAACGTCCCTCCTCCGCCGTCGATCACCCATAGGCTCGGGTACTGCCCATCCCAGCGCTTGTGCAGGTCCGGGTCGGCGGTGTGGTTGTTGTTGTAGGGGTTGGTGCCGCTGCCATGGCCGCCCAAGAAACGCACATCGTCCACAAGCGAGTCTTCCCCCGCCCGCCACAAGAGGCCCGTCGCGCGCGGATTCACCCCTCCCGTTGAGATGCCGAATCCGCTCAGGATATTCGTGCCGCCGGCGGGCGCGGAGATCACCGCCTTCGGCGCTCCCACTCCGGCGTAGCTCGCCGTATCGTCCGGCAAGTCGAACTGCGTCAACGTCGGATGCAACCCGATCAGCACTGTATCCGGCTTCAGGGCGAGCGTGTCGGTCACAACATAATGGCCGCTGGGGAAGTACAGCACCCGATGCGCATCGATCGCCCGTTGAATCGCCGCAGTATCGTCCGCCGTCCCATCGCCGATGACTCCCAACGAACGCACATTGACCCACTCCGGCGTCGGCGGCAATGCGCGAATCGCCGGCACCAGCGGCTTGGGGCTGGCGTCAAGCGGCGCGGCATCGTAATCCATGCCGATCAACCCCATCTTCCCCTCCGCCGGCACAATCAGCCCAAAGTTGAAGCTCCTCACCCCGTAGATTGCCCCTGTGCCGAGGACCGTCTTTCCACTCTCCCGGAACTTGGCGAAAGTTGGCACATCCCGCAACACCGCTCCCTCAAATCCTACCTCCGTCAGCGGGCTCTTCTCGTTGCTGATCGTCACAGCCTGCCCGGAAATATGCTCAAAGCGGCAATCCTTCACCCAAAGCTGGTCCGAATATTCTGGATCGATATCGATGGCCGTCGGCACGTTGCGGAACGTATCGCGAATCAGCGTCAATCCCGCCTCATGCTCGCGAATCGCCGCCTCACGCTGACCGTCAAAGGTCGAGTCGATCAGGGTGAACTGCCACGCCGGCGAGGTTTTCTCCGTCAAAATCGCGTAGCGCCCGCCGTAAAAATGCACATCCTCCGCCTCGTTTCCAATTTGCGTCAACGCCGCCAGTCCCGAGCCAATGTGGAAATCCATGTGGCTCAGGTATGCGTGCTGCGCCACATGAAAGCGAATCCCGATCGCCGCCGGGTTCCCCGCGCCAATCTCAAAATCGATATTGCTCATTGCCGAATAGAACGTCCCCGAGTTGGCGTCGTTGATCGTGTCGTTCGGCGGCACACTGCCCGGCGGCGGAAAAGGAACCGGCCCCGGCGTTCGCCCTCGCGCCCCCACGCGTGGCCCGGTGAATATCACCATATCCCCCACACCTGTCTGAAAACCTGGCGTAGCGTCGCCCAGCACCAGCGCCGGCCGCGTCGCCCCGTAGCCGATCACCCGCACTCCCGGCCATATATAGATGGTGCGCGTAAGCCGGTACCGCCCCGAAGGAACAAAGACGATCCCCTCCACCGCGTGGCTCTCCGCCTTGTCGATCGCCGCCTGCAGCGCAGCGCCGTCGTCGGCCTTCCCGTCCCCAACCGCGCCAAACTCCTGCGAGGTGAGATACACCGCTTTCGGATCGTCCATCCGAGTCGTAAAGACCGATTGCGCCCATACATCGGCGCACCCGCCAAACACCACCAGCGTCAGCAACAAGCTCTTCTTCATTACCGTTTTCCCCGCTCGCCCGCATATCCTTGCCACAGATATTCCAGCGCCTCGGCCATCGTCTGCTGCCGTACCGCCCGATCTACATGCCAGGCGTTCTTCGCAAACACAAACTGGTAGTGGTACCCCTTCGCCGCCAGAGCCTTGGCCAGCAGCTCATTCGCCAGCACCCAGTCGTGCATGTTGTCCCGCATCGCGTTGGGATTGAAAAGGTCCTGGTCGCCCACCTCCATCCAGATGCGGATCGGCTTCACCGGCGAGTTCGGAATCAGGTGCTCCGGAAACTCCCACGCCCCGTGTGGAGTTTGCGGATTCGACGGCCACTGCTGGTTGATCCACGTCCCGGAGTAGGCCAGCACCCGGTGGTACCACTCCGGGTGATACCACGCCATAATCAGCGCGCACGAGCCGCCCGAGCTGCCGCCCATCGCCGCTCGCCCCTCCGGATCGTGCGTCAGCTTCACGTGCGCCTGCGCCTCGACCTGGGGCAACACCTCGGCCTCCACCCACTCCGCGTACTTGCCAGACATGGTGTCGTATTCCAGGCCCCGCTCGCTCCCCTGCGCATCCCCGGTCCCGTTTCCAATCGAGATGGCCACCATCGCCGGCGCTTTGTGCTCGGCAATCACATTGTCCAGCACGGTAAACAGCAGACGGTCCGGCCCGTCCGCGCCCACAATGAACGGCGCTTCCGTCCCCGCCACATACTGCTTCGGCACATACACCGCTACGTGCCGCGTATACGGCGCTGGGTGGCTGGTCGTCACCACCAGCTTCGCCGGATCGCTGGGGTCCGGCATTCCAAACGTCCCCGCGTCGCGCGCAATGCCGGGATAAAACTTGCTGTCCGCCGAGCTCATCGTAAACTCGATTACAGCCCCCTGAGGCACGCCTACCTGAACCACCGACTCCATCGCCGCCGGATGCGACGGTCCCAGGATAAAGTTGCCGTCCGCGTTTGCCGGTGCGTTGCCTTCGTCCGACAACTCGGTTGCCACCACATACCCCGGCGTGTGCGCATCGCGGACTGGCGGCGCGGGCCGCGGCGGCTGAGCCGAAGTAAAGCATCCGCAGGCCGCAAGGCTGCACATCAGAAACGCACCACATACAGAACGCCGCATAGAATCACCTCTCTCGTCTCGCGAATCACGGTTTCAGCCGGTCGAAATCGAGCCACAGACTGGTTTATATTTGTGTTCGGCACACCAACACCGCGCCCAAGCCAGTCGGGGAAATATAACACTGCCAACCTCGCCAGCAAAATCGATTTTCCGGGCGTAGCAATTTCCCCCTCCCGCGCCCTCCAAAAACCCTGAGTCATTTATTCCGCGATCCCCGCTACTTGGTCAGAGGGCGATGATTTGAGCGACCCAGTTCAATCACTCCTCGAAACTTTCAGCTTCCGCAGGGAGGATACATCCATGGCAAACCCGTTCCGCCGCTTTTTCACCCGTGTTCCCGCCGTTCTGTTCTCGCTTCTCCTGTGCGCCGCACTCGGCTTCGCTCAGGGCGGCCTGCAAACCATCAACCCGCCACAGGGCGGAAAGATCGTCTACGGCCAGGTCACCGGCGAGACCACCGAAGCCGGAGCCATGGGCGCCGTCCTGCGTTCGCTTCACAACTCGCTCGGCGAAAAACCCCAGGTCGGCAAGCTCTTTGAGGTCCACGGCACCGAGTCCATCGCCACCTTCTTCAGCGTCACCCGCCACGACCAGGGCCAAGGCAAACCACCTCTCCAGGTCGCCGGCCTACTCATCGCCACCAAAGTCTCCACCGACCATGTCGAGTGCGCACTCGTCACCGACGAAGCCACGCGCTTCCCCAAGACCCTCCCCTCCATGATGAAAACCCTCATGACCTCCTGGCACCCCATGGCCGGCGCCTCCAGCGCGGCCAGTTCCGGTGGCTCGGCTTCAGCCCAGCAGCTTCATCAGGTCGTCCTGCAGGATCAATCAGCCTCCATCGGTCTCCCCGACGGCTGGCAGATCAATTCCCGTATGAGCGGAGGGGGCACTTTGGTCGCCGGGGGCCCCCACGACGAGTCCGCCGAGATGGGCATCACCTTCCTCGCCGCTGACACCAACAATCCGCACGTCCAGCAAACCATCCGCACCCTCCAGAATGGCGGACTTCGCAACACCTCCTACGCCAATGCCACTTACTATCCCTACGGGGCAAACCAGGCCAAGACCTTCGTCGATCTCATCCAGGGCGTCCGCAAAAAGGCTGGCCTCCAGCCAGCCCAGTACAACATCGCCGGCGCGGAACCGGTGCCCGGCAACGGCCAGCAGCACTGCACCCATATCACCGGAACCGTCGACTTCGGCGACGGCAAAGGCCAGCGCGAGATGAATTCGGTCTTCTGCGCCAACCCTCCCGGCCCCTTCGGCAACTGGATGAGTTTCGTCTACTCGACCACCGTGCCCCAGCAATACGCACCTCAGGAGCGCGCCACGCTTGGGGCCATCATGCAGTCCTTCAACGTGAATAACGCGGTGGTTCAGCAGCAAGCCCACCAGATCGCCGCCCCCGAAATCGGCCGCATCCAGGCCATCGGCCGCGCCGCCGCCGCCCAGGCCAAGTCGGCCCACGAAATGGAAGACATCCACAACTCCAGCGTCTACCAGCGCTGGGATTCGAACGACAAGCGCAGCCAGGAGTTCGAAAACTACCAGCTCGGCTACACCGTCATCTCCGACAACCAGAACACCGCCCACGGCACCTTCTGGAACGAGGACGCCGACGCCCTGGTCAAGGCCAACCCCGACCGCTTCGAATACGTCAACGCCCCCAATTATTGGAAGGGAATCGACTACTGACGCCGTCAAAGTCCCTCGCGGACCAATTCTCCAGCAACACTCCAGCTGCGCCCATCCGAGACTCGCTGCTCTGATGGGCGCGGCTTCCTCTTTGCTCCAAGCCAACTCGATCGACAAACCGTGAAAGTACCACGAATGCGTTACCATCGAGAGCTTTCCCTGGTACGAAAGGAGCATTGTCACTCGATAGGCGGTGCTGAATAATCTCCATGATTGAAAGTGTTTAATTTTCGCCCTCGCGGCGATACGCAAGGAAATCAGTCCATTCATGAGACATAAGTGCACGCCCGCAGCGCCATGCCCAGCAAATGTTCGGTTGGAATCGCAAACAAAGTTGGGAATGGAACCGCAAGCCGACGCCGGTCATCTTTTTCGGTATCACAGGCTGACTGCAGCCGCGCTGTTCGCAGTGGGATGCGCCACTGCAATTGCGGGTGGGCCCCTGCCTGTTCAGGAGGGCGCAGCGCCTTCGGTACCGGCGCGAATCTCCGCCGATTATGGCTCTCTTCCGCTGAGTTTTGAAGCGAACGCGGGCCAGTATGACGCGCGTGTTCGGTTCTTGGCTCGGGGGCGAGGGTACTCCCTATTCTTGACTGATTCTGGAGCGGTTTTGCGGCTGACGCGACCGGCTTCCGGATCACGGCGGGGCAGTGGGGAAGCTTTGAGTGATGTGGCGGACGTTGTGCGGATGGACCTGGCCAGGGCGAGGCATTTGAGCAGGGCGGGCGGGGCCTTTGGGGAGGAGCGGCTGCCGGGCGTGGCAAACTACTTTGTGGGCGGCGACCCTTCGCGGTGGCGGGTGGGGACCGCTACCTGGGCGCGAGTGCGTTACCCGGGCGTGTATCCGGGTGTGGATCTTGTGTACTACGGGAACCAGCGGCAACTGGAGTACGACTTTGTGGTGGCAGCCGGAGCCGATCCCGGGCCAATCCGACTGCGGTTTTCAGGAGCGGAGCGGCTGAAGGTGACCGAAGATGGCGGGTTGAGCGTGATGACGCGCGATGGAGCGATCAGCTTCCGGACGCCAGTAGTGTATCAGGAGCGAGGCGGGGTGCGAACGCAGGTAGCGGGGCGATTTGCGCAGCTGGGCCGTCACGAGGTCGGCTTCCGGCTGGGGGCTTATGACCGAACGCGGCCGGTGGTGATCGACCCGATTCTGGGGTATTCGACGTTTCTGGGTGGGACGAGTCAGGCGGGTGACTTTGCCGGGGGCATCGCGGTTGACTCCTCGGGGAACGCGTACATTACCGGGCAGGCTGGTTCGGACAACTTTCCCTTGACCTCCGGCAGCTACCAGCAGACCAACGGAGACGCGGCCAACTCGGGGCAGAACGCGTTTATCACCAAGATGAACGCGGCTGGGACCGCGCTCAGCTATTCGACCTACCTTGGCGGGGCGGGGAACACACACGGGACGGCGATCGCGATAGACAGTTCAGGGAACGCATATGTGACGGGGTTGACTTTTGCCACCAACTTTCCCACGACGGCGGGGGCGTACCTGACCACCAACCCGGCGGCCGCCGGTAACTACACCGCGTTTGTGTCCGAGTTGAACGCGAGCGGGACGGCGCTTGTGTATTCGACGTACCTGGGCGGTTCGGGCGGCAGCCAGAGCGGCACCGGGGACATCGGCAACGCGATTGCAGTGGACAGCGCAGGAGAGGCGTATGTGGGCGGGCAGGCCTATTCCTCGAATTTCCCCACCAGCACCGGAGTGTATCAAGCGGCGAATGGCGGCACAGCCGGCAATGCCTGGAACGGCTTTGTGACCAAGCTGAACGCGGCCGGGACGGCTCTGGTCTACTCGACGTACCTGGGCGGGTCGGGGACCAACGGGGAGGGCGACGCTGTGAACGGCATTTCCCTGGACAGCGCGGGCGACGCCTACGTGACCGGGCAGGCGGCCTCGAACGACTTTCCGACGACGGCGGGGGTGTATCTGGCGACCGATCCTGCGGGAAGCGGCAGCTATGCGGGTTTTGTCGCTGAACTGAATCCGACCGGGACGGCTCTGGTCTATTCGACCTACCTGGGCGGAAGCGAAAATGCCTACGGTTATGGGATTGCGGTCGACAGCTCCGGCAACACCTACGTGACCGGCACGGCCAACTATACGGATTTTCCGACTACAGCGGGGGCCTATCAAACCTCAAACAACGCCTCGGGGCTGAACACCTCGAACGCCTTTGTGACCAAGCTGAACCCGGGTGGAACGACGCTTGTGTACTCGACCTGGCTGGGAGGCTCGGGCCTTCAGAAGTCCGCTTTTAACAAAATAGGCGACTCGGCCGACGCGATTGCCATCGATAGCGCCGGAGACGCGTACGTTGTGGGGACCGCGTTTTCGAGCAATTTTCCGACCACCAGCGGAGCGTTCCAGACAATCAACGAGGGCGCAGCGAACAAGACCTCGAATGCGTTTCTGACCGAACTGAACCCAAACGGCACGGCGCTGATCTACTCGACCTACATCGGCGGCACGGGTACGCAGGTGGGCAGTTCGAGCAACTACGCGGGCGACGGCGCGGCCGGGGTGGCGCTGGATCCGTCGGGCAATATCTACCTGGCCGGGATCGCCGAGTCGGATACCTTCCCGGTGAGCACGGGAGCCACCTACCAGCTATCGAACAACGGGGCGGTGTACGGCTCGCCGAACGCGTTCATTACCAAGTTCGCGGCCAACACACTTATCGGGACAGCCACCACACTGGTCTCCAGCGCCAACCCGGGGTCGACGGGTGCCACCATCACCTTCACCGCCGAAGTCGCGCCGGAAGCGGGCAACACGACGCCAACCGGCACGGTCACCTTCACCGTGGACGGCACGGCGGAACCGGCGGCGACGCTGAACTCGTCGGGCGACGCGACCTACGCGACCGCGACGCTGGCCGCGGGAGTGCATACGATCACGGCGGTTTACAACGGCAGCGGCACACTTGCGGCAAGTACCAGCAACACGCTGACGGAGACGATCAATCCGGCAACGCCGACCACCACCACGCTGGTTTCCAGCGTCAATCCAGCGACGACGGGAACGACGGTGACGTTTACGGCGACGGTGGCGGCCAGTTCCGGAACAACAACGCCCACGGGAAGCGTCGTATTTACCGTGGATGGAACGGCTGAGCCGGCGGTGACGCTCAGCGGAGGGGTTGCCACTTACGCCACCTCTGCGTTTGCGGCTGGCACGCATACCGTTACTGCGGCGTACGGGGGCTACGCGCCGTTTGCGGTGAGCACGAGTGGAACACTTACTGAGACAATCAACCAGGGGCCACAGGTAGCCACTAGCACCACTCTGGCCGCCAGCTCCAATCCGGGCACCGCCGGAGCCGTCATCACATTCACCGCGACCGCTGCTCCAGCGACTGGCACAACCAACCCGACCGGCTCGGTCACCTTTATGATCGATGGAACGGCGGCAGGCGCAACCTCATTGGCTTCCGGAGCGGCTAAATTTGCCATTTCCACTCTGAGCTCGGGTACTCATTCGGTCGTCGCGACCTACGGCGGCAGCCCGACGTTTAGCGGCAGCGCCAGTTCCATCCTGGCGGAGACAATCAACCCGTCCTCACTCAGCTCCACGACAACCGCGGTGTACTCGAATGGAAACCCGGCGAGCGTGGGAAGTTCCATCACTTTTACCGCAGCCGTCTCGTATTCCTCCGGGTCGGGCACGCCTCGCGGCAGCGTAACGTTCATTATCGACGGAACTGCTGAGCCCGCGGCGGCCCTCAGCTCCGGGCAGGCTTCTTACACAACGTCTTCGCTCACGGCCGGTCCCCATTCAGTGACCGCTTCGTATGGAGGGAGTAGCCGCGCGGCCCCAAGCTCCAGCACCGATCTGACGCAGATCATCTATGCTCCCTCGACCACCACGCTGGCATCGAGCTTGAACCCCGCCGCGGCGCTTACGAGCGTAACGTTCACGGCAACCGTGGCTCCTTCTTCCGGTGCGGGTGTCCCGACTGGATCCGTCACCTTTACTGTGGATTCAACGGTTGAGCCGGCGGTGGCCTTGAGCTCTGGTATCGCGAGCTACGCCACCGCCTCGCTGACGGCGGGCACACACAGTGTCATCGTCTCTTACGGAGGCAGCAATACTTACTCCTCGAGTCAGACGAGCCTAACCCAGACGATGAACCCGGCGACGCCGACAATCACGTGGCCCACACCTGCGGCGATCACATACGGAACCGCTTTGAGCGCGGCGCAACTGGACGCAAGCGCCAGCGTCCAGGGGCTCTTCTCCTATTCACCCGCAGCCGGCAGCGTGCCGAAAGCCGGAACTCAAACCCTTTCCGTAACTTTTACACCAACGGATTCAACGGATTATGCAACCGTCACGGCCACTGTCTCGCTGACCGTGAGTCAGGCAACGCCCGCGGTATCTTGGGTGGCGCCCACAGCCATCACATACGGCACCGCACTGAGCGCGGTGCAACTGGATGCGACGTCCCTGGTTGGCGGCACTTTCACTTATTCTCCGGTTTCTGCCACAGTGCTCAAAGCCGGCGTACAGACTTTGTCCGTCACTTTCACCCCAACCGACTTGACGGACTACACGACTGCCACGGCATCGGTTTCCCTCATGGTGAATCAGGCAATTCCGGCGATTACCTGGGCAACTCCAGCGGCCATCACCTATGGAACGGCGCTGAGCACAACTCAACTCGACGCCGCTTCGCCAGTCGCCGGAGGATTCGTCTACGCTCCGGTCGCCGGCACAGTCCTCAAGGCAGGGACGCAAACGTTGTCGGTGACCTTCACTCCCACAGACGCAGCCGACTACAAATCCACCACCGCCACGGTTTCGTTGACCGTCAATCAAGCGAAGCCAACGATCTCTTGGTCCTCACCAGTCGCCGTCACTTACGGGACCGCTCTGAGCGCGACGCAGCTAGACGCGACAGCGAGCGTTGCCGGTTCGTTCGTATACTCGCCAGCGTTGGGTGCGGTGAAAGGCGCCGGGACCCAGATTCTGTCCGTCACCTTCACACCAACGGACGCCACCGACTACTCAACAGCCGCGGCCAGTGTGACGATCACCGTCTTAAAGGCGGCGCTTATCGTTACCCCGATCAGTCTCAACAGCATCTACGGAGCGGCGCTTCCCACGCTGACCGACACCTTCAGCGGCTTCGTCAACGGAGATACGGCAGCAACGGCCGTGACAGGCTCAGCGAACCTGACCACAACCGCTACCTCGGCTTCCGCCGTCGGCGCCTATCCAATCACCGCGGCGCTGGGTACGTTGTCGGCCGCCAACTACAACTTCCGGTTTCTCGGCGGCACGCTCACCGTCAGGCCGGCAGTACTCACGGTCACCGCGACGAGCTCCAGCAAAGTCTACGCCTCGGCCATGCCTACGCTCACAGATACCATCAGCGGCTTTGCCAACGGAGACACGGCTGCTACGGCCGTGACGGGCGCTCCGACTCTGACCACCGTGGCCACGGCCGCTTATAACGTGGGCGCCTACGCCATCACCCCGGCCAAAGGAACCCTGGCCGCCTCCAACTACAGCTTTGCTTTCGTTCCCGGCATACTCACCATTACCCCGGCCGTGCTGACGGTGACCGCAAACAACGCCAGCAAGATCTACGGCGCGGCGCTTCCGGGCCTCGGCTATACCATCACCGGCTTCGTCAACGGCGACTTGCAGGTGCATGCAGTCACTGGAACGGCAACTGTTACCACTACCGCAACAGCCAACTCCGCTGCTGGCTCCTACCCCATTACGCCCGCACCCGGCACGCTCACAGCGAGAGACTACACGTTCACCTTTGTTGCCGGCACGCTCACCGTCAATCCGGCAACGCTCACTGTAACTGCAAGCAATCTGAGCAAGGTCTATGGAGCGCCTTTGCCCTCGTTCGCCGACACGGTTACCGGTTTCGTGAACGGCGATACGCTCTCCGGCGCTGTGACCGGCGCCGCCACCTTCAATACGACGGCCACTCCTGGCTCCGCCGTCGGCGCCTACCCGATCACCCCGGCACTGGGTACGCTTTCCGCCGCCAACTACAGCTTCAAATTCGTCAACGGCACCCTCACCATCACCAAGGCGGGGCTGATCTTCACCGCAAGCAGCCTCAACAGCGTCTACGGTGCGGCGCTTCCCACGCTGACGGGCACCTTCAGCGGCTTGGTCAACGGTGACACGGCGGCAACCGCCGTGACCGGCTCGGCGAGCCTGACCACAGCCGCCACTCCGGCTTCCCCAGTCGGCGCCTATCCAATCACCGCGGCGCTGGGTACATTGTCGGCCGCCAACTACAACTTCCGGTTTCTCGGCGGCACGCTCACCGTCCGGCCTGCCGTACTCACGGTTACCGCGACCAGCTTCAGCAAAATCTACGCCGCGGCCATGCCCACGCTCACCGACACCATCAGCGGCTTTGTCAACGGAGATACGGCGGCATCCGCCGTGACGGGCACCCCGACTCTGACCACCGTGGCCACGGCCGCTTACAACGTGGGTGCCTACGCGATCACCCCGGCCAAAGGCACCCTGGCCGCCACCAACTACAGCTTCGCTTTCGTTCCCGGCACGCTCACCATTACCCCGGCCGTGCTGACGGTGACCGCAAACAACGCCAGCAAGATCTACGGCGCGGCGTTGCCCGGACTGGGATACGCTATCACCGGCTTCGTCAATGGCGACTTGCAGGTGCACGCGGTCACTGGAACAGCCGTCGTCACCACCACAGCCACCGCGGCATCCGCGGTGGGCTCCTATCCGATCACTCCCGCGTTGGGTACGCTCGCCGCGCGGGATTACACCTTCACCTTCGTTGCCGGCACACTCACTGTCACTCCGGCGGCGCTCACTATAGCCGCGAACAATTTAACTGTAGCGTACAACCAACCGATTCCAGGCCTGACCTATACTGTGAGTGGCTTTGTCAACGGAGATGTGCCGACGGTTCTCTCCGGTGCTCCCACAGAGATGACCACGGCCGTTCAGGGGTCGGCGCCGGGAACTTATCCAATCAGCATAACCAGGGGTACGTTGAGTGCCGCAAATTACACTCTGGTCGGAAAGTCCGCGACGCTGACCATTACCGCTCAGGCCTCGGCCGCGAACACTGCCTCCGGCATAGCTGAGGGGGGCCGGGCTCGGGCCCGGCGCTCGCGCGCCTGACTGCAGTTCTTGCGACTCCTGGGCGCTGGTAAACGATCCGGCAAGAATTCATCCCGAACGGGCATAAACTCAACAAGGTCCAAGACTCTGGCCACTCCTCGGCCCTCGAGGTTGGGCGATTCTGGTGTCGTAAGTTTCGCCGCGCGGATTCTCGCGATCTATCTCTGTCCAAGCGCCGCTTCGGTACACATCCGCGCGATAAATTGCCGGTCCATTCCGAAGCTGCAATGCCGAGCATGGGCCTTGCGACATAGTAGCCTTGAAAGAAGTCACAGCCCAAGCTCTTAATCCAGTCGAGCGTCTGCCGGTCCTCCACGCCTTCAGCGACCACACTCAGTCCAAGGCTATGTCCAAGATCGACGATACACTTTGTAACTGCGCGAGACTCCTGAAACTGCAAGGCGGAAATCACAAAGCCTTTGTCTACTTTGATCTCCGAAAACGGGAGCCGAACCAGCTGCACCATGGAGGAAAACCCGGTGCCAAAATCGTCGATCGAGAGCTTGAAGCCTTTCATCCGGAACCGCGTCAGGACATCCAGGGAGAGGAGTGGATCGACGATCGCGCTTGTCTCGGTCAGCTCAAGGACAATTCGCTCTGGAGCTATGGAGAATTGGCTGCACAAAGCGGAAAACCGATCCGCCAAACGAAAATCTCCGAGGCTTTTTGCGGAGATGTTCAACGCCAATCCTAGTTCGATTGGAGAAGGAATGCCTGAAAGCCACTCGAGCCCTTGATCGAAGACCTGTTCAGTGAGCCTGTCAATTAAGAGAGACTCCTCCGCGGCCTGGATAAAACTGTCCGGAAATATCGTGCCGCGCTCAGGATGCTGCCACCGAACGAGTGCTTCAAATCCGGCCAGCGCCTTGGTGGTGCAGTCAATCTTCGGTTGATACGCGACGACGAATTCACGTTTCTCAAGTGCTCGGCGCAGTTCCTCGAGGGTTGGAACAAATTGATGCTGTTGAGTTGCGCAGGGCTGGACCAACTGTGGAGATTCCCTAGCAGTCAATCCGGCCACCAGATCGCTGAGATTCTGTCTGGTCAATGGCTTCGGGAGGACGCCCAAAATATCCAGACCATGCTGAGTGGCGGATCGCCGCGCCGCATCGAGGATTCGGCCTCCCATCCCGCTGGTAACGATGATCCGGGCACGGCATCCCTGATCGGAGAGCAGATTCATGATCTCCACGCCGTCAAGCTCGGGCATCGCAAGATCGAGTGCGATGAACTCGGGCAGCCATTGCTCTACTTCCGCGAAGAAAGCGGCGGGGGTGCTGACTGAGCGCACATCGAAGCCAACGCTCTCGGCGATCCAATGAATGGTCTGAGCAACGGTCGAATCGTCATCAAGGACAAGCAAGCGGCTCTTCAGCATGCGGCATCCTTCCTTTTTCAGCTTATCGCTTTCCTCTCGACAATATACTCCGAAGCTTTCTGGCCAGTTGCAATCTGCTATATGGCTTGGTAAGAAAGCGGTCTTCATTGCCCGGCCGATTTTGCCGGAATACCTCGCGATCCGTGTATCCAGAGACAAATAGCAGTTCCAGCGCGGGACAAATCCTTTGGGCCTCCTCGGTTAACTGCCGGCCTCCGATGCCACCCGGCATCACGATATCCGTAAGCAGCAGGTCGAAATCCGGGTTTCGGCGCATTCCCTCCAAAGCATCGCTTCCATTGGTAACCGCCACTGTCTTGTATCCAAGCCCAGCCAACTGCGCCTCGGCAAACCGCAGAACGAGCGGGTCATCTTCGACAAGCAATATCTTCTCAGTTCCATCAATCTCCGAGTTGAGCTCCGGAACCGGCTCGGAGGTCTCCTCGCGGCCACCGGCCCTCGGCAGATAGAGCTTGATGCATGTGCCAAATTCCAGTTCCAAGTAGACTTTTACGTTCCCTTGTGACTGCTTCGCAAAGCCGTACACCATGCTCAGTCCGAGTCCAGTGCCTTTGCCAATGTCCTTTGTGGTAAAAAACGGCTCAAAGATTCGACTCAGGTCTTCGTGAGGAATTCCAGTACCCGTGTCCGAGACCACAATCATCACGTATTCCCCCGATATTACCTCCGAGTCATGTTCCGCATAAGTTGAGTCGAGCCATTGGTTGCTAGTCTCGATGGTCAATTCCCCGCCTTTCGGCATCGCGTCCCGGGCATTCAGGCTTAGGTTCAAGACTGCGCCTTCTAGCTGCAAGGGATCGACGAGGGTCGTCCAAAGCTCGGCGTCCGGAACGAACTCGATTCGGATGTCCGCCCTTATGGTGCTTCGCAGCAGAGGCTGCATGCTGGCCAGAAGCGTTTTCACGTTTACGGTTTTTGGTTGTAAGGTCTGACGTCTGCCAACGGCCAACATCTGATGAGTAAGGGCCGCTCCGCGTTGCGCCGCTGCCTGGATCATCTCCGCCGCGCTGCGCAGCCGCGGGTTCCCCGCGAGTTCGGTCGCAATCAGGTCCGAGCAACCGAGAATAACTGTCAGGAGATTGTTGAAATCGTGGGCAATCCCTCCGCTGAGCCGTCCAATGGCCTCCATTTTTTGCGCCTGCAGCAACTGAGCTTCAAGATTTCGCCGCTCAGTGATATCCAGAAATGTGACCACCGCGCCGATGATTCCGGAGTCGTTGCGAATCGGGTAAGACCAGTACTCCACGGGCATCGGTGTTCCATCCGCGCGAAAGAACTCGGCCTTGTCGGTGTGGCTCTTCTCTCCAAACTGAAACGCGCGGCAGATATTGCACATGCTCATCGGCTCCGGGGTCGCGCTGTTTTTGCTGTGGTGATGCAATTCGTGCACAAACTGCCCAACCAGCGTATCTTGCTCGCCGCAACCCAGGAGCCGCGCTGCCGAAGGGTTGCAAAACGTGCACCTCCCTTCCATATCGAGCCCGTAAATTCCTTCCGCTGTTGAATTCAACAGCAGGAGGGCTTGTTCCTGACTCGCACGCAGCTCCATTTCAATCAGCTTCGCTTCGGTGATGTCGATGTGCATGATTACAGCACCTGCGCCTGGAGCGCTCGCGAGTGGAGTCGCGATGATTCGAAACGACCCTTGCTTCGCAGCGGTGTGGCAACAGTATTCCAGAACAAATTCAGATGCCTCGCCGCGCAAGACACGCTGGATCCCTGTAACGGCTTCATTCGAACTCTCGAAACACACCCCCTGGGCGGTGAGGCAGCTTGCGAGGTAGTTGGAACCGATTCCGAGATCGAGGCGCGATTGGAAGTCGGACTGGGCAAATCGGCGCCAGGACTCGTTTACCGCAAGAATCGCGCCCTCGCGGTCGATCAAGGCGATGTGAGCCGGGAGCGCATTCAGGATGGATGTCTGAGTCGTCGCGAGCCGGCTCCGTTCAAGCACCTCCGCCTGGAGCGAGCGATTCAATGCCTCTAACTCCAGGGTCTTTTCTTCCAGTTTGTGCATCAGAACTTCGCTGTATTGCTTGAGGACTCTGTATTCGGATCCCGTTTGCTGGGCCGGGAGCGCCGTCTGTCCCGCTGCCGCGCCTTGAATTGCCGCGTGGATTCGGTCCAGGAACTCCTCGGGCTCAATGCCCTTTGAAACGAAAGTATCTGCACCCATATCCAGGGCCAGCCGCTCATCTTGCGGATCTGTGTAAGTTGCGGTATAGACAACGAACGGAATGTTGCGGAGGTTTTCATCTGTTTTCCATTCGCGCAGCAGCGTGTAGCCATCCATCACAGGCATCAGCAAGTCGGACACCACCAAATCCGGGGCACGGAGGCGAGCCTTGTCCAGCGCCTTCGCGCCCTGGAAGGCGCACTCAACATCGAAGCCGTGGCCGGTCAAAAGCGCTCTTAGGTAGTAGAGATTCTGGTCACTGTCATCGACGATCAAGATTCGTTTCATCGCTCTTTCTCCGACGCCGCCCCGATAAGACTCTCGATCTGTTTCACAAAGGTATCCGGATCGATCGGCTTCTGAATGTATCCATCGCAGCCGGCGCCGATCGCCTTCTTGCGATCGCCGACCATCGCATAGGAGGTAACAGCGATGATCGGAATTCGCCGCAGAATGG
>Ga0302278_10003061_pt1 | contig 18633 bp, 12 predicted proteins | sample III_Bog_N3_2_FD_194543 | JGI IMG/M metagenome (GOLD analysis project Ga0302278, IMG submission 194543) | Peat permafrost microbial communities from Stordalen Mire near Abisko, Sweden - III_Bog_N3_2 | ecosystem: Environmental > Terrestrial > Soil > Wetlands > Peat | place: Sweden: Abisko...
CAGGGAACTTCAGGACCGCAAATGGGCAGGCTATAAAACTGTTCACAACAGGGTCTGAGCGATTGGTGTTACTGCCGCCGTCCAGTCAAGATGGATTGCCGGTATTGCTGGACGTGGACGATCCCGATCAGTTTGCCGCGCGTCTGCGCCAGCAGTGGAGCGGCCAGTAGATTGTGAGACTGACCAGGAACCGTTTGTTACCGCACTATGGAGGTATTATGCGCATTTTTGTTTTTCTGCTTATGACGTGCTGTGCCTTTGGGCAATCGCCCGAAGATCGCACCAAGCAAGTTCTCGACCAGCTCCTAGCGAACAAAATCGGGGCAGTCTACGCGAAGTTCTCACCGAAAATGAAGAGCGCCATCAGCCAGGATACCTACACGACGCAGATGGCGCAGATTGTGGCACTGGGTGCGCCGCAGAAGATCGACGCGCCGCGTACGCAAGCCGTCGGCGATCTGACTGTGGTCGCGATTGGAGTCCACTGGGCACCGGTATCGCTGGATTGTAAGGTGGCTTGGAACAAGGCCGGAGAGATTGAAGGACAATTTTGGAGTCCGGCTGAGGCTGCGAAGGAGTTTCAAAGCGCGCCTTACGCGCATCCGGATTCGTTGACTTCGCTCAATGTGACCGTCGGCGACGATGCCTGGAAGCTGCCCGGCACACTGACGATGCCGAAGGGCTATGGACCGTTTCCGGCTCTGGTTCTAGTGCATGGCTCCGGGCCGAATGATCGCGATGAATCGGTGGGCGGCACAAAGATTTTTCGCGATTTGGCCGAAGGACTCGCCTCTCGCGGCGTAGCCGTGCTGCGCTATGAAAAGCGTACGCGGCAGTATCCGCAGCAATGCGCCGCAGATGCTAACTTCACCATGAATCAGGAGACGGTGGAAGACGCGGAGCGCGCGGTTGTGCTGCTGAGAACGCAGGCAAAGATCGACCCGGCGCGCGTCTTTGTGCTGGGACACAGCCAGGGCGGCTACCTGGCACCACGCATCCTCAAGCGCGACCCGAAGATCGCCGGATTCATTGTTATGGCGGGCCCGGCGCGGCCTCTGGGAGACGTGATCGTCGATCAGGCGGAATACATGGCCAGCCTCAAGGGAAATCTGACGGCTGATGATCAGGCAAAGCTGGCGGAGATCAAGAAGAATCCCTTCGCGGGCACGAGCCTTCCCGCCACGTATCTGGCGGACCTGAAAGGCTATCGTCCTGATGTCGAGGCCAAAAAACTCGATACTCCGATGCTGATCTTGCAGGGAGAGCGGGATTTTCAAGTGACGATGAAGGACTTCGATCTATGGAAATCCGCGCTGCAAGCACGGCGGAATGTCCGCTTTCTCACCTATCCTAAGTTGAATCACTTGTTCATCGCTGGCGAAGGAAAATCGCAACCGGAGGAATACCAGCAACCAGGGCACGTTGACGAGCAGGTGATTGCGGACATCGCGAACTGGATTCTTCAGAATCGATAGTCCTTACTTTGTTTAGTTCGGCATAAATCCACGGTGCGCGGCGGGTGACCCGTTTTCCGCAAACTTTAATCTGGGTGTGGGTGCCCCAGGTCCGGATCATCGGATTTCGGACGCTATTCAAGTCTTCTGTTGGTAACAGCCCGTTGCGCTCGGCGACTCCGTTCGCGCCCGGTTCCTCGCTCTGGCCAGATGTCGCCAAACCGTCAATTACTCATCAGTAAATAGGCTGGCATTGGCAGGAGCCATGTGTACCAGGCGGCAGATTATGGATAGAGCCCTGGCCTTCTAAGCTGATGCTTATTGCCCCGCTGGTTGCTCGGCCAACGCGAAACGCGGGCGGGGTGCCGGGGCAGCAGGGGGTGGCGGCTTGCTCCCTTAGAGACCCAAACCAAAGTCTTGCGCATTCTCCTGCTTCTGCGCGATCTCCCGCTGCGGCGTGATGGCCTGCACTTGTTTCTGTTCTGGCTTCATCTCCGGCGCATGGGCGCTGCTGTGCGATACATCATGCCCCAGCGCCGCGCCCAGCTTCTCGCGGTCGTTGGTGAAGATTTGCGCATCGTATGCGCCGCGCGAGACGGCAACGTAGGCCATGCGGTTGTTGAGCAGGTCTTTGGCTCCCAGCTCGGTATCGGCGTGGATCTGTTTTCAGCATCAGTCCGTAATATCGAAGTCGTGCTTTTTCTCCTGCGTCCGTTGCCTCTGGCGCTGAGGCTGGCGCGGCCTCAGCTCCGGCAATTGCTTCTCCAGTTCGGGTTTCTCGTCTTTGCGAACCTGGGCAAGAAGCCGGTTTTTATTGTCGTACCAAACCAGCGCCCGCCCCTCCAAAACGGCAATGGGCTTGTTCGCGTCGATCAATTGGCCCGCCACCTCCCGCACCTTCGGATCGGCGGCATACTCGGCGGCGATGAGACGGCCGGCCTGCTCCCTGGTCAGCGGCACACCGATTGCCTTCCGTTGCTCCCTCAGCTCGCGCTCCCGGTTCTGCTCCTGGCTCTGGACCGACTTCCTGACCTCTTCCATGCCGCGGTCATAATCCCGCCTCAGTCTGGCGATCAGCTCCAGTCGATCCGGCTCCGCCGCCTTGAGCGTGGCGTATTCGAGCTTGTTGTTCTCCTGCGGATCGGTGAGCAGCGCCTTCTGCCAGAGCTTCCGCCCCGGCTGGCTCTGGAGGTACTTTTCCAATACCACCTGGCGGCTCTGGTCTTGCTCCGCCTTGGCCAGCTGCGTAAAGTCTCCGCGCTGCTCCTGGTTGTACCAACTGAAGGCGTGGCGCGTAATGTTGCCTCGAACCCAGTCGCGCAGTTCCGCCTCCGACAGCTTCACCTCCGGCGCTGGCTGCGGCTCCGGGTCAATCAGATATTTTCCGGCCTGTCTGGCCTTTTCAAATAGAAAATTCTTGATCTGCCCCACCGCATCCGTCAAACGCCCGATTGCCGCTTTGACCTGGGCCAGTTCACGACTAAGCGCTGCCAGCTTTTGGTTGGCCGCTTTGATCTCCTCGTTGATTTTGACTCGCTCGACGACTTCGCCGCGCTCGGCCATGGCGCGAGCCGTCGGCCCTTCATGGGCCGTTGGCCGGACGACCAGCTTCCGGTCGGCATGACTGCGGGAATCTATCTTTTGCTCGATGCCGATACCAGCCAATGCCTCATTGGCCCGGTCGGCCCATGCCGATCGCACCTGGTCCAACCACTCTTTGGGCTGATAGGCATCCGTCTTTTTCGCTCCTCCCTGCTCCGGGGTCTGCTTTCCGGCCACCGCCGCCCGCTTGAACCACGTCTCCGGGGTTCGTGTGTATCCGTCATTGACACGCTCGCTCAAGATAATATGAGCGTGTGGGTTTTCGCCCTTTCCGCGATGCACGGCAAGCGTATACGGCAAAATACCGTCTTTGGTTGTGGCAAGTTCGTTTGCGAACTTCTCCGCAAGCACGATTTGTTCATTCTTGCCAAGCTCCACCGGCAAGGCAATTTCTACAGACTGAAAGAGTCGCCCATTGGCCCGCTCGTACAGGTCCGCTGCCTTCCAGTATTGAGCCGGAGTGTCCTTGACCCACTCCGGCATATTGCCGCTGTTTTTATATACAAGCTCGGCCTCGTTCCTCTTCGCGAGCCGTGCCTCTCCGTTCGCATATCTGCCTTCCCTGCATACATAATCGTGCTTGGCTCCGGCACTCTGGCCGGAGGTGCGCGAGCCGACTTTCGCATTCAAGTGATAGATCGCCACGGATATAGCCTTTTATGGTTTTGCTTTTGCGGTTGCCGTTGCTCTTGCCGCTGCTGTTGTCGTTGCCGTTGTTTTTGCTGTTGCTGTTGTTTCTGCCCTCGGCAGAGCGCACGGTTTCCGAAGGAAACCTTGAAGTGCGCCCTCCCGTACTTCGTCCGGTAGGTAATGCGCTATATGCAGTCTAGACTAGACCTGTACTTGGGGAAACGACAATTTTCCCTATGAAACCCCTGTTTTGACCTCACTGTGTCCTAATAGTTCGCAAAAGTGTGCAAATCGTCACCCTTCAGTGTGCAAATAATCGCACTTTCGTATCGCCCGCGTGTCATCTTCGTCTCGTTTGTGCGTTAGATATCCGGTTTCGCTATAATCTTTGTCTATCACACTGTTCATTCACGGAAATGAGGATACAGCCGTCATGCAGGTAATCACTGATCCGAAGCTGAAAGCGGAACTGGAAGCACTCGAAAAAAAGGCTGAGGCAATCAAGCTGCGTCAACGCCAGATTTGGCACAAGGCCAGCAAACAGGAGCGGACTGTCCAGAACAATCGGAAGTTCATCGCGGGCGGAATTGCGCTGAATGCTTTACTGTCCAATGCCGATTTCAAGAAGGGCTTCGAGGACTATTTCAAAGCCGCTGTTTTGCCCGATGACCGCTACAAGTTTCCGGAATACTGGCCGGATGCGAAAAGGCCGGAACCAAAGCCAAGAAAGAAAATGTGAATCCTGCGGCGGTGGTTTTGAGCGTAGAGGGGTCAAGGCTGGCCGTAGGCCACCGCTGAAAGCGGCGCTTGAGCGGCCTTTACGCCTCGAAGCGATTCCACAATGGAGCATGGTTTGAATTCAAGCGAACGCGCAGAGATTCAAACCATAGCTGGAACGGTTTTCGTATTTTCGGTGTGAAGCATCCATGACGGCAAAGCGCTCTGCAACCTCGAACAATCCTGGACCGGCAAAGCGGCGTGAAAAGCTTCTTCCCTGGCCACGCTCGGAAGCCGTGGCGGACACACTCCAATCTCTGGCCATTGAATCGCTCGATCCTGGGGCCGGGGTCCGCAAACTGGCCAGCGCCTATGTCAGCGAGGATCTGAGCCTGGCCGAACTGTGTTCGGCCATCGCCGTCCTCGATGAGCGGGAGCGTGAAAAGCTCTGATGGACCCTTACATCCACTCTCGATCCCACCTTTTGAAGAACAAGGCGAATCTTCATACGCCGGAAGCCCTGGCCGCGCACGAGGCGCGGATGGTCTTCAAGCGTCTGATTTTCCTATACTCGCGCCCGGTCTCCGGCTCATTCGACCTGGCGCACTTGCTGGCGATTCACCGGGCGCTGTTTCAGGATGTGTATCCCTGGGCGGGCCGTGTGCGAACCTGCGACTTGTCGCTTGGCCCGGTGAGCTTCTGTTCGGCCCAACGGCTGGAAACCTCCCTGACGGCACTATTCGGCGAGCTGGCGCGGGAAAACTGGCTGCGGGAACGCAGCGCGGAGAAGTTCGCGCATGGCGCGGCCTATTACCTGGCTGAATTGAACGCGATTCATCCGTTCCGGGACGGGAACGGCCGGACGCAACGGGAGTTCATCCGGGAGCTGGGGGTGTTGGCCGGCCATAAAGTCCGCTGGGCGCCGATCACGCAATTCGAGATGTACACTTCATCCAAACTTTCGATGGCGACGAAAAACCCGATTGGCCTGGTTCACATCTTGCGCATGGCACTTGGCCTGAATTGACCGTAGGCCGGTTTGAGCGCCGGATTCATAATCCGTGGGCCGACGGCAAGACGGTCTCAGGCGGATTTTGGATAGCCGGGGGCTGTCGGCATTGCTCCGTGTTCGTCCTGGGGGCTTTCTGTTCGATTCCGCACGACTCTACACTCAGACACAAAGGCTGGACCGACCTCACCATCCCCAGCAAGGTTTTTGTTTTTTGTACTTGTGCGGGGTGGGTGCGGGAGGGGCGCTAGCGCCCTCCAATGTATGCGCAGCAGGCCCGCCCGTAGGGCGCTCCTTTTTCCTCACGTTGTGGTGGACGGCTATTTGTTTTTATTTGTATCTATTACTTGTAATAGTGAGGGTGTTTCAGCGGATTATAGTGAGGGTGTTTCAGCGAGTGAGGATGAGGCAGTGAGGGCGTTTCAGCGGGAGGTAAATCGATGATTGTAAACATATAAACCCCGTATTGCTATGGAGAGAGGCTCAGTGAGGGCGTTTCAGCGTGGAAAACTCACCGTATTCACAGGCATTATGCGCAAAACTATTCGCCTATCTGCTTTGGATTGATAGACGGCGGACAAGGGTGAACCTCGAAGCTGCCTTTGGGCGTGGCGTACCTGAGACCTGGCCAGCAAAGCTTTAGTTTCTTCACCTCCCGCAAGAAATCTTTGCGGAAGTCACGGACAACGAACTTGTCATTGGCCTTCGAAGGATCAACCCCAAATTGGAGGTACAGGCGTTCCCATGACAGGCGCTCAGGCTTCTTTCCTTGGCTGTAAAGGGTGAACGACTTGTACGACAACCACATGTAGAGGTCGAGGCCAAGCGAGGATCTACGCATCGTTTTCAGTATTCGCATGTCGAGCGGGACCGGGTGAGCGACGATCTCGTTGAACATCTCCTCCCCGATTTCCACCCAACTCTTCCAAAGCGTGTCCTGCTGTGGCTGATGGTAATCCCACCAGAGAACAGCTTTAGGAGCCAGACGGCCGCCAGTCGAAACCTTGCCCCTGCTCGTCTCGTAGATCATGTCCACGTGGCAATTGAAGAGTCTGTCTATTTGGCTTTTGAGCCGCGTCCGGTCTCCACGGCTACCGCCGCTGTCACTGTTGATCCCAAGTTCCTGCATGAAGGAAGACAGGGATGGTCCCAGAATCAACTTCCGATCTTGCGTCTTGATGGCCTCGGTGCAAACCCATGCCAGTAGCAGACGAGGCAGATTTCCGAAAGGGAGCTTGTTGTCTCCGCCGGCAATCATGATGAGCTTATAAGGACCATTCTGGCGCTTGTATTGCTGCCGGTTCCCCGGATCTGTGCGCGGCAGAGAGCAGAGCGTCAGCAGTCGTCCCATGAAACCCAAGTCCGGCGTCGGGTCTTCACCGATGCTTGTGAGGGCATCAACCTGCTTGGTACGGGTGAAGTGGTGTTTTCCCTGTACCGTCAGCGCATTGGGGACAGCACCCGAAGGCTCATCCGCCAGAACCTCAAATCCTGGTAGCAGATCTGCCAAAGGCAAAAGATCGCTGCTTCTCCTACCGCTCATGCTCGGACCTCTTGGGCATAGTTATTTTGCTGATTTCATGCTTTCATCAAAGCACCAATTCAGCAATTCATTCAGCTTCATATCTCGGTCGAGTGCGGCTTGTTTGAAGGCCCGGACGAATGAAGGAGACATTCTAAACTGTAGCGGAACAAGATCTGCGGACGGGACAACACCGCGCTGCCGCGCGGCGGTCTGAAAGCGCGCTCTGGCAGGAGAAAGGTCGGCTCCATCCAGAGCGATAGGTTGAGGCTTAGCCATTAATCGGACTCCTTCCTGATTTCACTTTTTCATGAAAGCATGATTTGATCTCTTTCCACAAGGCCGATACCTCCTCGGCTGCGGGGCTTTTGGCTCCCAGCTCCGGTGCGGTATTGCCGCCCGTCATGGAGGCGGCATAGGCGACACGGTCGGCGATAAAGGCCTGTGCCACACGCCCATGCTGAGACAGGGCGGCTGCCGCCTGGGCGGTAATGCTCGCTTGCGACTTTGCCTGAGTGAGGACGAAGAGAAACGGCCTGCCGGCGGCCTGTACTAGCTCGACGGTTTCGGCCACCGCCCAAAGGTCGGATGGGGAAGGTCTCACCGGGATCACCACAAGATCCGCGTATGTGACCAGACTGGCGGTCTGATCTGAGATCGTGGGAGCGGTGTCGATCAGGCAAAAGGCCGCGTTGTGTTTTTTATCAAGAGCTTCCAGTCCGCTCTTGATCTGCGCAAAGGACACCTGCCCGAGCTGGGGAGTCTCTGCCGCCCGCCGCTCATGCCAACGGCTCAACGTGCCCTGACGGTCTGTGTCGATCAGCCATACCGGGGCATCGCCTGTGCGCTCCGCTTCAACGGCTAGATGTGCGGCCAGCATGGTCTTGCCGCTTCCGCCTTTCTGCGAGGTAATGACTATTGTTTTCATGAAAACCAGCTTTCACTAAGATCGCCTTTCATGAAATATATCACGCTTATGGTTATTGTTGTCTAACCCCCGCGAAAGTAAAACGACCAGAATCTTCTAGACTTACTCTATCCAGAGTCGACCGAATGGAACACCGTGCAGGTTGCTTGCAAAAGGAATCACTTCCGTCCCCGCGTACAGCACCACGCCGCGCACCCAGTTTTTACCTGCGGCCTCTGCCAATGCCTGTAATCCGCGCACATCGTTACTGCCCAGGGTTGCGGAGGCCTTGATCTCCACTCCTACCACTCTACCGGCGCGATCCTCCAATACGATGTCCACCTCCTGCCCGGAGGCCGTGCGCCAGAAGAACAACTCCGGCTGAGTCGTGCTCCAAGTGGCCTGCTTCTTCAGCTCCATCACCGCGAAGTTTTCTAACAGCGCGCCAGCTAAACTGGCCTCTGCCCTCAAGCGTTCCATGGTCACTCCCTGCAAGTAGGCCAGCAAGCCGGAGTCGTTCACATAGACCTTGGGCGTCTGGATAACTCGCTTGCCAAGATTTCTCGCCCACGGGCGCAACAGTTGTACAAGGAAGGTCGCTTCCAGCAAGGCAAAGTAGCGCTTCAACGTCGTCTGCGATAAGGCAACCGTACGTGATAAATCGGCAACATTCAACAGCCCGCCTGCACGTGCTGCGACGACAGAGAGCAGGCGCGGAACTGCCGTTACGTCGGCAATGTTCGCCAGATCGCGAATATCCCGTTGCAGGATCGTCATGACATAGGACTGAAACCAAGCATCGCGGCGCGCAGAACTCATGCGAGCGACGGCAAGAGGATAGCCACCCGCCAGAGCGGCCGCCAACAGATCTTCCCGGCGCAACGCGGCGGCACCTCCTGTCCAGCCGACGGTCTTTCGGGAAAGCAGAGTGTCCACAAATCTCTCTCTTACGCCGTGCATCTCTCCCTGTGAAAACGGCCACAGGGTCAGTATTTCCATGCGCCCCGCCAAGGATTCAGACAGTTTGGGCAAGAGCAGTACGTTTGCCGATCCCGTGAGCAGGAATTGACCGGCCTGACGCTTGCTATCAATGGCGGCTTTGATTACGGGGAAGATCTCGGGGACGTGCTGCACTTCATCCAATGTGACCGGGTTATTCAGACCAGCGACGAAGCCATTGGGATCGCCCTTGGCTGCGGCCAGAATGCCTGGATCGTCGAAGGTGAGATATTGACGACTCGGCCCCTTCTCGTCAACTGATTGCGCCAAGGTGCTTTTCCCGGTCTGACGGGCGCCGTTGACCAGAACGGCGGGCGTATCTGCCAGCGCCTCAAGAAGCTTATCGGTGAGATTGCGACGAATCATATTTGTATTATTCACTAGACATTGGAGGATAATCAACCACTTAATGGCTGATTATCACATTTCCGCGCATGTGGCTGCGACTACCTAGCAAAAGCCTTGGCCCTTGCGGATAGAGCACCGGCCTTCTAAGCCGGGGGACTCACCACAACGTGCGAAAAGGCTTGCGGCCCGCATTTTCGGGCTCCAAGGCCGAATAAAAGCCGCGCCTGGAGACGCGTAGAGGCGTTTTCTCGGGGCGTCCTATAGGATAGGTATCCGCTTTTGCGCCTCGCGCCGCCTCAGATAAGGATCCGCTCGACCTCGTCCAGACTCATCTCGTCGCTGCGCCGGTCGTAGAGCTGTGTGGTGCGCGTAGAGGCATGGTTGGCCATGGCGGCGGCCTTCTCCAGCGTCCCGCCGTTCTTCAAATAGGCGGTAATGCCGGTAGCCCGGAAACTGTGGTTGCCGATCTTGGTTTTGATGCCAGACGCCTCGGCCCGCCTCTGGATCATGGCGTAGGCGTTGGCCTGGGGAAGGGAAGTGCGGGTAAGCTGGCCAGTGCCGCGGCCGATGGTGCGGAAGAGCGGGTCCTTCGGAGTGTTCTCGACCTCGTTTCCTTCGAGATAGGCGCTGAGGGCCTGCTCCAGATTATGGTGACAGGGCATGGCGTGTTCCTTGCCGCCCTTCTCATGCAGCCGCACCCAGAGCCGCCGGTTCTGGGTGTACACGTCTTCAACTTTCATGCCTACCGCCGCCCCGATGCGCGCGAAGCTATAGACCATCAGGGAAATCAGCGCCCGGTCCCGCAGTCCCACTGGGGTGGCCGCGTCGATCGAGTCCAGCAGTGCCCGCGCCTCGGCCGGCTCCAGCACCGCAGTCTTGCCCACCCGCACCACATGGCGCGGCCCGCGCACCGCGGTCGCCGGGTTCACCGGCACCACCTGGCCAATGACCAGCCAATCGAACAAGTGGCGGATGGCCGCGAGCTGCTGCTTGACGGTCGGCGCCGACACTTCGCGCCCCTGCATCTCAATCCAGCCCGCCACATGCAACGGCTGCACAGCGGCCAGGGAGGAGACGCCCTTGCTCTCGCACCACGCCAGAAACTCGCCCACGGCCCGCGCATAGGCGCGCCGGGTGTGGGGGTTGCGGATCTGCGCGGCGAAAAACTCCAGAAAGCGGCGGCCGGCGCGATGGCCGGCGGCCGAGACTAGGGCGGGCAGGACGGGGGCTTTGCGAAGGGGAGCAAGAGTGGTGGTCATGGGCGGCTCCTCGGGCGGTTCCTATATCTGATAAAGGACATTATCAAACATTACAACACCAATGCATCCCACCTACCTGCCTCTTGGTCAACACAAACAGATTTAACTATTTTTTCTGGTTTGTGTGAAATAATGCTGTCTCTTCTTTCACTATAATTTTTGCTCTGGAAAAGACCCCGCCGTCGTGCTGTATGAGATTCGGCTGCTCGTGGAAGTGTATGAGCTATATCACGGATTTGTGCATATGTTTGCCCACACTTGAGATTCTCACACAACGGCCTTACAATAGGCAACTAATATCCAGAAGCTCAGAGTACAGGCGTCTGCAAATCGCGAGGCTCAGGCCTTTGCGCTGGGAAGTGTTTCTTGTTTCAAACAATTCGCTGAGAGGTAAGTGTCTCATGATCGCCAAGCCGGTACAGTCTATCTTCGTCTCTGCTGTTCTTCTGGCGGCTACCGTTTTCTTTGGTTCCGCGCTGCCTGTTCTTGGCCAGCAGAATGCAGGAGTAAGTGATACGACGGCGACGCCTGTTCCGGGCGTGCCGCACGATTACCTTGTCGGCTTGAATGAGATCGTCAGCCCGGCCAACGGCTCGCTGAGCGTGCGGATCAAGGCGCCAACCCCTCACGAAAGAGGAGTGAACTGGCCCACCTATGTCTTCATGTGGGATTCAGTAAGTATGTATGGATTGCAGCCAACTTGGCAAAGCGGGGTCGACGCAGGCGGCAACGAATTCACCGATCTTGATGATTCGCTCTATTTAATCCCTCAAGTATCGACTTTCGGTGGTAACGCTTTGGAAAGCGTTACTCTGCCATCCGGTCAATACACTTCCACCACTTACTATTGCGAGGTTAGCTCAGGATATGTGTTTATCGACCCCGATGGAGGCAATCACGGAATGGGCCTATTCAATGCCACGAATCCCTCTAATTCCCCAAATGGATGTGCCAATGTTGTTCCCAATGGCGATTCCAATTACCTGACGGGCGGCGATGAGCAGTACAAGGCATCCATTACAAACACTTTTCCTGCAACCGCCACGGTTGTGGATCTGCATGGGGATGTGGTTTCAAGTCTGCCCGGCAGTTCTCTGGCGGGTCCGTACCAGGCGGCAACCCGGACGGCTTCCGTGGAAGATACGAACGGCAACTTACTGAATACAACAGGAAGAAACTGGACATTCTCGCCTACGTCCGCCGGTTTTACCTTTGAGGTTCCAGGCACAGCGCAAGGCTCTAACTCGCCCGGGAGCTATACCTTCACCAACGAAAAAGAGGTTGAACCTTCCTTCTCTCTTCCCGTGACCTGGGTGGGTCCTGGCATATCCGGCCCCACCTATTGCAAGGTGTCTTCCATTCCAACTCTAGCAACACAGGGGACGGTCAGCGCTTTACAATCCATCGAACAGCCCAACGGAGAGTCCTACCAGTTTACATACGAGCCAGTCTATGGCTTGATCAACCAGATCACTTACCCGACGGGCGCGACTGTCTCCTATACCTGGAGCACCATTCCGAATATGGAAGGCGTTCAATACAGGAACACCCACGGCAACGCGGGTGGTGGTATTTGCGAATTCCGTTATGGCTGGTTTGCGATAACGCAGCGCGTCGTGAGCTACAATGGCATCGCAGCCGAAGAGCAGGATTTCAACTACCAGACGAACTGGCCGGCGGTCGGTACCGTGGACAGTTTTGGCAACGATATCAGCTATAAGTGGACCTCCAAGACGACGACGGTCACAACCACGGATAAGATTCGGGGAACAAGCTATCAGACCATATACAACTATTTGCCAGCAATGCCGCCCCCAACCACCGATTTCAGCGGTCAATGGGGCGATCAGGGCTATATGCCGGTGGAAAACACAATCCAATACAAAGACACAAACGGAACCCTACTGAAAACGGTAACCAAGGTATGGTATCAGTGGGGAGGCCAATCGTTGACTAGTCTGCTCGCCGGGGAGTGCGAGACGCTGCCCAATGGGCAGACATCCGGAACCTTCTACACGTACCAGCCAGACGGCACCTTCGGTGGCGAGAATCCGCTGGCCAGCATGACCAACCTGCCCACCGATGTAGCAGTATATGACTACAGCTCAAGTATATTTAAGAGTGGCTGCGTCAATCCCTCAAATACAATTCCTTCGCCATCTGCGCTGCGAGAAACCGTAACGGCGTATCACAATTTTCCAGTTACACTGCTCTTTCCTTATCCATCTATCCTCGACCGCCCGGATAGCGTGAAGGTCTATGGAAATGGGACGCTGCTGTCGGAGACGGACTACGGGTGGGATGAGTACACTAAGTTTCCACTGACCGTGGTCTCTCCTGCACCTATTGGGCAAGACCCGCGATATGCGAGTGCATCGGTTACCACACGCGGAAACCCAACAACCGTAACCAAGAAGTGCTTTGTGCCGGGCGGCGCGAGTTGCACGAACTCTGTGACGAGCTATACCTACGACATTACAGGCCAAGTCACCTCGGTTACTGATCCATGCGGATACTCGCCCTGCGGCGACATGGCGGGCAGTTCACACACAACCAACTACTTCTATACCGACAATTACACAAGCGATGACGGAAGTGCGCCCGGGAACACCAATGCCTATGTTACCAAGATCATTCTTCCACCGACTGCAAGGACTCATACCACCAACTATCAGTATGGTTTTGAAGATGGAAAGCTGCGCAGCGCGAAAGATATCGAAAACGGCACCACGAACACTTATTGCTACTGGACAGGCGGCTGCTCCGGGTCGACTTTCGATCCTTTCTTTCGGCTCACGGGTATCAGACATCCGGATGGAGGCGTGGAGACGGTCTCCTATTCAGACGCGGGGCCAAATCCTTCTGTCACTGTCAGTACATTGATCAACAGCAGCACCACCATGACAAAGGAGACAGCCTACGACGAATTCGCCCATCCCGTACACACCTATCTCAGCGATCCCTATGGTGCGGATACTATCGATATTACGTATGACGGCTTGGGCCGAGTCATGACCAAGTCCAACCCCTATCGCTCCACATCGGATACGACATACGGAATCTCTTCCTATTACTATGACGCGCTAGGGAGGCAAGTCAAAGAGATTGAGCAAGATGGCAGCATTCTGCAGACGTGCTACAACGGCACTGCGTCTACGTATACTCCTGCTGTTGCCAATTGCAGCTCTCATCTCGGGAGCGTCACTACTGGAACCTGGGTGGACTCGAGCGACGAAACAGGAAATCACTGGCAGCGCACCTCGAATGTTTTGGGCCAGTTGATGGATGTCGTGGAGCCTAATGGTATCACCCAAGCTCCGACCATGGAGGCAGACTACGGCTATGATGCATTGAGCAATTTGCTAAACGTAACGCAGTGGGGCGGACCAAAAGGGTCAACTGGGGCAAGAGTGCGCACCTTCAACTATGACAGCCTCTCACGATTACTCTGCTCGTCCAATCCGGAAAACTCCTCTGCTTCTTGTCCGACGGTGGCAACAGGGGCTTATGTGGCTGGCACAAATGGGTACAGCTACGATGCCAACGGCAACGTAAACAGCAAGATGGATGCGCGAGGCGTGACAACCTCGTATACATACGATGTGCTGAACCGACTTCTAAGCAAGAGCTATTCGGACGCCGTTACGCCGTCATCCTGCTACCAATACGATTCGTCGAGCGATGGCAGGCTGTCAGCGGAATGGACACAGTCTGGAAGTTGCCCAGGGACAGCTCCGACCACGGGGTTTATGACCATGCGCACATTCCTTGCCTATGATCCAATGGGGCGCGTGAAAAATGAACAGCAATGCACGCCGAATGTGTCGGGGCCTGGAAACTGTACGAGTTCGTTGCCGAATCCGTTTGCCTTGTCCTATGGTTACGACTTAGGAGGTGACCTGACGGCATACACAAGTGGCGTGAGCAATATTCCTACTGTGGGATCGATCTCTTTTGGAATGCAATACGATGCTGCTGGACGGTTGCAGAACCTGAATAGTTCCTGGAATCCAGCAGCGAGTTCATCAGGGGGTACGCTTTCGTTGTTTACCGCGGATACCACCAATGGTTATTGGCCGTCAGGAGCGATCTGGAATATGTTTCTCGGAAATGACATTTATGTCCACAAAACATACGATATTCGCCTGCGCATAACCGGGGAGACAGCAACGCACCCGTAAGACTGTTGCGAATGGAAATTTGTTATTTTGCCAGGGTATTGCTGCGGCAATACTTCGAATCGAGTTTGGTGATCTGGACGGCAGAATGCCCCGTTGAGCATGGAACCTGTAAACATTGAACGACTACGAGTGAAAAGTGTTATTGGGTTGAAAGGATGGAACGTGATGGTTCGCACGGTCAGAATTGCGATGAAGCTGTTTATGCTTCTCGGCTGCCTTGAAACAATAGGGCTGAATGCTCTCGCGCAGACTACGAACTATAGCATTTCAGCTGGTTCCGGCACACTGACTTATTCGGAGATTGTTTCTAGTGCGGGAACGTGCTACGTAAGCGCACCCCCCTACGGCCCAACGCAGGTGGTAACGCAATACATGTTCAAGAATTTCGCTTACAATGGTCAGGCACTCTCCGGAAACACTGTATACATATCTGTACCTTATGTAAGCTCGTACTGTCCCAAGACGGGCTGGACGGGACCTGATCCGTTACTATTGAGCGATTCGAACCTCCTCATCGTTTTTACCCCTTCTCTGAATGGGCCCGGATCTGCATATATGGGTGCCTTTACGGTAAGCGCGAGTCCGAACCCTGCCGTATGGGGTAACAGTGTGCAGCTCTATGCCAGCGAACCGTATCCAAACACGACCGGCACGGTCACATTCACTGACGGGCCCACGACTTTGGGATCCGCGAGTATGTCAAACAGCTTGGCAACCTATTCTATATCGTCACTCTCAGTTGGCTCCCATTCGATTACGGCTGCATACAGCGGAAATGTTCCTTCCGCAACGTCGTCGCCATTGACTCTCACTATAAATCGTGTGACACCGACGATCAGCTGGGCAACGCCAGCGGCGATCGCTTATGGAACGGCACTGAGCGCTACTCAACTGAATGCAACGGCCAGCGTGGCAGGCACTTTCGCTTATTCGCCAACGTCCGGGACAGTTCCTACAGCCGGGACGCACACGCTTTCGGTGACCTTCACCCCAACCGACACGACCCACTACAACACGGTTACGTCAACGGTCACGTTGACGGTGAGCAAGGCCACACCGACGATCTCCGCCTGGCCGAATGCCAGCGCTATCACCTATGGCCAGACGCTGGCTTCGTCCACACTGTCAGGCGGCACCGCCCTAGTTGCAGGCACCTTTGCTTGGACCACGTCCAGCACGGCGCCGACTGCGGGAACAGCTTCTCATGGCGTGACCTTTACGCCGAGCGACACCACGGATTACAACGCAGTTTCGGGCTCTGTGAACGTCACCGTGAACAAGGCCACACCCACCGCCTCCGGCTGGCCGACAGGCAGCTCTATCACCTACGGCCAGACGCTGGCCTCGTCCACACTGTCAGGCGGCACCGCCTCAGTTGCAGGCAACTTTGCTTGGACCACGTCCAGCATGGTACCGACTGCGGGAACAGCTTCTCATGGCGTGACCTTTACGCCGAGCGACACCACGGATTACAACGCAGTTTCGGGCTCTGTGAACGTCACCGTGAACAAGGCCACACCCACTGTCTCCGCTTGGCCGACCGCCAGTTCAATCTCCTATGGGCAAACGTTGGCATCCTCAACTCTGTTGGGAGGGTCGGCAACTCCGACCGGCACCTTTGCTTGGACCACGCCCAGCATGGTACCGACTGCGGGGACTCCCTCTGAGAGCGTGACGTTTACGCCGAGCGACACGACCGACTACAACTCGGTTACGGCAACGGTCACGTTGACGGTCAACCAGGTGCAGAATTCGAACTATAGTATTCCAGTTGGTTCCGGTACACTGACCTATACAGAGACTGTTTCCAGTGCTGGAACGTGCCCCATTGGCTCACCTACCGGACCAACGCAGCAAGTAACGCAATACCTGTTCAATAATTTCGCTTACAATGGTCAGGCACTCTCCGGAAGCACGGTATACATATCTGTACCCGCTCAAAGCTCGTACTGTCCAACGTCGGGCTGGAATGGACCTAATCCGTTAATATTGAGCGATTCGGATCTCCTCATCTTTTTTACCCCTTCGCTGAACGGAGCCGGATCTGCTTATGTGGGTGCCTTCACAATTAGCGCGAATCCGAACCCTGCCGTGTGGGGTAGCAGTGTGCAGCTTCAAGCCAGTGAACCGTATCCAAATGCGACCGGCACGGTCACATTCAGTGACGGGTCCACGACTTTGGGATCCGCGAGTATGTCGAACCAAGTGGCGACCTATTCGATATCGTCACTCTCAGTTGGCTCCCATTCGATCACGGCTGCATACAGTGGAAATGCTCCTTCCGCAACGTCGTCGCCATTGACTCTCACTATTACTCCCGCGACACCGACGATCAGCTGGGCAACGCCAGCGGACATCACCTATGGAACGGCATTGTCTTCCACGCAGCTCAATGCCTCGGCCAGCTATAACGGGACCGTGGTCCCTGGCACTTTTGAATACACGCCGGCCGCAGGAGAAGTTCTCGACTCGGGATCGCAGACGCTGCTGGTGGCATTTTTCCCGAACGATTCAACCACCTACAGCACTGCAGGCGGCAGCGTCCAACTCCAGGTCATCCCCAGCGCTTCCGATTTGCCGCAGACCTTCTACTATTACTGTATTCCGGATCCATCGAACAACTACTGTTCATCGTTCGGCTACAATAGTGCCGGTCCCGGCTACGATGGTGCCGGTAATCTGAAGTATTCTATCGATTTAGTGACCGGAAGCTGGAGCTTCAACTACGACACGCTGAATCGGCTTATCGCCGGCATGCCAGCCCCGGGAAGTTCAGCTAACAACGGCAATAATCTCTGTTGGTCTTACGACCCGTTTGGCAATCGGACGGCCCAAAGCTCGCAGAATACGCCCTGCCCCACGCTTCCATCCACACCAACGCAGACTGTGTACTACAATACGAACAATCAGATAACGGGCGGACTTGTTACGTACGATGCGGCGGGCGATGTGGCTATGGACACGAATGCCGGGAATACTTATCTCTACGACGGCGAGGGCCGCATCTGCGCGGTCATGAGCGAGCCGGTACCCAACAACTCTACGATGACTGCATACGTCTACGACGCCGAGGGCAACCGCGTGGCCAAGGGAGTGATTTCGTCATGGCCGACGAACGGGCTTTGTCCAAACCTAGCGGCCGCGGGCGTCTTTACCCCGACAGCCTCCTATGTTCTTGGCCCGTCCAACGAGCAACTCACGGAGACCGACGGCCAGGGGCAATGGCAGCACACCAATGTTTACGCCGCCGGGACGATCATCGCGACCTATGACCAGGTCTCCAACCCGCTCTACACCAACGGCGGCACGCAGCCCGCTAAGGTGCCCGCCCTGCACTTCCAACTGGAAGACTGGCTCGGAAGCCGCCGCGTGCAAACCAACATCACCGGCACCGTCGAAGAGTGGTATGTGTCGTTACCCTACGGCGACGGGCTAACTCCGATCCCAAATCTGGGATGCCTGCCTTCCAACAATTGCTATAGCGAAGACCCAACCGAACACCACTTCACCGGCAAAGAACGGGACGCCGAGACCGGATTTGCTAACGGCAACGACTATTTCGGGGCCAGGTACTACGCCAGCAGCATGGGACGATGGATGAGCCCCGATTGGAGCGCGAAGGTTGAGCCGGTGCCGTACTCCAAGCTGGACGACCCGCAGACGCTCAATCTTTATGCCTACGTTGGAAACAATCCATTGACTCGGGTTGATCCAGATGGGCATACGGAACCTATTCGTTTTGGATGTTCCGAAGGACAAAAAGACTGTAATACGGATCAGCAGAAGGCCCAACAGCAGAACGGACAAGCAACAACTTCAAGCAGCACACCCAGCGATCCCATAGTTAATGCGCTGCAAAAGGATGTGCCAGGCGTGGCGACTGTAACTCCCACGGCGGACAAGCCCTTTGACCAGGGTGGTCACAAAAATGAGACGGATGCCCTGACGTTCAAGACGCCGGAGGATCAGGCTAAATTCCTGGCGGAAGCTAGCAGGAAAGGTTTA
>Ga0302278_10003062_pt1 | contig 18629 bp, 17 predicted proteins | sample III_Bog_N3_2_FD_194543 | JGI IMG/M metagenome (GOLD analysis project Ga0302278, IMG submission 194543) | Peat permafrost microbial communities from Stordalen Mire near Abisko, Sweden - III_Bog_N3_2 | ecosystem: Environmental > Terrestrial > Soil > Wetlands > Peat | place: Sweden: Abisko...
GGCTGAAACTGCGCTCGCGAGGATCCCATCAATAAGTGTGACTCGGCCTTCCGCTTTCAGCACCGGGTTGTCGAGGGCCGAACCGACTCTCTTCTTCCCCTCAGCGAGGGCGAACATGGCGACGGCGGTCATCGCGGTCCACACGATGCCGATCGGGCTGTGGTGGGGACGAAAACCGACAACGAGCACGATCGTGCTCTGCACCGCGAGATAGAACGCCAAAGTGACAAAGGACCACCCGACCAGGCGCATCGCCTTTCGCTGTCGAGTCTGCGCGACCTCGGCGAGTTCCCAGAGAACGACCGTGGACGCGCCGATCTCGATCACGCTGTCCAAGCCAAAGCCCGCCAGGGCAACCGATCTCGCCACGATCGCGGCGTAGCCGAGGATCACGACGCCCACCACATTCCAGCCGAGCGTCATCACTTCCAACTGACGCCCACGCCTCAGCGCGGACACCCAAGCGGACTCTTCAGAATGACTGGGCACCCACTACAACGTAGGACGCTCGACTTCGAATTCAACCCACACCATTGGCAGGAGAGCCCACTTTGGCAACGTGCCGACTCGCTTCAGACCCCACTGAGCGCGTAACGCATCCACGACGAACGCGCTCGGGCACAGTTAATTGTCGACATCCGCCTTTACCGCGTCACCTAAAATGAACCGATGAGCGTAATCGACGAACTCATCGCCCACAATCGCGCCTACGTCGATCGACACGGCCATCGCGAGATGCCGACGATGCCACAACTCCACTTGGCCGTTTTGACGTGCATGGACTCCAGACTCGACCTCTTCGGCGCCCTCGGGCTCAATCTCGGTGAGGCGCACCTGATTCGAAACGCCGGCGGGCTCGCCAGCGACGACGCAGTTCGCTCGCTGCTCCTCAGCCAATGGTTGCTGGGAACTCGAGTCGTGATGGTTATCCACCACACCCGCTGCGGTCTCGAAACGTTCGAGGAAGCGACCCTCGCCGACGGGGTCGCGGACCACTTCGGGGTGCGACCGCCGTTTCGATTGGGCGCCTATCGTGACGTGGAAGAGGACGTGCGTTCGACGCTCGAGACCCTGCACGCCAGCCCCTTCGTCAACGCAACCGAGATCCGGGGCTTCGTATTCGACGTCGACGACGGCGACCTGCGAGAGGTCAGTCAAAGAACTTCTTGAAGCCCTGACTGGTCTGGACGTAGCCGTTGGCCAGGTAGAACCGGTGAGCGCCCTCACGGACGTTTCGACTCGTGAGTTGGATCCGATAGCAGCCGCGTTCTCGCGCGAGCTCCTCGGCCGCGAGGAGCATCTGGGCTCCGATGCCGCGACTGCGGCTATCGCTTCGCACGTGCACGCTTTCGATCTCGCAGCACCAGCCCCCGGCGTGCTGGAAGTGCTGGAAGATGATGACTTGACAGACACCGACGACTTCGCCGTTGACCTCGGCGACAACAACATCGCCGCGTTGGCGACGCATCTCTTCGACCGCCGACCAGTAGTGGTCAACCTTCGTAACGTCTTCGAACTCCGGCATCAATGAGCCATCCATCAACAGTTCGATCGCCGCGGTAACGTCGTCGTATTCGATCGGGCGAACGAGCACCATCGCCGACTACTCCCGGGGGTCAATCGGGGTCAGCACTCCGACTACGTCTTCAATCGCTTCGGCCGCGTCGAGGCAGAGGTCGTCGCGCATCAACGTCCCCATGACCTGGACGCCGGTCGGTAGGTCGTTGGCGACACTGGTCGCGACGCAGGCCGCCGGCAGTCCCATCAGGTTGGCCGGCATGACGAAACGAAAGAGCTCCACGACCTTCATCGCGGTCTCGGCGCTGACGATGTCGTAGCCGTGCTCGAAGGGCGGCTGCGTCCAGACCGGTCCCACGACCAGCGGGTAGGTGGTCATGAACTCGCGCCACGCCTTCTCGACCCGGTAACGGCTCTCGTGCATCAGCGCCATCGACTCAGGCGTGGCGGGCGGAAATTCGATCGTCGTGAGTTCCAAGAAACGTTGAGCGTCCGCTCCGAGTATCGCCTCGAGCAACGGTCGGGCCACGGCGAGGCTCGTCATCATCAGTTCGGTCCAAGCGAGGTAACTCTCGAAGACCATGGGCGGTTCGATCTCTTCGACCTCGTAACCGGCCGCTTCGAGTGCGCGCCCGGCGATGCGCACGCCTTCGGCGATGGCGGCGTCGGTCTCGCCGCCGAAGGGCTCGGGCACCAGCGCCACGCGCTTGGGTACTGCCGGGCCGGCAAGCGGAACGTCGATGGACTGCGGATCACGGTGATGCGCCCCCATGACTACTCCTAGTCCGAGGCGGACATCGCTCACGGTTCGAGCGAGGACCCCGTTCACCAACATGATCTGCGAATTGATGGGCATGTCCAGTATCGACGAGGGGTTGCCCTGAGCGACGCGACCGCGTGACGGCTTGATCGACGCGATCCCACAGGCGTAGGCCGGGTTGCGAAGCGATCCCCCGATGTCGTTGCCGAGTCCGATGGGACTCATGCCCGAGGCAATGGCCGCCGCTTCCCCGCCGGAGGAGCCACCGGCCGTGCGGCCTCGTTTCCAGGGATTGTGCGTCACGCCGTAGAGCGAGGATTCCGTATTGATGCGCAGCCCGAGGTCGGGCATGTTGGTGCGCGCCAGCGCGACGGCCCCGGCGCGGCGCATGAGCTCGACCGGTGGCGCGTCGTCATTGGCCATGAAGTCCTTGAGCGTCACGCACCCTTCATTGGAGGTGTAGCCCTTCACGTCGAGGTTGATTTTGATGGTGAAGGGCACCCCGTGCAGCGCGCCGAGCGCCTCGCCGGCCTTCTGCTTCGCGTCGGCGGCGTCGGCTTCAGCTCGGACTTCGTCGGGTCGTACTTCGACCACCGCGTTCACGGCGCCGTTCACCTCGTCGATTCGTCCCAGGTGGGCCTCGATGACCTCGCGCGACGACGTGGCGCCGCTTCGAATCATGTTCGCCAACGATGACGCCGACTCCTGCCACAGTTCTTTTGCCACGAGACCCCCCGTCGAAAACCCTCTGGGTAGTCTGGCACGCGCCACGGCGCGTTCGAATCAGCCGAAGCGGCCGAGGGTGTAGTCGAGCGTGCGCGGGTCGATGGGATTGTTGAAGATCTTCTCGGTGGTGTCGAACTCGATCAGCTCGCCGGCGCGGTCCTCGCCCATGAGCAGGAACGCGCAGTCGTCCGAGATGCGCGCGGCCTGTTGCATGTTGTGCGTGACGATGACGACCGTGACGCGCTTCTTCAGCTCGGTCATCAGGTCCTCGATCTTCAACGTCGCGATGGGGTCCAGGGCCGACGTGGGCTCGTCCATCAAGAGCACCTCGGGGTCCATGGCGAGGGCGCGAGCGATGCACAGGCGCTGCTGCTCGCCACCGGAGAGGTTGGACGCCGCGACTTTCAGTCGGCCCTGCACGCTGTCCCAGAGAGCCGCGGACTTGAGTGACGTCTCGGCCGCTTCGTCGAGGATCGACTTCTTCTTCACGCCGTTGAAGCGCAGTCCGGAGACCGCGTTCTCGTAGATCGACATGGTGGGAAAGGGATTGGGGCGCTGGAAGACCATGCCTACGCGCGTGCGAAGTTCGGTCACCGTGATGTCGCCGCGGTAGATGTCCGTACCCTCGAGGAGGATCTGGCCGGAGACCTTCGCGCCGGGCGTGAGGTCGTGCAGCCGATTGAGTGCGCGCAACAACGTCGTCTTGCCCGAACCTGACGGTCCGATCAGACTGGTGACGCGATTTTTCGTGACGTCGAAGGTGCAATCACGAACTGCCGTTCGCCCGTGAAACGACACGGCGACGTTCTTCAACTGCATCGCGGCCGCCCCGCGTTCAAGTGTCTCGGAGGGTGTCGCGACCTTCGTCTCGACTTGTGCCATAAATTCCTGGTCCATTGGTTACCTTGCCTGTTGCTTTCTCGATGCCCAAATTCGGGCGCTTAAACTCAAAACAAAAACAAACACCACGAGCACCAGCGCAATACCCCACACTTCGGTACGCAGACTGGGCCATTCCGACTTGGCGTTCTCGTAGATCGAGAGCGGCAATGCAGAAACAGGGTCCAACGGCTTCCACGAGTTAATGTAGCCGCCGCCGATGACCAAGAGCACTGGCGCCGTCTCGCCGATGGCTCGCGAGATCGCCAAGATGATGCCGGTCACGATGCCAGTCAACGCCGCCGGGAGGACGATCTTCATGGACACCTTGTGGGGCTTGGCCCCGAGCGCCAGGCCGGCCTCACGAAGCGTGTGCGGCACGCCTCGCACGGCGATCTCGGTCGAGATCACGATGACCGGGAGCATCAGCACGGCCAACGCAAAGGACCCCGCCAACGCTGAGAAGCCAATGTTCAAGTCGCGTACGACGAAGGAAAAGGCGAACAGACCCATCAGGATTGACGGCGCCCCGGCCATCGTCTGGGAGATCACGCGCAGCGACGCCGCCAACTTCGAGACGGATTCAGCGAGGTAGACCCCTACGAGGACCCCGATGGGGATCGCCATGATCGACGCGTAGAGCGACAGCACGAGAGTACCGATGATGGCATTCGAGACCCCACCAGTGGCATTCGGGGTGATCAGATTGGGCGTCTGAGGTAACTGCGTAAAGAAACCGGTATGCAAGATGACGGGTAGGCCCCGGTCGAACAATTGATACAAGAGCAAGAACAGCGGAACTGCGGTGACGGAGAGCGCGAGGGCGCACAGCGTGATCATAAACTTCGAGCGCAACTGACGCCGCCGGCGAACCCTGTCCGAGATTTGACGAATCTCGTCGCGCAGGTTCGTATCGGGCTCCGGGGACTCAACGAGATCGATCATGTCGCTCATACGACCGCCAGGACCTTTCGTTGGCGCGATACCAGCCATCGGCTGATCAACGAAAGTCCGAAGTTCACCAGCATCAACAAAACTCCAAGCGCCATCAGGGCGGCAACTTCGTTGCCCTGGGCCTCGCCAAACTCGGTCGCGATCCACGCCGCGATTGACGTTCCGGGATAGAGCAAGTGAAACTGCACGTTGGCCACGCCACCCGCGATCAATGCCACCGCGACCGTCTCTCCAGTCGCTCGTGCCAGCGCCAGGAACGTGGCGCCAAACAGTCCAATCTTGGCTGTGGGCAGCACAACTTCACGAATCACCTGCCATCGCGTTGCGCCAAGAGACAGGCTGGCTTCAATCAAATCGTTCGGGACGACGGCGATGACCTCTCGACTGATTGCGACGAATGTAGGCAGGATCATCACCCCAAGCACGACCGACGCTAACAGGAGCGATTGGCCATCTTGCTGGCCGACGCTCCCGAACAGTTCCTTCGCGAAGGGCCAACTGTCGAGCCACGGGATGACCGTCTTCAACATCCACGGCGCGAGAACGAGGAATCCCCACAGTCCATAGACCACACTCGGGACCGCGGCGAGCAGTTCCACGAACGTCGCCACGATATTGCGGAATCGACGCGGAATGAGAAACACGATTGAAATTGACGCGCCCAGACCGATTACGACGGCGATCACCAACGCGATCACCGACGTCTCGAGAGTGCCGACGATCATCGCCAGGCCGCCGAATGGTCCCGCGGGTGACTGCCAGCCATTACCACCGAGGAGGGTGCCAGTGTGATGTGCCCATTCCGGGGCCGAGTTCCAGATGATTGTTCCAACGAAGCCGACGCTCACGGCTGCGAACACGAGGGCCGCCAAAATCAAAAGGTATTGGTACCACGTGCGCGAGGAGGCGCCGGGGTTGAACTCCGGCACCTCCTCTTCATGCGAACTGAAATCGGGAGGCGGGGGTATGACGATTGACACCGCTGCGCCCTACCTCTCCTTGTCAGTAATTCGCTTTATCAGTAACTCGTTGTATTTACGTCGTCTTGGTGAGCAGGACCGCCCCACCCGATGTCACGTTCATCAATTGCTGACGTGAGTACGCCGCGACCGCTGCGGGCAATGGCACGTAACCCTCGGCCTTGGCCAAGGCGCTCTGGGCGTAGTGTGTCTCCCAGTCGAGGTACTTGACGATGGCCTCACCGGTCGCCTCGTCGGTTTGATTCTTGAGGACGATCGCCCAGCTGTAGGTCGCGAGCGGCCAGACATTGTTGCCGGCCTGGTTGACGATCGAGAAGCTGTCGGGTGTAATGTTCGTCCCGGCCGCTGCGGCGGCTGCGGCGATGTTCGTCAACGTTGGTTGGAGCCACTGACCTTCACGGTCCTGTAATGACGCCGACTGAATGGCAGCGTTGCCGGGAATCAGAAGGTAGCTGTACTCGATGTAGCCAATCGATCCGGGATTCGCGTTGATATCGGTCGCCAGGGCCGCGTTGTTCGCCGCTCCCAGGATGTTCGTGGCGTGCCAGGCGTTACCACTGCCTTCCATCGGATTGCCGCTCGGGGTGTGCGTCGAGCCGCCCGAAGCGTGCAACCAGTCGGTGAAGGCGTAGGTCGTTCCGGAACTCGCGGATCGATAGATCACCTTGATCGTGTCGGTTGGCGAGTTACTCGTGTAGAGCGCCTGGAGTGCCTTACCGGTCGTCGAGGAGAGTCCGCCGTTGGTGTTGATGATTGCGAGGTTCGACCACTGCGTGATCTGGCCGTCGAATATCTTCGCCACCTCATTGGTCGTCAACTTGATGTCGTTGAGACTCGAGCCGAGGTTGTAGCCAACCACGGCTCCACCGAGGATGTAGGGGACCTGGACGTAGTTCGCCTCCACCGCGCCCGAAGGCAACGTGCCGGCCGAGGGCGTCATGGGCTGGTCAGAGAATCCGATGCTGACACTTCCGTTGGTGATCGACGTACGACCTGCGCCAGATCCAGCGGCTGGATATGAGCTGAAGCTCACCTTGCCACCAGCGGTGTACCCGGTCGAGCCACTCGTCGTCGCTCCTACCATTGGCGCGTCGAAAGACGAGCCGTTGATTTCGAGTGAGACCGAACTCGGGACGACGAGGTCGATGTCACCGGACTTGTTGGATCCCTGAAGGCCGCCAGCGATCGTCGTGGACGTCGTCTTGGGCTTGGGCTTGTGCTTCGACCAGCCCTTGGGACAGACACCACCCTTGGTCTCATAGCGCTTGGACTGGACCTTGTTGGACTGAAGGCGGTAACAAACGACCGACTTATTTTTGGTGGTACCGGCACTTGCGGGTGCTGACACGACGGCGAGCAGACCAGCAACGGCCAGCGCAACTGCCGCGAGCGACCTGAATAGATTCTTCATTCTGAACTTTCCTCCTAAAGAAAGTGATTCATTTGCGACGCGACGATTCGACATTCGAACGTTTTGCCACTAGGAAACCTAGGAATCGAAGGTAAACAGAATGTGAGCGAATGGGTCGTTCAGAGTGAAAAATTAAGGATTTCTGGAAACATTCATCGCGCCGTCATCAATCGCAACAGCTGTCGCGCCACCCGCAAGACGTGCACTTGAAATGTGCGTGCTCGGGGCTGAGCGATCCACCGCAGTGGGGACATTCGGAAAAGATGGCGAAGCGGTTGGCGCACTCGAACTCTGGTGGAGACTGTTCGGCATGACTGCGTGTCTCGGGCATTCCACCATTGTGGTTTCTCGCACCCGGTGGCGCGGTGATGGCCAAAGATCTCAGTCGAGTTCGGGTTTCCAGTAAGTAACGGGCTCCATAGTGCGGGCGCGACGTGCCTCGGTCAGGACTTCCGCGACGAAGGCCGCTTTCAGGGCGACGTAGCGATCGATGTCACCATCGGAGAGCACGACATTCTCACGCTTGATTGCGGCGTAGCGCTCGATCAATGCCGGATCGTCGATCAACGAGTCGCGAAAGAGCCAGTGGTCTGCGTGGGCGCGATTGTTCTCCACCACGAGGTCCATGTGATGGTCCGGCAAACGCGGCGTCACGGGCGCCTCAAATGCCTCGCGGCCCTCGACGTCCAAGTCACCCACCCACCGGTAGTGAGCCGACTCGATCAGGCGTAGAACCACCGGCACCTGGGCTTCGTCGGCCACCACGACGTCGATGTCGATGATCGGTTTGGCCGCGAGGCCCGGTACCGGGGTCGATCCCACGTGCTCGATCCGTACGACCGCCGACGCGATAAACGCCGCGAAGTACGAGGTGATCTCTCGGAACTGCTGGGGCCACCGCGGATCAGCGTCCACAACGACGACGCGGTCCATTTAGGCTTCGGCGCGAAGCTGGCCCGAACGGTAGTGCGTGCGACAGAGCACCTGGTAGTGCACGACGCCTTCGTTGACGTCCCCGGTGACGAATTGATTGCCCTCGCGCGCAACGACGCCGTCCACCACGCGCGCGTTGCAACGTCCCTTTTGTCCGCACCAGCACGTCGAGGTCAGCGGTAGTTCATGCGCCCAGTCCGAGATCGCGAACAGGCGCGCCGAACCGGGAAAGAGATTCAGTAAGAAATCGGCCGAGAGGCCGAAGGCGTGCACGTCGATGCCGAGATCGTCCACCACTTGGGCGAGGGCGTCGACCTGTTCGACACTCGCAAACTGGGCTTCGTCGATCACGAGGATATTGATGCCGTCGCGACGGAGCCGCTCGATATGTGGCGAGAGGTCTGCGCCGGGCGCGACCGCCTCGGCGCTGGCCTCGATGCCGATACGACTCGTTACCATTCCATCGTCGCTTCGGTCGCCGAACGTCCACAGAGCGACGTCGCTTCGACCCTGGCGCAGTTGCCAACACAGTTGCAACGCCAGCGTCGACTTACCCGCCGCCATGGTCCCGTAGGTAAAGGTGAGTTCTGGCATGGGCCTCTCGTCGTTGACTCGAAGGACCTACGTTACTGCCCTCGTTGTTGCCTTTTGGGGCTACGACGTCGGAGGATCGCGACAAATTCGCCGCTCAGTAGATTGGTGACGTGGACTACACCGTTCGACCTATCGCCTACATCCGCAACGAGCGCAGTGAGGCCCTCGACGATAACTGGGATGAGATCGTCAGCACGGTCGAGCTCGCCCAGGACGTGCCCGAAGAGGCCCTTCGGGGACTGGAGGAGTTCTCGCACGTGGAGATCGTCTTCTTCGCCGACTGGGCCGAGGACGTGCCGCCGGGACCGTGGCATCGACACCCGCGCGGCAACGCACAGTGGCCGGACATCGGTGTCTTTGCCCAACGCAACAAGGACCGTCCGAATCGCCTGTTGCTCTCGACCGTCGAGATCGATGAACTCTCGGAGCGCTCGTTCACCGTGCGCGGGCTTGACGGCATCGACGGGACGCCGGTACTGGACATCAAGCCCGTTTTTCGCTGGAGCGTGCCGAAGGGTGAACTGCGCGTGGCACCGTGGAGCGAAGAGCTCGGCGAGAACTACTTCTAGTTCGCCGCAATAAATCCGTTCAGTACTCGAGCCAACTCCGGGCCGTTCTCTTCTTGCAAGAAATGGGCGCTGCCCGCAATGGTCGTGTGCGCCTGACCTCGCGATCCGGGAACCTCGCGGAGGAACTTCGCGTCAGCTCCTCGGGTGATCGCGTCGCCACTGAAGCAACAGAGAAACGGCTTCGTGAAGTTTGCCAGTACGGCCCACGCGGCGACGTTGGCGTCGTGGGCGGGGTCCTCGGGTGACGTGGGCACCAGCGTCGGGAACTGTCGGGCGCCCTCTTTGTAGGACTCGTCGGGGAACGGCGCGTCGTAGGCCGCGATCACCTCGGCGCTGAGACGCTCGCCACAGCCTCCCGAGACGATGTTGCCGATGTGCAGTTCGGGCGTCGTCTGACTGAAGTCCTGCCAGGCCTTGAAGGCCTCGCTCATCCGCTCCTCGCCCGTCGGCAGTCCCCCGTTGCCGATCGCCACTCGCGCGAATCGCTCCGGATGCTCCCCCACCAGGCGCAGCCCGATCAGGCTGCCCCAGTCCTGGGCGAAGAGCGTGACGTCGTGCAGTTCCAACTGGTCGAAGAGCAGTTCGCGGACCCACCCGACGTGTCGCGCGTAGGTGTACTCCTTACGCTCACTCGGCTTGTCGGACCGACCGAAACCGATGAGGTCGGGAGCCACGACGCGATGTCCGGCCTCGACGAGACCGCGAATCATGAAGCGGTACAGGTACGACCACGAAGGTTCACCGTGCAACAGCACCACGGTTTGGCCATCGCGCGGTCCCTCGTCCAGATAGGCCATTCGAAGCGCTTCGCCACCACTCGGATCGGCGACGTCCGCGTAGTGCGGGGCGAAATCGAAACTGCTGAGTCCCTCGAAGTTCTCGTCGGGTGTGCGTAGTCGTTCCATGGTTCTATTGCCGGGCCATTCCCTCGCGGGCCGCCGCCGCCTTCTCGTCGTGGCTGTCCGGAGAGATCAGTTGGATGTCCACCCGCTCGATCCGCCCCTCGAAAGCGAAGTCGTCGACGTAGCGCTTGGAGACGGGCGAGCCGTGATCGCGACCGATGCCCATGGCGATCGTGGAGAAGATCCTCATCACGAACGGGAGATGGAGCGAACCGGCGTCCCGACCGTCGATCGTCAAAGTGACATCGGCGTCGCGGCGAGCTCGGCGAAAACGCACGCCGAGCACCGAAGGTCCGTCGGGAATCTCCTGCGTGGATTCCAACACGTGGTGTTCCATGAAGACGTTGTAGTCGAAGACCAACCGGTTGTCCTGCACGAACAGAGCGACGCCGGCGTTCTCGGTGCCCATGGCGAGAATGACGCCGCCGCGATCGCGTGCACGATCGACGCGCGCCTCCAAATCCCAGCTCCGTCCCCCGATCCCGGCGGCGGCCGACGGCGGGATCGGATTGAGCGGCGGTAAATAGGTGTAGTGACGAGACGTCGGATGCGGCGAGTAGTCATGCGACCTTGATGCGAAGAGCACCAGACCGCGATCGTCCAAGGGCAGCACGCCGTACTCCTCAGCTTCGCGCCACCAGAGATCGATCAACTCTTTGAGTTTCTCCGGGTTGGTCGCGGCCAGGTCTCGGCACTCCGAGGGATCCTCGGCGACGTGATAGAGCTCCCAGCGATCGTCGTCGAAGGACACGCCGAAGACGTGTCGCGTGACGGCTTTCCAGCCTTCGTGGTACATCGCGCGGTGCCCACCCATCTCGAAGTACTGCGTCGTCTTTCGACTCGGTTCATCGGGCCGGTCAAAGGCGTAGGCCAGGGACACGCCGGCCATCGGCATCTGTTCGAGGCCGCGGTGGGACTCCGGCATCGTGACGCCCGCCGCCTCGAAGACGGTCGGTGCGATGTCGGTCACGTAGTGGAACTGGTCTCTCACTTCGCCGCGCGCGGCGATGCCCTTCGGCCAGTGGACGACGAGCGGTACGTGCACGCCGCCTTCGTGCGTGTTCTGCTTGTACCACTTGAAGGGCGTGTTCCCCGCTTGGGCCCAACCCCAGGGATAGTTCGAGTGACTGCTCGGTCCCCCGATGTCGTCGAGGTGCTGCACGGCCTCCTCGGGACTTTCCATGACCATGTTGAAGTACTTCATCTCGTGCAACACGCCGAAGGGACCGCCCTCTTGGCTCGCGCCGTTGTCGCTCATCAAGAGGATCAAGGTGTTGTCGAGTTCGCCAATGGTCTTCAGATCCGCGACGAGCCGACCGATCTGGGCGTCGGTGTGCTCGAGGAACGCGGCGTAGGCCTCTTGCAGTCGGGCGGCGAGCTTCTTCTGGACCTCGGGCAGTTCGTCCCACGGCTCGACGCCGTCGTTACGCGGAGCGAGCTCGGTGAACTCCGGGACGATACCCAACTCCTTTTGTCGCGCGAACCATTTGGTCCGAGCAACGTCCCAGCCCTCGTCATAGCGGCCGCGGTGACGCTCGAGGTACTCACCGGGCGCCTGGTGGGGCGCGTGCGTCGCGCCGAAGGCGAGGTAGGTGAAGAAGGGACGGTCGGGTCGAACTGATTTCGCGTCGTGGATGAAGCCGATCGCGTGGTCGACGAGGTCCTCGCTGAGGTGGTAACCGTCGGCCACGCTCTTTGGTCGCTCGACGCGGTGATTGTCGTACGTGAGGTCCGGTGCGAACTGATCGGTCTCGCCGTCGAGGAATCCGTAGTAGCGATCGAACCCCCGCTGCAGCGGCCACTGGTCGAACGGACCGGCCGAGGACGAGTTCTCCATCGACACGAGATGCCACTTGCCCACCGCGAACGTGGTGTACCCGTACTCGCGCAAGACTTCGGCCATTGTCGCCGCGTGGTTCGAGATCTGTCCACGCATGCTGGGAAAGCCGGTGCTCCAGTTCGACAGCCCCCGCATACCGACGCTGTGATGATTCCTTCCGGTCAGCAGTGCCGCCCGCGTCGGCGAGCACAGCGGCGTGACGTGGAAGTTCGAGAACCGAAGCCCGTTCGCGGCCAGTTCGTCGATGTTGGGCGTGACCAGGTCCGAGCCGAAACAGTTGAAGTGAGAGAACCCGAGGTCGTCAATGAGAATCACCAAAATGTTGGGGGCGTCGTCGTGGGGATGGCTCGGCGTCGGCCACCATGGCGCCGACTCCGCGACCGTGTCACCGATCGTTCCCTCAAAGTGTTCGTACTGCTTCACCGCACCCCCCTTTGACCACCGTTCACGCTACGCCACCTACGAGAGCGATTACGGCGAGTGCTGGATCATGCTCGAGATAACGTCGCGCTCGGGACACGACGCTGGCCCGAGGACTGAGATCGCCATCGCCGCCGCCGCGTTCCCTCGTCGGGCCGATTCGATGACGTCCGTGCCGAGGGCCAACTCGGCGAGAAAGACACCGGAGTGCGTGTCGCCCGCGCCGTTGGTATCGACGACGGTGACCTCGAAGCTGTACACGGGTACGGGTTCTTCGCCCTTCATCAGCACCGTGCAACCGCTCGCGCCGTGACGCACGACGACTCCGGTTCGACCGGTCCGTTGCGCGAGTGTCGCCACAGAATCATCCAACGATTCCTCACCCGTCAGTAGAGAAGCCTCGGACTCGTTGCAGAGGGTCCAATCGGCGCGCTCAAGAACGCGCACCAGGTTCTCTTGGGGAATATCCATCACTCGATTGCTGGGATCGAAGGCGACCACGACGTCCTCGCTCAGCGTCGCCAACCACTCGAGAGCGACTTCCGCGGAACCGGGATACATCACGTTGTAACCGGACAGCAACACGTAGTCACCACTCCGTACATCGAGCGACAACAGGTCTGAGTATCGAAGTGATCCTTCGGCGCCCGGAGACGTGATGAACGTCCGCTCCCCCTCGTCATCGATCATCGCCACGCAGAATCCGGCGTCGCGAGTCTCGTCCACGTTGTCCTGCTCCAGGGACGACCTCGCGATCGAAGAAAAGGGACCGCGACCGAGGCGTCCCGCGTAGATAGCCGAGACGCCCTGTCGGGCGGCAGCGCTCATGGCGTTGTAGCCTCCGCCAGTCGTAATCAGATGCTCCGTCGCGAGGACGTCGGCGCCGCTTTTCGGGAGTTCTGCGATGCGCAGCACGATATCGATCATGACCGAGTCGAGACAGAAGAGACGCGCCGATGCACTCACGCGTTCACCCTAATGAGTGTCGTGGTCGCCATCGAAGGTATGTGAATCATTTGCTTACTTCGACACGCGCGGCCCGCCTACAATCGACGAAAGCCACGCGACGTCGAGAAAGAGGTGCGGTGAGCGAAATCTCCGAAGTACTCGGTACCGGTAGCGCCGGTGCGTTACGAATTGAAGAGAACGGCATCAATGTCATCTCCGAAGCCGAACGTAAGGGCCAGCCCCGGGAGCTCTTCTGGCCCTGGTTCGGGGCCAACGTGTCAGTCCTCGGACTCAGTTACGGCGCGTACATCTTGGGTTTTGGCATCTCGTTCTGGCAGGGGCTGATCGTCGGACTCATCGGCATCATCATCAGTTTCGTACTGTGTGGCATCATCGCAACCGCTGGGAAGCGGGGCTCGGCTCCGACGATGGTGCTCAGTCGCGCCGCCTACGGTGTGCGGGGAAATCGTCTTCCGTCGTTCATCTCCTGGCTGCTCTGCGTTGGGTGGGAGACCGTGCTCACCGTCATCGCCGTGCTCGCGACCTCGACGGTCTTCACGAGGCTTGGTTGGGGCGGCGGCAACGGAGTCAAGGCCGTGGCCATGGTCGTCATCGCGGCGTTGATCATCGTCGGCGGCGTCATGGGTTTCGATCTGATCATGCGGATGCAGGCGGTCATCACCGTGATCACCGGAGTCCTCACGGTCATGTTCATCATCCTCACGTTCAAGCACGTGCACTGGCACGTCGTGTCGCAACTGCACAGCGGGACCACACAAAGCCTCATCGGCGCACTGGTCTTCGTGATGACGGGTTTCGGCCTTGGATGGGTCAACGCGGCGGCCGACTATTCGCGTTACCTGCCACGCAAGGCGTCGACGAGCGGCGTTGTCTGGTGGACGACCTTCGGATCTTCGATCGCGCCCGTCATCCTCGTGTTCTTCGGTCTCCTTTTGGCCGGTTCGTCGTCGCAACTCAGTTCGGCAATTGGCAACGACCCCGTCGGGGCGTTAGCCAGGTTGCTGCCGACCTGGTTCCTCGTGCCCTTCGTCATCGTGGCCGTCCTCGGACTCGTCGGTGGTGCGGTGCTCGACATCTACTCCTCGGGCCTCTCGCTGCTTTCGGCGGGCCTCAAGATTCCGCGCTACGCCGCGGCCGGTGTCGACGGCGTGGTGATGGTCATCGGGACCATTTACATCGTGTTCTTCGCGCACAATTTTCTCCCCCAGTTCGAAGGGTTCCTAATCACGGTCGGGGTACTGATCGCCGCGTGGTGTGGCGTGTTCCTCGGTGACATGGCGCTACGCAAGAAGGACTATTCCGACGCCGACCTCTTTCGCAACTCTGGGCGCTACGGCGACGTGCGACTCATCCCGGTGCTCACCACGATCGTCACGAGCGTGATCGGTTGGGGCCTCGTGACGAACACCGGCGCGTCGTGGCTGACGTGGCAGGGCTACTTGCTCGGACCAATCCACCTCGGCGGGAAAACCGGGAACTGGGCCTACGCGAACCTCGGCGTGTTCGCCGCGCTGGTGCTGAGTTTCCTCGTCACCGTTGCCTTCACGAGCGATTCGGTTCGCCGACAAGAAGAGGCCGCTCCGGCGCCGTTACCCGTCTCGTAAGGCACTCGCTGCTCCAGGTCGGAAGACGGCGAAATCAATCGTGACGAGGACGATCCGGCCGGCGGCGACGGACTTGGGTCCGATGAGAATCCAATCTGTCAATGCGACCCAGGTCCCCAAAATCACTGCGTAGACTTGAGGCGGTTGGGTTCAGAGGAGTTGCATTGCGCATCGGTGTTCTTACGGCGGGTGGCGACGCGCCCGGCCTCAACGCGGCCATCCGGGCCATCGGCCAAATGGCCCTGCGCGACGGACACGAAGTCATCGGCATCGCCAACGGCTGGGCCGGACTGGCCAGCGAATACGCCGGTCGTCCCCTCCTCGCGAGCGACCTCCAGGGCGTCATCGCCCAGGGCGGAACGCTGCTCGGCACCGCGCGCTACAACCTCGACAGCCCGACGGGCGGTCGCGAACGGGTGCTGGCCGCCATCGATGAGCATCTCGATGCGTTGATCTCCATTGGCGGCGACGGTACGCACCGAATTTCGACGTGGCTGGCCGATCACGGGGCGCCCATCGTCGGCGTGCCCAAGACCCTCGACAACGACCTGCTCGGCACCGACTACTGCATCGGCTTTGACACCGCGATCAGCATCGTGTGTGAATCGATCGACCGGCTCTACACGACGGCGGCGTCGCATCACCGCGTCATGGTCGTCGAGACGATGGGACGCCTGACCGGCTGGGTCGCCGCGATGGGCGGACTCGCCGGCGGTGCGGACATGATCGTGATTCCCGAATTCCCGGTAACGATGGACGACATCATGCGCCACCTCGGACGCCGGGTGGACGCCGGTTTGGCGTTCTCGATCGTCGTCGTCGCCGAAGGCGTGAACCTCTCGACGCTCGGTGGTACCGAGAAGGGTGAACTCTCGACCGAAGGTGTCGGAGGCGTGCGCCTGGCGACGCGGGGCGTCGGACAGTTCGTCGCGTCCAAGATTGAAGAGCTCACGGATATTGAAGTGCGCACCACGGTCCTCGGTCACTTGCAGCGCGGCGGCAGCCCGACCGCGCACGACCGTATCTGGGCGACGCGCGTCGGGGCCGGCGCCTACGACGCGGTCACCGCGGGCAAGTTCGGGACAATCCCGGTCGTGCGCGACAACACCGTGGTGCTCAGTCCCCTCTCATCGGTGATCGGCGGCCAGCGCCAGGTGCCGCGCGAGATCTACGAGCTCTGCTCGGTCTTCTTCTGATCCAAGAACTCTTCGAGTTCTTGCCTCGTCGGACCGGTGGCCGGACCGCGTTTCGTAACTGACATCGCCGCGGCCGCGTTGGCCCAGCGAGCCGCACCCAAAGACGAGCGACCCTCGGCCAACGCGGCCGCGAACGCTCCCAGATGACAGTCCCCCGCGCCATTCGTGTCGACACACTCGACGGCGAATCCCGCCACCGCAATGCTGTGACGTTCCGATTGTGCGACAACGCAGCCCTCAGCACCCACGCGAACGATGGCACCGCCTCGATTCATCCGAGCGCGAAGGAGACGTGCGGATTCCGAGGAGTTGGAAGCGTCCGTGAGCAAGAACGCCTCGCGCTGGTTACACGAGAACCAGTCGACGCGTTCGAAGACCGCGTCCAACATGGATTCGGAAATCTCGTTCACGATCGGGCCGGGGTCGAAGAGAAAGTTCGTCGCGCCGGGGATCTGTGTGAGGAACTTGAGCAGCGCGCGGGCGTTGCTCTCGTGCAAGAGCGCGTAGCCGGAGAAGTAGACGAGATCGCTCTCGCTCACGTCGAGTTCGTCGAGTTGGCCCGTCGAGAGCGTCGCTTCGGCGCCGACACTCGTGAGGAACGTCCGCTCGCCGCCGTCTTCGACGATGGCCACGACGAACCCGGTGTCGACGTCGTCAATCGGTGGCGTCGCGACGACGATGTCTTCGAGACGCATCGCCTCCTGGGCGATTGTCGCGAACGGTCCGAGTCCGACGACCCCGCCGTACACCGAGGCCAGTCCGAGTCGAGAGGCGGCGGCCATGACGTTGAAACCTCCCCCGGCGAAGGAGTCACTGCGCTCAACCAACGTGTCCGAACCACGTTCGGGGAGCAGTTCGACGTTCAAGACGACGTCGACGACGACACTATCGACGAGGATCAGGCGTGGCGCGCTCACGCCGCGCTTTGCTCGGGACCGTTTCGCAGTTGCAACAGGCGTCGCGCCATGTCGTCGAGTTCGAGTTCGTTCACTCGCGCTACCGTCTCTCGCGCGGCGAGCGGAAAGACGTTCAGTCCGCACCGCGATCCCACGATCGCTCCCGTCATCGCCGCGATCGTGTCGCTGTCACCGCCGAGTGACGCCGCCACTCGACACGCCAACCACGGCTCGTCGCTGAAGGCGCTCGCCACGGCGAAGGCCGCCGGCACCGACTCCCACGTCGCCAGGCTGGTGCCGACCAGAATCGGCAACAGGTCCACGACACCCTCGGCGTCGAGTCCGCGGACGAGATCGATCGCCCACCGGATTCGCACCGCGACGTCCGCACCGGCGATCCAGTGACCGCGTCGTGACCCCCGAACCGCCGCGTCGCAGGCGGTGTCGATCATCACCTCGAAGGTGAGACCCTCGACGCCGGCACTCACGGCCCCGGCGACCGCCGCGGCACCGGCGAGCGCCACGCTCGTGTTGTGCGTCAATCGACTCGCCAGGGCCACGCGCGTGACGAGCTCGTCGAGGTCCAGGGACCGAACCGCGATCGCGACCGGTGTGATGCGCATCGCCGCACCGTTGGTGTCGCCCCGACGACCAACCTCTTCGGGATCGCCCCCCGCCAGGAGGGCGTTGATGGCGCGCTTGGTCGACGGTCCGAGAAGGTCGAGCGACCCCTTGGCCTTCATCGACTCTTCCCACGCGATGAGCGCGTCGGCCCAACTTTGAATGTCGACTTCGCCGTGTCCGTCGATTAGTTCGCTGGCTAACAACACGGCCTGCTCAGTGTCGTCGGTGATTCGTCCGGCGGTCATGCCCTCGGCGATCGGATGATCGGTCGGCGCCGGCTCGAAGTCGACCAGGACCTTCCCGAAGACGCTCACGACCTCTTCGCGCGACATCATCTGCGTCGGCATTCCGAGCGCGTCTCCGATGGCGAGGCCGTAGAGGGCGCCCGCGGCCCGGTCGAACTGCGTCACTGGCTCCACCCCCTCAGCCTACGAAAGCGCGCCCGTGATTACTTACCATTGCCGGGCGCGGCGTCGAGCAAATCGTCTGCCGTAAGGTGGGCTTCGCATGGAAACGCCGCCGCCCAGTCGCGTCTCGATCGAGACCTACTCGTGATCCCGATACTTTCCGCGACCCAGATGCGCGGGGCCGACGCGCTCGCCGTGCGGGCCCACGGGAGCGACGCCCTGGTCGCCGCGGCCGGGACCGCCGTCGGTCTCGAAGCCCAGTCGATCCTCGGCTCGTGCTACGGATCGCGCGTGGCGGTGCTCGTCGGACCGGGCCTCAACGGGGCCGACGGACGCGTCGCGGCCGCGTGGTTGCGTTCTCGCGGCGCCAAGGTCGACGTCATCGAAACCACGAGCCAACCAAAGGACTTACGGGGTTTCGCGCTCGTGATCGACGCGGCCTTCGGG
>Ga0302278_10003063_pt1 | contig 18623 bp, 21 predicted proteins | sample III_Bog_N3_2_FD_194543 | JGI IMG/M metagenome (GOLD analysis project Ga0302278, IMG submission 194543) | Peat permafrost microbial communities from Stordalen Mire near Abisko, Sweden - III_Bog_N3_2 | ecosystem: Environmental > Terrestrial > Soil > Wetlands > Peat | place: Sweden: Abisko...
GTACGCCAACATTCTCTCGATTCAAGGCAGATCCTCCGAAGCCCTGGACGAAAATGCCAAGGCCCGAGAGCTTGATCCAGCCTCTGACTCGATTCTTGCCGACAGAGGCAACATTTTGTTTTATGCCGGGAAGAGAGATCAGGGCATTCAACTGATCAAAGACGTGGAAGACGCCTCGCCGGACCTAAGCTCTCCCCACTTTTACCTCATGAAAATCAGCCTGGAGTTGCGGGACTATCCGGCATTCCTGGCGGAAGGCAAAAAGACGGCCGAAACACGAAGCGACTCCGTGCTAAAAGACATCATTGCATCGGCTCAGGCCGGTTACGCGCGCGATGGCGAGCACGGCCTGCTGAACAACCTGTATGCACGGCAAAAGCAACATTACCTCGAAGGGAAGTACTCCGGAGCTGTGCTAGCCATAACCTGCGTCATGATGGGGAAGAAGCAAGAGGGGCTTCAACTGCTCGAATCGGGTTACGATCATCACGACATATTTGTCCTGGCGTCCCTGACCAATCCAGTCTTGTCCACTTTGAGAGATGATCCCCGCTTTGAAGTGCTGCTGGCTAAGCTCGATTTCCATCCAACTCCGGGGCAGCCATCTCCGGACGCTCCTGCCAAATCATTCGTTTCGCAGTTGCGCGCAGCCTCCGATCCTCGCTGACTTGCACAAGCCTATGCCCGTGACTAACTTCATCGGTGCGGGCCGGACGAACAGACGGCCCGGCATAACCAGTATGGGCGGCTCAAGTACGCCGAGGTCTATCCTGGCGTCGATGTCATCTACCACGGCAACGGCGTCATTCAAGACAACGCAGAAGTTGTAGCGCCAAAGTTCCCCAGTGATGACGCTGGGAGCTTACGCACAAGCGGTATTATCGATAAAAAGTAACGCGCAGGCCATAGTCGCTGCCCTGTTTGCCCAGCCGCAACAAGCGGCATCCTGGCAGGGGGCCTATTGGACCTTTGTGGTCCATGCAGAGGCTCAATGACCCCTGAACAATCAGTAACTTATTGATTTAGTTGGTGGGCACAGCAGGATTCGAACCTACGACTTCCACCGTGTGAAGGTGGCACTCTACCGCTGAGTTATGCGCCCTACTCTTTCCATTCAAACAGTTGCAGCCACTTGCGTCAACAGCGTGGGAACGCTTGGGAACACATCGAAACGCGGAGGTGTAGATGGTAGATGGGAACGGAAGTGACTTAACTATGCGCGATTGCGCCTCCCGCTTCGCTGGCGTCACGGCTTGGACATATCGGTCCATCGTGATGCTGGCGTTAGCGTGACGGAGCAACGCTTGCGTAGTGGCCACATCCGCACCTTGGCTCTTCACCAACGTGCCGAACGTATGACAGGGTAGATTGCAGCGCCAAGAGAAGTACCGCCGTTCTAGAGGCCAGCATCTTACGTCGATGCTGTAGCACCTTGATCCGTTCTCTTAGACGAGTTACCGAGCGCTCCGCCCGCTTATTCTTGAACCGGCGCAGGACTTCTCTAACATGCGAGCCAATGCTCATTGCGTCGGCTATTATTGCGAAGACCATCGCAAAGACAACCGCGAGAACGAGGGCAATGGCATTCTCCTGCCAGTGCTCAGCCAACCAATGCATACTCAATCTCCACAGCCTTGGAGTTGAGCAATTGTACCCGGATGCCCTAACAGTCGAGCACCGCGGCTCGTGGGCGCGTCCCCGAAGAGTCCAAGGCGGTACCCCCAGCGGCGCTTTCCAGAGGCGTCGCCAAATTCAGTTCTTTACCTCGCCTTGCGCAGAGGGGGACAATAGCGCATGCCTACTACTCAGCCAAAGGGGGATCGCATTTGGCTTGCCGTGTGCACCGCCACTGGGGTCGCCGTCGATGTGACGCTAAACAAGTACGCAAGCGCGCTGCCCGGATGGGTTGTACTCTGCCTGTGGGGAGTCCCGCTTATCCTTTTTGTCGTCTGGTTCTGGCGTGTCGAAACGACCAAAGCTTGGGTAAAACACCGTTTTCTCGAACATCCTGTGTCCTACGTTTTGATGTTCCTGATCCTAATTCCATTCGGATGGCAGGCCACCGCGACAATGATATCCAAATTGCGGTTGTCATCGACTCCGCAGACACACGCAAAGACACCGCCTCAACAAGCGTTACCTGCATCACCACAAGCACCTAGACCTGATGCGGCGAAACCCGCCCCAGTGCCTCAACCCGCGACTATCCCCGTAAAACTTCACAATGGACCACCTAGTATCTCACCCGCCCAACCGTCCCAAGCAGCCCCCGTCATCCCCCCTGCCGCCGCACCGCAGCCAAGCGGTGGCCCAAACTGTCCGAATAACTCTGGATTCTGTACCAATACAAACAATGGTACCCAGCAGCAATTCTTCGATTCCCCACATCCTGCGCCAATGGCCCATTTCAGTCTTAATTCGTTGCCCTCAGGAGTTCAACCAAACCGTGATCCCATCGAGGTAGGCGGTCCTGGGGTAGAACTCGCTATTAGAACAGACGGAGACTTTCCATCTCCCACATTTCACATCATCTGTGGAGGATGGTGTTTACCGACCTCTGCCACTGTATGGACTCGTAATGGGTCATTCGTTTCGGGCATAGGTATTCACTACCGAACTGCTCCAGATCCGTCCGATCCTAAAGGTTTCATCATAAAGTTCACTGTTCCCAGCGGAACGCTTGAGCAAGGACAAACAATCGTCCTACGTCTCCGAACTGGAGGCTTGGCTGGGCCGGATGTAACCTCTGTTACATCTATTACCGAATGAGATAGCCATGAGACAGGAATATCCGGGCGTCCTCATTCTTACCCGGCCCACGACCAATCGGAAGCGGCGGTATCGCTCCATCAGAATCCCGCGCGCCGTGTATGAGCGCGTCGTCAACCGGCTGACGGTCAAAAAGTAGGTTTTGATGCGCGGCATATGATCCAATAATGGCTGTGCAGATTGAGAATCAAACCGGCACGTTCGTCCCACTGCTAGGCGGTGTCAACTTTCAGGCGGATAAGCGCCACCCGAGCGTGCCTGTTACTTACAGCTTCGGTATCGACTGGACGAAAGAGGGCGACGGGCAGGAAATACTGCGGGAGCACATTCGTTCGAGTTCAGCGGGTCGGGTGGAGTGGCACGGCGCGGAATATCAAGGCAAATTCGAGGACTTGTGGGGAATGAACACCGCCGAGGGCATGGTTCGTTTGACTGTGGGACTGCCCAAAGAAAAAATCTAGCTAAGGCCCCACCTGATCCAGCCTTCGATATAGGCTGATGGCGAGGTGAACCTATGCAGATCACGTTCAAAGAATCGCTCTCTGGTGCAACGGACACGAAGGACTTTCCGATAGGCAGCATCCTTCCCAAAGACGGAGACTTGATCGTCAGTCCTTTTACCGACGGGAAGACGGCGCTTGTCAACGAAATAGCTGGCGACCTTGGCGCGGATAACGCCTATGTGTTGGTGACCGAATAGCGCCCCGGCGACGGGGGCGTTAGGCACAAGCGCGGTGGGCCGCGTACATCGCGCGGGAGTATCCAAGTGGTAAACATAGGCCACCATTGGGCACGAAAGCGCGCCATGCTACGCTAAAACGTAGCGGTGTCGCTCCTTTGTGCCCTATCCGGGAGATGGGGGCGGTTTCGCTGTAGTAGTGCAATGGCAGGGCAGCCCCTCCCGGCGGGGCAATGGTAAGGCAAGGTACCAAGCTGTAGATTCTTCTATCGCCGGGGACTCGATAGGAGAACTACGTGCAGAACCTACCCGACACCACACACTTCCTCGATTACGTCCGCGCCGGTTTTGATTGCGTGGAGTACCTACTTTTCCGCCTCTTCCTGCTGTGTATGGCCGTGTTAGGGATGCGCTCGGTATTGAAAGCTCACGTATGTTCGAAAGGATTATCTGATGGCCACACTGCAAGAGAAGATAGCAAGGCTCCAAGCTGCGAACGAATTGGTTGAATCCCTTGTGGATAAGGGCGTCGATCTACAATCCATGGAAGCGGTTCCAGTAGGACTGGAGCTTCTGCACGCTTTTGATGATTTGGCACGGGAGTTTGGCCACCCGATTGTTGAGCGCCTCCCATAGCGGAGTGCCACCCGAGTGCCACCCGATTTTGTAACCTATTTTGTCCCTGAAACGTGGGAACGGAGCCAGTGCCCGCCTGCTCTAAACGTGCTTTTCCGCTCCCAAGGTGCCCGGTAACTCTCTGATTCTACGAGTCACGATAGAGTGTGAAGGTGGCACTCTACCGCTGAGTTATGCGCCCGGCGCCGAGCAGGCAACACCGTACCTCCCAAGCATACACGCAGAGCAGCGGCCAGCACCAGCCCCGGCAACCCACAATAACCGCAGCCTCTTGCGATCCCCAAGTACAATAGGCAAGCTAGATGCCCGGTCGACCGCAGAATCCGCTACCGCGCCACCCCCCTTCGCCCCAACCCGCCGGGACGCCGGAGGACGACGCCTTGGACCCTCTTCCCGACGACCTTTCCGACGACGAACCCGCAACCGGGGAAATTCAGGCGGAATTCGGAGATTCAGCGCAACCTGACGACGAAGATGGGGTTATGGAAGATATGGCGACGCTGGCTGTCAATCCCGGTGTTCTAGAAGGCATTATGCCGCCGTCCGTTGCCCAGGGCTCCGCGCACTTCCATGAGATGGAAGACTCGGCCATCATGCTGGAGCTTCGCGCCGGCAATATGTCCGGCTTCGACTACCTCCTCCAGAAGTATCGCAAGCCGATCGTTAACTTCATGTACCGCATGGTGCGCAATCAGGCGGTCGCCGAGGAACTCGCCCAGGAAGTTTTCCTGCGCGTCTATCGTTCCCGCGAAACCTACCGCGCCGAGGCCCGCTTCAGTACCTGGCTCTATCGCATCGCGACCAACCTCGGCGTCAATTACGCCCGCGACACCCGGCACGAACGCACCGCCTCCACCATCTATCTCGACGAGGCGGACTCCGACACCGGCACCACTCCCGACGTCGCTGATAATACCCCCGGGGCCGAGGCAGGGCTGCTCCGTCGTGAACGCCTCAACGCCATCCGCCAGCACGTCCTCGCACTTCCGGAGCGCCAGCGCATGGCAGTCCTGATGCACAAGTACGAAGGCATGGATTATAAACAGATCGGTGACGTGCTCAAGCTCAGCGAGTCCGCCACAAAATCGTTGCTCTTTCGCGCGTACCAGACGCTGCGCGAAAAATTGAAGGAGTTTGTTTAGAAGAAACTTTGTCCTGGACTTCCCGTCAAAACGGCGGGAGCTACAGACCGCAAGACGCGCAGGGCCATTACAAGACGCGTCGACGAAGGAAAGGAAGGACCTCAGATGTTCAATAAAATGATGAACTGCAAGACCTGCCAAGCCGTACTCCCGGATCTCCTGTTCGACCCGGCTGCGCCCGGGAACGCCGCCGCGCGCGCCCACATCGCGACGTGCGCCGATTGCGCGCGCGAACTCGCAGCCTTCGAAACCACTTTCTCCGTGCTCGATGCGTGGGAGACCCCCGAGATTTCACCCTACTTCGACCAGAAATTCGCAGTCCGGCTGCGCGAGGAGCAAGCCTCTCCCGCGCCCGGCTGGTTTGAGCGCCTTCGGACCCGCTTGCTCCTGAACACCGGCCGCCAACTCCGTCCCGCCCTCGCCACGGCCATGGCCCTCTTCTTGATCGCCGGAGGCGGCACCGTCGGAATTACCACCTTCCAGCATGCCCAGCCGGTTCGCGTATCCGCCGCAGTTAACGACCTGCAGGTTCTCGACAAAAACGAGCAGGTGCTGCAGCAGGTCGACCAACTTCTACAGGACGCTGCACCCGCCGATAGCGGTACCAGTTCTACGCAGCCACAGAGTTAACTATGGACTCTCGAACGTCAGCAGTCTTTGTGCAATTCACTGATTCCGGAGGTTACTAAGGTTACTAGAAAGGACTTCGCAATTCTGGTCGCTGGCAGTAGACTTCAGATGGATTAATGGGCCTAGGCGAATCCAGAAAGTACACACAGTTTCGCGACAATTCAGCCGATAACCAATCTAGCGGCCCGGTTGAGAACGCAGCACCCATTTATGACCTGGCATCGTCCATCCCGGCTTTGTGTTGGCACGGCATCCATTATGCTGTTTGCCCTTACGCCGGCGTTCGCCCGCGGCCGCGAGCAGAAATCAGCGGCCCCGCCGCCTGTCATCCACCAGAATCACCCGGCCCAGCCCCACGTCGAGAACCACCCCAACGCCGGCGTCCGAGCCGCCCAGAATCAGGACCACCTCCAGCAGTGGATGGAAAACCACAAAAATCTCTCCCTCCCCGATCAGCAGCGCGCTCTGCAGAACGAACCCGGCTTCCACGAACTGCCTTCGCAGGTCCAGCAGCGCGAACTCAACCAGTTGGGCCGACTCTACAACATGAACCCGCAGATGCGCGACCGCAAGCTGGAACGTAACGAGATCCTGGAGCACATGTCCGCGCCCCAGCTCCAGCAGTACCACGGAGCCGTGCAGACCTTCGCGACCATGCCGCCCGACCGCCGCCGCTTCATGGCCAGAGCCATCCTCGACCTTCGCGAGATGCCGCCCGAACAGCGCGATCAGGTCATTGCCTCTCCGCGCTTTGGCGCCCAGTTCTCCGACGGAGAGCGCTCCACTATCCGTACCCTCCTCTCAGTCGAGCCTTACCCGGCGGAGCGCACTCAGCCCCAGGCCCCCTAGCCGCCTCCCCTTTCCACGCCAAATCGCCCTACGCCCGGAACATGTTCCTCGCCAGAAAAACCACGTTCGCCGGCCTCTCCGCCAGCCGCCGCATAAAGTACGGATACCACGCCATCCCAAATGGGATATACACCCGCACTCCATACCCATCCGCCGCCAATCGCTGCTGCAAGCCCCGCCGCACGCCGTACAGCATCTGGAACTCAAACGCGCTCTTCGCAATCCCCTGCTCACCGGCAAACCGCCGCAGTTCTTCGACGATCGCCTCATCATGCGTGGCAATCCCGCAAAACACGTCCGACGTCACCATCCGCTTCATCAGCTTGACGTAGTTCGCGTCCACATCCCTCTTCACTGGAAAAGCGACCTCAGCCGGCTCCTTGTACGCCCCCTTGCACAGCCGGATGCGAATTCCCTGCCCCAGCAGCCTCTCCGCATCCGCCTCCGTCCGGTACAGATACGCCTGCAACACCGTTCCAACGCTCCCCGGAAACTGCGCATGCAGCCGCTCCGTCATCGCAATCGTCGCCTCTGTGTGCGCCGACCCCTCCATATCAATCCGCACAAACGACCCCAGCACGGCCGCATGACTCACCACCCCACCCACAATCTCCTCCGCCAGCGCGATGCCCTCGTTCGCATCCACTGTCTCAAATTCCGCGTCTTTGCCTTCATGCGCGTCAGCGCGTCCAGGACCGCACGAAGTGCTACCCATCTGCGTTAGCTTCAAACTCACATTCGCATTCAGCCCCCGCGCCGCAATCGCATCCAGCAGCCGGTGATACACCTCCGCAGCCGCGCGCGCTTCCGCCTCCAGCGCCACGCTCTCCCCCAGCGAATCCAGTGACACGGCAATCCCCTGCGCGTTCACCCGTTCACACGCCGCAACCGCATCTTCAATCGTCGTCCCCGCAACGAATCGCCCTGCCAGTCGCCGTCCCACCCGCGACCGCTCCGCCAACCCCCGAACCACCCCGTTCCTCGAAAGCCCAATAAACAAAGACCGCAGCAAACCGAACCCTTCTTTCACGGCGCTAACTTACCCGCGAGCGTCATCCATAATCCAGCGCCCACGCTGCTCAAATGTCAAGGTCGTCGCAGGTCTATTCCGAGCCAGCCGCCTTATCCGTTCGCCTGCGGCCTCGGGTTCACCTTCACTCGCGACACCGGCTCGGTCACCATCGTGCTGGTGTCCTTCAGCGCTGCAATGGCCTCGTCGTACCGTCCTGCAACCGAGTTCGCCCGAATCACCGCCATCTCTTCCAGCATCTTCATGCCGTCTTTCAGATAGCTCATCCGGCTCCGTTCGTCGTGTCCCCACGTCACGGGCACCTCGCGAATGTCGTATCCCAGCTTGCGTGCGATAAACAGTATCTCCGGATCGAACCCCCAGCGTTCGATCCGCTGCAGCCGGAAAACTACCTGCGCCGCCGGCCGCTTGAACGCCTTGAAGCCGCACTGTGTGTCCTTGAACGGCAGCCCTATCACCGTCCGCGTCACCCAGTTAAAGCACCGTCCGAAAAATCTCCGGTACAGCGGCTGGTGGATCGTCTGCCGCGTCTTGTCCATCCACCGCGATCCGATCGCCACATCCGCTCCATCGGCAATCGCCGCCAGCAGCAGTTCTGTCTCTTCCATCGGCGCCGACAGGTCCGCGTCGGTAAACATCACCACCTCGCCCGCCGCCTGTAGCAGGCCGTTCCGCACCGAAAATCCCTTGCCCCGGTTGCCGTCATTCTGGATCAGGTGCAGCCTCGGATAGCGTGCCATCCATGCGTGCACAATTTTCGGCGTACCATCCGTCGACCCGTCGTCGACGACCAGTACCTCCGCGTCCCAGCCCTGCTTTTCGACGCATGTCATTACGCGATCCAGCGTCAGCTCGATGCGCGCGCCTTCGTTATATGCCGGAATCACAATGCTCAACTGCGGACGCGCCATCACCAACCTGGGGCACTTCATAAAGTGCTGCATTCACCGCAAGATCCCGTACTCGTAGTCCCGGTCCTTGCAGCGTGCTAGCCTGGAGCGCCGCTTCACCTGCCGCACGGCGCCAAAATGCTATCTCATCATACTTCAAATATTGAAGGCCCTGCCGACCGACTTGGCCGCGTCCGGGCCGCCGTTTCGTAACCTCATTCCTCACAATCCCGGCCTATACCTGATATCCACCGGCGCCCCCCTTTCCCTCAATTCGCCCATCGCAAGATGGCGGGAAATGGTCTAAACTCCTCATCATGCCGGAAGACTTTCCTACGCCGCCCCCACCACCACCCGCTGCCACCCCCTCCACTCCGCCGTACACCCCGCCCTACGCATATGCCCCGCCTTACGGCCAACAATACGCGCCGCCTACGCCCTATACTGCCTACGGCCAGCCGCCGCGCCCGCGCCACTCGGGGTGGTTCTGGGTCGCCATCGTCGGAGGCTCCTTCGCCGTCATCGTACTGCTTATCACCGCCATGGTCTGGTCCATCACCCGCAGCTTCACCGGTGAATCAGCCAGTTCGTTCGGCGGCCTCGGCGGCTCCAAAATCGGCGTCATCGACATCGACGGCGTTATCCTCGATGCCGACAAGGTCAATACCGACCTCCGCAAGTTTGGCGACGACGACTCCATCAAGGCCATCATCCTACACATCAACTCGCCCGGCGGTGGCGCCGCAGCCTCGCAAGAGATTTACAACGAGGTCGTTCGCGTCGGCAAGAAAAAGAAAATCATCGCCTCGGTCGAATCCGTCGGCGCATCCGGCGCCTACTACATCGCCAGCGGCTGCGACAAAATCTACGCCAACGATGCCTCCGTCGTCGGCTCCATCGGCGTCATCATGGAGTGGACCAACTACGGCGACCTCATGCGCTGGGCCAAGCTCAAGAACGTCGTCATCCACGCTGGCACGCTCAAGGACGCAGGCGACCCCACCCGCGACATGACCCCCGAGGAAGAAGCCTACTTCCAGTCGCTCGTCGACAACATGTACGGCCAGTTCGTTCACGACGTCGCCACCGGCCGCCACACCACCGACGACAAGATCCGTCCGCTCGCCACCGGCCAGGTCTGGACCGGCCAGCAGGCCATCGACCCCAAACTCGGCCTAATCGACAAGGAAGGCGGCTTCCGCGTAGCCCTCATGGACACCGCCAAGTCCGTCGGCATCTCCGGCGAGCCCACCATCGCCCATCCCGCCAGCGAGAAAAAGGGTCTCCTCGACGCCCTCTCGGACGATACCGACTCCCTCTTCCCCAACCCCAGCAAACTCCTCGACCAGGCCCCCGGCTTCTACTTCATCTGGAAATAGCGCCGCAACCTCGGGTGCCCCACGTCAGGCGAAGCCTTACCTCGCCTGAAATGGGGTTTCTCACTTCTGCCGAGCAAAAAGTCGTCATCCTACCGCATGCTAAACCCGCACCAGCCACTCTCGCAGCCTTACCCGCACACCTTCTAACTCACCGCGCAACCTGCTTCTATCGTTGAATAGCTCGACCAGTTTCCCCGTGCCCAGCAGATTTCAAGATAAGCCTTCGACTGCTCGTCCGAACCCACCAGCGTCAGCCGGTCTTCCTCCACAACAATGTCCGAAAAGGCCGGTCGAGCTGAGCATCTGCTCGTAAGAGGCCACGGCCTTGTCGCTTCCGGGAGCAGTGTTTTGAAGGAGGCCGCTGAAACCCCTTGCCGAGTGCGTCGACCTTGGCTGCGGCATTCCTGCGGCGGCGGACTTCGACACGATCCTGTTCCCCGCCTGTGGTCTTCTACTCTTCTACTTCATTCCCCGATTCGGTTAGGAGCTTGGGACTGTTCTCATCCGATACAAGCAGATTGTGGCAAACCCTACAGTCATTGGTGATACTTGCGCCGCCGTTCGTGGTGTGGCTGCCGTCGTGACATCGGAAGCAGCCTGGAGAATTATTGTGGCCGATATTATCCGGATGTGTTCCCAAGCGAACATTCATGGAAGGAAACACATTGTTGCTGTAGATGACCACCAAAGCATTGGCGGCCGCCTGAATCTGCGCCTGCTGGCTGTTCCAGACCGCCGGATATTGGGAGCGATAGAAGGTGATCAGTTTCTCTGCTATTCGCGTCCTCGCGATCTCCCCGGACGGGTAGGTTGCCTTGATCAGGGTAAGCCCTTCCCTGTAGACAAACGGCAATGAAGCGTTCGGGCTGCCCTGGGACATGTCTTTGTTGAGCGCATCTTCGGGTGTGTCAAAAGAATGGGCGGCTCGGTTGTGGAACAGCGAGTCCGCTATGCTCGAAATCTCCATCTGCATGCCACTCTACTGCGCAGTATTTCTATCCTTCGAAATTCTTCCACTTTTCCTGGAACGCCTCTACTACACGGGCAACGATCGCGCCCGCGACGTTCTCCGCCTCATCGCTCCTGGCATCCGCAAGGTCTACCCGTTCGTCATTGCTGAACATGTCCGCGCTCGCATGTCTTGGGGGAATGTTCTATCGTTTCATTCCAACGTCAATCGCATATATGCCCGCAACAGCACCAGCTACTTTCCGTCTGTGCCCGAGTTAGTTATGGCCGTAGGTATATCGCTCTTGGAAGCGTGGCTTTTGTGCTTTTTTTAGGGCGGAAAAGAGGTCTTTGACAGGGCCCGGCTGTTATGCTCCTCTGTTAGAAGTGTGACCGGCTGGTAGGCCTCAACACGGGCCATAGGGCAAGCAAGCGGTTTACAGGACTTCTGACCATGCCAAATCCCGACCTTCTTCAAGGGTGGAAGGAAATTGCGGCTTACGTCTCGCGGGATGTAAGTACCGCGAAGCGGTGGGAGAAGCAACGCGGAGTGCCGGGCTCCACGCCGGAGGTGCCACCTGCGACCGTGATGTTGTTCTGTTGAAGCTGGAATTGTTAATGGCATAGATCGCCACGCGTCCGCCCCCGCCGCCACCCGCGCTGAAGTAGGAGGAGTAGGCACCGCCTGCAGCCGAGAACGTCCCGGTCCCCATAAGTGTGTTTGCGCCGATGTACAGCGATCCGCCAGCGCCGCCCCCACCGCAATAGGTCCCCGCGGTGCCGTTGGCCGAGACGCTTCCATTGTTGGTGAGTGTGCCGCTGACCAGGAGTTCAATGGCGCCGCCGCCGTAGCCTCCGGTCGAGTTATACCCCACACCGCCTCCGAAACCGACGTCGAAAGGTGTTCCTCTGGAGCTAGGTTTCTGGGATGAAGCAAATGGCGATTGCACTCACCGAGGATCGGTAGTAGCAAGATGTCAGCAAGTAGCGCGGGGATCACATAATAGGGTCGGGCAGGAAAGCGAGACTGGGTGGACCACGGGTTGACGTTGAAGCCGCGTTCCCGGCGGGCGCGCTGAACATACTCCTTGCCGAAGATCTCGAACCTCAAACCGAAGCGAGCCAGTAGCTCGTCCTGCCACTGACTTTGCCGCTAAGCTATTTCAGCCCAATTCAGGCGGCGGCAAAGTCTCAGTAAGGGGAGTGCCTTTACATGACACCTGACTCGCGCATGACAGCTTCTGACTTCCGGCGGATCTCGCGGGCGATTTCAAAGGGGTCGCCGTCCTTAAACTTTGGGAGAAAAAGTTCGACCGAGAGTGGCCCTGCATATCCTTTTTCCGCCAGCTTCCCCAGAATTACCTTCAGCGGACTGATCCCATCGCCGGGAATAATCCGGGTCGTGCTGTCCAGCAGCTCGCGCGGCATGTCGGGCACATCCTGAAAGTGCACATGCCCGATCTCGCCATACTGGATCAGGTCCAGATCCTCAAGCTTGTTCAGGCCAGACCAGAAGTGATAGAAGTCGAACATAGGCGAAACATGAGGATGCGCAGCGGCACGTGTCATCTTCAGCAGCGTCGGCAGCGTTGAAACGAAAGTCGAAGAACGAAGCGCCTCTACCCGCAGCATCAGTTGGAACTGCGCCGCCACGTCGCCCGCCTCGTGCAGATTCTCGGCACCGGCCTTGTAGTCCTCCGGCGAGACCTTCTGAGTCGTGCCGGTGGTGATGTAAACATTCTTGAGGCCCAGAGTGGCATACATCTCGCAACGCCGCGTCAGGTTGGCGAGCGCATCAGCGCGGGTGGGGTTGGGTTCCAGCAGCCCTGTGACGCCCGCAGCCCCCTGCGCCGCAGTCAGGCCCAGGTCAGAGAGCACCCGCCGGGCGGCCGCCAGGTCCTCCTTCTTCAGAAACTCGTCCAGTAGCACGTTGGTCAACTCAACATTCCTGATCCCCGCCCGCGCCCAGCCCTCCAGCGATCCACGGTACCCCGCCCCGGACGACGTGTTCTGATGCAGCGCAAGCGCCATGCTCGCATGGGCCGCCGCAAGCAGAGGGGGCACGTTGGCCAAAGCAAGCGGAGTCAGCAGAATGGTCCTGCGGGAGAGGGTGGTCATCGGATAAGCATCCTTGGTCAATACTAAACGGGCCGTCGATGAGACTCGGCCTGGACGAAACGCCCTTATTCTTGGGCGCTTCGAAGAACTACTTCGATTCCCGTTCCCGGATCGGGGGCGAGAAGAGTGAAGGTTTGTCCTCTCGCCGTGACGTGAGAATCGAGCCCGTTCACCGTGGCCGACATCGACCTCGTCGGTAGGCCATTCACTTCCAAGACGATCTCATTCCACCACGCGGGGTAAACGCCTTCGTGCCTGCTGATGTGAATCGTGAGTCCATTCCCTCCGGGTAAGGCGGCGCAGGTGAAATTCATACGGAGGTACTCGCCGCGCTTGTACGCAAAGGTAACGCCGTCGTCCTGGTAAAGTTCTCCGGAACAATTGGGGCCCGGAAAGACGCGGAGCGTGAGCGGCCCCTGAGGCCTATGCTGAGTGCTCTGCACCAGCGGTTCTGTAGGAAGTATGGCTCCGGGACGAACAAAGACCGGCAAAGTTGCCAACTCTGGACGGATGCTGATCGTAGATAAGGCCCCCTCTGCTGGGGCCTCGGGTTGCAATCCGCCGGCAGTTGTTTGAGCCTGAACTTCCTCAATGCGTTTGCCGGTCCAGAAGTCGTACCAACCCGCCGATGGGAGTTCCGCGTCGTAATCGTTCGCTTTGTCCGGAAATGGCGGCGCGGCGACGAGCAGATCGGGGCCAACCATGAACTCGCCCGAGGCATTCAGATCAACGTCAACCGGATGCCGGTCTGGTGCCGCGTCCGGGAACTCGAGAAACACGGGACGAAGCAGGGGCAGGCCAGTGCGCGTCCCTTCCTCCATCACCGTGTAGAGGTAGGGCAGCAGCTTGTATCGTTCCTGGATGTAGTGCCGCCGAATCTCTTCCTGCTCTGGGCCATTCGCCCAGGGTTCATGATCGCCAGTACCCTTCTCGGCGTGGTCACGGTCAATAGGCTGAAAAGCTGAGATCTCGATCCACTTCGTCAACAACTCAGGTGACGGAGTCCCCGCGTAGCCACCGACGTCGGCGCCGATCAGCGAAAAGCCGCTGAGTCCGAGATTCTTCAGCATGGATGTCGTGAGCCGCAGATGATTCCAGGTAGCGGAGTCGTCGCCCGTCCAAGTTGCCGCGTACCGTTGGCCTCCGGCGTATGTTGCGCGCGTAAGCACGAAGGGGCGTACATCCGGCTTCAGTGCGAGTTGACCGTCGTATGTAGCGCGCGAGTTCTCCATCCCATATACGTTGTGGATCTCGCGATGGGTTGCCGATCGCGGCGCGAATCCGGGCTCCTCAATCTGTCAAGGGCGGAGTAAAACCAGACCAGTGGGGCGGAGTAAAAGTAGGCCAGTAGTTGGCAGTCAGGTTGTTGAGTATTCAGGGGCGAAGGGCCTCTGGAGCGTAGCGGAAGAGGCTCTTCGCCCCTGAGAGGCGTCTTGGGGGGATTATCGTTCTGAAGGCGGGTTTCGCTTACGGCGGCTTTGCTTTAGACGGTAACTGTCGCCGTTCATCTCCAGGATGTGGACGTGGTGGGTGAGGCGGTCGAGCAAGGCCCCGGTCAACCGTTCCGAGCCTAGGATCTCGGTCCACTCTTGAAACGGCAGGTTCGAAGTGATCAGAGTCGATCCGCGTTCGTATCGCTGGCTGAGCATCTCGAAGAGCAGTTCGGCGCCGGTCTTGGATAAGGGCACGAAGCCGAGCTCGTCAACGATCAGCAGTTCGTAGCTGGCGATCTGCTTTTGAAAACGGAGCAGCTTCTTATCGTCACGGGCCTCGATCAGTTCGCTGACCAGGGCCGCAGTGGTGGTGAAGCGCACGCGATGTCCCTGTTGGCATGCAGCCAGGCCAAGCGCGAGCGCGATGTGGGTCTTGCCGGTGCCGCTGTTGCCTAACAACAGCAGGTTTTCGCGACGAGCGAGGAACTCGCAACGGGCTAGTTCGAGCACGAGGGTTTTGTTCACCGAAGGCATGGCGAGGAAGTCGAAGCTGTCCAGCGTCTTGACGACGGGGAACTTCGCCTGCCGGATGCGGCGATCGATGGCGCGGCGTTCGCGGTCCAGCAGCTCCAGCTCGGTCATGCGCAGCAGATAGCGTTGATAGTCGACCTGCTCGACCGCGCACTGCCGGGCGATGTGATCGTACTCGCGCAGCATGGTGGGCAGACGCAGTTCCTTCAGGTGATGTTCCAACAGCAACTGCGGGGTGTCGGAGGTATGAGTCGCGGTGTTCAAAGTGTCGTTGCTCATGCGCATGCCTCCGTCAGGAGCATCATGTAATCGGCGGCCTGCGTGGTGTGCACCTGGGCCAGCGGCAGGTGGGGATAGTTCTGCATGTCCAGTCGCGGCGGCCTTCGTTCGATGCGGCACAACATGAGATGGCGCACGGCATCGAAGCTGATCGTGCCGAGTTGCAAGGCATCTTCGATAGCCTGGCTTACTTCCGACAGAGCGAAGGTCTCCATCAGCCGCAGCACCTGCACATACTCGCGGCTGCCGTGCTTCTTCAGTCTGGCTTCGAGCAGACGACGCAGTTCGGCGAAGCACTCCGGCAACTTCCATCCGGCGAGCGGAGCCGCCTGATCGAGTGCCCGCGTCTTCTGTTCGAGCAGCGCCAGATAGTGCAGCGGATCGAAGACCACAGCCTCGCGTTCATAGCTGCGCTGGTGTCGTGCGATGACCTCGCTGGCGCAGGCAATCACCACTTCGTGAACGAAGCCCTTCACTAGAACCTGACGGTGTCCGTACTCGGTTGGCACCGAGTAGTCGTTGCCGCGATAGCGAACCAGCGACAGCGAGGTGACTCGCACCGTGATCTTCTCGCAGGCTTCGTACGGAGTTGCGGGCAGCGGCAACATCCCAGCGCGGTCGCGCTCGAAGCGTTCGCCGATGGTCTCCGAGTGCCCGCGCAGCCGCCGCTGGCGCCGCTTGCGGCCCTGCACTTCGAGGTATGCGTTGAACTCGTCCCAACTGTTGAAACACGGTATCGGAACCATGAAGTTGCGTCGCACATAGCCGACCAGACCCTCGACCTTGCCCTTATCGTTGCCCTTGGCCGGTCGTCCGAACTTGTCCGCGAACAGATAATAGCTCTGCAGTTCCGAGAAAGCCCGCGTCCGTTGCCGCTCTTCGCCGCCCAGAATCTTCGCTACCGCGATCTTGGTGTTGTCGTAGAGAATCCGAGTGGGAACGCCGCCGAAATAGGCAAAGGCTTGCACATGGCCTTCCAGAAAGGCCTCCGTGGTCTCGGCAGGAAACGCCATGACAAAGCAATCGTCGGAGTGCGGCAGGTCCATCGCCAGATAGTGCGCCTTCTGCTCCACCCCGGCGATCACCACCAGGGCTTCGCCGAAGTCCGCCTGCGCCTCCCCCGGCGGATGCGTCAGAGGCACGAACATCTCCTGACTGCGCAGCGTCGCCGAGCGCACGTAGTCCTTCACGATGGTGTAACCCCCGCTGAACTGATGCTCGTCTTTTAGTCGATCGAAGATGCGCTTGGCCGTGTGCCGCTGCTTAGCCGGCCTCTGCTTGTCGTCGCTGAGAATCGCGTCGATCACGCCCAGCCACGGTCCCAGCTTGGGCCGTTTGATCGGCTGCTGCCGCTGGTAGCCCGGCGGCACCGCGTACTGCAGCATCTTCCGTACTGTCTCTCGCGATAGACCAAACTCCCTGGCTACCGCTCGCTGACTTCGGCCCTCAACACGAACCGCACGACGTACACGCCCGTATATCTCCACCTGGAACATCCCTCCGGTGTTCCATGAACCATGCCATCAAGGCAATAGCTCACGAAATCAAGATCCGGCGGGTGGCCTACTTTTACTCCGCCGCAGAACGCCGCTCACGCGGCGCACTGTGGCCTAGTTTTGCACCGGCGCGCATATGTGGCTCCAGTGGGCGCCGATTGCCCAGCCGATCATAAGTAATGTGGCTGTATAGAGCGTGACAAGAAACGGATTACCAAAACGAACAGTAATGTTCAACGGATGAATTCCTTTCATTTACATGGCGAAGCGAAACCTCACGAGCTGCGGCGGGCAGTTCCGGTATGCGAGGGTAGGCAGAACTTGGAAATTCCACCGCCAGACAGTCGAGACCAGACTGTGATTGCCGGGCACTCTCAAGGGCATTGGAGTGAGGGAACGACCGAACGCAAGCTGATCAAGCGCTGATTGCGATAGAGATCGTTACTTGATACAAGCACGGAGACCACGCTAATCGCATTGGCAAAAAACCGTACAATTGAAAGTGCTGAGCGGAACACCCAGCCGCCATAAGAAGCGAGGGCATCCCATGTCGCCGACCGAAGCAGTAGCCCGCCAGCACGCATCCACCGGCCCAGCGTCACCGCAACTGCCTGAGCCGCCCCACGCTGAGCGTGTCCGGACTCTCATGTCGCTCGTCTCGGTCGCCAGCCTCTCTACGCTGTCCCGTAAGCATCCCGGATTCCCCTTCGGTTCCCTGATGCCGTTCGCGCTCGACTCGGCAGGTCGGCCTATCTTCCTTATAAGCAATATGGCAATGCACACGCAGAATTTGAAGACTGACCCGCGGTGCAGTCTCATCGTCACGCAGGCGGCTGCGGATGGTGACGCTCTTGGAGCAGCACGAGCGACCCTAATCGGGAACGCCGAACCGGTACCAGAAGCCGACCTCGCTACAGTTCGAGAGATCTACCTCGCTCGCCACGAGAGCAGCCGCTACTGGGTTGACTTCGCAGACTTCAGCTTCTTTAGGCTCGAACCCATCGATATCTACTATGTAGGTGGCTTCGGCGTGATGGGCTGGGTTGAGGCTCCGGATTATGAGCACGCCGCCCCAGACCCGTTGGCCGAGACCGCGGCCGGCATCCTCGCTCATATGAACACCGATCATGTCGATGCGATGGTCTTGCTGGCGAAGTCGCAAGCTGGGATCGAAGCGATCGAGGCGACGATGACCTCGGTTGATCGACTAGGCTTTACTCTTCGATTGAAGACCGGCGACGGCGTCAAGGGCACTCGTATCAACTTTCCGCGCGAGGTCACTACGCCCCAGGATACTCGTGCGGTCCTGGTCGAGATGGTAAAGCAGGCAAGGTAGTTACCCGCCGCGTCTGACGGGATTGCCCCAATGAGGGTCTCTCGTTTCTGTGTTCGGAGTTGATTATGCCGCCACACAACCTGAGCTGGCCAAGTACAAAAACGCAACGCCAGCCGCTGCAGTCGGCGCATATTTCTAACAAGCGCTAATATTTGTAGGCATCCAGAACCCGCGTTCATTGAAGATCGGGAATCCGCGAATCACCACCCGGTCAAAGCAGTGGTATATAAACAGAAAGAGGCTGCCAAACAGCTCTGTAAACGTCTCCACCGGTCGCCCTTCCGCTCTCGGTCTTCACAACAAGATCATTGAGATAGACGACCGGTGGTGTCAAAATCCCGAATGTCTTTGGCTAGGTTTTATGCTCGATTTCTGTATCCAGCGGGGGCTCTTCCTTCGAGGAAGATTGGGCCGAATGCACGGGAATACCGCTGATAAGACCCTGATAATTTGTGAGGCGTTTGCCGAGGATCACGAC
>Ga0302278_10003065_pt1 | contig 18613 bp, 10 predicted proteins | sample III_Bog_N3_2_FD_194543 | JGI IMG/M metagenome (GOLD analysis project Ga0302278, IMG submission 194543) | Peat permafrost microbial communities from Stordalen Mire near Abisko, Sweden - III_Bog_N3_2 | ecosystem: Environmental > Terrestrial > Soil > Wetlands > Peat | place: Sweden: Abisko...
CCGTGATCTCAATTTCAAGCAGCTTGCCGTCGAGGTGGTAGCGCGTGAGAGCATTTTCCACGACCTGCGGAAGATCTTCGAGGCGGAGTTGCGAGGGCGAGATGTTAATCGCGAAGGGGATGGGGCGCTCGAGGTCTGCATTGAAGGTGGCAGCGAAACGGCAGGCCTCTGCAATGGCCCAGTCAGTAAGCGGGGTGATGAGGTTAGTCTCTTCGGCGAGCGGGATGAAATCGACCGGGGAGACGGGGCCGAAGTCACGGGAGTTCCAGCGCATGAGGGCTTCAAGGCCGCTGACGGAGCCGTTGAGCAGAGAGACCTGGGGTTGGTAGTGCAGGGCGATCTCGCCGCGCTCAATGGCATGGCGGAGAGCGCGCTCCATGCCGACACGACGGTCAGCGAGCGCAGCCATCTCCGTGGTGAAGAAGGCAACGTGGCCGGCACCGCTGTGCTTGGCGTGGTACATGGCGGTCTCAGCATTGCGCAGGAGCGAGAAGGCATCGTCGCCGCCGTCAGGGTAGACGGTGATGCCGATGCTGGCGGTAACGACGAGCTCGTGATCGTCTACGCGGATGATGCCGGCGAGAGAACGCTGCAGGGCGCGGGAGAACTCCAGGGCACGCTCGCTGGTAAGCGAGCCGCGAACGTAAATGGCAAATTCATCAGCGCCGATGCGGGCAATGATGTCAGAGTTGCGCAGGCACTTGCGGAGACGGCTGGCGGCCTGGGCGATGAGCTGGTTGCCGGCATGGTGGCCGAGGGTCTTGTTGACACGCTTGAACTGGTCGAGATCGACGACGAGGACGGTGAAGTGGCTCTGTGGGTCGCGGCGGATATCGCGGGTGAGACGGCGCTGGATGGAGCGGAGCGGAGGCAACTCGGTGACGGGATCGAGCAGGTCAGAGTCAGCGTAGTACTCCGCCATGGGGGCGCGGGCCATGCCATGGGCGGTCGAGATCCAGGTGATGGCGATAGCCATGGTGATGGAGGTGACGGCACCGAGTATGCGGAGATCGAGCGTAAGCCATGCGGGGGCGGGAGAGAAGAGGCCGCCGCGAATGAGGCCAGCGAATTCAGTGGTGGCGATAAGCGCAAAGAAGCCGACCAGCATCCAGCGGGTGCGGCCATCGAGCCGGGAGCGGCGAACGACGGCGGTGAGGATGACAGCAATGACGATGTAGGCGATCCAAACCGCAGCATCAGATATAACGCCGGGAGATGCGCCAGGCGCAACCCAAGCGGTAAACCGGCGGACGAGGGGGTACTGGTGGGCAATGATCCGGGGCCAGAGGAATACCGCAGCAACGGAAGTAACACCAACAAAGATGGAGACCAGCGGAGGCGGTGGCCGTCGGAGAAGCCCTATTCGGCCCTGCGGGTAACTCATCGTTGAACCTTTCATGCGGAGCGGCCGTTGCGGTAGATGCGTGCAAGGCGCACATCATCTTCGCTACAGCTGGAGCTCCGGTCATTCGCCGCTTGGCGTTCGATGTTGACGCAAGAAAAGACAAGTTTAAAAACAAACAAGACGGACACAAGGCCTAAAACGGACAGCGCAACAATCATTATTTTCTCCTCGAAGAGGAGACCCGGGGAGTAGATGGGAAACGGGGAACAATAGTTGTTACTATCGTAACCCGCAGTAACTTATGGTAACTATCTCATCTTTACGGCACCGCGTGAACTATAAAGTGGAACGGCTATCGTTAACGGCAACGAAAAAGTCGAGGAAAAAGCCGGGAAGCAAGGGCTTGCGGGATGGCCGGGGGAAATGGATGCAAGTGATTGAAATACCATAAGTTTCAGAGATTTTCACCGAAGGCGGTTTGCATCTGGGACGCAGAGGCGATACTATACGCCGACTAATGAAAGCGCACACAATTAATGTAGCCCCGCAGTTTCTTCGTTCCCGCATGGGAAAACTATGCGTTGCCATTGGCGGTTCTACGCCCAATGAGATGGTCGAACAGGCCACTGTGGCAGTGAAGGAAACACCTTTTCTCGAGTTTCGTCTGGATTACCTGCAGAACCCGCTGGCGGCGATGCCACGGCTGAAGCAGTTCCTGGCGGAGCGCAGCGAAGCGACCGCTGTAGCCACTTGTCGACGCGCAAGCAATGGCGGCAAGTTCAAAGGCAATGTAGCCGCCGAAATGGAAGTGCTGCAGAAGGCAGCAAGCGCCGGATTCCAACTGGTCGACATCGAAATGCAGACGGCGCTGACGCTGAAGCATGGCGAGATGGATGCCATTCGCGCAGCGGGTGCAGCCATCATCGTGAGCTATCACGATTTTGAAGCGACGCGAGACCTGGACGGAACCTTCGAAAAGATACTGCCGCTGGGCGCAGAGTTTGTGAAGATTGTGCCGACGGCGAAGTGCCTGGCTGACAACATTACGCTGATGCGCTTCCTGGAACGCACGGTGGACAAGGCCAACGTGATCGGCATCTGCATGGGCGATTATGGCGTTATCAGCCGGGTGCTGGGTGTACGCGCGGGCAGCGTGTTCACGTTTGCGGCGGCAGCGCCGGGTGCGGAGACGGGCCCAGGGCAGATCGCGGCACGGACATTGCGCGAGACCTACCGCATTGAACAGGTGGACGCGGCGACCAAGGTATATGGCGTAGCCGGAAACCCGGTGAAGCATTCGCTATCGCCCATCATGATGAACACGGCGTTCCGCCGCGAGACGGAGAACCGGGTCTACCTGGGGCTGCAAACCTCGAAGCTGACGGACCTGCTGAAGCTGGTGAACGAGATTCCGCTGCAGGGCCTGAGCATCACCATGCCGTTCAAGGAAGAGATTCTGAAGCACCTGGCGAAGACGGACCCGCTGAGCGCGAAGATAGGCGCATGCAACACGGTGGTACGCGCGCAGGACGGCAACCTGTACGGCTTCAACACGGACGTGGCCGGCATTGTGGGGCCGCTGGAGAAGCGGCTGCAATTGCGCGGGGCCAAGGTGCTGGTGCTGGGCGCAGGCGGCGCGGCGCGGGCGGCGGTATTTGGCCTGAAGGACAAGGGCGCAGACGTATACATTCTGAACCGCACGGCTCCGACGGCGCAGAAGCTGGCACGGCAGGCGGGCGCGAAGACCATCAAGCGCGAGGCGGTGGCGAAGACACAGTTTGACGTGATTCTGAACGCAACGCCGATCGGCCAGACGGGATTCAAAACGCAGACGCTGCTGGAAGCGAAGGAGCTGAATGCGCGGCTGGTGTTTGACCTGGTCTACAACCCGGTGGAGACACCGCTGATCCGGATGGCGCGGCAGAAGGGCATCCCAATCATCACCGGCATTGAGATGTTTGTGCACCAGGGCGCGCGGCAGTTCGAGATCTGGACAGGCAAGCCTGCTCCTGAGCAGGAGATGCTGCGGGTGGTGATCCATGCGCTGCAACAGCAGCAGGGATCGACCCACCAGGTGGCTGTGGCTACGCCAGCGCGGCTGGCAGAGCCGGTGGCTGAACCGGAAGATGTGGCCGAGGATGCGCCTACGGTAGTGAAAGCTGCTCCGGCGAAGAAGGCTGTTGCCCCTGCGAAGAAGGCAGCGGTTCCGGTGAAGAAGGCTGCAGCGCCAGCGAAGAAAGCGGCTCCGGCAAAGAAAGCAGCGGCTCCGGTAAAGAAAAAGAAGTAAGAAGGTTTTGCAGGAAAGGCCACAGCAGAAGCTGTGGCCTTTTTCTTTTGTGGATGAAACTCACGAGGCCGACGACGTGGTGAGCTTCTTCTGCTTCGCTCCGCTGAAGGGTCAGAACGACAAATCAAAAATATTTGCGGAGAGTATTCGATCCGATTCCTTTCGGGAATTGGCGTTCCGGTTATGGGCCGCATGGTGCTTTCTTCCGGGCCTATAACCCGAAAGTTGCAGAGCGATGGGGAGCGGGATTCCATAGCATTATTGGGAGCGCCACACTACCCGCCCAATTCAGAGGCGGTACGGCGCAAGGCTTTTCCTTATGCATGCTCTCCTGGTCCAAGACGAAGATGCGCGGTTGAAGGCACTGCAGATGTATGAGGTGCTGGATACCCCTCCAGACGCGACCCTTGACGACATAACCCGTTTGACAGCACAGATATGCGGAACTCCGATGGCGGCTATTTCGCTGGTGGAGATTGACCGGGTGTGGTTTAAATCGCGCATCGGGATTGACGTAACGCAGATACCGCGGGCGTTTGCGCCGTGCGATCAGACGATTGAAGGCGACACCATTTACGAGATTCCGGATGCGACCAAGGTGGCGGACTACGCGCCGCAGGGCATCCCGATCGACGGCAGGTTTGCACGCTACTACGCGGGCGCTCCGCTGGTGACGCCGGACGGCGTGACGGTAGGCGCGCTGTGCGTGATGGATATGAAGGAGCGCACGCTGGACAGCGGTCAGCTAGCCGCACTGCAGATACTGGGGCGGCAGGTGATCACGCGCATGGAGTTCTACGCCAAGGTGCGGGCGCTGGAACGGCAGGCGCGGCAACGGACACGGATTGAATCTGCCCTGACGGTGGAGCGAAATTTTGTAAGCGCGGTGCTGGATACCGTGGGCGCGCTGGTGCTGGTGATTGATACCGCGGGGCGCGTAGTGCGGTTCAACCGTACATGCGAACACATCTCCGGCTACCAGTTCACGCAACTGCAGGGGCGTCCCTTTTGGGAGCAGTTGATACCGAAGGAAGATTTCGATGAGACGATTGCGACGTTCGAGAAGGTCCGCAGCGGAGGCTATCCGGCGGCGTATGAGAACCGCTGGCTGGCGCGCGATGGCAGTGTGAAGCGCATTGCGTGGAGCGCGACGGCGCTGCTGGATGCGCAGAACCAGGTAGCGTTCATTATTGCAACGGGCATTGACGTCACACTCCAGCGCGAAGCGGAACAGACGCTGCGCGAGAGTGAAGCGCGCTACCGGCAGCTGGTTGAAGGCTCGCTGGGTATGGTGTGTACGCATGACCTGGAAGGCAAGCTGCTGAGCGTGAACCAGCATACGGCGGAGAGCCTGGACTATACGGTAGAAGATATGGTGGGCCAGCCGCTGGTGAAGTTCATTGATACGGAATACCGCGAAAACATGGGGCTGTACCTGCAGCAGATGATCCGCAAAGGCGAATCGCAGGGGCTGCTGCACCTGTGCCACCGCAACGGCGACGTGCACGTGATTGCGTACCGGAACAAGCTGATCGAGATGGAAGGGCGCGCGCCGTACGTGCTTGGATTCGGCGTGGACATCACGGAGAAGATTGAAGCGGAAGAGAAGCTGAACCGGCTGACGCGGCAGAGCGATTCCATCCTGGAGTCAGTGGGTGACGGCATCTACGGAACGAACCTGGATGGCAAGGTGACGATCGTGAATCCGGCGGCGGCGGAGATGCTGGGCTACAAGGTGCAGGAGTTGCTGGGGCAGGACATGCACAAGCTTTCACACCACACCAAGGCCGACGGCACACCGAATCCGAGTGAGAACTGCATGATCCGGCAGAGCCTGCTCACGGAGCAGACGGTTCGCGTGGCGGATGAGATCTTCTGGCGCAAAGATGGAACGAGCTTCCCGGTGGAGTACGTGGCTCGACCGCAGATCAGCGACGGCAAGGCAGTGGGCGTGGTGGTCGCGTTTGCCGACGTGACGGAACGGCGCGCGCTGGACAAGATGAAGGATGAGTTCATCTCAACCGTGAGCCATGAGCTGCGGACGCCGCTGACGGCGCTGCGCGCTGCACTGGGGCTGGTGGCCGGGGGAGCGCTGGCATCGAAGCCGGACAAGATGCAGCAGATGGTGGAGATTGCGCTGGGCAATACCGACCGGCTGGTGCGGCTGGTGAACGACATCCTGGACCTGGAACGGATTGGCAGCGGCAAGGCGCAACTGCACTCGACCACAAACAGCGTGGAAGACCTGATGCGGCGCGCGGCGGAATTACAGTCAGTGCGCGCGGCGAAGGCGCATATCCAGTTCTCCATCGCGGCAGAGGGCGTGAAGGTGTGGGCCGATCCGGACCGGATTCTGCAGATGCTGGCGAACCTGATTGGGAACGCGATTAAGTTTTCGCCGAACGGCGGAGAGATTCACCTGGTGGCGCGCAACCTGAGCGACAACGAAGCGCAGATCGAAGTGCATGACCAGGGGCGCGGGATTCCGCAGGACAAGCTGGAACAGATCTTCGAGCGGTTCCAGCAGGTGGACGCTTCGGACTCACGCGCGATGGGCGGCACCGGGCTGGGGCTGGCGATCTGCCGGAGCATTGCTCAGCAACATGGCGGGCGGATATGGGCGGAGAGCGCACCGGGCAATGGCGCGAGCTTCTTCTTCACGCTGCCGACGCGGCCGAGACAGAATCTGCGGTAGGTGCTGCGCGCACGGCGGAAGGCGCGCTTCGCGCGACGATGGTAAAGCCGAGACAATTCGTCAATATTTTGTCATTCCGCAGCGAAGCGGAGGAATCTGCTGTTTGCTTATCTTCTGACAGGTCTTCCCATGTGGGATTTGTGCCTTCGATGAGCGCGACCTTTAGCTCGCGGCGCCAGTCCTTCAATTCCTTTTCACGGGCGATGGCGTGATTGATGTAGCAGAAGCGCTCAAAATAAACCAAGCGATTGATGGAATAACGGGCGGTGAAACTGCCGGCTTTTCCTTCTTTGTGTTGCTGAAGACGAAGACGCAGATTATTTGTAATGCCGATGTAGAGATTGCGGGATTTGCTGGCGAGGATGTAGACGAAGAACTCGTATTCCTTGTACACCGCTGCTGCTCCTTGGGGAAGGAGATTTCGGTTGAAGAAAAGGATAGCAGCAAGAGCAACGGCAAGAACAGAAGCAACGGCAAAAACAAAAACTAAAGACAAAAGCAGATCCCTCCGCTACGCTGCGGGATGACAAAAATGGGGGGATGACAAATTCACAGGGCAACAGCAAGGACAACGGCAACGACAAAAGCAACAGCCACAGCAGATCCCTCCGCTGCGCTGCGGGATGACAAAAATTGAAGAGGGGTGACAAATCGAAAAAACAACAACAACTACAACGGCAACAGCAAGGACAGAAGCAGATCCCTCCGCTGCGCTGCGGGATGACAAAAATTGGAGAGGGGTGACAAATCGAAAAGACAACAACAACTACAACGGCAACAGCAAGGACCGAAGCAGATCCCTCCGCTACGCTGCGGGATGACAAAAATGGGGGGATGACAAATTCACAGGGCAACAGCAAGGACAACGGCAACGACAAAAGCAACAGCCACAGCAGATCCCTCCGCTGCGCTGCGGGATGACAAAAATTTACAGTATTGATCGTATTGACTACTCGTCGTACTCCGTCGGCTACTCGTCCTGATCCGTATGGCTACTCGTCCTGTTCGCGGAGTTTGGCGATGATGCCGAAGTCTTCCAATGTGGTGGTGTCGCCCTCGACCTTGCCGGTGGTGGCTAGTTCACGGAGGAGGCGGCGCATGATCTTGCCGCTGCGGGTCTTCGGCAACATCTGGGTGAAACGGAGATCGTCTGGTCGCGCGAGCGCACCAATCTCCTTCGCGACCCACTGGCGCAACTCCTGCTTGAGCTCTTCCGTAGGCTCGTTCCCTTCTTCAAGCGAAACGAAGGCGGCGATGGCCTGGCCCTTGAGATCGTCAGGGCGGCCAACGACGGCGGCTTCCGCTACCTTGGGGTGGGCGACGAGGGCGGACTCAATCTCCATGGTGCCGAGGCGGTGGCCGCTGACGTTGATGACGTCGTCAACGCGGCCCATGAGCCAGAAGTAGCCGTCCTTGTCTTGCCGCGCGCCGTCGCCAGTGAAGTAGCTGCCGGGAATGTCAGAAAAGTAGGCCTGCTGGTAGCGGTCAGCGTCGCCGTAGATGGTGCGGGCCATGGAAGGCCAGGGCTTGCGGACGACGAGGAGGCCTCCCTGCCCTGCCGGAACGGGTTCGCCCTGCTTGGTGACGACCTCAGGCTGGATGCCGAAGAAGGGGCGCGTGGCAGAACCGGGTTTGGCGGCGACGGCACCGGGGATGGGCGCGATGAGGATGGCGCCGGTTTCAGTCTGCCACCAGGTGTCCACGATTGGACACCTCTCCTTGCCGATCATGCGGTGATACCACATCCAGGCTTCGGGGTTGATGGGTTCGCCGACGGTGCCGAGCAGGCGCAGCGAGGCGAGGGAGTGCGGGGTGACGTATTGGTCGCCCCACTTGATGAAGGCGCGGATGGCGGTGGGCGCGGTGTAGAAGATGCTGACCTTATGCCGATCGATGAGCTTCCAGAAGCGATCATTCTCAGGATGGTTGGGCGCGCCCTCGTACATGAAGACGGTAGCGCCATTCTGCAGCGGGCCGTAAACGACGTAGCTGTGGCCGGTCACCCAGCCGATGTCTGCCGTGCACCAGTAGACGTCTTCTTCCTTGAGGTCAAAGACGTATTTACTGGTGAGGTAGGTCTGCACGGAGTAGCCGCCGGTGGTGTGGACGAGGCCCTTGGGTTTGCCGGTGGTGCCGCTGGTGTAGAGGATGTAGAGCGGATCTTCAGAGTCAAGATGCTCAACCGGGCAGTGCGGATCAGCAAGCTCGACGGTGTCGTGCCACCAGTGGTCGCGGCCGAACTGCATGGTGATCTGGCAGCCGGTGCGCTGGTAGACGAGAACATTCTTGACGCTGGGGCAGCGGTCAATCGCTTCATCGACCACGGCCTTGAGTTTGACTTCACCGCCGCGGCGGTAGGAGCTGTCCTGGGTGATGATGGCGACGCACTGCGAGTCGTTGACACGATCGACGATGGCCTGGGGCGCGAAGCCGCCGAAGATGACGGAGTGAATGGCGCCGATGCGGGCGCAGGCGAGCAGGGAGATAGCCAGCTCGGGCGACATGCCCATGTAGATGGCGACGCGGTCGCCCTTCTTGATGCCAAGAGCCTTCAGCGCGTTGGCGGCTTTCTGCACCTGGATGTGAAGGTCAGCATAGGTGAGGCTGCGGACTTCGCCGGGCTCACCTTCCCACAGGATGGCGACCTTGTTGCGGCGAGCGCCGAGGGCGTGGCGGTCTACGCAGTTGTGGCAGAGATTGAGCTTACCGCCGACAAACCACCTGGCATGAGCGATATCGCCATCGAAGACTTTGGTCCAGGGAGTAAACCAGTCGAGGTCTGCAGCAGCCTTGCCCCAGAAGGCTTCGGGGTCGGCAATGGACTGGGCGTAGAGTGCTTCATACTCGGCGAGAGACTGGATGTGGGCCTGGGAAGCGAATTCCGCAGGGGGCGGGAAAACGCGGTCTTCGCGGAGAAGCGATTCCATGTTGGTGCTGGCGTGCGTCGACATCGGGTGGGGATCCCCTTCGTTGTGTTGGACTATGCCACGGTACGATACGAAATGCATCTCAGGCAAGTCCTGCGCGGACGGCGAATCGCTTCGCGTGATTATCCTGAAGCAGCGCAGGTAAAGCAGGCATCAGCACCCAGGTCTCAAAAGCGAGACCTGGGGCACCCGCTTGAGTGCCTGCATCAGCGGTAGACTGGCTGGATGGATTTCCCCGCATCGGCGCTGATTGGCTTCTTCCTGGGATTCGGGTTCGGCGTGGGGTGCGCGCTGGCAGTGATGTATTCCATCTACATGGGCGGGTACAAGAAGGCCGTGCGCGAGGCTGCGGAGCCGAGCGAGCGGTTTCTGAAGGTGAAGGCGGGGCTGAAAGACTGACGGCAACAGGCGCGGGTCAGGCTTTGGAGGCGAGGTCGGCACGCAGCTTGCGGACCTCTTCGCCGAGGGCGGTGAGCTGGTCCTTGAGGCCGGCGAGGCTGATTTCGCTGGCGGTGGGCTTGATGGTCTCCACGTAGAAGCTGCCGTTGGGCTCCAGGGTACAGATCTCTACTTCACTGAAATGGTTCACGTTCTGCTTGTGGAGGACGGAGAGAAGTTCCTCTTCGGTGAGAGTTTCGGACTTCAGGGCGGTTTCGTTGACCACGCCGTGGCTGATGAGGACGGTCTGTTTGCCCTCCACAGCATGGGTGAGCCTGGGGGCGCTGAAGAGGACGCGGACGACGATCCAGTTGATGGCGAGCAGAGAGAAAGCGCCGATGATGCCGCCGGAGACCGAGTTGTCGTCGCCAATGATGGCATTCTGGACGGTATTGGAGAGCGAAAGCAGGACAACCAGGTCAAAAGGATTGAGCTGGGCGAGTTCACGCTTGCCAAAGATACGCAGGAAGACGATCAGAAAAAGGTAAACAACGATGGGGCGGAGTATCTTCTCCAGAATAGGCAATGGCATGTGAAACATATTTTGCAGAAGGGTGTGCAACATCCGGAGAGCTCCTTGGCCATTTTAGCGAGGGAAAAAGACAGTTTGATGATGACATAAAAGGAGAAAGTTGAGGGAAAGGTTAACTCCGGAGGAGTTTTCTGCAACCAAAGGGGTATAGGGGAAAGCGAGAGTGCCGGGGGATGCTAGGGGAAGAGTAAGCAAAATGAGCGAAACCAGGCAGACCTAAGGCATGAATTTTCAATGTATGGAGAGGTTCCGCACGATTTTTTAGGAGATAAGCAGGGCCGGGATTTGCTAAGATGGGCCCAACCTCTCTGGCTGCACCTCTGGTTCCCCGCTCTCCATACCAGAAGGTCATAATCGGATTTATCGAACCACAGACCGAGTAAAAGCAGCATTGGACGGAACAGCTTCCTGACGGAAGCCCAGAAGATATCTGAGGACCGGAAAGCATGGCGACGGAGCAGAACCCCGAGGTACGCAGACCACAGACATTGAATACCCCGGCTGCTGGAGCCGGGAGTTCGCCTGCACCGACGGGGCACGGGATTCCGGGGACGGAGTCACTGCACCTGAACGACCGCCGGCCGTCGGGCATCCGGCCACTGCCGCCGCTGCCGCCGGGTAAAGACGTTTCATTCAAAGACTTTGGCATACTGAATGCCGGCGCGCAGAGCAATGCGACGCTATTCACGTCAGTCGTGGTGAACACCACGATCGTGATTCTGCTGTGCCTGATTGGGGCGGCGGCAAAGAAGGTCCACGACAAGCATGTGCTGCTGACGTCGCTGACTGAGCCGATACCGGTCAAGAAGCAGGAAGCAGAAAAGCCGAAGCCGAAGCCAAAGGTGCCGGAACCGCCGAAGATCGAGCCGCCTAAAATTGAACAGCCGAAGCTGGAAATGCCGAAGATTCAGCAGGTAAAGGTAGATATGCCGAAGCCGCCGACCCCTCAGGTCCACATGGACGTGAAGTTGCCGGTACTGGCGGCTGCGCCGCTGAAGGTGAATGCACCGCCCGCGCCGCGGGTGATCGCGAACCTGAATCCGCAAGCCGCGGCGGTGCCGAACAACGACCGGCATCCGAGCCCCGTGATGGTGGGAACGCTGAACAATCCGCTGAAGGTGGACCCGAATTCGCGGACCACCACAAAGATCAATATGGGGAACCAGGGTGTTCCGGGAATGCCGGCGGGCAATACGGGACATGGGCCGAGGTCGCTGGTTGGCACCATGGGATCGGGCGCGCCGAATGGCTACGACGTAAACGGCAAGTCGCGGGCGGCGGTGGCGGTGCAGGGACTGACGACGGGGGTCCCGGGCGGACAGGGCCATGCGCGGACGGCTACAGCCGTGGCGATTGCACCGATGGTAGCGGCACCGCAGGTAGCGCAGGTACAACGCCCGGCCGGTGGAGAATCAAAGCCGATCAGTGTAACCAGCAAGCCGGCAGCGCATTGCACGGATGATGCCAAGAAGAACCATATCGAAGGCCAGGTGTCAGTGAGTGCGATGTTCAGCACACGCGGGACGGTGCAGGTACTGGGGATTGTGCGTCCGCTTGGGCATGGGCTGGACCAGGAAGCGGAGAATGTGGTGCGGGGCATTCAGTTCAAGCCGTCGACGGTGGGCGGACAGCCCGTAGACCAGAAAACAGTGATTAATGTGAACTTTGCATGCAGTCCACAGTAAAATTGCAGGGTAAACGGCAAATCTTCTGGATACATCTGCATCCTACTTGGCAGTACACCAAAGATTCTGAACCACGTCTAACCAGTTTTACGGCGCTTCAGGCACCAAAGCATATTATTTTGTAGCGCTGGATGATCGATTAACAGGAGCCTTGACGATGAGTTTTCGTAGATACTTTGCCGGAGTTGTTCTGCTTGCCTTTATGGCTCCCTGTGTGCCGGCACATGCGATTGGAATGCCCCACATGCACATGCCGGGGCTGAAAAAGAAGGAAAAGGATATGACCATGCCCGGTCATAAGCCGAATGCGGAGCAGAACGCGCTGATCGACAAGGCGATCGGGCGGGAGAAGGAAACCATCAAGGTGATCCGCGAGCGGCGGCCGCTGGTGGAGGTGACGCTGCAGCAGATGAAGCCGGACGTGGCCCTGCAGCAGATTCCGTCGACGGACTTCCACATTCTGCAACGCGTGAACTTCACCAAAATCGTGGGCGAAGAAGACTACGACATCAAGACAGAAGCGAAAAAAGGCATGATCAAGGGCACGCTGGATAAGCTGATGAACGTCCAGAGCGTGTTCCGCTATCACTTTAATGGCGTGGGCTTTACCCGCATGATCGTGATGGATTCTTCAAAGTTTGACCGCCAGCACTATGACTTTCTGTTTGTACGGCGGGACTTTCTGGGCAGCGTGCGGGTGAGCGTATTTGACGTGACGCCGAAGAAGAACCTGAAGAAGGGCGGATTCTGGGGCCGCGTCTACATCGAGGAGCAGGGCGGCAACATAGTCCGCTTCAACGGCACGCAGAACGGCGATACGGTGGAAGCGCACAACATGCACTTCGACAGCTGGCGCACGAATGTGCAGCCGGACCTGTGGCTGCCGACCGCATTCTACGTGGAAGAGACACAGGCGACGGACAAGGAACACTCGGTGGCAACCAAGGCCGTAGGCCACGTATGGGGCTATGTGCTGAAGGTGCAGCCGAGCGACGCGGAGAACACCAGCGTACAGGTGGAGAACGCGCAGGACGTGAGCCAGGACGCGCAGGACGTGAGCCCGCTGGGAGCCCAGCGCGCCTGGGTACAGCAGGCGGAAGACAACGTGATCGAGCGCCTGTTCGAGGCGGGTCTGCTGGATGCGCCGAGCGACTTTGACAAGACGTGCGCGGACATTGCAAACAATATCGTGATTGAAAACAAGATCGACACCTCAGCACCGCTGAAGTGCCGCATCCTGCTGACCGAGCCGCTGGAATCCCTGGCGATCGGCAACACCATCCTGCTGAGCAAGGGCCTGGTGGATACGCTGGCGGTGCAGACGACTGACCCGGCGGCTCCGCTGGCCAACCTGGCGACGTTCATTTCATTTGAAGTGGCGCATGTCATCCTGGGGCACAAGCTGGATACGAAGTACGCGTTCAACGACCGGCTGCTCTTCCCCGATGAGTCAGCGTTCCAGCGAATTCCAATGCACCATACGGACATCGACAATGAAGCAGCGGCCAAGAAGGCGCTGGACCTGCTGAACGGTTCCGAGTTCAAGGACAAGCTGAACTACCCCGGCCTGTACCTGGAGCAGCTGGCTGCCCGCGTGAAGCAGATGCCGCACCTGACCGAAGCCATCATCGGCGATCCTCTGGTCAAGAACGAGAAGGATTACCAGTTCTGGATGAGCGCTCTGCTCTCAAAGGGCGGGAAACTGGATATGAACGACCTGACGCAGAATGCTGCGATGCCGCTATCGAGCTTCCTGAAGTTCGATCCGTGGACCGACCAGGTAAACCAGATCCATGCGCGCTACGAGCCACTGCTGAGCGCGCGGGACAAGATGCCGTTTGAAGTAACACCGGTGTACCTGAAGCTGTCGTACTTTGTTGGCCCAGTCACTGCTCCGGCAGCGGCACCGGGAGCAGCGCCGGCAGCGGCTGGAGCAGCAGCAGGAACGACGGCAGCCCCGGCAGCCCCGGCAGACCAGACAGCGCCGGCAACCGCGGTGCCTGCGGGCACTGCACCAGCTACCACCGCTCCGGCGGACCAGACTGCACCGGCGCCAACCCCAGCACCGGCGGGCGCAACACCTCCGGGAATGTAATTCCGGGGGCAACAAGGGTTTGAAGTTGGAGTACGCTGGGCGGGATGGATGAGGCCGGTAAAAGGCTGAACGTTCTACTGAGCGAGTTGAATTGTGAGGAGAGTCGCTTGTGCTGAAGAGAATACTCATGCTGCTTTGCCTGATGGCCGCCGTGACACCACTGCTACGTGCCCAGGAAATTCCGACTGAAGTGCGTGCCGGAGAACTGCAGGTGGGTGGTGGATACGCCGGCGCGAACCCGGACTACAGTGAACATAGGTTTTATGGCCCGTATCTTTATACGACGTTCGACTTCCGCGAGCACATCGGCGCCGAGTTCAACTTCCACTATCTGAAGGAGAGCAACGACCCCAGCGGCGAGGGCCTGTACGAGAAGACGTACGAGATCGGACCGCGGTACGTATGGCACTTCAAGCAGGAGCGGTTCAATCCGTACCTGAAGTTACTGGTGGGCCGCGGCGTATTCCAGTATCCGCATGACAGCGCCAACCTGGCGTACAACATGTATTCATTTGGCGGCGGATTGGACTATCGGGCAACGCGGTACCTGAACGTGCGGGTTGTGGACTTTGAAGAACAGAAGTGGATGAGCTTCCCGCCGAATGGGTTATCGCCAGTGGTTGTGTCGTTTGGCGTGGCGTACCGGTTCCACTAGAGCATTCGTTTTCAGAAAATGCCACAGCTTCGGCTGTGGCATTTTTGTTGGAGCACCCTCCAAGGATGCCAAGGATGAGCCATGGCGTGCTGGAGAAGCTCAGGAACGGCCGCAGTGGGTGCTGTGACCTCGCTTCGTAAATGGGGTAGGGGTTGGCCTATCCCGGGGGCGAACAGCGCGGCAGAAGGGCGTTATGGACCTTCTGTGATGTGTTCTGTGGAGGCGGACATGCGGGCAGTGCGCTCCAACTTATCCCAACTGAAGGGTTTGCCATCAATCGCGCGCTTGAGCGTCTTGAAGAGGACGATGGAGAAGACCTGGCGGTAGGTGAAGCGCTGCAGCCAGATGTGCGCCAGGAGCCAGACGTCGCCCTTGCTGGCAGGGTGCTTGCGCTCCAGCGAGAAGGCCAGGGCGGAGGCGGCGAAATCAATGAGCATGAAGGCCAGGAAGAACGTGAGCAGCTTGTAGAGGCTGGCTGCGCTGGCGGCTTCAGGGTGGAAGTGGCGGTCCACGAAGTACTGCAGGATGCCCGCCAGGAAGAAGAGATCGATGAAGGGCGAGAGCAGGGGCAGCAGTATCTGGAAGATGAGGATGTTGGGCAGCGCAAAGAGACCCATGGCACGATGGCGCGCGATGGCTCCGCGATGCTTGAAGACGGCCTGCAGCATGCCGAAGGACCAGCGGAAGCGCTGGCGCTTGAGGCCGTCAGCATTGATGGGCGCTTCAGTGAACGCGAGCGCCTGGTCTTCGTAGATGACGGAGTAGCCCTGCTCCAGCAGGTTCATGGTGAGGTCAGCGTCTTCGGCGACGGTGTCCGTAGCGTAGCCGCCGGCTTTCTTGACGAGCGCGGTGCGCCAGGCGCCAATGGCGCCGGGAACGACCATGACAACGTCAAAAAGGTCGAGGGCGCGGCGCTCGAAGTTCTGCGAGGTGATGTATTCGAGAGCCTGCCAGCGCGTCCATAGATTGACGCGGTTGCCGACCTTGGCATTACCGGCGACGGCGCCGATGGCAGGATTGGCGAAGTGCGGGACCAGGCGGGCGACAGCATCGTGCGCAATGACGGTGTCTGCATCAATGCCGATGTAGATGTCATCGTCAAAGTAATTGAGCGCGTAGTTGAGCGCCTCTGCCTTGCCGGCGTTGGGCTTGGTGAGGACGAGCAGGCGGCCGCTGGCAATATCTTCCGGGTAGGCAGCGCGCGCGGCCTCAGCGGTGGCGTCTTTGGAGCCGTCGTCGATGACGATGACGCGAAGATTCTTGTAGGTGGACATCATGACCGAGCGAATGGTGCGGACGATGACCTTTTCCTCGTTGTAGGCGGGGATGAGGACGGCGACGCTGGGCTGATAGTCAGGGCCGGCGAAGTTTTTGCGCTTGCGGAAGCGATCCAGAACGGCGAAGAAGCCGATGAGGATGAGGCGCAGGCTCATGAGGACGTCGCCGACGTAGAAGACGGCGATCACGAAGTGATTGAAGAAGGCGAGGCCGGAGAAGGCAATGGAGTCAACATGGGCCTGCCAGCGCTGACGCCGGGTGAGCGGCGGCATGGTGTCATTACGGGTCCTGCCGAGGAGCTCGCAGACAGGGACGATCTGATAGCCGCGGGCGCGCAGGGCCTGGATGAGCACAGGCAGAGCGTCAATGGTGGGCTGGCGATTGCCGCCGCCATCGTGCATCAGGATGATGGAGCCGCGCATCCAGGGCCTGGCTTGCATATCCGCCATCTGGGCGAAGACGGAGTCCGTAATCTCCTGCGGCGTCTTGCGGGGATGCTCGTCCCAATCATCGGTATCAATTTTGTCGCCGAGAATGATGTAGCCCATCTGCTGCACGCGGTCCACAGGCTCTGCCTGGTCGTTGGTGTCAGGCTCCTGATCGATGGAGTAGGGCGGGCGGAAGTAGATGGGCTCCACGCCAAGCTTGGCGGCGAAGAGGCGCTCAGTGAGGTTAAGCTGCACCTCCATCTGGCGGTTGGAGATTTCGCTGATGTCAGGATGGGTGAAGGTGTGGTTGCCGATCTCGTGGCCTTCGCGATAGACGCGGCGCATGAGCTCAACATTGTTTTCAGCGGATTCGCCGATCATGAGGAATGTGGCTTTGACGCCGTACTTCTTGAGCACGTCGAGAACGCGCGGGGTCCAGGTGGGATCGGGGCCATCGTCAAAGGTGATGGCGACGCGCTTGGGGTCGTAACCGTACTGCTCCAGGGTGTAGGAGAGCGGGTACTTGACCATGGTCTCGTCCACGGCGTAACGGTCGTCGTCGTCCATCTCCACGGTGCGCTGGCCGGGCTGGGGACGCTTGACGACACGAAGGATATCTCCGTCGCCTTCGGTGTCAACGTCAGCGCCGGGCGGGATGACGTTGAGGTCGTTATCAGGATCGGCGGCCTGGGGCTTGTCCCATATCTTCCAGAGAGATTGATCTTCAGAGCCGAGGCGCCAGAGAGCGAAGGTCTGGATGCCGAGGTCGCGGGCAGCGCGCATCTCGTTCATGACGGTGACGGCATCCAGCAACCAGACTTGATGGCGGACGTGAGCGTCGTTGTCGTCGTAGGCGAAGTGGGGGTTGAGGGTCTTGGGGTCGAGCGAAATCTGCGCTTCGGCGTCAGAGGCTTCCTGCCAGACTTCCTGGGTGGAGAGGTTGCTGGCGCTCAGGACCTTATGGGGATCGAATTTGGCCGGCTTGCCGTGATGCCGGGCATCACGCGCAGGCGGAAGCGGCATGGTCCAGTCATACCCGTAGCTGCCGATGGCGCAGATGAGCTTCTCTTTCGGGACCTCCTTGAGGATGAGGCGGAGATTATCTGCAAACCACTTCTGCGGTGCGATGGCGCCGGGCTGGCCCTCGGCAGAGTGTGCATCGTAGTTCATCATGAGCAGGCCGTCTGAGTTGGCCGCCATGAACTTGAGATCGTAATCGTTATCGCCGACCGGCGTATTGATGTAGAGGCGCAGGTGGTGAGCGTGGAAGTCTGCATAGAGTTCCTGCAGAAGGGCTTTGAAGCCGGGCTGGGCGCCGGTGGGGATCTCTTCGAAATCGATGGAGAGGCCGTGGTACTTCGGATTCTCAGCGAGGAACTTGTCAACCTGGGCGATGAAGTTGGAGCGGGCCTGGGGATTGGTGAGGAATTGGCCGACGCTGGGCAGGAACATGCCCTTCACGGGGTCATAGTTATTGACCAGAGGGAAGATTTCCGTATCGACCTTGGCGTTGGTGATGGTCTTGATGACCTTGTCCTGATGGTCGACGTCGTGGACGCCGGAGTGGTCCACGACGGGGAAGGGACGGTTATCAATGGTGTAAGAGACGATGCCGCCATCGGGCGAGACGACGTGCAGCCACTCCGGGAAGAGAATATCGATCTGCGAGATGTGCTGCTTGAGCGAGGAGTAGCTGGCCGCGTCCCAATCGACGTAGTAGGCGGCACGCACGCCTTCACCGGAGTTCAGTTGGATCTCCGAGGGCTTCTTGTCCGTCTTGCGATGCGGCGCGCGATGCAGCTTCTTGGGATTGACCTCAGGCACAGCGCGATAGTTGAACTTCTGCGTAGGGAGCAGGAGTTCTTTCAGCGGGTGGGTCTGGAGAACGCGCACGACAAAGAGAATGAAGATGATGGACGCACCGACGGCGGTAAAGTCGACGACGCGGCGAAACCGCTTCCAGCGTTTGCGTTGCGGATCATAAAAAACTGGCTTCTCTGTCATGCTTTTTTCTATGCAGTCTCTAAGGCATCGTAAGCAGTAGCATGCGCCGAGTCAACGGGGGTGCCGCAGGCGGGGCAACGTCTGTAAAGACCGCGAACCGGAGCCGCAAAGCCAAAGCAAACAATTGAGCCGGGAACGGGGTAATGCAGATATGATTCTGGAAAGATGCCCGGCACTTCAAAGTACGTCACCAAACCCGTTGTGGGATGGGTACAACTCGCCGTCGCGCTGGCGGCGGGGTTGC
>Ga0302278_10003069_pt1 | contig 18598 bp, 18 predicted proteins | sample III_Bog_N3_2_FD_194543 | JGI IMG/M metagenome (GOLD analysis project Ga0302278, IMG submission 194543) | Peat permafrost microbial communities from Stordalen Mire near Abisko, Sweden - III_Bog_N3_2 | ecosystem: Environmental > Terrestrial > Soil > Wetlands > Peat | place: Sweden: Abisko...
GCGGGCACGCTTGAAAGCACGCGGCTACTTCTCAATTCGAAGCTCGCCAATTCGAGTGGCGTCATGGGCCACTACCTGATTGACCAGATTTATGGGGCGGGTATTGTTTGTTCGGTTCCGGAGGCGCGCGATGGCAAAGGAACTCGCGAACTGATGGGCGGCGGCGCGCTGATTCCGCGCTTCCGCAACATTGACACCAAGGCGAAGGACTTCATTCGTGGCTATGCACTGAATCTTTACAGTAATCAGCACGGTGTGGATCCGAAGCACTTTGCCGAATATGGCGCCAAGTTGCAGGACAAGCTCGATAGCTACTACGGCAGCGGGTTCTCGATCGGCATTATGGGCGAAGTGCTGGCGCGCTACGAAAATCGCGTGAGCATCGACAAGACGGTTGCCGATGCCTGGGGAACCCCCGCGCTCCACATACAAACCCGGTACACCGAAAACGAATTCAATATGGCGCGCGATGCGGTGGATACGGCTGTTGCACTGGCTGAGTCCGCAGGCTTCGAAGTGTTGACGAAAAACTACGACCCCAATCCGCCGGGCTACAGCATTCACGAATTGGGCACCTGCCGCATGGGCAACGACCCAAGAACGAGCGTGCTGAACAAGTGGAACCAGAGCCACGACATCAAGAATCTGTTCGTGGTGGATGGCAGCGCGTTCGTCAGCTCCGGATGGCAGAACCCAACCATGACAATTCTGGCGCTCGCCATGCGGTCCTCAGAGTTTCTCGCCGAACAAATGCGCACGAGCAACGTCTAACCAGCTGGCACCTGCGGTGCGGCAGACGCTCGCTTTTCGCTCGCATGAGGCTTGTGCTATCCCACCCTTTCGCACAAAACGCGAAAGGGTGTGGCACCCGGCTTCGTTTCGATCAAGGTCTACTTGGCTAGCTTGCGATGGAAGAATTCTGCGCTGGCTTGATAGGCATGCACCCAGTCGCGGCGCAATAGAAAGTCATGAATCTCATCCGGGAAGATCAGCTCTTCGAACTCGACCTTTTGCCGGCGCAGTGCTTCTACAAGCAACTCTGTCTCGGCGAAGGGCACATTGCGGTCGTCGTCGCCGTGGATTAGCAGCACCGGCGAGCGCCACGTGGAGACCGACGACATGGGAGACGATTCGAAAGCCACGCGCGCGGTCTCGGCATGTTCGCGGGGATCGTAGTTGGGTGAGAAGGTTGGCAGCTCGAGATTCCAGTCATGCACCCCGTGCATGTCTACGCCCGCGGCAAAAAGGTTTGATGCACGCGACAGCGCCAGCGCAGTCAGATAGCCGCCGTAACTGCCGCCCCAGGAGCCGATGCGCGCACCATCCACGTCGTGGCGGCTCTTGAGATAAAGGCCCGCGCCCATCACATCGTTGAATTCGCTTGCGCCCGATGCGCCGTAGTTGAGTGCCTCGCGAAAGTTGAGCCCGTACCCGATGCCGCTGCGGTAGTTCACGCTCAGCACGATGTAGCCCAGCGAGGCGAGATACTGATTCATTGCATAAGCGTTGGAATAGTACTCCATGTAATGCCAGCCCAGCAGCATCTGGCGCTGCGAGCCGCCGTGAAAGAAACACAGTGCGGGACGGCGCTCGCCTGCAGCAATTCCCGCCGGAATGAAGAGCTGCCCATGAATCTCAAGGCCATCCGCGGCGGAAAAGATGACCTGCCTGGGTGCGACAAACTTCGATCCAGGAAAGTCAGAAGGAATGGTTTGCGGAGCAAGGTCGACAAGACTCGATCCTGAAACCGCAGCGGGACGAATCGGCACACGCAGATCGGAGCGAAGAACCGCGATCGTTCCATCGCTCGCCACCACGGGCTGTGTCTCGATGCCTTCGCCGGAAGTGATGGCGCGAGCCTCCGATTCGGCCCCGCTCGAGGGGAAGGAAATCTGCCACACGTGACGCCGGTCAATGTCGTTCTGATTCGAGTCGAAGACCAGAGTCTTGCGATCCCCGCTAAGGGAAACGTGTTCCACTTCGAAGTTCGCTCCGGGCGTCAGTTCTTTCGCCGCGCCGCCGCTTGACGCAACGGCATACAGGTGCAGCCAGCCATTCAGCTCCCAGGGAAAAACGATACGATCGCCGTCAGTCCAATGCAGTTGATCGAGCGAGTCGGTTTCGCGGAAGGCGCTGCCTTGCCCCTCGGATGCGCGGAAGATTTCGTGCCCCTTGCCCGTGGCGATATCAGCTACACGAATTGACCACGGCAGCGCGGTGCGATGCGCGACGAAGAGCAGGGCATTTTTGTCAGGAGGAACGCGTAGATAAGCGATCTGTTTGGAATCCGGAGACCACACGGGGCTTCCATCGAGGTCGGTGGAAGGATCGAGATATGTAACAGCGCCCGAAGCGACCGTGTAGACAGCAATGAAGCTGTGATCGTCGCGTGCGCTGACAAAACCCAGATGCGCGCCGTCCGGAGCCCAGCGCAATGTCTCCACTTCTCCGCGCGTTTGCAAGAGCTGCTGCGGCTTGGCAGCGAGATCGTCCAGATGAATCGACCAGAGTTGACCTTTGAGCGTGTAGGCCACGGTCTTGCCATCGGGAGAGACGGCTGGGGAATTGCCTTCGGCGAGCAGGCGAGGCTCGCCACCATCCGCGCCGGCAATCCATATTTGTTGCTGCGCGCCCTTGGGAAACGCTGCCGGATTGGGCACGGGATGCCCCTCGCCCTGCGCATTGCTGCCATGCGCATACACAATCGATGCGCCATCGGGAGTCCACTCGGGCGTGTTGATCTCCTGGCCATCGTCCTCTGTGTAATGCGTAATCTGGCGCGAGGTATAGCCTTTGCCGCTGGCTGCGGGTTCTGCAAACCACAGGTTGCGGCGTCCGTCGATGTTGGCTTCCCACGCCAAGCGCCCCCTGGCGGGAGCAGCGATCAGCTCCGTGGTGAATGGAGCGCTCAGCGCCTGTTCAATCGTGAAGGCCTTTTCTTGCGCCGCCGCATGCACTGCGCTGAGGAGCATCGCAGCCGCAAGACCTACGGCCAGCTTAAATGTTGTTTCGGCATTGCGCGGTTTGCTGACTAACCTCACGGGCACCCTCCAAGATAAGAAAATCTGATTGAATCGCTGGAAGCAATATTGTGCCATGCTTGCCTCGCGGCATTTCTATGCCGCAGCCCGGTGCGCCGATTAGGATAGCGCCATGCGATTTTTCGGCTGCCTTGTTCTCTTTTGCCTTTCATCTCTTGCCATCACGGTTTCAGCGCCCGTTACAGCGGCACAGGCCACGCCACAGACAACGGTCAAGCCCGATGCTCCTGCGGCGGCTGCGCAGACAACATCGCCGGCTCCGGCCGTTGCGCCCACTGCCGCTGCTGCCGCAGCCCAGGAGAATCCTGCAGCGGCCTCGACCCATACGCCGGCAAGGCAGCATGTCCGTCCCATTGATGCGGAGGCGCCGTTGCCCACGGGCTACGACATGCTGCGCGGCGCGTACGGCCCATTTCGCGCCAACAACCATTTGCTCTACTACCACCTCGACATTCGCGTGGACCCCGAAAAGCAATGGATCAGCGGCAAAAACACCATCCGCTTTCGCATGTTGAAAGACGCAACGCGCATTCAGATCGATCTGCGCGACACGCTCACCATCGACAAAATCCTGCTCGGGGCAGAGGTTCTGAAATACGAGCGCGATAACGGTGCGGTTTTTATCGACTTTCCCGAGACACTGCACGCGGGCCGCGTTTATTCGATCGATTTCTATTACTCGGGGCATCCGGAAGAGACCGGCCGTTTCGGGGGCATGACTTTCAAGAAAGACCCCGCCGGCCGCGTCTGGATCAACACCGCGTGCGAGGGCACCGGCGCAAGCATGTGGTGGCCCGACAAGGACCAATGGAAAGATGAAGGCCAGAGCATGGACATCAGCGTCGCCGTTCCCAACGGGCTGATGGACGTATCGAATGGAAAGTTTGTGGGGAAGACCGACCTGGGCGACGGATACACGCGCTGGGACTGGCACGTGAGTTATGGGATCAATAACTACGATGTCTCATTGAATATTGGCGACTATGTACACTTCGGCGAAGAAATGGACGAACCTTCCGGCGCGAAGCTGGCCATGGACTATTACGTTTTGCCGGAAGATCTGGAGAAAGCCAGGGCGCAGTTCGCACAGGCCCGCGGCATGATCGAGGCCTATCAGCATTACTTTGGCGAGTACCCCTTCATCAAAGACGGATACAAACTTGTCCAGGCGCCCTACTCCGGAATGGAACACCAGAGCGCCGTCACTTATGGCAATCTATTCAAGAACGGTTATCTTGGGCGCGACTGGACGGGCGTGGGCATTAACTCGCGATTCGACTTCATCATCATCCACGAGAGCGGGCACGAGTGGTTCGGCAACAGCATTACGGCGCAGGATCCTGCGGACATGTGGATCCACGAGGGATGGACGACCTATCTCGAAACCCTCTACGTGGAGCACCGCTGGGGACACGCAGATGCCTTGAAGTATATGAGCGGTCTCAAACCCAAGATTGTGAATATGCGGCCCATCGTGGCCGAGCGCGGCGTGAACGCGGAACCCACCGAGGATCAGTACTTCAAAGGCGCGCTGATGATTAACACGCTGCGCAGCATAGTCAATGACGACGCCAGATGGTGGGCGCTTCTTCATGCGTTTTACCAGCACTTCAAGTATCAAAGCATCATGACCGAAGATGTTGTCGCCTGGTTCAACCTGCATACCGGCATGAACCTGACGCCGGTCTTCAACCAATACCTTCGCCATGCGCATATCCCGCGCCTGGAACTACTGTTCGGCGAAGCGCCGGGCATGGTGATGTATAAGTGGGACGCCGATGAAGACAACTTTGCCATGCCGATCAAAGTGGGCACTCCGGATCATTGGCAAGTTATCCATCCAACGACGGCGTGGCAGTGGATGCAGACGCCGTTAAGTAAGGAAGGGTTTCAGGTGTCGACCGAACTCTACTATGTGGACGTCAACAAACAGTAAGTTACGATTCATGCAAAAAGTAAGTTACTTTTCGAGACGCCGGAACGTTTGCAGCTACGCGCGCTTCGAAATGTGGTCGAAGAACGGGCGGATCAATTTGCTTTCAATGTAATTTGTCGAGTCCAAAGCAGTCTTTGCTTGACGACTGCACTATGAAATGGGCATACTCGCGACTTGTGCCCACTGCACGGGCATTTTCCCTTCACCAACCTGGGGTGGTCGCTTCATGGATCTCATACTGCTTCGTATACTCTTTGTGGCTCTGCTTGCCGTAATTTGCTATGTGCTTCATCCTTTTGGGTTAACTGGATGGATGGGCGCCGAAGTGGGCGCCGCTTCGGCAGCAGCGGTCATCGTCTTCGAACTGCGCGTGCGCGCGCTCACGCTGCGCCGATTGATCGGCGCGGTCGTCGGCAGCGTCCTCGGCATCTTCGGCGCGTTCCTATTTTGCCTGGTGCTCAAGACCGCACCACTGAGCAACACAAATTCGGCGGTGCTGCAAATCTTCGTCCTGCTTCTCATGACGTATGTAGGCCTTTTGGTGGGCGCAAGCAAGGGAGATCTGCTGAATCCGGCCGCGCTGGGAACTATCTTCAGCGGTGAAAAACCGACCCGCCGCACAGCCAAGGTCCTCGACACGAGCGTCATCATCGACGGACGCATTGCCGACATTGCCGAAGCCGGCTTCATCGACGGCATGCTGGTGGTGCCTGAGTTCGTACTGCGCGAGTTGCAGGTCGTGGCCGATTCAACCGATGGCTCCAAGCGCCAGCGCGGACGACGCGGCCTGGACATGCTGCAGCGGATGCAATCGAGCACGCACTTTCAGGTGCAGATCGTGCCCGACGATTTTCCCTCTATCCGCGAGGTTGATTTGAAGCTATTGGAGCTGGCCAAAAAGTGGGAAGCCAAAGTCGTGACCAACGACTTCAACCTCAACAAGGTTGCCCACCTTCACCACGTTGAGGTGTTGAACATTAACGATCTTGCCAATGCGCTCAAGCCGGTTGTGCTTCCCGGCGAACGCATGACTGTTCTCATTCTCAAAGAAGGCAAGGAATACAACCAGGGTGTTGGCTATCTCGACGATGGCACCATGGTGGTGGTGGACCACGCGCGTAAGTTGATCGGCAAGTCCATCGATATCTCAGTCACCAGCGTTCTGCAAACGGCCAGCGGCAAAATGATCTTCGGCAAGCTCGACGACAACGGAAGATCCGCGACCGAAATAGCGCGCCCCGGGTCCCTGGAGATGGCGCACTAACCACCTGCAGTGAGGCAAATGCTCGCTCAGCGCCCGCAGCGAGTTTTGTGCTTTCCCACCCATGGATCAGAAGGCGATTCATGGATGGGGCACCCGGCACCGATTGCGTATTGGAAGTCCCAGGCGAAGACTATTCTGAGATGCGGATGTCGCCGATCTGCACTACCGGCTCAATGTCGGTGTAGTTTGGAATGTCGCCCTGCAACTCGGCATAATGCGGCATCACCGCAGCCGTAAAGGCCTCAACCGAATCAAAGGTGAACGTGGCGATGGCCGCATACGGGGCAGGCTGGCCCGGCATCGCGGAGCTGATTCCAATCTCCGCAGTCGCGGCTTGCAGCGCCGGCTTCAGCCGCTTGATGACAAGAGGCATGTGGACGTCGATATAGTAGTCGGCGTTGAAATAGCTGCCGGGTTTGCTGGGATACAGGAACGTAACTCGGATCATGCGTGCCTCGCGAGGTGCGAGTGTAGCAGACCGTCTAGTATTTCTGCACGGTGGGGTCAATCTCGTCGGCCCACGCCAAAATCCCGCCCGCCACGTTCACCACGTCGTTGTAGCCCGATTGCTTCAGGAACTCCGCAATCTTCTGCGAACGCGCACCACTGCGGCAGTGGACGACGATCTCCCGATTGCGCGGAATTTCCGCCAGCCGTTGCGGAACGTCGTTTTGAGGAATCAGCTTGCCACCGATCTGGGCGATTTGGAACTCGTAGGGCTCGCGCACATCGAGCAGGAAAATGTCCTCGCCTGCATCGCGGCGGGCCTTCAGTTCTTTCACGGTGATTTGGGGAATACCGTTCTTCAAATTCTTCTCCTGCGGGGCTTCGGGCACAATGCCGCAAAAATGGTCGTAGTCGATAAGCTGCGTGACGGTCGGGTTGGTCCCGCAGACGGGGCACTCGGGGTTCTTGCGCAGCTTCAGCTCGCGGAAGCGCATGTTCAGCGCGTCTACCAGCAGCAGGCGGCCGACGAGCGACTCGCCCTTGCCGAGAATCAGCTTGATGACCTCGGTAGCCTGAATCACGCCGACAAGGCCGGGCAGAATGCCCAGCACACCCCCTTCGGCGCAACTGGGAACCAGTCCAGGCGGCGGCGGCTCGGGATAAAGGCAGCGATAGCAAGGGCCAGCTTCGGTGGCAAACACGCTGGCCTGGCCCTCAAAGCGGAAGATGGAGCCGTAGACGTTGGGCTTCCCCAACAGCACGCAGGCATCGTTCACCAGGTAGCGGGTAGGGAAGTTGTCGGTGCCGTCGGCGACGATGTCATAGTCCTTCAGGATATCGAGTGCGTTGGCGCTCGAAAGCATGGTCTCGTGCTTGACGATCTTGATGGCTGGATTGAGCGCCGACAGCTTTTCCTCGGCCGAGTCGATCTTTTTACGGCCAATGTCTTTGGTGGAGTGGATGATCTGGCGCTGCAGATTGCTCGCGTCGACCACGTCGAAGTCGACAAGCCCCAGGGTCCCGATGCCGGCCGCAGTCAGATACAGAGCCAGCGGCGAACCCAGCCCGCCGGTGCCCACGCAGAGTACGCGCGCAGCCTTGAGCCGGCGCTGGCCTTCCATGCCCACTTCCGGCAGGATCAGGTGGCGCGAGTAGCGTGAGAGGTCGTCGGTAGAAAGCTCAGGCAGTGCGGCGGGTTCAGTAATCGTCGGCATATCGTCTCTTATGGATGCGGGTCGAGTTCAGATGGGTTCGACTTTGAGTGTAACTTGACGGAGCCGAGGATCTGTTGAAGCTGGAACCGCAGATCACGAATTTCCGAGGCGTTCATACTGCGGGCGTTGTCGGACGGGCAGACGGTGTGAATGGCTTCTTCGAAGAGCAGGCACTGGCCATCCTCCTGGTGCGCGTAGATCGAATCGAAGGCTTGGTGGCACGAATAGGCGGTTCTGTAGGAAACGTAACGGAAAGGAATCTCATCGATGAGCCGCGTGCTGGCGTTGCCGACGTTTCTTTCCCGGGAAGCCGAATTCAAGCAGGCTTCAGCAGTTGGGGCAGGGATCACATTGAAGATGAAGTCAGCTCCGGTTAGGTCGGTATTCTCATGGCCCATACGCCAGGCTGGCTGAGGAATCGAGACAATTGCGCGTGCTGTCGAGATGGGGTCGCCGTCGGGCCCTTGCGCGGTGGTAAAAATGTCCTCTGGGCCAACCAGGGTATCGACGGTTTCAAAATTCCACGCCGCTGGATAGAGGAAACTCACACCGGATTGCGGATCGGCAAACTGTTTCGTCGGCGTTGACCGACCTGACGAGCCTTGAAACATGGCGAGATTGGCGAAATGCACGCCGGCCAGTATGGAATGGAGTTCTGCGTCGACAAGGCGACTCTCGCGTGCAGTCAACCCCCTAAGTGGCTTTTCTCCCGCCACGAATCCTGCCTCGTCGACGGTGAGGTCGAACAAGAGGCAGTTGCGGCCTAGAGTGAGCGTGTAAACGTCATCTCCTATCACGTGGTGCCCTGTGCCGACACCCGAACTGCGGCCATGGTGAAAGATATGGCCGTTGACTGTCACCTCATCCGGAGGCTGGCCCAGATTATCGATGGCCGCCAGATATCTGCAGTCGTCAGGCGTGGTTTCTTCGCGGACCGCGTAGGTAAACCCAGCCATGGAGAAGTTTGTCCCGCGCGGAACCCCGAGGACACTTGTAGTCGAGACCGCGGCGCGTGCAGAAGCTGTTGTTGGGTCACTATTGTCGGAGCTTGAGGCGCCTGCCGGTGAGGCAAGCGAGAAGAAGTCTGGATGCTCTGTGAATGTCCAACGGAGAGGATAGCGAAAGCTCACGCCGTAGACCGAATCCTCGACCGCCATAATCGAGAGGCCGGCCTGATGCACCGTCTGCGCTCCCGCGGCGAGCGTGCAAACGATAATCACTGCGCCGAACAGCTGTCGCAGCATGGACTTCCCTTTCAGGACCCCGAGCACAGGCACGGGCGGCCCTGGGAGTGATCCTGACGCTGCATGGAGGTCGATGCTTGTCCGCCCGCGATCGAAGGGATGATGGTCAGCGTGTCGGCGGAAGTCACGGCTGTCGCCTCGCGCGCGGAGAGATAGCGGACATCCTCGTCGTTCAAATAGAGATTCACGAAGGCGCGTATCTTGCCCTCGGGCGTAAACAGGTGCTTCCGCAGGTCAGGGTGCTCTTCGGTGAGCTGCTTGAGCGCCTCGGCAACCGTAGAAGCATTGACCTCGATGGAGTCCTTGCCTGCCACATAGGGGCGCAGCGGCGTAGGGATGAAGACTTGCATGTAGAGAGACCTCGCTTGATCAGATTAGATGATCGAAGCGGCGGATGGGATCGTTCAAGCACGGGCAATCCGAGCCTGCTGACAAAATGGCTCCGGTGCGAAACCGGAGCCATAGCGTTTCAACTGCAGGCAGCCATCAGGGTTTTTTCTCTGCCGCGGCGGGCTTGGGTGCGGCCGCTCCCGCGCCTTTCAGTTTCCAGAAAGGATCGGCTTGCGTCCAGTCATCGGGAACATAGCTCTGCGCCGGGTTCGCTACATACATCTCCCGATGACTCGATTCGATTGACGCGGCCCGTAGCTCATCGAGCTTCTTGTTTTCTTCTTCTCCCACAGCTGCCTGGAATTTTGGATCTTCGCCCAGGCGCGTATCGATGTCAGCGGTAGTGGTTGACGAGGTGAGCAGCGCATAACTGCCTGCTGCTTCGCCATAGAGGATGCGGTAAGCACCCCAGTGGCTGCTGCTGCCGATCTTGTCGTCGATGGCCTTCACGCGCTTCACCAGTTCTTCAAAGTCTTTGGCGTGGCCAGGCTTGACCAGGAAAACATTGGCTTCCATCACCCTCTGCTTCGGGCCAGGTGAGATGGAGTGGTAGCTGAGGTCGGGCAGGGACTTGAAGATCAGCGACTTGCTGTCTTCGAGGTTCTGACCGTCGACATAGGTGAGCCGGTCGATTTCAGGAGAAGCCACAGCCCCAAAAGCCTTCTGCAAGTCTTCGAAGCTATCGAAGCGCGAGATGTAGATGGAGCGTGGCTTTCCGGTCATGGCCGTGTAGCCCGTATAGCGGATCGGGAATTTGGCTCGCCTCATGGCCTCGGCGAGCGCTGTCTCGGTCTTGTCGTGAGTCAGACCGCCTTTGTCGGGCTTGGTGTACTCGACAATGACTTGCAGATATTTTGACTGCACGCCTGGCTCAGTTTGAGCCGACGCGGCTATGGGGCCATAAGCGGCCACAAACAACAGTCCCAGCAGGAACGGGTTGCACACTTTCATACGGACCTTCCTTTGGTGATGGTGAATCGTTTGTAAGGGGATCAAAAGCGAAACCACTCTACGCCCATCGCAAACCGCGCGCTAGAAGAAAAATATAAATTCGATCTTAATGTGGTCTTAAATTGTAAGTAATAGAATATAAATTGCTTAAGTCGATTTTCTGCAGCTTCCTTTGTTGGTTTGCGGGCACCGCGTACCTGCCTGCATGGGCAAATTTGTGTTCAGTTCGTGAAACCGTCTCCCTGCACGCTGACCGCGACTTGGACGAAATGCTTGTCTTCTTCGCCGGCGCCCTCAAGCAAGAAGCAGTTGGTGACCATAGCCTTGCCCTGCGCAATTGCAGTGATCACATAAACGCATCCCAGCCAGTGCGCTTCTGCGAGGTCGGTTGAAGACCACTGCGCCGGGTGGTCGGGGTGCGAGTGATAAAAGCCGGCAATCCCGAGACCCTGCCGGCGCGCGTCGCGCTCAATCTTTACAAGCTCGCCGGGCGCGATCTGATAGCGATTGTGGGCTGAATCCGTTCGGGCGTTGCCTGCCTCGACGGCAGCTTCGATACGCCAGCCTTCCGGACTCAGCTGCCCTAAGAGTGCTCCGCAGCACTCGTGGGGATACGTCTGTTCGCCGTGCAAGCGGATGGCCTCGTAGACCGCGCTGCTTATATTGAGTACGCCCATCCGTCCTCCTGCCAGAAACGCTCTGAGAGATACTTGTCTGCCGCATCGGGCAGCACAGTGACAATCGTGGCTTCGCGTCCCGCCGCGCTCTCTTCTCGCGCAATTTTCAGGCTCGCAACCACGGCTGCCGCAGCGGAGATGCCCACCAGCAAGCCTTCGTCGCGCGCCAGGCGCCGCGCCATCTCGTACGCAGCCTCGGTTTCAACCTCAAGTTCCCGGTCGGCCAGGTGAGGGTTATAGATTGCAGGAACGATGGCGGTGCCCATGTGCTTCAGGCCCTCCAGTCCGTGAAACGGAGAATCGGGTTGAAAGCTGATGGCCTGAATCTTTGGATTGAATTCCTTCAGCCGCCGCGTGGTTCCCATGAATGTTCCGCTCGTGCCTAGGCCGGCGACAAAATGCGTTACCCGCCCATCAGTCTGCTCCCAGATTTCGGGCCCCGTGCTGCGGTAATGCGCAAGCCAGTTAGCGTCGTTCGAGTATTGATCCACGTAATAGAAACGCGCGGGGTCGTTTCCCGCAAGTTCGTGCGCACGCAGAATTGCACCATCCGATCCCTTATCGGGATCTGTCCAGTCAACCGTTGCGCCGAAGACCCGCAAAATGCGCTTGCGCTCCTGCGATACGTTGGCCGGCACCGCCAAATGTACCGGGAAACCGAGTGCGGCGCCCAGCATGGCAAAGGCAATTCCCGTGTTGCCGCTGGTGGCGTCGAGCAGCGTTTTGCCGGAAACGAGTTTGCCCGTTGCACGCCCGTCAGCAACCATCGAAGCCGCGGCGCGATCTTTGACGCTTCCGCCGGGGTTAGCCCACTCGGCCTTACCCAGAAGCTGGATTCCTTCCAACCCAGGTAGCGTGCGCGCAATCTGGTCGAGCCGAACCAGCGGCGTTCGGCCAATGCGTTCGGGAAGAGAAGTCCCCGGTAAAGAGCGCGCGGATCGAGTTTCCATGCAAGCCCAGTATGAACCATCGGTACTCGCGCGCGTGCGCCACGCGATTGCAGCGACGGCGCCCGCTGTGCGAGATTTGGAAGAGCGAGGAGTTCGTTCTGCCGCCTGCTTTTTCGGCGTTTCCACCACGATCCTCGCGGATCGGATCCCTCCATGGCTCGCAAGTCCCGCACTCCCGACTTCGCTCAAATCCTCGATACGCTTCGCGCTCACGGCTTCTCTGTCACGCCCTTTACCGGCGTACAAGGCGGAATCCTTGTCTCCAAGCATGGCGCCGGTGCTGTGCTCGTGCCGGGGAAAGATGCTGCGGTTGCATTCTGGGAGCGCCCCGGCGCCATCGTCGGCGGGCAGATTGCGCGATTGCTCGATCGCGGATACCAGAAGTTCTTGAAGACCCCCAAATACGAGCTTCCGGCAACAGCCGCTCAGTTGCAGGCAATTCACGTATTCGGCGAAGAGCTGACCCAGTTGACGGGCGGCATCAGTCTCTACAACGAGTCGCTGGGCACGACGAGCGACCTCTACGAATACGACCGGCTCAAAGGCCGCGAAGCCGCGGAGCCTTCCCCCGCACGGCCATGGGAACTCGCCGAAGGGCATTGATCGTTTCTGGACGACCTAGAGCCTGTTGCGGCCCGTGATCAGGTTGTAGATGAGAACCACCACGGCAATAACGATCAAGATGTGAATGAGGCCGCCGCCGATATGCAGTGAGAAACCGAGCAGCCACAAAACAACAAGAATTACGAAAATTGTCCAAAGCATGGGGACCTCCTGGCGGGACGCGCCGAGGACGCAGTGTTGGCCTGGGCGCGTGTGCGGGGTCGCAATCGACCGCTTAGGGGAGCATTAGTTTGAGGCCATTGCCTCGGCCTTGGCTGCGGTTACGGCTGCCAGGAACGAGTGTGCGGCCGGGGGAACGGCTATCTGACCATCCAGAATCGCCTGGGTGGAGACATCGTGCCCGTAGATCGCTTCTGTGGAATCATCGTCGCGGCGAATCGAGGCGCCGGTCAGCGTAAGTCCGGCAAAGGCCCCTTTGGCGCGTGAATACGTAAGAACTTCGGTATTCAACTTCCAGTCAGTATCGGCAGACGCGTGACGTCCAACCGGTCCCGCTGCGGCTGAGGCATCGCCGCCCAACTCGAAGTTGCTGTTGATCAGGTGCTTCATCCCATATTCGTTCTGAATCACCATAACAAGGTCAACGCCCTCGATGCCGATTTGTAATCCCCAGCTGCCGCCGGTAAGGGTGAAGAACGCCGGTGCGCTCCAGCCATTCTCAGTGCGGCAGGTTGCCACGCCTCGGCCGTTCTCTGCGCCGAAAACAAAGCCGCCCTTCAGCATGTGCGGTACAACCGCAATGCACTTGGCATGCTCCAGGACTTCCTGGGGAATGCCGCGATCCGGCGCGGCCATGATTTCCTGCAGGACGCTTCCGGCATGATCCAGCCGATCATCAGTAGCCGCACGATTGCTACTTGCCCAGCAAATGCTTGTGAGGCTCAGAACTGCTACGAACGTGATGAGCTTATTCATCTATATTCACCGTTTTCTACCCCTGCGCGGCGTCTCGATCTCTACGCGTAAGTCAGTCACATAAGGCATCTTCTAAATTATCCGGTTGCCAATGGGCAGTCTGAGCAATCCGGCTCCACTCGTTCGATGCGTCTACTTTGTTAAGAAGTCCGGCAACCGTACTTCCGCAGGATGGTCTGCCGGCGGCGGCTCTCGCTAAAGCGAAATCGAAAGATCCACCTGTTGATTAAACTCTTTCGCCTCTTCTGTTTTGGTGATGCGGTCAATCTTGACCAGCTTTACGGGATGCATTCAGGCATACTCCGACTCAATTCTCTGCATCCAAACGCAATGGAGAGGGATGCGAACTTTCTCGTGAATTCCTCAAAACACCAATCCTGACTCTCAAAGCCAACCGAAGAAAAGGTTCCTCAATATGAGCACCATTGCAGAAACAAACGTTCTGTTACGCGCCCAGGCCGAATTTCCGGCGGGCTTTAAGGTGGCTACTGAAGACGTGCTTTCCGGATGGCGCCTGATGCGGACGGGCGGGGCGCAGCGCCTGAAGCAGAAGATTCAAAGCCGCGGTTGGAGCTTCCTTGAATTGGCTCGCGGCGCACTGCGTAGCGGCGTCGGCGCCAGCGAAAAAGAGGCCGTATCGAGCGCCCTCCGGCTGTCTCTTCGTCGCCTGGACTCCCGCTCGAACGCAGTTGAAATCGAAGGAATCGAGCTCACCAAGTATCCATGGTTCTTCCTCGCCCGAGTGCGCATCCGGCCCTACCGTTTTCAACCCGATGCGGAACTACCCGCGGCGGAGATCGCCGAGCCTGAGATTGTAGAAGAAGAGGAAGCAGTCCCGCACCTGGCGAACATCTATCCGAAATTTGGCGCCGCCATGCCGATGCTGAAAGAAATGCTTCTCTCGAGCCGAGCCTGACGCTCGTGAGACGAGCGTGTTTCCGTGCACTGAGGCCGGAACTCCAGACGGTTTTGCGTCAGCGGTTACCGGCCTTCAGCCGCGCGCGCTCGCGTTGCAGCTCGCGGTAGAGTTCGCTCTTCGACTGCCCCAGCTCCCGCGCCAATCGCTTGAGAGCTTCTTTTTCATCAATGCTCAATTCGGCTTGCAAGCGAGCTACGCGCACCGCGATCTTCTCAAACGTACCGCCTTCACCGGCTCCGCCTGACACCTTTCCGGGTTGGGGCGCTTCGACCAGAAGCACAATCTCCCCGCGAATACGGTCGCGTTGGGCAAGGTCGCGGCGCGCCTCACCCACTGTCGCGCGCAAAAACTCTTCGTGAATTTTCGTGAGTTCACGGGCGACGACAATCCGCGTTTCGGGTCCAAAGACTGCTTCAACATCGGAGAGAGTGTCGACAATCCGATGCGGCGCTTCGTAAAAGACGAGGGTCCGCGTAGCTCCCGCGATCGCAGCGTCTTCTGCCAGGACTTCGAGCCGACTGCGGCGCGCGCCGGCCTTCTCCGGAAGAAATCCGATGAAGTGAAATTCACTGGTCGGCAAACCCGAGGCCACGAGCGCGCTCAACGCCGCATTGGCGCCCGGGATTGGGATCACGGCAACTCCCGCGGTAATCGCTTCAGAAACCAGCCAGCCTCCGGGATCGCTAATGCCCGGCATACCCGCGTCGGAGACCACCGCGATTCGCGCCCCCGCCTTCAACTCCGCAATCAGTTCAGCGGCCCGTTGCCTCTCGTTGTGCTCGTGGCAACTGATGGTGGGCGTCTCAATCTGGAAATGATTCAGCAGCTTCTGGGTCTGGCGCGTGTCTTCGCAGGCAATCCGGTCAACGCCCTTCAGAACGTTGAGCGCACGCAACGTAATGTCGCCCAGATTGCCGATCGGCGTGGCGACAAGGTAGAGTCCCGGAGCGAGTCGAGATTCCGCACCGCTTTCCATCGAAGTTTCAGCTTCCCGCTTCTTCGCGCTCAATGCGGCGTTGCTCGGCCAGCAGAGACATGGAACTCATGAGGTTTTGAACGCTCACAATGCCGACTACGCGTCCGCTTTCCGCCACGGGAATCAGCGCCAGCCCATGACCTGCTGTGAGGCGCCGGATTGTTGTTCCCAGCGTATCTTCGGGGCGCGCCACCTGGAACGCACGCGACATCACCGATTGCACATAACCGTTGCCGTCGTTGCGCAGCGCGTCGACAATGCGCTGGCGCGAGACAATGCCCACCAGCTGCGGCCCGCGCACCACGGGAAAATCTTCCTGCAAAGAGTGAACGCAGCGCACCAGCGCGTCGGCAAGCGTGTCAGAAGGCGACAGTGTCGCAAAATCCTTCAGCATCACCTCGCGCATTTGAACCGTGTCGACCACGGACTGGAAGAAAACGCCCTGATCTTCAATCTGCGCGCCGATCATGATGAAAAATCCGATGAGAATGAGCCAGTAGTTATGCAGAAACATGCCGCCGATCATCGCGGTTAACGCCAATCCCTGGCCCAGTCCTGTAGCTGCCCGCCCGGTGAGCGCGAATCCGTGCTTGCGCGCGAAGCTGCCGCGAATCAGGCGGCCGCAATCGAGCGGGTAGGCGGGAAGCAAGTGCGCCAAAGCCAATCCGGCTTGCAGCCAGACCATGGAGCGCAGCAGATGCCCGGCGGAGATGAGCGGGGAAACAAAAAGCTGGATGTTGCCGCCGGCGCCCAGGAACATTGCCGCGAGCACAAACGCCGTGGCCAGATTGGTTAACGGGCCGGTGAAGGCGAGCAGGAACTGCGCAGCGCCCTTGTTCGATTTTTCCTGGCTCTCGGGATCCGCATAGGCGAACAAGCCGCCGATTGGCAGCAAAAGAACAGCGCGCAGGCGCAGTCCGATCCACGCGGCAACAATCAGCCGGGCAGTTTCGCGCACGAGGATGGCCGCCACCAGAACCATGAACAGGCCGATCCCACGCCCCAGCCCGTCGCCCGTGCTCAAGGCGAGACACAGAACGGCCAGCAGCGGGAAAAAGGCGTGGACGCGCAATTCAACGCCCATCCAGCGGCCCAGTGGAATCGACCAACCTCGCATACAGCGATTGTAGTGGCTCCGGGTCCGGTATGCTGATGGCCGATGCGCATCATTGCCGGATCTCACCGCTCCCGCTCGCTCGACGCTCCCGCCGGCCTCGCCACGCGGCCCACGAGCGACCGCCTGCGCGAAACCCTCTTTAACGTCCTCGCCCCGCGCATCCATGGTGCTCGGTTTCTCGATCTCTACGCAGGTTCGGGCGCTGTGGGGATGGAAGCTCTGAGCCGTGGAGCAGCAGAGGTCATGTTTGTTGAGCGCGCGCCTGCGGCGCTGAAGGCGTTGCGCGGGAACCTGGATCGCCTGGGGTTTGCGGCTGGCCTCCACGTTCATGCGGGCACGGTGGGCGGTTGGCTCAAGCAATTTTCAAATGGCGGTAAGGCGCACGAAACTCGATCTACTTTCGACTTCGTTTTTCTCGATCCGCCCTACGAGGCCGGCGATGAGTATGCCGCCACGCTCAACCTGCTGGGAGGCCGGGCGGCATCGCTTCTCGGGAACGAGGCCTGGATCGTTGCAGAACATCGCCGCAAGGATTGCCTGTCCGAATCATACGGAGCACTGACGCGGTTCCGCTTGCTCGAACAGGGCGATGCTGCGCTGAGCTTTTTCACCCGAAGTGCCGAAGAGCAGTTGGAGACGAGCGGATGAAGTCCCTACACTGGTGCACGGGAAGAAGGTCAATCAAAAAAACCATGCGTAATAAGCTCATTCTTGCTGCAACCCTTCTTGTTGCGAATTATGCGGTGGCGCAGTCTGGCGCGCCCTGGCAAATTGGGCCTTTCACGCGGCCAGAGAGCGGCAACCCCGTGATCCCGCCGAAGCCAGATTCAATCTTTAAAGATCCGCTGGCGAAGGCGAGCGTTCACTGGGAGGCGCTGCATACCTTCAACCCCGCGGCTGTGGTGCGCGACGGCAAAGTCTTCGTTCTTTATCGCGCGGAGGACGATTCAGGCGCGATGGAGATTGGCGGCCATACCTCGCGGCTCGGCCTGGCTGAGAGCGACGACGGCATTCACTTCACGCGCCGTGCCGAGCCTGTGTTCTTTCCCGCGAAAGACAGGCAGCAGGCACGCGAGTGGCCCGGCGGCGTCGAAGATCCGCGCATTGTGGAGCGCGAAGACGGAACCTACTTTCTCACGTACACGCAGTGGAATCGCAAGACTTACTCTGTGGGTGTTGCCAGTTCGCGCGATCTTGTCCACTGGACGAAACACGGCCCGGCATTTCTGCATGCGTCGGGCGGCAAGTACGCAGACCTGAAGTACAAGTCGGCCGGAATGGTGACGCGCCTCGATCCGGAGAAAGGGCGACTCATCGCCGCGAAGATCAACGGGAAGTACTGGATGTACTGGGGCGAAGGCGCAATTCATCTTGCCACTTCAACCGATCTCGTTCATTGGACTCCCGTCGAAGATGCGCAGGGCAATCCGATTGAATTGCTGAAGCCGCGCCCCGGCCACTTCGACAGCACGTTTCCTGAGACCGGCCCGCCGCCTGTGCTCACCGTTGCTGGTATCGTCGTGCTGTACAACGGCAAAAACGCCGTGCAGGGAGGCGATCCCGATCTTGGAGCTAACGCTTATGGCATGGGCGAAGCGCTCTTTGACGCGCACGATCCAGCGCACTTTGTGGCGCAGGCCGAGCATCCCGATCTGAAGCCCGATATGCCGTACGAAAAAACAGGCCAGTACATTGCGGGGACGACTTTTGCGGAGGGCCTGGTTTATTTCCACGATCAGTGGCTGCTCTATTACGGTTGTGCCGACTCGCTGGTCGGAGTCGTGTCGGCGCCCAAAACTCCATTCGCTGGCGTGCCCGGCTTCTACCTGAAAAACAACGACACCGTCGTCTTCTACGGCGACAGCATCACTGAGCAGAACTACTACAACCAGTGGGTCGAACTTTACACCGTGACGCGGTTTCCCTCGATGCG
>Ga0302278_10003071_pt1 | contig 18584 bp, 17 predicted proteins | sample III_Bog_N3_2_FD_194543 | JGI IMG/M metagenome (GOLD analysis project Ga0302278, IMG submission 194543) | Peat permafrost microbial communities from Stordalen Mire near Abisko, Sweden - III_Bog_N3_2 | ecosystem: Environmental > Terrestrial > Soil > Wetlands > Peat | place: Sweden: Abisko...
TACGATATTGATCTGCGGGGCCGGACTGGTAGTGATGGGTTTGCGCAGGGGTAATTCAGCCACCTGATCCAAATCGATCGAACCCATATTCTTTATGACTACAAAAAAAACACAGAAAACAGCGGCAGAAAATCCGCCTAAGAAAAAAACAATGCCTGCTAAGGTAAGCTCGAAAGCCGAGTCTATCCCGCACGGGCGCGAGCACAAACTAGCCGAACAGGCGCTGAAATTCGTTGATGAAGCAGCCTCTCTACTGCGCAGCGGTATTCGAGAAGGAGCCGCTACGACTGCCAAGTCACGAATCGCCGCAAAGAAAAAGGCGCACAATCTACTGGGAAAGGCTTCTGTCAATCTGTCCAAGGCCATTGGAGACGGTGCCTCAGTGCTTCAGGATCTCATCAAAAAGATTTAGAGCATTTTAAATAATAGTGTGGCCATCGATTTGCGAATGCCATGGGGTTGGTTGGCAAGGAGCAAGCGAAGCGGCTGTAGTCGTTGTGCTACAGCCCGAGCGATGCAACACCGTCAAACGCCCTATGCCACTGCAGAAGGTGCGTGTGGGAACGCAGCTTCGTCATGCCGGAGGGTTTTTACAAGCCACCATGCTTCCATGTCGAGAATGCCAATCTGAGGCACATGTAGGTACCCCAGATCAGTCCTATGAGACCGATGACAGGGATGTTCCATATTTTAGGAGGAAGCCCTGACAGGATCAGGATGGACGAGCAGATTAACACGGATGCGGCCAGGATGGCATTGGCCAGTCGGTTGGCGATCAGATCAAGGGTGACCCTCAATGGTTCGAACCCCTCGGGATCGATTTTGTGCTGCAAGGGGATGTTGATCTGACCACGCCGGAGGCGATTCCAAAGCATTCGGAAATCACTGGGAAATTCTTCAAGAAAATCGATCGAGGCACCCGAGAGTTTTTTGAGCAGGTTGAAGAGATAGGCCGGTTGGTATTTGTCCGCGATCAGTTTGATCGCGAAGGGCTGACCGATCTCAACAAAATTCAATGCGGGATTGAGATCACGTCCAATGGCTTCGACCTGTGAAAGTGCCTTGATTCCTAGGTAAAAACTTCCCTTCATCCGGAGTCGCTGGGTTCTCAGCAGTTCCAGTAGGCTGTTGAGTACGAGGGCCAGATTAATCTGGGCGAGTGGTTTGTTGAGGTGCTTATTGCTGAAGTCTTCGACATCGCGGAGCATTTTATCTGGATCGCTCACACTGCCCTCCTCGGACATGTCGATCAGGGCACTCATGACCTGCCTGCTGTCCTGCTCCGCAAGGCCCGCAATGAGATGTGCGACGTTTGAACGGAAGCTCACCGCAAACTCCCCCATCATCCCGTAATCGTAAAGTCCCAGCACGCCACCTTTTAGGACAGTCATATTGCCGGGATGGGGATCGGCATGAAAGAAGCCGTGTTCAAAGATCTGCTCGTAAATTAGGATAGAGATGCTTTCCGAGAGGGCCACCGGATCAATGTGGTGCTTGCGGAGAATTTTGAGATTATTCACGGGGTAACCCGAAATAAACTCCATCGTGAGGATTTTCTTACCGCTGAATTCCCGGAGCACCACGGGAACGGCGATGGCTTTGGAACCCTCGAATTGTTCTCCAAAGCGCTCGGCATTGGCCGCCTCAATCGTGAAATCGAGCTCCTTGAGAAGCGTCTCAGAAAACTCCTGCACGATCGCCACCGGATTCAATGCGGCGATGTCCGGAACATGATGTTCCAGAAGTTTTGCAAAATCCAGGAGGATGGAGAGATCCCGTTCAATGATCGGCTGGATGTCGGGTCTCTGGACTTTGACGGCAACGACTGCCCCCTCCTTCGTGATGGCCCGGTGGACCTGTGCGATCGATGCGCCGGCAATTGGATTTTCATCAAATTCGGAGAATGCCGCTTCCACGGTGATGCCGATTTGTTGGGTGAAAATCTGTTTTGCCTCACTACCCGGAAATGTCGGCACGCTATCCTGAAGTTTGATAAGTTCGATGTAGAAATCGTTGTTAACCAGATCGCGTCGTGAGCTGAGGATCTGGCCGAATTTGATGAAGGTGGGGCCAAGTTCCTCGAGTGCCAGTCTCAATCTTTCTTCCGGCGGCTTTGCCAGCAGGCCTGATTCGTGCGTTTGCAGTTCAGCACCTTCGATTCCCATGATGCGCTGGAGCGCGACTAATTTGAGGACATCCGCGAATCCGTATTTGAACAGGACGCGAATGATCTCGTTGTAGCGCGGCAATTGCGCCGCAAACTCAACTGCGGATCGGAGTTGGGTAATCACTGGCACCAAGACCAACACCATCAGCACAGCAACGCAAACGCAATCGCCCTCAGAGTTTCCTTAACCGCTTTTGCGCATCAGGGAAATGATGCGGTCCCCGCCTTGGAGAACGAGGTGTGGTGCCGGGTGCTGGCTGTTGGTTCCATCAGCCCTGCGGATCGCTAGCACAATCGAAAGTCCCTTGACCCCCTCGATGAAGCTGGCGAGCGGCTGGCCAACGAGATGGCTTTCCTGGGAAACAACGGTTTCATCCAGCCCAACTCCGAGTTCCGCCAGATCGTTTTTAAGAAAGGTCGTGTCATCATCGAGTACCCCCATGATCGAGGGGCGAATGATCCGGTGGGCAATCTGAAGACCTCCCGCCATGGCTGGAAGGATGATTTCGTTGGCCCCGGCCTGTGTGAGTTTTTTCTCCGTGGCGGGATCCTCGGCCCGGGCGATGATACGGAGTGACGGTTTCATATTTCGTGCCGTCAGGGTGATGAAGACATTCACCATATCGTTGGGTAGGACGGCTGCCAGCGTGCGGGCGTGGGCGATTCGGGCCTTCGCGAGTGTCTCTTCGTCGCCGGCATCGCCTTCCAGCGTCAGGTAGTCAAGGCTCTCAGAAAGTTCGATGCGGGCCGAATCCTTGTCGAGAATGATAAAGGGCAGGTGGGCCTTTTTTAATTCCCTGGCAATTGTCTGCCCGATGCGGCCGAAACCGCAAATGATGGTGTGGTTTTTGATCTCGTCCATATTTTTGATTTTTTTGTGATCAGCTAGGGCCTTCTGAAACCCTTTTTCGGTAATGATCTTAAGAATCGAACCAATGACATACAGCGTGGTGATCTGACCGGCGATGATCGTGAGGCAGGTGATGACACGAAGTGTTGTCGTATGGCATGGCTCGACCTCTTCGTAGCCAACGGTGAAAATGGTGATGATCACCATGTAGAGGGAATCGCCAAATTTCCATCCCTGGCACCAGTAGGCAAGGGTTGCCAAGGCAACGACGCCCATGAAGAGGGCGGTACAGATCAGGATCTGTCCGCCGATTTTGCGCATGGTGGATGAGGCGGCGCTTGCTGACACGGGAGAAAGCTATGCCAGAGACTAATACCAAGCACCATCAGAAATGACACTATCTGGCTGGTTCTTTGGGCATATGGCAGTGTCGTCATCCCTCTGGTTACCTAAAAAGGTAGCCATCGCTCTTCCTCCTCGCCACACGCCCAACCTCCTTCGCCGCTATAGCACCCTTTCTTCCTGTGATTGGAATAACCCGATTGCCAAGGGTCACCGTGACCGCAGTGCAAAAAACAAAACGGCCACACCCGTCGCCAGGTGCGGCCGTTGTTTAAAAGGATGATTAAACTATCCTGAGAGCGGGCTTACTTGGCCTGCTTCTCTTCGATGTACTTGACGACATCGCCGACCTTCTGGAGCTTCTCAGCGTCCTCGTCGGGAACTTCAACACCGAACTCTTCCTCGAAAGCCATGACAAGCTCGACGGTGTCGAGTGAGTCGGCGCCGAGATCCTCGATGAAGGAGGCGTTGATGGTGACCTGTTCGGCGGTGACGCCGAGTTGTTCTACGATGATGTCGCGGACTTTATCTTCGATGGTTTTTTCAGACATGGTGGTTGTGGTTAATGGATAAACAAGCACGAGTAAAGGTCATAGAACGTGTTTGCAATAATTTTTATGCCTCAAAAGAGTAGTGAGTACGCTTTCATTTGGTCGAAAACCGTGTTTGATCGGTGCAGCGTATGGCCATTTACGAACGCAGTGTGCTGCTTCAGGCAACTCCCGGTGAGGTCTATGCCTTCCACCAGGACCCCAAAAACATCACAAAGATTTCCCCTGCATCGCTCCGTGTGATCAGAGTGGAATGTCAGGTGCCGGCCCGAGTGGGTGAGGAATTTTGTTTGGAAGTGAGCCAGTTCGGGGTGCCGATGCGGTGGATCGGATTTTGGGAAGAGGTCGTTCCCGGAGAGGCGTTGGTGGATGGGGCCAAGAAGTCCCCATTTCGCGAGTGGCGGCATCAGCATCTTTTTCGAGCCGAGGGGGGAGGATGTCGGATGACCGACCGTGTCTCCTATGCGCTGCCCGGAGGAATTCTGGGGCGCTTGTTGGACGCGACCGTGATGAAACTCATCTTCACAATAATGTTTAGTGCCCGACATCGGGCGACAAAGGCCTTTTTCAAAGAGGGCAGAATTAAGGCTGCAAACTGAAGCCTGAATGAAAGCAGGGGATATTTTCCCGCAGAGGCGCAGAGAGTTGTGGGCTAAGATGACGCATGAATTCTTTTGAAAATCCTCTGCGATCTCCGCGTCTCTGCGCGCAAATTTTCAGCTCTTCGATGGAAGGTTGTCTGCAATCAAAAAAACGCACTAATAGCTTTTCATCATGGCAACGGCGTGACCGTGGTGCTGGTGGTGTAACCCTCCTGACCCGCCAAAGAGGCTTCGAGGGTGTACGTCTCGCCAGCCTTCATTGCCGTGGTTGGAATCTTTTCCGAATAGACGATGAATTCCGCAGGGTTGATTTCCGCAAAGCCTTCCGTTGGATCGAATACACGATCTTGTGACCAGCGGTCGATCACAGTGCCGGTGGAGTCCTTGGTAAGGATTTCGAGGCGTTGATCGGTCGGATAGAGCAGCTCGATTTCCCGCCGCTTCGAATTGGAAATCTTAAGCGACACTGTGAGATCGGGATGGTTTGCGATGGAGAACTGCGAGGGATCCACCGTGAGGAAAATTGGGAGGACATCGCCGCCCGTATGGAATTTCACGGAGGAAAATATCCCGGTGAAGGTTTTCTTCACCTGCTGGAGAATCGGCGGACTGGGAGGCTTGGGAACATACATCCCGAATCCCTCTCGACCGGCATTGACAAGGGCCGCCTGAGCCTCCTGACGCTCGATGAAAAACGGGCTGTCCGCCTGGGGGGCTGTCAGCGACATGTCCTGTGCATCGCTCTTGCTGACCTCCTGGGTGCTCTGGGCGTGCAATGAGGAGTTGCAGCCGATGAGAAAGGTGGCTGCAATCAAAAGACGGATGGAAAATGACGATGGCATCACATGAGGCGTAACCCGACGAGGCCACCCGATGCAAATGTTATCCCAGTCAGGCGGTGGGTAATTCAATAAATGCCTCCATATTTTTGCAGCATCACCGTAAGATCCGCCCAGATGAAACGGACGCTCTATTTTCTGACGTTGCTTTGCTTGCTGGCACTGACCACAGCGCAGGCAGGCAGCTCAAACAAAAAGAAGGATGTCTTCGCGATCCGTATCCACGGCGAGGGAAGCCCGGAGGATGGGGAGAAGTTCACCGTACCCGTGACCCTCCTGGACGGACGCAAAGCCTCTCTTTCCATCATGCCGCTTCTCAGCGAGCATGATATCAAGGCGGTGTATCCCTTTCTTGCCCCTGATGGAACGGGGGGAACCTACCTGAGACTCGATGCCCACGGGGCCAATCTCCTTGCCGAATTTTCCATCGAACGCATGGGGCGAGGCGAAGTGCTTGCGGTCATGGTCAATGGCCGACAAGTTATTGATTTGCTCGTGGACAAGCCGGTTCGTGACGGGGTTTTTGTCATTCCTTCCGGACTCACCATGTCGGATGAGGCCCATCTCGTGAACCTCTACCCGATTATTGGGCATGAGAATGATCCGGTGCAGAAAAAGAAAAAGCAGCCCTTCTCACCCACCAATATTATGCTGCCGCCCAAGGCTTCCGATATCCCGAACGCCACCCCGCAGTGATGACTCAGGCCGGAAACAGAAAAAACAGCTTTGCCTCGGGATGGATTCTGGTCACAGGGCTTCTCCTGTTCTGTCTTACGGGCACGGGACTGACCTGGTGGAACTATTCCCGGCAGGTTTTTTCCAGTGCGCAGGGTCTGGTGGTGAATGAAGGGGTGGAGCAGCATGTTGTCGTCATGCTTCCCGCGAGCGAAGCGCGCGTGATCAAAGTCGGTCACGGTGCAACGGTGACTGTTGGAAACGATAAAAATCCGCTCAAGGGACGTGTCATCAGTGTAAACCCGACCCCTAATCCTGACAGAAATGTTGTCATTGTTCGTCTCACGAACGTTCGCTCCCCGTTGCCAACAGGGGCGGTCTGTGAAGTGACCATTGATACGACGGTGCCGCCGATGGAGGGGAATTATTAAATGGCCGATCAGACTTTGGGTCGGGAGATCCTTCGGAAAAGCTACTCGCTGCATCAACTTCTTCCCTGGCTGCTTGCTCTGATTTCCGGCGTGCTGCTCGGAATCTGTTTGCCTCCGTTTGAGCTGCGTTGGTTCAGTTGGCTTCCCTGGGTGGCTGTGGCACCCCTCTGCTGGGCGCTCTGGATCTGCCAGCGTCCTAACTCCACGGCACTCTGGGCGAAGAAAGCCTTCCTGCTTGGCTGGCTGACGGGGACGACATCGTTCCTCATCACCCTCTTCTGGATCACCACCGTTACCATACCCGGCTGGGTGCTGCTCTCGCTGGTGGTGGGACTCTATCCCGCTCTCTGGGCACTCTTCGCCGCCCTCGTGCTGCGACCTATTGGCGAGGGAGAGGGTAATCAGAAGGATGCCACCAAGGCGTGGCTCGGTTCCTGTCGGAATCTATTGGTGGCCCTGCTCGCCGCCGCCGCTTGGACGGCCCTGGAGTGGCTTCGCGGGACTCTCTTCAGCGGTTTTGGATGGAATGCCATTGGTATTGCTCTGCGTGATTGCATCCCATTGATCCAGATCGCGGGGATCACCGGAGCCTCCGGACTCACCTTTCTCTGCATCCTCGGTGCGGCTACACTGGCGATCACGGTCGAGCGCCTGCGGCGGGAGATCGTGCTGGGACGAACCAAGCCCCATTTCGACTTCATGCTCGCTGTGCTGATCGTGGTGCTCTGCTTCAGCTATGGTCTTGGCAAAATCACCGCCCCGGCAGCTGAGACAGTGGCGCTGAATGTGGCGGGCGTTCAGGGGAATGTCCCCGTGTATCATTATTGGGACTCGAAGTATGACGCTGAGATCATGGAGGGATATCTCCAGCAGAGTCGTGCTGCCCTAGTCACCCAACCCGATCTCGTTGTCTGGCCGGAGGCATCAACACCCCGACCCCTGCTGCTGGATGAAATCATCTATGATCAGGTCAAGGAGCTTGCGGGACACACACCAGCGGATTTCTTGATCGGCAGTGTCCATTACGAGGCCGCACCGCGGGGGGATTACAATTCGGCTATCCTGCTGACCGACCATGCGATGAAAGCCCAGATCTACAACAAGGTGCATCTCGTCCCCTTCGGGGAATATGTTCCCTTCCGACACAGCTTCCCGCTGTTCAGTTGGATCGTTGGGAAACAGGTTCCCTATGATTTTGATTCAGGGAAGGGCGCGGCCGTCCTGCAACTTTCCGCCAAGCCGGTCAAGATCGGGTCGCTCATCTGCTTCGAAGATACGCTAGGTGATCTCACCCGTCGCTTCGCCGACCTTGGTGCCCAGTTGCTAATCACGATCACCAATGACGGATGGTTCGAGCATTCTGTCGCCACCCGCCAGCATCTGGCAAATGCCCAACTGCGCACTGTCGAGACAGGTCTGCCCCTGTTTCGTGTGGCAGATACCGGTGTTTCCTGCTGGATCGACAGCCTAGGCCGAGTGAAGCAGGTCCTGAGTGATCAACATGGGAATACTTTCATTGGGGGAGTTCTGACTGCGACCATTCCCGTGCCGATCAATCCCAAACCGACCTTCTATACCCTGCACGGCGATCTCTTCGCTCACAGCTGCCTAGCCCTGACCGCTGCCTTCGCAGCCCTGGCGCTCCTTCGCTTTTGGCGAAGGAGATAATCCTCCCAAACGGATTATTCATAGGGATAAAGGGGATATGCTGATGATTGTTATCGTTTTCCTCAGCGATCTCTGCGCCTCTGCGCGAGAAATGTTCCTCCTCTCCCAATGCTTGCCGCGTCCCTCCTGATACGATCTAATTAACGTTTCCCCGATTCGTCCCATGAAGCATCTTCTCTCCATCGAGTCCCTCTCGGCCTCCGAGATCCATGAGATCCTTGCCCTGGCCAAGGAGCTGAAAGCCAAGCGCGGTCACGACACAGCCAAGCCGTTGGCCGGTGAATGCTGGGGGTTGCTTTTCGCAAAGTCCTCCACCCGTACCCGCGTCAGTTTTGAGGTCGGCATCCGGGAGCTTGGGGGGGATTCACTTTTCCTCTCCTCTAGCGAGATCCAGCTTGGACGGGGTGAGCCGATCGAGGACACGGCCCGCGTACTGGGTCGGATGATTCACGGAGCGGTAATCAGAACCTTCAAGCAGTCCGACATTGAGATTTTTGCCAAGCTTTCGGGCATCCCGACAATCAATGCGCTGACCGACGAGGAGCATCCCTGCCAGATCCTTGCTGATTTGCTCACGATCGAGGAACTGCGCGGATCACTCGATGGTGTCGAGGTCGCCTTCATCGGTGACGCCGACTGCAATATGGGTCGCTCCTGGATCTGGGCATCGGCACGGCTCGGTTTTGGGCTGCGGCTGGCCTGCCCCGAACTCTTCACCCCTCCTGCGGAACTTTTGGCTCGCGCCAACGCCCCTGTGACCATTACTGGCGATCCCGAGGAGGCCGCTCGCGGAGCCGACATCCTTTACACCGATGTCTGGGTCAGCATGGGCAAGGAGGATGAAGCCGAGTATCGTACCGCTCAATTCGCCCCCTACCAGATCAATGACCGTGTGCTTGCCGCCGCGTCACCCAAGGCGCACGTCCTGCACTGCCTGCCCGCCTACCGGGGCAAGGAGATCACGGCCGAGGTGTTTGAAGCCCATGCCAATGCAATCTTCCAGCAGGCCGAGAACCGCCTCCATGTGCAGAAGGCCGTCATGACGCTGCTGAAGCGCTGAAGTAGTTAGTAGTTCAGTCCTGAACAAGGCGCTGTCAGTCCGCAATGGTTGCGGTGCTTTACGCCCTGCTACTTTCTTTTCAATCGGAAGGCTGGACATTTTTGTCGCTTTCACCTTAAACGAGCTTGCGCCGCAAGGTGTCGCTTCTGGATGAACTTGTCGGGCGAATGTCCGCGACGTCCAAGAGTGCCCCCCTTAGAACATACTCATGCAGCATCTCATTTATCTTCTTCCCGTGTTAGGACTCGTGGGATTGGCCTACAGAACCTTTCTTGCAAGCTGGGTCACCAAACAGGATGCCGGCGATGCGAAAATGACGGCCATTGCTGCTCACATCGCCGAGGGAGCCATGGCTTTCCTGAAAGCCGAATACAGAATCCTCGCGATCTATGTCGTGCTGGCTGGTGCCGGCCTCGGTTTTCTCTCCCAAGTGCCCAAGGTGGCGGTTCACTCGAGCGTCCTGATCGTCGGCGCGTTTGTCGTGGGATGTGTCTTCTCGGCTCTAGCTGGATTCTTGGGGATGCGTATCGCCACCAAGGCGAATGTGCGTACCACGCAGGCGGCCAAGACTTCCTTGAGAAAAGCCCTGCAGGTTTCCTTCCGCGGAGGGGCCGTCATGGGACTCGGCGTGGCAGGCCTCGCCGTTTTAGGACTCAGCACGCTCTTCATTCTTTTCTTCCAGAAATTCATGGGGGGCAGTTTTGCCAACGGTGGATATGATGCGATGACAAGAGTGCTGGAAGTGCTCGCCGGTTTTTCCCTCGGTGCTGAATCCATCGCGCTCTTTGCCCGTGTCGGCGGTGGTATTTATACCAAGGCAGCGGACGTGGGGGCTGATCTGGTTGGCAAGGTGGAAGCTGGCATTCCGGAAGATGATCCGCGCAATCCCGCCACGATCGCCGATAATGTCGGTGATAACGTCGGTGATGTTGCCGGGATGGGGGCCGATCTCTTCGGTTCCTACGTGGCCACCGTTCTTGCCTCCATGGTGCTGGGCAATTACATCATCCGCGATAACGGCGGAGCCATTGCTGACAGCTTCGGTGGTATTGGCCCGATTCTGCTTCCGATGGCCATTGCTGGTTTTGGCATTCTAGCCTCCATCGTCGGCACATTTTTCGTCGGGATTTCCGAAAATGCACCGGCCAACACCAATTCCGTCCAGAGCTCACTGAACAGGGGAAACAACCTCGCCATGCTGATCGCCCTTGCCTGTTCGTTCGGGCTGATCAAGGTGATGCTTCCCGAAACAATTCGGATGACTATCTTCAAGGCTGGATCATTCATCGTGCTGAACACCACGTCGCTGAATGTCTTCTGGGCGGTATGCATCGGCATGGTGGTCGGTTATCTGATCTCCTACATCACCGAATACTTCACTGGACTCGACGGCAAACCGGTAGCCGGCATTGTCCAGAAATCAGCCACGGGTGCCGCGACCAACATCATTGCCGGTTTGGGAACGGGAATGCTCTCGACGGCCTTCCCCGTGATCATCTTTGCAGGAGCCATCTGGGGTGCTTATTCCCTCGCCGGATTCTACGGCGTTGGTATTGCCGCCTCTGCGATGATGGCGACCACGGCGATGCAGTTGGCCATTGATGCCTTTGGCCCGATTGCCGACAACGCCGGTGGCATTGCCGAGATGAGCGAACTGCCGAAAGAAGTCCGTGAGAAGACCGATATTCTGGACTGTGTTGGCAACACCACTGCGGCTGTTGGAAAAGGATTTGCCATCGCCTCCGCCGCTCTCACGGCCCTGGCGCTCTTCGCCGCTTATGTGACCCTCACGGGCATTCACGGCATCAATATTTTCGACGCCAAGGTCCTCGCCGCCCTCTTCATCGGCGGCATGATCCCCGTGGTGTTCTCCGCTCTCGCCATGAATAGCGTCGGCAAGGCGGCCATGGACATGGTGAACGAAGTGCGCAGACAGTTCCGTGAAATCCCCGGGATCTTGGAAGGTGTCGGCAAGCCAGAATACGGAAAGTGCGTTGAGATTTCCACCAAGGCAGCCCTTCGTGAAATGTTAGCTCCCGGAGTGATCACGATCCTGACGCCTGTTCTGATCGGTGTTGTGATGGGTGCCGAAGCCCTCGGTGCCTACATGGCCGGTGTCACCGTGAGCGGTGTCCTCTGGGCCATCTTCCAGAACAATGCCGGCGGTGCCTGGGATAACGCCAAGAAGTCGTTCGAACAGGGCGTAGAGATCGAGGTCAACGGCAAGAAGGAAACCTTCTACAAAAAATCCGAACCACATACGGCCGCTGTCGTCGGCGATACGGTCGGTGATCCCTTCAAGGACACCTCTGGGCCTTCGATGAATATCCTCATCAAGCTCTCCTCGCTTGTCGGTCTGGCTATCGCTCCCCTCATTGCCGTGGGGAACAACGAGAGCACGGCCATCGTTCGCTGGATCCAGCACTTCTTCGCCTGATCCGCTCGAGAGAAACCAATTCTAGAACTTAAAGCGAACGCGCGGAGAACTTGGTTCCCGCGCGTTCTTCTTTGAGAGCAGAAAAAGCAGCCGAAAAATTTTACCACAGAGGAAATAGCCAAGGGCGATCCAAAGGGAGAAAAGGTGAGCATCAGGAAAAGGTTTTAACAATATTTTACCTTTCCCACTTTGAATCTCCTTTTCAGTCCTTTGTGGTAATATAATTCGATGATTTTGAATCTCATTGCCGTCGCTCCGCTTCCCACGGGCGAACTTGCCCTTTCCTGGAATGATGGAGTCGAGCAATACCTGCCTCTGGAATTACTGCGGCGAGCCTGCCCGTGTGCCGTGTGCTGTGGTGAACCGGATGTCATCGGACGAGGGGAGGCACCCGCAAGGAGCTACAAGGAGAACAGCTTCGAACTGAAGTCGTATGATTTTGTCGGGGGGTATGCGCTGCTGTTCAAATGGGCAGATGGGCATGCTTCGGGGATCTACTCCTACAAGCTTCTTCGAAGCCTTTAGGCATAATGTCTCAAAGTGAGCGATACCATGGACGGTATGCCCAAGAAAAACGGCCAACCTAATAATACAGAAATTTTAGCCGTGAACCCGCGAGCGAAGGCGCAGTAAAACCAAGCTACCTAGGCTGAGAGTCAGCAGGGCAACAGCAGAGGGTTCCGGAATGGGTGACACGGTTGCCTGAAAGGCCGATCCGGGAGTTGTGATCCCCACCACATTGGTGCCGTAGACAGAATTCGCACTGATATTGGTGCCACCAGGCCCGGTCAAAACCTGCAGGGTTCCTGAATCAAAGGTCCCGTCGTTGTTGGTAGATACGGTCAGCAGAGAAGAGGGGCCGTCGCCGCTGAGAGTGTAGACACCCGGAGTCACACTGCTGATCCCCTCGAAATGGGTCACATTGGTGTACGAAGCCCAATCGCTGAAGGCATTGGTTCCGCTACCGGAAGAGTCCCAATTCACCAGGAAGGCATTGGGGCCACCCAGCAAGGTCGCGTAACCGCCCGCCAGCGTGTAACTCGTTCCGCCGTTGTACCAGATTCCATAGAGCGTCGTGGAGATGATGTTCGTGGCAAATCTGAAGGAGACATCTTCGAAGCCCGGCGTGGCGACATTGTAGATAAAGGCGTGCTCGTTGTTGGTGGGATCCTCCAACAGGTTTGTATCCGCATTGCCGACGGCATAACCACCCATCATGCTGTGCACATAGGTGTGGGTTGCATTTGTATAATCAACTGTTGTCCAGATTCCACCTCCCGTTGAGAGGTCGGAAAGCGATCCCTGGCCAATCGTGCCATGGACGATGTTGGTTGCGTTAGTGCCTGTCTTATAAACGCCGACAACGGCGACATCGCCATTGGTGAGATTATCCGGGCCGTACAAGCTTGTCGTCGCAGCTCCCGGTGCATTGATAATATATGCCGTACCGCCAACACCCGTGATGGGGCCGATATAAACTAGGCCATCTGTGTTATTACTGGCCGTGCCGGTAAAAAAAAGATTCGTGGAGTTGCCATAGTTCCGCAATCCCTGCCAGTAAGTGATATCAATCGGCACGCCACTGTTGTTGGTAACGCCGCTGGTGTCGTAATAAGTATCGGCGAGGGCCGAGGAAGAGAAAATAAGACCGGAGGCCAGCAGGGTGAAGAGAACGCGCGGAGAGGGTATCATAACTATGGCCACTTCTCTGCTTCTTTTACTATCGGGTAAAGGTATTTGTGATGTGGGCAGTGGATTGCCTGGAATTTCCGCCTGGCGGGTTATTGCATTAAATCCGCATCTTCCTGAGCCGTAGGGAATTGGCGATGACAGAGACCGAACTGAGGCTCATCGCTGCCGCTGCCAGCATGGGGCTGAGCAGGATGCCGAAGCAAGGGTAGAGAAGTCCCGCTGCGATAGGGATGCCAATGATATTATAAGCGAAGGCGAAGAAGAGATTTTGACGGATCGTGCGGAGGACTGCACGGCTTAGCAGAAGGGATTCGGCGATTCCCTCTAGCGAAGGCTTGAGCAAAATGATCCCCGCCGTTTCCTTGGCGATATCGGAGCCTGCTCCCATCGCGATGGAGGCATCCGCCATAGCCAAAGCCGGGGCATCGTTGATCCCATCTCCTGCCATCGCGGTTTGGTAACCTTCTTTCTTCCACTGCGCCAACTGCTCCCCTTTTTGTGCCGGGGTGAGTTCGGCTTTCCAGAGTGTGATGCCGAGTTCTTCCGCTATGCTGCGCGCCACGCTTTCGCGATCGCCGGTGAGCATCGCGATCTGCACGCCAAGGGCTTTGAAATCACGAAGGAGATTCTTAGCGGAGGGCCGGATCGTATCGCTCACAAAGAAGGCACCTGCTGACACACCGTTCTTGGCAACCGCAACCAACCCGGCTCCATCAGAAACGACAAGCTGTTCCAAAGGCTGAACAGGGACGCCTTGTTCCCGAAGAAACCGGATGCTGCCGACGAGCAGTGAAACCCCCTCCACGGTTGCGGAAATACCCCCGCCGGGATGAGCGGTGAAGTCGGTGGCTTTTGGCAGGATTAGATTGCGGCTTTTGGCACACTGGATCACCGCTTGGGCAAGAGGATGCTCGCTCCCGATCTCTGCGGCAGCGGCCAGCGTCAGGAGGTGTTCCTCAGTGATATCTCCCAGAGGGTGTAGGGAGAGGATGCGGGGGGTACCTTCGGTGAGCGTTCCCGTTTTATCGAGAGCCAGCAGTGTCGTGGAGGCGAGATTTTGCAAGGCTACGGCGGAGCGAATCAGAATGCCGTGACGCGCCGCACGTCCGATTCCAACGGCGAGAGCCATTGGTGTGGCGAGTCCCAGGGCGCATGGGCAGGCGATCATGAGCACCGAGACGGAGGAGCCCAGCGCATGAGTCCAACTGTGGGCAAACAGCATCCAGCCAGCGAAGGTCAGCGCACTGATGCCGAGTACAATCGGGACAAAAACCGCCGCGACCCGGTCGGCGAGTTGCTGAATCGGAGCCTGGCTGCGTTGTGCCTGAGCGACAAGATGGATGATCTGGGCAAGGGCCGTTTCGGACCCCACCCGGGTGAGCTGCATGATGAAACTCCCCTCCCTGTTGAGTGTTCCGGCGGATAGGGACGATCCAGCAGTTTTCTCCGCAGGGAGGGATTCCCCGGTGAGCATCGATTCGTCCACGGAGCTCCAGCCCTCGACGATCGTTCCGTCGGCGGGAATTTTATCACCGGGAAGGATGCGAACGTGGTTTCCAGGATGAAGTTCAGAGACTGGAATCTCCCGGTCGTCTTTACCTTCCTGCACCAGTCGGGCCGTGGCAGGAGTAAGATCGAGCAATTCGCGCAGGGCCGATCCCGTGCGCGCCCGCCCACGGGCTTCCAGCCATTGCCCCAACAACACGAGCACCATGATGGCCGTGGCGGCCTCAAAATAGAGACCTTGGGAATGCATGGTCTGATTGCCACCTCCGTTTTGGATCAAGACGACCATGCTGTCCAGAAACGCGGCAGCCGTTCCCAGGGTGATCAGGGAAAACATGTTGAGATTCCGATCGGCAAAGGAACGGAAGCCTTTGATCCAGATAGGCGCTCCGCACCAGAAGAGCACCGGAAGCGAGAGCAGGCATTCGAGCCAGTCGGACCAGAATGGAGAGAGGAGAGTGATCCCTAGCATGGGGGCCATGGCGAGCAGGAGGACCGGCACACCAAGAATCACGGAGAGCCAGAATTTTTGGCCCAAGAGTTTGGACTCCTGATCCTCGGTACCTGTTGGAATCAGCGGCTCAAGAGCCATGCCGCATTTCGGACAATCTCCCGGCCCTTCCCGCAGAATCTCAGGATGCATCGGACAGGTGTAAAGTGAACCCTTCGATTTCGGCGGCGGTGACGCCTTTTTCGGGTGATGGTGGCAGCAGTCGCTCATGGGAAAGGGGAGTCGGAGGGGCGGGGGAACAGAGGCTTTTAGGCTGTAGACTGTTAGACTATTAGCCTTGGCGGATGGATCGAATCAGGGCAGCCAGCACCTTTCCTGTTTCCTCACATTTTTCGTCAGCAGTGAGAAACAGGGCGTATTCGCAATATCCCATCCTCTTTGCCAGACTAAGCTGATAGTGAAGCTCTCGTAACGAACCGAATGCGATTTCAAGGAATCGGAGATACTCCACCTCGCCTTCTCGTGCACACCCTTCCACAATGTTCGAGGGCACAGAAACGGCTGCCTTCCGCATCTGGGATGTGAGGCCGTAAATCTCATCCTTCGGGAAATTTTGCGTCAGTTGATAGATCTGGATGACGAGTTCATCAGCCAGCACGAATGCCCGGAGTTTTCTGTGGTCGCGCATGATTCTCCCCCTAACAGTCTAACAGACTACAGCCTAATAGCCTCCTCCGCTTTACGGCGGAGTTGGCAGAGTTCCCGCCCCTCACGGCCTTCGAAAGTGCGAGTTGGAATCCACTCCTCCAAGAGCTCAAAGCTTGGCTCAAAGAGTTGGGCGATTTCTTCCTTGGTCGTTCCAAAGGGAGGCCCTTGCTCGGAATCGGGAGTCATGAAGAAGATGGCGAAATACTGGCCGCCAGGTTTCAAGACCTGAGCAATGGCCCGTACATAGTCGGCTCTCAGGGTAGGATCGATGGCACAGAAACAGGTGTGCTCCACCACCCAGTTGAAGCGTCCGTTCCAGGAGGATGGGAAGGCGAAGAGATCACCCTGCACATACGTTTCCTGGCCTACGAGGGGAATGCCTTGAGCCAGAGTGATGGCTGTTTCGGCGAGATCGAGTCCGATCACCGTGGTTTGATGAACGTCCTGTGCTGCAAGAGTGCGTACTTCGTGGCCTATTCCACATCCGGGAACCAGGATCTCCCCCTGGATCGGATGGCGTGCGAGAAAGTCAATAAGGGGAGGAGAGGAACATCCCTTCTCCCAAGGAGTATCGCCAAGTCGGTAGCGGGACTCCCAATTCACCGCCTCTGCCTCATCAGTTTCTGATCCAGCAGGTCCCAAGCGCGATGCCGAGTTGATATTTTCGTTCATGTTCCCGAATCAGGAATGGCAGATCGCGCCGACGATGCAATCGGAAGTCACGGGAAAGATGGCGCAGGAGTTCCTTTTCACTACGGTTATTCGGATCAATGCCACCAATCCAACGGTCGCGGGGCGTATATTCCTCCAGCCAGGTGAAGGGGGTGGTGAGCAGAAGTTGGCCGCCCGGTTTGACGAGTTCGGAAGCCCGGGAAAGGAAGGCTTCTGGATCGGGGAGGCGGCAGAGCAGATTGGCAGCAAGAACGACATCGTATGGGCCGAGATCTGGCGGGAGCTTTGTGGCGTCAGCCACCGAAAAAGTGATGCAGCTTTTCTCGATCTCACTTGGAACATGAGCTGTAAAAGAAGTCGTGATCGCTCCTTCCACGGCGCGCGGTGCGGCAATTTCCCCTTCAAGCAAGAGGGTCTTGGCTGCAGCGATGAAGGAGGAGGAATAGTCGCTGGCATCAACCTTGCTGCAATGCCGTGCGAGTTCAAACGCCGATCCTCCGACAGCACAGCCAACTTCCAAGGCAGTGGCATTCTCAGGGAGCAATGCTGTATCGAGCAACTCCCGGACACAGCGCACCGGAAACGGCATAGCTGTTATCGAGGGATCGACCGGGAGTGACTCGTGACACAGATCCGTCGCCCCTCCGAAGTGCAGGAGCAAATACTCACCGAGGAGCTTCGGCGATTCGTAAATGTTGGCCTCGGCCATTTCGATGTTGAAATGGTGTTAGGGAAGCGCTGCTCAGGAGTTCAGCGGGGCCTTTGGCTCAGCGGACACTTCTGAAACTTCCGCAGGCTCCGTAGCAACAACTGGCTCTTCAACAACGGCAACGGGAATAGGGGCAATCGGCGCAATGCTTTCTATGGCGATTGCGGCAGGAGGTTCTTCAACGACAGCCTCTTCGACCGTCAGTTGTTCTTCTTCAACCACTTCGGCTGCCGGCTCAGGTTCCACTCTTTTTGCCACTTCCGTAGCTGCTGGCGCGGGCGTTTCCTTCACGATCTGTGTAGGCTTGTGTTGCTGGACGGGAGGGATGGCGGCTTGAAGATTGCCCATTGCAAAGTCGAGCACATGCCCTTGGTGGAGCAACCAGATAAGATCGGTGCCGAGTGACTGTTCCCGCTGTTTAACCGATTCGGCATCGTCACCAGCCGGTTCAGTGCGCAGGGCGAGCAGGCCGGCCCATTGCTTGTCGCGGTGTTGCTTCGGATGAGCCTCAAGATACTCAAGGATGGATCGGGAGCCTTCGGAGGTCGGCGTTGAGGCGCGATCCAGATAGCGTGGACGAGCCACGGAGACATGGATGATCTTCTTCTGCGCCTTGAAAATCTGAAGTCCGCTGCCGGTGAGTTCCTTGCCGATGATTTGTGCCAACGGCAGAGGAAAATGATCGAGTTCCTGAAGAGTCTTGATCAGCAGTTCGTGCAAGAGGGGATCGGATTCATGAAGGGCAATACGTCCCGGCACGGTGATGTCCGAGTTCACTGATTCGATCTCGTTCTCAGCATGGTGCTGATGAAAATGTACCGTGACCTCCTCAAGGGTGAGCTGAGGCCCCTCAGTGGGCTGTTCGTTCTGTGCTCCGTCTGAAGCCGCTGCTTCGGCAACGGGTGTTTCCTCTGCTGCTAGTTCAGGCTCGGCAGCTGCCTCCGCCTCGACGGATTCGGCCACCGGAGTTTCCGTGGTCTCGCCTTCACCAGCGACAGAAAGTTCTTCTGTTGGCGTTTCAACGCTGACCTCGGACACCTCGGGGAGATCAGAAGCTTCTGCGACGACTTCCTCGATGACCTGAGGGACTTCTGATTCCGGCTCGATGGGAACAAAGACGGTGCGGGTGCTCTGCTCTGTCTTCCACTGCTCCATCAGGGCGTCATCACGCATCATCTTGATCCGTGTCTTGTAAACCTCGAAGGGAAGATTTTTGAACCGCGA
>Ga0302278_10003076_pt1 | contig 18574 bp, 22 predicted proteins | sample III_Bog_N3_2_FD_194543 | JGI IMG/M metagenome (GOLD analysis project Ga0302278, IMG submission 194543) | Peat permafrost microbial communities from Stordalen Mire near Abisko, Sweden - III_Bog_N3_2 | ecosystem: Environmental > Terrestrial > Soil > Wetlands > Peat | place: Sweden: Abisko...
ATTGCGAATGTCATGAAATCTCAATCAAAGGAGGGCGCCATGCGTTCATTTCTCGCCGGCCTGTGGTGGTTAACGAAACTATTCGCCAAACTCACAATTGGTATTGTTCTGCTATACACCGCCATGGCGGCGCTTTCATCCGATCATCCAATATCAGGCGATGCCGTCCAAGGATTAATTCTATTGTTCATTATCGTTGCGGTGTATTTCGCGCCATCCATATTCGCCACGCGGCGCGGGCACCCCAACTCGCTGCCTATTATAATTGTCAACGTCTTCTTCGGCTGGACGCTGATAGGCTGGGTCGCCGCGCTGGCGTGGGCGGCTTCGTCTTTCGAGAAACCGAGCGCAGCCAATGGAGCGTGATCATGAAACGTCTTAGCATAATTGTGATGCTAATATCGATTAGCACTGTAGCTGAATCAGCAACATCAAAACCAATTCCAAGTGGATGCACGAAGCAATTCATAGAAACTTGGGACAGATGGAACAGAGAAGGCGAGATTCCGACGCCAGATAAGCCTTGCATAATGCGCAAGGATACAGGTCTTTATTTATGCGATTCCCGTGGGTGTGGGAGGGAAAGCTACCTTATCCCTCGCCGTTGAGGTCAATCGTCTCAAGATAGGCCAAGGAATATCGCGCGCCGATCCCAGTGTAGACCGGATCGGTCGATCCCTGATTGTCGATCCAGATGAAATCGCCGAGGAAGCCGAGATAGAGATCGCGGACGATGCGATTTAGGTTCTCGCAAATGACGCCAGCGACGATCAGATTGCCGTTGGCGTAGACATCCATGAAGAGTCCGTAGAACTTTTCATAGACGTTCAAGATGACGTATTGGCCGCCGAGCTGGACGTTCACGGTCTGGTTCGGAACGGCTTGGAGCGGGACGATGATCATGTGAACGCCGTCGCGCTCTGCGTCGTCGTGGGAGGCGTTCCCTGAATTGAGCCGCCATTGATCTGAGACGCGCCGCTCGGTTGCGCCGTGTTGGTCAAGGCGGATGTCGAATTGATGCGGACCTCCTCGCACCAGACATCGACCGTGATCATGCCGACGCCATTAACCGAGGTTCGGCGATAATCGTAATGCTTGATGTTGATGCTCGGGTAGACCATCTCCGGCGTGACGGCGGAATAGATGCTCAATGTCGAAGCATTAGCCTCGACCGAGGCGAGCAAGGCGGTTCGGTTGCTCTCCGATCCGCCGGCAACGAAGCGCAAGCGAACATCATAGGGCAGGAACACCTTGTTATAGCTCTCGAACGCGCCCTGCTCCAATGGGAAATCGCAGATGTTCCAATCCTTGCGGAGCGTGAAATCGACCACGGTATCAGCCGTGATGACCGGCGACCCGTTCAGGAATATGCCCCATTGAGAGGCGTAATTGTCAGGCGTGTAGGTATCCGCCGTCATCAGCGTTAGTGCAGTCGCCATCTCAGGCTATACCATAATTTGCTTGCGCGGTGTAATTTTGCCGATCGATATGCGCCTGCATTTCCCGCATCAAGCCGGGAGCGTCGGTCGCCTGCGTGTGGATCGTGATGCCGCCGTTGATGTTGGTTTCGGAATTGCTAGAGTTGGTCGTCGGGCTGTTGTTGATGCTACTCCGCGCGCCGGCGGCTCCGGGGGCGCCGAGTGTGTTGGGACGCGGATGATTGCGAGCACCGGCGTAAGGCGAATATGACCCTCTGCCACCCTTCGGATTATAGGCGAAGCGATTGCCGCCGATGACCGGCGCATCGCGATGATGCTGATACCACGGACCATGATAGTAGCCCGCGCGATATTCATTCGACCCGTTCGTAATATCCGGCTCGCCGCCAGATGCGATCGCTTTGATGCGTGCACGAATATATGCCGCTTCCTTCGCCGAGGCGCGGCGATATCCGGCATATTGCCCTGGAGCCCTCGCGACCTGTTCGATGTTTCCAGATGGCCCATAGGTCTTCGTGCCAACGCGATTCAGCATGTTGTTGATCACCGCGTCAACGGATTGCTGATTGTTCGTATGGGCTTCGCCGGCGATCGTATTGACAACCTTATCGCTCAAGTCAGAGTCGGACAACTTATAGACTGGACGATATTTTCCAGCCTCACCTGGCGCGGGGGCCGGCGTGTCTGGGGTTCCGCCCGTGGCGCCACGACGAACGCTTTTACTCGTGGCCGGCGGCCCACCTTCGCCCCCTCGATGCGGCAATTTAATTCCCCGCCCCGGCGTTAGACCGCCAGCAGCGCCGCCTTCCGCCTCGTGCGCTTCGGCGCTACCGACGCCAAAATTGCCCCGAACCCAATTCCACGCGCTCTTGAGCCAATCGAATTTACCCTTCAGCCAGTCGAAGGCGTCCTTCCATGCGTCCTTGAAGGCGTCGGTTATCAGGTCTTTGGTTTGGCCGAGGGCTTTCGGAATCGCGAGCCACATTTCCTTGATCTTGCGACCAAGTTCCATCCACTCGTCATAGATTTTCTTGACGGTTCCGCCGCTTAGTTTATCCCATTTTTCGAAGACGTTGCCGCTACGCCATTCCTCGATCAGTTCGCGGGTTTTATTGACGAGCCATGTCAGCGCCGGGGAAAGCCTCGAAACCAAGATATTGGTGGCGGAATCGAACGTCTGCCTTAGCGAAACCCATGCCTGATAGAGTTGGTTTGTCTTGTCGATCTGCTCGGCGGTCGGCGCCAGCTTTCTCATATTCTCGACGATGGCCTTGACTGCATCCTTACCCTGCATCAGCAGGCGAATCGTGCCTTCATCCAGGCCAAGTTGCTTGCCGACAAAAATCGCTCTAGCCGCGCCCTGCGTGGCGGCGATATTCTTCAATCCTTCCGCGATCTGAGGGAGTTGCTCAAGCATCGGCTTCGCGGCATTGAGCTTGACGCCGCCCTCGGCCATAAGCCGGGAGAACCAAAAGAATGTCTCCGGGCTGGCCTTGCCGGATTTCAGTTCATTGAAAATGTCCGCGAGATGCTGAAGCGAGGCGCGAGCCGAATTGGCGTCGCCACCCATGCGCTCGACCGCCATGCCCCAAGCCGAAAGTTCCTGCGCCGAAACTCCGATGGCTTGCGCCGATTGGCTTAGTTCCTTATTGAACTTCGTGACGTCTCCGACCGCGTTTTTGATCGCGTCAAGGCCGATGAATGCCGCAATGGTTCCGAGGATTTCCTTGCGAAGCGCGCCCCAGGATTCAGCCGCGTCCTTGCCGGATTTCTCGACATCCTTGCCGTCCTTGACAAGGCTTTCCTTCAGCTTCTTCGAGCTGTCGGCGACGGCGACCTGATCCTTGCGAAACTGCGAGGAGTCGAGGCCGAGCGTGATCACAAGGGAATCGATCACAGATGCCATGATCAATCCTTCTTGTTCAGGACGCGAGCGTTGTGCGCGTCAACAGAAATAATCTCAAGCATGTCGTAGAGTTCGTCTAGCCCATAAACCTCGTCGAGATCGCGCAACGTCGCCATGCCAGACGACACGACCGCTCCAATAGCGCGCGAGACGTTAGCGTATTCGATCATTCCGCGCTTGGTCTCGCCGGTGCTGACCTCGATTGGTTGCCGGCCAGAGTAAAACCCAAATGAAGCTCAAGCACCTCCTTGCGCAGGAGAATGCGGGTTTTCACTTCCTCGATATCATCATCGATCAAATCGCGAACCGCGGAAAGCTTCGGGTCTGGCTTGATCTGGATGCAATCAAACATCTCGTCCAAGAGATATTCAACCTCGTGAAAGTTCAACTTGCCGAGTGCGTCAATGCCGACTGTGGCGATCCCTGCCATGCCGTTCTGCACCGCGTCATCCGGGATTTCGACGCCGGCCCTTTGCAGTGCCAGCAATGCCCGCATCGCCCATTTCTCGGACCGCGCCGCCGGCATTTCGGTAAGGACGAACACCTTTCCGTTGTCGCGGCTCGTGTCGTCTTGGACGACGAAATCCGTTTTCCTGCGCGCCATCTATCAACCCCCCGCCGGGATCGGGCCAAAGCCAATGCCCTGCCATGTGATGGTATGGGTTCTGGGCTGCAACACCTTCTTGGCATTCGGGATCGGCTGATAACTCGTCAGAACGCCTTGCTGCATGGAATACTGGAGCCCCGTGCTCGGCAGCTTCAACGTCATCTGTGCAAAGTAGACATCGCGTTGCGTTAGCATTCCCTGCCACCACGTATCAAAGATCGGGTTGGCGTTTGAATCCGCCTGGAGCGCGATCTTCTGCTTGATCGGGACATAGACGAAGCCGGCGGATAGAACCCCGTCGACGCCCATCATCGTCTCGACGCATTCGAGGGGATCGATGTCAAAAATATCATCCACCGCGAATCCAGTGAGTTGGACAGGCGTGGTGTAGAGCGACGCGACGGTCATTGTCAGCGTCGCGTTCGCGCTCGTAATACTGGCCATTTCGGAGCCTCTTGTGTCTGGTTAGAGCGGATGGTTAAGAGCGCTCGCGTTACTGTATTTCGATAGAATTCAATTGGATGGATTGCACGCTTTGACCGTCCGTATACCAGAAGCTGATCGGCGGCGATGCGCGGGCGGCGCGCACTTGCGGCGTCGCCGGCTGAATATAGAGATACCACCCCTGATTTTGGATGGTCGCGGTGACGTTGGCGCCGACCGCCGTATTGATCAATGCGGCCTGCGTCGTGGACAGTGTGACGCCGGTGCGGATTGTCCCATTGCTCAAAGCCTGATTGATGACGCCTTGGCACGCTGCCGCGATCAGCCCATATCCTGCCGAATTATAGGGAATGGTGTTTGCCGCGGTCAGCAGATTGACGAGCGCGAGTTGGAACTGCGCGTTCATATAAATCTGATCGGCGTAGCTGTCCGCCCATAGGAACGGCCCGGAGATCTGGCCGTTATACATGAATAGCCAGTTTTGCGCCGCCGTCGCATAGGCGCCGTAATAGTTGTAACCATTGCCGAGCAGGTTGTTCGCGGCAGTCAGGTTGCTGGCGCCCGCTACTAGCCCGCTCTGCGAACGGAAACACAGGTTTGCTCGACCATTGAGCGCATTGAAATTGATCGACGCCATCCACCCGGAGATGAACGCGGCGTGATGCAGATTGCTTGGCACGCTGACGAGAATCGTGCCGGAATAGTTGTTGGCGTTCGACGAAATGAGATACCCGAGACTTCCCGTGGCCGGCAGGCTGACGGTCGGCGAACTATCAGAATCCCATGCAACATAGGCATAGCGATTATTGGTCGTGTTCGTCCATGCCGAGAATAGTAGCTTTTGAGCGTTGCCGAGCCCATTATCGGGATCGAACGCAGTCCAGAATGAAGCCCAGTTCTGATTTTGCGCGATGATCGACGCCATATAGGTGGATGGCGTTGTTTCGGCGGCGCCTTGCGACACGACGGCGCCCGTGGCGCTGGTCAGCAGCAACGGCGCCGCCAATGTGCCAGTGGCGAAAGCCGCCGTGGATGGCGTTCCGGTGATGCCGGATGTGAGCACGAAAGCGCCGGAGATGGAATCGAACGCGACGGTCAGCGGCGTCGCCTTCAACGTCAGGGATTCGCTCGCCACTGTTTGCGTGAGATTGACGTAATAGGTTCCTGTCAGGCCCGTGCCCGTGCCAAGGCCTGTGACGATCGTGCTGGCCGCGACGCTGGTTCCCGTCACGGTCTGCCCGACCGAGATAGTTCCCGATCCGACAACCGATACCGTCATGAGGCCATAGCTAGCCGTGATTGTCTCGCTGGCGATATTCTGCTCGATCGACACCGCATAGGTGCCAATCCCGCCTGCGGTTCCGCTGAGTTGCGCGGTGATTTGCGTGCCAGAGGCGATGCCGGTTCCGGCGATGATCGCGCCGGGAACGAGCGAACCCGATGCAACAACCGTGACGGTCAAAATATCGGCGCTGATCGAACCCGTCACGCTCGCCGTTTCCGCGGCGATGGAGCCGGTGACACTGGCCTCCGTCGGTTCCACGGCCGTCAAACCAGATTGGATCAGCGCGGCGGCGGCTGAATAGCTGGTCGCGGTCGAAAGGTTGATTGAAGCCGCGCTTTGCGTGTAACCGTCCATGACGACGGACAGCGAACCTGAGAGCAGTTGCAGCGAAGCCAAGGGAAGAAGCGAACCAACATTGCCGCTGCGAAGATAGGCCGATGTCGCGACAATCGGATATTGCGCGATCCACAAATTGGCGGGAATCTGCGTGTTGCCGATGAACGACCCGAAATAGACAACCGCCTCGGCATATTCGTTCGAATTTGTTCCGAAATAAGCGCCGACCGCCGTAGCGGATGCGAAGCTCCCGATAGTCGGGCCGGTGGAATTCATCGGCACGCGCCAGCTCGTCGTCAACATGAGCCCCGCCATGCTGAGCGCTGTTCCGCCGGCGGAAAGGACGCTCGGATTGACTGTGACGATCTGTGAGGCGGGTATCGTGGACATCGTTTATTCCTATTCCTGAACGGATAGCTCGTTCTCGATTGTGATGGGGCCGAGCGTTCCCGCGTATTGCTGCGGCGGCGAGACGATCTCGTTTGCCTGCATCACTGCATCGATAACGTAACGGGTTTCGACTTGCTGCTCGCCATTGATGAAGGGAATTTGTTTCGGATCGTCGGCGTAAAGCGGTGACACGTCATAGCCGGATGCAAGGAATACTTGGACCGCATAGTCATCGCGAAACAGCGTCGAGATGGTTTGAGCATTGTCGGCGCTACTGGGGCCATGCACGTCGAGTTGGATAATGATCTTAGTCGGCTGTTTTATATTGCTGGCGCCGCATGCCAGCGTGGCGCTGGAAACGGTTTGCGAGACCGAGACAGCATAGGTGCCGACGGCCCCGGTCCCCGTGCCCAGCGCGCTTATCGCGGTTCCAGAAGCGACATTGGTTCCGAACAGCGTCGCGCCGACACGGATGGTTCCAAATTCAACCGCCGTGACGGTTAGCGTGGTTCCCGAGATCGAACCGGTGAAGGCGACATCGGCCCATGACCAAGAGTTCGTCTCGAGCCGCGCTTTGAGTATCGGCGTCATGACAACGAAGTCGGCGCCTTCCGGCTCGGGGACGCGGTTTTGTTGGCCTTGGATGACTGCGACGCCAGATGGGAGGATCGAGACCAAGAATGCTCGCAACGCCGTCAAAACGTTCGATTGTGTCGGGACAAGAGGGATGGTCACGAATTATCCTGGAGCGTCACGCCAACGGAAACCCAGTTCACCCAATATTCGAAGACGATGGCGACAAGCCAAATCGAGCCATCTGGGAACGTGATCAGATCGCCGCCCTTGCCCTTTGACCTCACGATGCCATCGACCTCGCCGTTGAGGTAAATCTTGCGGCGCTGGCCTTGGATGTTGAGTGAATCCATTTGGACAATATCGTTATATTGCAGCGCTTGCACGTCGCCGGAAACCGTCACGGGAGCGGCATATGTCGGTATAACGGAACCGTCAGCGCTTACCGTCGAACCCATCGAGATTTGCAGCGTCAATTGCGTCGGCGGATTGATGACGCCCGTGTAACCGGAGACAAGCCCGCGAAGGTTCATTCCTTCACCACATGGTCGATGCTCGCCAGCATATGGCCTGTATCGACCAGCGGCTTATCGAAGCCCTTTTTGGCGATCGTCTTCGGTGAGAGCGGCGGCGATGTGAAATCGACAATGGACTGTCGCAATTGGCCCGCGATGGCCGCGCCGGTTTGATCGAGCGTCACGGCGGAGTCGTAGTCGTTGGCTTTGAGCAGATTGGCGACCGCAGCTGGCCACTCGCCGCTTTTCGCCGTGATCATCCCGCGGAAGAATGGGCGCGGCGGAATGTTGCGCGCTGGAGCGCCGAACTCCTGTATCGCAGCGATCATCGCCGTCGGCGTGCCGTCGGGATAGGTGCTGTTCGCCAAAAACCCGACCTCGACGGAAGCCGCCTTGTCGACGTTCTTGGCGATGTCGGAGAGGGCGGCGCCGAGCTTGTCGCCTCCCGAGAGCTTCGCCATCAGTTCATCCCGAAGATTTCGGTGAAATAGTGCGAAATGTCCGTCGTGGCGGTGGCCGCGTTCGCCGTCACGGCGAGATAGATGATGCCGGATTCCGTCGCGCTCGCGGTTGAAGCCGCGACGAGGGATCCGACCGTCGCGCCGATCTGCGCCGCCTGATGCAGACAGAGTTGCGTGTTCAGCGTCGCTGTTTTGAAGATCATCGCGGTCAGTGAATATCCGGCCGCGCCAGTGGTGGTATAGGCGCCCGTATCTGCGATCAGCGTCCCGCCGGAAACGACGTTCCCAATGGCTGGCGCGGTCACGTTCCACCACAACTTGATGCGCTTCGAATTCGTATTATTCGCCACGTTGCCCATGGCCGTGAATTCAAGGCCTCGGCCAACGATATCGAACGATCCCGCGGCGAGCGCGAAGATATCGACGACGTAATCTCCCGCTGTCCCGCCAGGGTTGACCGGCGTAGCGAGCGCTGTGCGGTAAATATTGCCGTCTGACTTCATGACAGCGCCGCCGAGAAGCGAACCGCCGAGTTGGAAAGCCGTGTCGTTCGGCAGGAAGTTCGAGGCGATGTCGCCCTTATCGGTCATGAAGTGGAAGGCCATTGCCTTTTGTCCTGTTTAGCGCCAGCGGCGAACGGCGCGCGGCGACGGGATGTAACGGGCCGTCCGATATTGCAGCGTCGCGGCCCAATAAGCGGCGCCGTATTGCGTTTGTTGCAGCCATGCCGCCATGTCGCCCTGCGGCGCGACATAGGCCGTCGTGACGCTCACCGAGCCCTGGGACGCGCTCGATATGCGCCCGACCGGTGCGTTCTGCGCGTTGCCATTCGCGTCGACGAGTTGCGCATAAAGCGTGGCGATATGCGCGGTCAGCAAATAGAGAAGCGTCGTCAGCGTCGTCGGGTCGCCGGCGAGCGGGCTCGTCGGCGTGTTGTCGCAATACAGACAGGCTTGGTTGAAATAGTTCTGGCCCGCGGCCTGCCCGATGCCTGCGAACTGCGGATAGATCGCAGCCCAGTTCGCCCAGACGAAGGTGACAATGGGGTTCACAGCGGTTACGCCGCGAGTTCGCCGATGCGCTCGGTCTGAATCCCGCCGCCGGACGCCGGCTTCGGAATGCGCGCGTCAACCATCCTGCCCTTGTCGTCGAGAGCAAGCGGCTCGATGCCAGTCTTGGTCTCGCGGCCCTCGCGCGTCATGGCGCGAAGCTCGTTCGGCTTTTCATGCGCCTTGATCAGGCCGTTCCTGACCAGATCGAGGTCTTTGTTGGCGTCGAGCCAGAGCGCGAATTCATCGGCGTCAACGCCATGCGTGAGCGCATAGCCGTCCTGCGTCTGAATCGCCCCCTTCTGGTTCGGGCCTTTGATGGCGATGGTCTTCTCTGGGCGCCACTGCTTCTCCTGACGGAAGCCGCCGAAGCGATCCGTCACCGTGATCTCGTGAAAGGCGCCGATGCGAATATTCAGCCCCGGCCCCCATTTGCATCCTACGGTCACAGTCGCCATGCGTCAGACTCCCACCATCGTTGTGCTGGCCAACGGGTATCTCCAGATCGCCCCCCAAGTTCCGCTCGTGACCTTCTGCTTCCACGAAGACGTATAGGTCTCCAGGCGATGCGCGCGCATCTTCTCGGTGAACGAGCAGTAGACCGTCTTCTTGCCGTCGACGGTCTCGGCGAAGAGGTGGATCATATTGCCGGCGGCGACGCCCTGCGGGTTGGTCGAGTTGGCCGCGCCATACTGGACGGCGGTCTCGTGGCGGATGTTGGGGAAGTTCTGCTCCAGCAGCTTGTAGACATCGACGCCGAAGCTGTTGGTCGCGGTCAGCGCCACCGCCGAGCCGGGCGACATGGCGAGAACGAGCTTGTCTTTCGCTTTGACGAGACCCGCGGTCTGCGCCACGAGCTGGTAGAACGCCGACTGAATGTCGAGGAAGATTTCATTCGCTGACGCGACGATGACGCCGCTATTGATCCACCTGACGCCGCCATAGGCCTTGCCCGTCGGGGTGAGCGAAGCGGTCAGGTTCGGATCGTTGACGAGCCCGTAGAGCTGGAGCCCCCCCATGCCGAAGAAGTAGGAGTAGTTCAAGAAGCGGTTTAGGTTTTCCGCCGCCGCCCGATCAACTTCCGACGCATAGTTGAGGCGGGCGAGGCCATAGCGCTCGGCCTCGCGCTCGCCCCATTCCTTCATCACCTGAAAATGATAGGACTGGCGCTGCGGGAAGTTGGTGTTGATGCCGGCGCGGCCGTTCTGCGCGAAGTCGTCATAGGACGAAACCTCGCCCGTCGATTCGACCACGGGGAAGAACGCGGTGTCGGCGAGCCAGTCCGCCGTCTTCTTCTCGCTCGCGATGTTCGCCGCCTCAACGGGGGCGAACACGATGCGAACCACGTCGGGATCGACGTAGGAGGTGAACAGCGCCGGGAGCGATCCGCTCGCAGTGGTCGATAGCGTCGGCATGGCGTCCATCGCGAGGCGATAGTCGCGTTTCATTTCATCGGTGGCGTAACCAACGACTTCGGGCGCATGGAAGCCGCGGGCCTCCAGCGCGGCGCGATGCGCGCGCCACGACGTTTGAGATTCGGAGACATTCATTTGTCGGTTTCCTTAGCTATGGCCAATCACGATCAGCCGTTAGGCCAGCTTGAGATTTTCACGAGTTCTCCAGCATTGCCGGACGACATGGCGGTGAACTTGGTGGCCACGTTGGTCGTCGCGGAGATCGACGTTGACGACACGACAGTGTTGTTGTTGACCACGTAGGTGCCCGCGCCGCCCGCGCCGGTGATGAACGCCGTGACGTAGGTTCCCGCCGCGACGCCAGTGCCCGCCAGCAGGCCGCCGTTGACGAAGATTCCCGTCACCGTTCCGCCGACCGTCAGCGTTCCGTAAGTGCCGGAAACCGTGGTGCTGGCCGCGCTCTGCTCGCCGATGTTCAGCGCATAAGTGCCGATGCCGCCCGCCGTCCCCGAGATCTGATAGGAGACCATCGAACCGGAGGCGATATTGGTTCCCGAGACCGTCGCGCCGGGGTAGATCGTGCCGGAGCCGACCGCCGTGACGGAGAGCACGTTGCCGAGGACGGAGCCCGTCACCGAGAAGGTCGACGCGGCGACGCTCGACGCCGAGCCCGAAGCGGTTGACGCCGCGCTGGAGCCGGTGGCGAAGCTCGCCAGACCGGAGGCCAGCGCCGCATAGCAGACCTGTCCAACCAAAGCCTGCCCCGAGCCGCTGTTACGAACCCAGAAGTCGCCTTCGCTATAGGCCGCGACCTGTAACCCCTGCGGGATTAGAAGGCCGTTGTCGGCAAGATAGGTCGTGATCAGCCCCTGGCCGCGTCGTCCGACGAAGCCAGTCACCGGGCCGGAGCCGTAGCTGTTCAGGACCGTCGGCGCGTTGTCGGCGTCGAGGTATTCGGGCGAGAGCCAGGCGAAGCGCCCGATATAAACGCCGGAGGGGCCGGCGACGAGGCCGCCGGGGCCGGCGAGGACGGTCGCGCGCGGATTGGATGACGCGAAATCGCCTTCAACTCCGGGCGAAAGCGTCGTGTAGGCTTGATTCTGGAAAGGCATGTGTCAGGCCCCTTAGATTTCGATGCGCATAGCGTCGGGAAACATCTTGCCGAAGCTGTCGATAGCCGCGGCGTCCATCGCTTGCGCGGGCGCGTCGTGACGATGAGCGGATTTGGCGATAGCCGACTTCTTGTCGATGGCCATGGAGACCAGCGCCGGGTAGGCGCTCGGATCAACGCCGTCGACCTTGACGCCCTCGGCCTTGAGAGCGGCGGCGTAGATAGCCGAAGCGCTATCGAGGCCAAGCGACACATCGCCGAGGAGCGGGCGCACGGCGCGCTCAGCCTCGCGAATGCCCTGCAAGCGGGCCATCACATTCTTCTCCGCGTCGACTGAGGCGGCGCGCGTCGCCGCTTTTACCGCGGCGTCCATCGCGCCCTTCGTCACCATGTCCTTCTTCTCCGTTTCCTTCTCCTCCGGCGTCTCTTCGCCCTCGGGGCCTTCCTCGTCGGCGCCGGCGGATTCGGCGGCTTCATGCTCCGCCCCCGCGTTGCCGATCATCTGCAAAAGCTCGTCGAGCTTCGCCATGTCCTCGTCCGACAACTTGCCGGCGAGGAACTCCTTAATCTTCGCGCCGGGGCCGGCGTCGATCACCGGCACATCTTCCATGCCCTCATCGCCGATCTTCGGAGCCGTTGCGATCGGCGCATCCTCATCGACCGCTTTCTCTTCGCCCACCGAGTCGAGCAGCTTGGCGAGTCCGTCAATCGAGGCGTCCTGCGCGAGCTTGCCGCCGACGGCCTTCTTGATGTCGTGAGCGAGCTTGCCCTTGCGGGCGCTGAAGTTCTTGGCGGTGATGTCGGCGAAGATCGGCTTCAGATCAATCTTGGCGTCTTGGGCCAGCATCGGGCGCAGAAAGGCGAATACCGCTCCCTGCGCCAGCGCCGCCTTTTGCGAGAGCGGTTTCGTCTTCATGTTTTGCCCTTGTGCGTTGCTGGGGTTCAGGTTCTCGGCGCTGTCAGCAACCACAGCTCCGGGGACTCTCGGCTCTGTCACAAGAGCCAAATGATTGGCGTCGATCGCCCGCATGATGCCGTCATACGGCTCGCCCTCTGGGGAGCGACCCGGCGTCATTTCAGGCTGATAGCGATAGCCGCAACTCAGGCTCTTTTGCCGCTCGCTTTCGATGCCTTTGATCGCTTCCGCGTCCCAGATATTGAGCGGCGCATAAAGCGTGTCGCCGTCCATTTCGACAGGCTCGCCGATCGATCCCACGGTTAATTCGCGCGGGTGTTCGTCCGCGGATACCGGCTTATGTTCGAGCAGGATCGGCTTGCCGACAAAGCCCTTGGCGCCCTTGGCGAGTTCGTCGGGATGGCGGTAGAGTTTGTAAATCTTGGCGGGGTCAATCCCGAGTTCCTTGAATCCGGGGATTTCCGACCCGAGATATTCGGAGACCACCGCCTTGCTGATCGGCGTGCGCTCGACGCGAAGGTGGCCGTTGTCGTCAAAGGTGCGCACGCTCGCGCGGTCGAAGGCCAGCGCGTCATGCGCCTGCTTCACGCCAACCGCAACGCCGCCATTCGGCGCGGTCGCAAGTTCGTCATCCGCCTGCGTCTCGAACAACGCCAGCATCAGCCGGTCGTAAAAATCATCCTTGTCATCCTCGCCATAGGCGAGGTCCACGGCGGCGACGAACCGGTCGCGCCAGCATTCATCCTCGCCGGCCTCGCGATATGACGTGGCGACGGCTTGCGCACGCGGATGGCCTGCGCGCCGCATCTCCTCAATGTCATGGGAGATAGCGGCACGGTTTGAACCGTGCATCGATGGCATGATGTTTAGCCGAATCCTCTAATCACAGGACGCCCAACGCAGCGGCAGTTGATCTCCGTTCCCGGCCATATCCGCTTGTCAATCGCGGGGTCTAGCCAACCTTCGGCGACGTTGTAGCGTTCCTTGTCGCGCCCCGCCTTCGCATGCGAAGGGCGTGGGTGCTTGCCGGCGCCGCTGTGAACCCAGATGGCTTCGTCGACGCCGATCTCTATTTGACGCGCGCGGGTTAGCGCCGCCGTGGCCTTGTTATTCTGATCACGCGAAATGAATGCAGCTCGGCGCTTGGTGACGCCAAGCTGCTCCCGCAAATCCTTGGCGAGTTGCCCAAGGTCGCGCCCAGTTTGAACCGAGCGCGTCACCATCCCCTCGACTCTCGTCAGATATTGGGACGGAATCGATTTGATCAGCGCGACATTCTCATTGACCGTGGCGTTCAGCACATCGCGCTGCGCCCTCGTCATTTTCCATTCGACCGTGAGGCCGGCGTCCTTCAAAATCTTCTTCAGCGCCGCGTCGGAGCGCGTCGCCACGGATTGCGCGAACCATTCACCGAGCTTTTCAGCCGCTTCGTCGAATTTGGCGAGCCAGCGTCTGGCGAGGCGCCGCATCGCGGCTTTCAGCGCATTAGCCGAGAGTTCGTCTTGCGCGAGAGCCGGCGGATTGGCGCGGTATTCAGCGGAGAGCCAATACTCGATGCTCGCGCCCATCTCTTCGATCAGCGCTTCAATCTTGCGGCGATAGGCGAGTTCCAGGCCCGCATTCGCGCGGATCGGGCGCAGGATTTTTTCGCTCTTGTTCCTGCGGAGCGGGCGGCGTGTCGTCATGGTCAAGCGGGTTGAACGCTTCGTTTAGTTCGCATTAACTCAGCGGCTTCCCGCCGCCGAGCCCGAGCAGTTCCATCAACGTCGCCTTCACCATGAGCGCCTGCCTCCCGCCAATTCAGGCCGCCTAGACTATCCCCGTCGCCTTCCTCGTCAAGCGGGCGCCCTTTGACGCTCAAAACCTCGCCTTCGACTTCCTCGCGGTCCGGCATTTCGTCAATGTCGAGGCCGGGATACAATGTGTCCTCGGCGTTCGCGATGCGCTGGCGCTCTTCGTGCGGGTCAAGCACGCCGCTGTCGATCTCGATCTGGGCGGTCTCGGCGTTGATCTTGCGCACTTCGGCCGCTTCCTTCTCCGACATCTCCCACAGCGGGTTCCACTGCCAGGTGATATCGGGATCGACCTCGCCGAACAGATGAGTCTGCATCACGTCGCCTATCCGGCGAACGCCCGGCGTTCCGATGCGTTCTTGGCTCGCTACGATGCTATCGTAGAACACCCTGATCTCGCCATCGCTGGAAGCGTTGAGCCCGGACGGCGTGACGCCGAGCAGCTTGACCAGCGGAATACCGGACGGATAGGCCATCTGCTCGACCGAGGCCGCTAGCAAGGCGTCAAGCCCGGAAACTGACGCCGAGACGTTCTTGAAATCCTCGGTATCCTTGCCCGCGACGAATATCCCGAGGTTGTCGCGGGCCATGTTGAACAGGTTCAGCCGCTCGACCAGCGCCGCGGCGCCGCCAGGCTGTAAATATTGCGCGCCATCGGTCAACAGCACCATGACCGAGAATGCGTGGATCAAATCGCTCACGCTGTCGCGCGTGCGCAGCCAGTTCTCGACATACGGCCAGAGCAATTGCGTCAGCGGAACGCCACCGAACATATAGGATGGCTTTAGCACATCCGGCACGGGCCGCGAGCAGAAGGTCAGCAACCGCGACGAATGGACCTTGGCGCCCTGAACGAACCACGACTGCGGCTCATAGAAATCGGCGCGGCGGGGATCGGTCGAATTGTATTCGTTCGGATAGGTCCATATCGGCTCGACAAGCCGAAGCCCGCGCAGGTCGCCCTTGCCAAGGTTGGCGCCGAGCGCAAGTGGCTTGTCGTCGTCCGCGCGCTTATCCTCATCGACGGTCTTCGCGTCGATATAGATATGCGAGCGTCCGAAGAAATTGTCCTTTTCGAACGCCTTGCGGAACAGCTCTTGCACGTTGAATTCGTCGAACCCGTCGTGCAGCGCCTTGATCTTATCGCTCTTGTCAGCGTCTTCGCTCGTCGAGACGAACTTACCCCATTTGCGGGTCATCTCATTGGCGAGAATTTCACTCGGCCGGCGAAACTCGGTGATTTGGGCCAATTCGCTCAACAGCGGATAGCCCATGAAGCCGTAGCCGCCCCATTCAACCCGGCGCGCCCATGCGTATGTCTCGGATAGCGCGCTGTCCTGCGCCATGCCGGCCCCGCCAACCGCCTTTTTGAGCGCGGGCGGCATTTCCGGCAGATTGGCCGGCGACATGATGCGGTGCGGCAGGACTTCGCGCTTGCGTTCGCCGGCCGCCTTCATCAGCGCGGCCGCTTCGGCGTAGAACCTCGCGAGTTGGGCGGCGGTGGGCTTCTTTTGCGCCTCGGCTTTTGGCTGTGGCGACACTTGGCGCGCCGGGCGACGTGACATCAGCGCGCGCGCGTCAATGCGGCGAATTGTTTGGCGAAGTCTGAATCGACGCGAACCTTTGCACGCCGCTCCGCCTCGATCGCATAGCGCAGCGAATCGACGACATGGTTGTCTTTGTCTTCAAGCACTGGCAGAACTTCCCCGGTCTTGTCGTCGACCTTAAACGAATAGAGCGATAGTTCGTCGATCAGGTGCTTGCAGCGCGGGTGAACGATGATATCGAAGCTCTTCAGGAACTCGATCCCATCCTCTACCGAGCCCTTTCCCTTGATCGCGGGGGTGATGTTGAACCCGCGCTTTTGCATATAGCTGATCGTTTCAGGCCGCGCGTTATCGGCGGTGATCCGCCAGCGTGTCGCGCCCTCGATCCCACTATAGCTTCGGCGGTTCTCCCAATGCGCCGGGCGCCGGGTGTCATCCCCAGCGAACAGCGCAGGCGTATCATCAATCTCGCACCCGACTTTATATACCTCTTGGTCGACGTAGAGCCGCCGGCCTTCAACGAAACAGCGCACGAGAACGGTCGGGTCGACGCTGAACCCCCAATCCGCGCCGAAGAATAACCGCGCGGTATCCGGCGTATCGAACTCTTCAACGCGCCAGTTGCGGAATACCCGCGCCTCGCTGTTGCGCTGATAGCCGCCAAGCCAAATATGCGCGTATTTGTCTGGATCGCGTGATTGATCCCAGTCCTTTTCTTCCCTTAGAACATCTGGGAACCAAGGATTATCACGCCAATTCGCCTCGACGACGATAGCATTCGTCGGCAGGCTCTCGCCCCGCAACAGCGCGTCAACCGGGTCTTTCGGGCTGTCCGGGTTCCATGAGAACCACAATTCCGAGCCGGGCTTGCGGATCGTCGGACGAAGTAGGTCAAGCGACCGCTGCGACTGCGATTGCGCTTCTTCCACCCACCCGACGTCATACCCCTCAAGCGACTTGATCGAATCCGCCGTATGATTCTGCATGCCTTGGAAGATGATCAGCCCATCGCCTGGGCATTCAATCTTGTTTTCAAGGACGCGGAAATACGATCCGACGCCAAGCGCCTGAATTTTATCCTCCAGCAGCCGTTTTACCGACTGCTCAAGCGACTTTTGCACCTCGCGGATGCAGACGGCGCGCGTCGGCGCCAGCATGCACCGCTCGATTAGAGACTCGGCGAAGAATTGTGACTTCCCGGAACCCCGACCTCCGAACGCGCCCTTATAGCGGCTGGGCTGCAATAACGGCAGAAAGACCCGCGCCGTTTGAATTTGAAGCGCTGTCACGCCTTATCGCTTCGGATTCGGGTCGACGATCACACGCTCGATGCGCCGGACTTGAATCGCCCCGCCGTTCGCGCCGGTGATTTCCAGCTTCTCTTTCGACATGCCGAAATAGCGCGCCAGCATTTCAAGCGCGGCCGTCTTCGAGTGGAATTTGATCGCCACCCCGTCCTTTGTCTGTTTGACCTCGGAAACAGCGGCGCGGACTTCCGGCGGCAGCGCGGACGAATCCTTGAGTGTAACCATGGCCCCCGTCCAATCGACGGCGAGACCAATATCGGAATAGGCCAGACGAACCATTTCCTCCAAGGTTCTCTCAAGCGAGGCCCCAACCTTTTCGGCGGCCACCCTCAAAAGCTCCTCAATTCGGATCGAAATCCCCTCATTTTTCCTCAGACGCGCGGCATTTTTCGCGCTAGGGGCATATCCTGACTTGATATAGGCGGCCTCAAGTCCGGTGCCTAACGCGACGTGTTGCGCGAAAAGTTCGTGCTTGGCGTTACCGAGAACAGCCATTGCCTTCGTCGCTCATTATCGGCGCTCCTATGGCGCTTCCGCCAGTCACGATAGGGGTCGGATCGCGTTGCGGCCCCGTCGTCTAGCCCACAAGGGCGCTGGCGGAATGGATGATCGCCGAGACTGTCGTGGATTGCGTGGCGTTGGCCATCCGCTCACGTCCATTGCGGCGCTCGGCGAACTCGACGCCCTCGCGGGCGAAACTCTGAATTTTTGGGATTTTTGCGGCTTCGGCCCGATCTGGGCGCGCGAAGCGACGTTGCTCTTTTGGAGCATGGTTTGGGACTGTTGTCAAGCTTCTGGGAATCCCTTGCGTTCCCATTCAATGGCGATTTGCTCCAGCGCGTCGCGGAACGCCTGCCCGACCTTGGCTCTCCCCCAACGGCTCCGATATCCGCATCGCTTGGAGATTTCATCGAGCGACAAGCGATCATCAAGGGCGAGATCGATAACGAGCGCGCACCATTGCCCGACGTTGGCTCGGATGCTGAAGTTCCATGCCACGAGAACGGCGGCACGGTCCAGTTTTCCGGCGATTGAAGCGTCATGATCGCCACCGCCGCTGGATTGTTCGAAACTTGAGCCGCCCAGGCCTTGATGCGCCGCTTCGACGACGCGCTGATATTTCCGCCCCGCGTCATAGGCGGCTTGTGAAATCCTGCGATAGCTCAACTCCAGTTCGAGCGCGTCCGACTTCCGGTTGATCGCAACCCGCTGCTGGCGCTGGCGCGTCACCTTCGCCTTGCCGCGGCCGCGCTCCTCGCCGTCGCTCGCGAAATACGGGTCCGGCGCGACGCCGTGAACCACCTCGATCTTGCCGCCGGCGCGCCTGCCTTCCCGCGGAAGATCGATGCTCGCCAATCCGCTGACCGGGGCGTATCGACCAGATTTCGAGTTGCTTTCCGTGGCCATCATCGATCAATCCTTGTTGCGGTTTGGGCGTTCACGCGGCGGGGTTACGCGGAGGCTGGCGACCACATCCATT
>Ga0302278_10003083_pt1 | contig 18550 bp, 30 predicted proteins | sample III_Bog_N3_2_FD_194543 | JGI IMG/M metagenome (GOLD analysis project Ga0302278, IMG submission 194543) | Peat permafrost microbial communities from Stordalen Mire near Abisko, Sweden - III_Bog_N3_2 | ecosystem: Environmental > Terrestrial > Soil > Wetlands > Peat | place: Sweden: Abisko...
TCCGGGTCCTCAGAGGCGGCAAAGCCAGGCCGTCGCGGTCTCGATCCGCAACGTGAGAATCCGGGCCTCGTCGGAGCCGGGGACGAAGTCGGAGAGCCTCTCTCTCCATCGCTCGATCGCCTCACGGAGCTCCTCTGTCGTCAGCTCGTCGATCAGTTTCTCGCCATCGAATAGACTCCCGGCCGCGGCCAGGAATCTCTCTTTTTCGGCGCGGGCTTCCGTCAGGTCTCCCTGGTCTAACTCCGAGTGCTCGGGCGATTGGCGCAGGTAGCGCAGGGCGGCCTCGATCCCGGCGTTGGAGCGGATCGCCTCGCTGGCCCAGTCGAAGACAAAGGCTCCCACCTCCATCTCGTAGGGTGGACACCCCAGGCTATCCTCCGGCGCGTAGTCACCATCACGGTAACGGCGGCTGTTTGCGACGCGGACCACAAGGCGCCCGTCCGGCGTCTGATCGGTCAGCGTGACCCGGCCCTCCTCCTCGGAGTGGTATAGCACTATTTCCATGAAATCAAGTGGCGGACGGCGCTCTACATTATCCACTGCGGTTCACTCCGTAGTAAAGTCGCGTCTCAACAGCCCGACCCGCGTGGAGTCCAGCGGGCCTCGCGTTTATGGAGGAATCCGATCCAGCCCAAACGAGGCAGGAGGTCGCGGCTTTGCTCAAAAAATCACCGGCTTTCCGAGCAAAACTTCAGCAGGTTGTCGTTTCTTTGCTCACCCCCAGGCCGCGGCCTGGGGCGGCATTTTGACGCCAGCTAGCCCAGGTTCGACACCGCCGCCTCGAAATCCTTGCGGACAGCGTAATCAAGCAACGCCAGTTCCAGGAAACGCGGATGGCCTGAGAACTCATACAGATTCGTCTCAATCCGAGAGTTCCCAACCCGTTTCCGCAGTCCAATCCCCGTTACCCTCATCGCCACTCCCCACTCATCGGAGAAGTGTTGAATGCCGGCCGCGGCCCGGCGCAGGGCGGGAATCCACGCCGACGGCAGGTGAGACAGGTCCGCGCCGCAAAACACGGGGAAGTCGTTAGCCAGCTTCATTGCGTCTCGGATTCTCACGCGGCAGATACCGCATGGGATGGGGCGCGCCGTTATTTTCGGTTCCAACGCATGCTTCCTTTTGCTTCTTCCGATGAAATTCACCATCTGCAAACATGATCGGACCACAATCTTTCCCACCACCAAACCTATGAATAACATCTACGAAAAAACATACATTCTCAGCTATCAATGGGAGTGCGACGAGATCGAAGGCCCTCTTCCGAGTGAGCTAACCGATATTCTGGACGAAGAAGCCGATGGGTGGATTGCAGAATGCGTGGCTGCGGGTAGCGAAACTGGAGAGATTTTGTCTGATGTTGATCGCAAGCTCCCCGGCAGGCAAACCCCCGAAGGCGGCTTTCATTGCTATTGCTACTGGAGTCTGACCGAGACCACCAGACACGGCCACCTCGACAATCTCCCGGTTGAGCTTGTGGCCGCGGCCGCGATGGAAGAGGGGATTGACGAGGAAACGAAGGAACATTGCATCGACAGCGCCCTGGAACGCCTCACCCCCGAGACCCTGGACATCCAGTCGAAGGACGGGAAAACCACCTTTGCCGGATTCCTAGTCAAGGAGCGGCCGAAATACGTCGAGGAGAACATGGAGACGTTCCCGGCCGCCATCAAGGCGCGCTTCCTCGCCGCCCTGCTGGCGGCAAAAACCTGACTGTATCTGTTCATCATGAGCACTTCCCCCATGAACCCCCAACCCACCGAACTCACCCTGCCAGACGGCTACTGGATCAAAACTGACCCTCAGAACCCCAGCTTCCTTGCCTGGGGAAAAGGCCCAAAACGCTTCCAGGACTTCGCCACCAACTTCCGGCCCGTCCCGCCAGGCTCCAAGGCCGCGGCCCGCAGAGCCTTCGATGCCTACGATCAGCCTTGCGGGCATGGCTCCGAGGCATGGGAGAGCATGAGCGATGAGAGCCGGAAAGCCTGGGTCCGCGTGGTACAGGCCTTGCTCAAAACGCGGTGACGCTCCATGAAAAAACCGCAAGAACGACTCGCCGGCGGCCCACCCGAGATTTCCGTTCTCCTGAATGTTCCGAGCGGCAAGCTGGCCGTAGCCAACGACCCGAGAAGGTTCTACCGGCTGACCGACGACAACGACATCAATTCCTTTTCCGGCACGCAGAAGCTCATGCACTCCTACGAGCGCATTGGCCTCGCACACGGCTTCGTTGGAAACACCTGCCCAAGCCTTTTTAGGGCCGATTCCCGCCACCTTGCAATAGGCGTGAAGGGCGATAGGGACGGCCGCCGCAACGTCAATCCCGTGGATGGGGCAAGGGCCGTCGCCCACATCTGCACCGACCTCTGGTGGTACAGCCTCTGCGATCTGGACGACCTTCTTTCCATCGGCGGCGGAAAGGTCCCCGAGGACGTGACGGTCGTGTCCGTGGAACCCGGGGTCTATCGCGTCCGGCACCGCTACCACCTTCTGGACCGCGAGGACTGCCGCGCCGCCCTGGTCTTTGCCAGGATCGACCGCATCCGCAAGCCGGATCCCGTAGGACGCGCCCTAGGGTTATCCTCGGCATGATGTTGCCACGGCAGTGCGTCACGACATGGCGAAGGTAAGCTCCGGCATCCCTGTACCGGCCGCGGCCGGGCGGAGATACGTCGTCCTGTGGTATCTTGTCAGATGCACCTCACCCAAACGACCCTTGGCCTCTTTCCCGACGAGCCCCCCGAAGCCTCTCCAACCAGCGAGGAAGCTGAACCGAGCCTCGACTACGAAAGCACCCTCGCCGCCGCCAAGCACCCTCTCGAACCGTCGCGCTTCGGCGGCATCAAACTACATGAGGTTGCCCGGTGGCCGTATTGCTGCTGGGACTATGTGGATCCGGCAATTCTGACCGAGGAAGTTCTGCTGTCCAGGGATGGGAGTGGTTTAAGCGTGGCGCACCTGTTGGCGAGGAAGAGATTCCTTGACCAACTGCCACCGGCCTTAATTACTCGCCGGGTACTGCTGGCAAGAGGCGGCCCTTGCCACCGCACCGTGCTCCATGACCTCGCCTGGAATGGGGGATGGGATTCGGTTAACGCCTGCCTCTTGACAGAGGCGATGATGCTTGCCTTCGATGGACACGGTTGCACGGTGGCTCACCTGCTGGCGCGGAAAGAGGGCTTCGCCAAATTGCCGCCAGCCATGATTACTCCTCGGGTACTGATGACGAAAGGCGGCCGCTACTACGACACCGTGCTCCATTGCTTGGCAACCACGAGCTTCGTGGGGGCGCTCCCAGCGATTGCGCCCGAAATGCTAATGGCGGTCAATGACCGCGGTACGACCGTGCTGGAATCCGTCGCGAACAACTTGGGCCTGCTCCGCGAGGTGGCCGGATTGCTCACCACCGACATGTTGGAGCTGAAAACCCCCGCCCGGCGCACGATCCTCTCCTACGCGGTGCAAGCGGGCTGCCTCGACCTCATTGCGCCGGGCGCCTTCCAGCCAGTATGGATGCGGAGGAAATTCCAGGGTAGGACTCTGCTGCAGATTCTCACCAAAGATTATGCCAAATTTACGAGGGCGCACTTCGCGGAGTTCCGCGAGCAGGTCTCTTCCGCGCTGCTCGCCCTCCTCATCGCCGAATAAACCCGCCAACCCGTACCTGCCCTTGCCCCTTGGCCGCGGCCGGGAGTGGAACGCCGAATCGCACCCCGCATCTTTTTGCCACGGCCAGATGCTGGGTAGCATCATGCGCAAGAGCGTCATTGCGAGGCGTGCAAACGGGGGATTCTCCGCCAGGGAACGGGGAACCTTCGCCCACTACCAAACATCGCATTCAGCGCGCACACCCCCAGACACCGCGAACAGCGCCTTCACCGCCCGCCACCGCGAACATTGCTGCCAGCGCCCGCCGTTTTGACGGTCGTGCCGCTTATCTCCCAAGCGAAGGCACCCGTCCCGTCCAGCGTCAGATGATGCCACTCGGCCCGGCTCTCGCCCCCGGCGTCCGGCGGAAAGACCAGGATGTGATTCGGCGCGGAGAACTCATCCCCGGTGATCGCCTCATGGTTGCCGGCATTAAAACAGCAGGTGCTCCCCTCGCGCGTGAACCATCCGTGCAAATATGGATCGTGGTGGAGATGACCGCAGCCGAGGAAAGCGGGCCGGTGTTTTTTGAGGACCTCGACAATGTGCTTCCCGTTCAGGGTTTCGCGGGAGGGCGGCTCGTGATGGAGGATGAAGAGTGGCTTCCGGGTTTTGTGCGAGCGTTTGCTGGCCTCGGCGAGCACGTCCTCCGTGGCTGAAAAAATGGCGTCGACCCGCGGCTGCTCCCCGCTGGCCCATGGCGCGCTTGCAATGACGAAGCTCTCGGTTTCGCAAACCGTCAGGTCCCCATGAACTCCCCCGATCTTCGGCCGCCAGACTCCGCAATCATGGTTGCCTGACGAAACGCATACTGTGGTTTTTGCGCCGATCTCGGCCAGCCACCCCTCCACCCTCTGCCACTGATCGGAGACGCTGATCCGCTCCGAGGTCTCCCGCGTCCGCCCTCGCTCGATCAGCAACTCGTCGGTTATGGCTTCCCCCGCCAGGAAGAAGTCGCAGAGGTCGCCGGCGATCGCCACGGCCTGAAACTCGTCGGCCTGCTCCGCGAGCCAGCGAAAATATTTAGGCGTAAAATGAAGGTCGCTGGTCAGCAGGAGCGGGCGCATCGGTCAAGATTCTCCCTCCAAAATCCACCCCATGTCGACCGCTGCATCAAAGACGCCGGGAACCGGACGGTAGCTCTCCCGCCTTGCCGTGCGATCCACGACGTAAAGCCCGCCATCCCCGCCCGTCTTCTTCCAGAAGGCACAAAACCCCGCAGGCAGCAGCGTCTCGTACTGAAAGAGACTGGGATACAGATCGCTCGATCGTCCGGCTCCCTCGGCGGCCCGGTCCGCAATGACCGACACCGTGTAAAGCATCACCGGCAGTTCGGCCGCGGCCAGATGTTCCTCCACGGCTTTCTTCGCGGCGTTGAACCCTTTTTTCATATTCCAGATACCCTCAATTCCACTAGGCCGCGGTCTCGCGATCCTTCAGCCGCCTGCTTTAAGCCACCACCCCTGGCCGGGGATTCACCTTCGCGTCAAGGTCACGGAGGATCGTCCGCACGTCCGCGACCGATTCCACGACGAAGAGCCGCTTCTACGGCGACCGTGCTCCAGCTTCCGCACCCGGGCAACACCCACAAAGGCTCAAGCAGACCGTTTAGTTTCCGCCGATTTCCGGAGTGTGCCCGGCGGCATCGCACAATTGGTATCGCCTTCCAGCCGCAAACGCATATCCTTAGGTATGATTGATCCGTTTTTTGAGATCGTTAAATCCGTGATTCGGGAGGACTTGGGCCGTGAGCCGATCGAAATCGACTTCGAGACGGCGCAGGCCATGAAGTTGGCTGCCCGAGAGAAAGACGCACGCATGATTGCCATGGGGTTGGCAACGCCCGAGGAAATCCAGCGCAAGAACAGTGCGGTTCCAGATGGCGCCACGCTTGAGGTGCTCGATTACAGCCCCTCCTTTCTTCCATAGCCGGCGAATGAAGACTGGACCTGAGCCATACGAGCCGTTCCTGAAAGGCTTGGTCCAGAGGGGCATAACCCCGGTTCTGGTGGCTGGCCAAGCGGTCAATTATTGGGCCGAGCGGTATGCCGAGCGTAACGAAAAGTTGAGGGAGAAAGCTCCGTTTACAAGTGGGGACATGGAGATTTATCGCACTTCGATACCCCGGGAATACGCGAAGTCCCTCCCTGCTGGCGAGTTGTATGAAAACGACCCGTTCGCAAAGGCTTTGCCTGCGGATTCCGCGACGTGCTATTTCGATTGGGACGGCAATTCTATGGTCGTGCAAGTAATGAGGCACTTGGAGGGATTATCCGAAGCCGAGGTCGAAAAACGTTCAGTTCCAGCCAAAATCGGCAATGTCCCGATAAAAGTGCTTGATCCGCTCGCCCTTTGCCAGGCTAAGACGGCTAACCTGCTGAAGATCAAACAAGCGGGACGCCAAGACCTCCGTCATCTTGAGATTTCAATACTTTGCTCTGGGGAATTCATCTCTGATGTCCTGGATAAGGATGGCCCTCGCGCTGCTCTGAACCTGGTGAAGCGAATGAAGGAGATTGCTCTGTCAAAGGGGGCAACTGAGGTCCGAAAAACGGATTTGGTTGATTGGAGTCCTGCTATCCCTTGGTCTGCCATTGAGGCTCGACGAGAAACGGAGACTTTGATCGCGCGTTTTCTGGATTCCGATGCGCCCCGTTGGCGGAAGCTCCTCGCTCCTCCATTACCGATGGGATCGAACCCACCCGGCGCGACGTCAGGGGGCAACCTCCCGGAAATCTGAAGCGGCCTTTCGTCCTCAGGGATCAATTTCCATGCTGTCGTGAAAGAATTCTCGCAAGGATCACTACCAAAGATCAAAAGAGCCTTCCAGAAATGGCTGCAGCCCATTTGCCAGGGTCCGAGCCGGAAAAACCCAGGATGCGGTGACGGGTGAGCATGGCGATTCCATTTATAGATCAGATCCGCCGCCCTTTTTTTCAGCGCCCGGCTTCCCGCCTTAATCTCCCGGCTTCCGCGTCCCGAACAGTTTTCTCATGGCCGCGGCCTTCTGAACCGCGTCGGCGGCGTGTCCGTAGGTCATCTTCCCGCCCCTGACCACCGGACTGGTCCAGGCATCGCCGAACGGAACGTGGGCCACGCTGACGGATGAACCGAAAACGCGGGTGATCACGTAAAACGCGTAGCCGTCGGCCACCTGATAGCGGATCATCCGACCGACCGAAACCCCCTCGGGAGCCTGGTCGCTGATCGCTTCGAGCCGGTCCATCAGTTCGGTCTGCTGCCGCATGGCTTCCTCGAACTTCTGGCCCTTGCCCAGGCCCTCGTAGAGGACCTGCATCCGTGCGATGAGCCCCTCGACCTCCCGGCGCGTGGCGTCATCGCCGGCGTTCGCCCCGCCCACCGGAGCGCCGGCGCCCAGGGCCGCGAGCGCATCGGCAACCGGAAGCCTGAACTCCACGCCGTCCGGGATCCGGGTGATGAGGACAGAGAAATCCCGTCTCTTCATCAGCCCCGCCAGCCGGAACTGCCGCGACCGAAGGGTGAGCGTGGCCCCAAGGTGCTCGGGCTTGAAACCGAGAGACGCGCCGTGCTCCCGGAAAAGGATCACGTGCAGTGGTTCCCCGGACGCGGATACGGCCGCGTTGATTTTGAGACTCGCCGATTTCCCGCTTCGGTCAATGCTCCCCCAACCCATTTCAAAGGTGAGCCCGTGCTTTTCGCCGACCGGTTTGAGGGCTGCCGCGATGTCGGCGGATAGGGCGCGGTAGTTGGTTTTGTCGAACGGATTGCCTGTCATACGGCCAGATACCGCCAGCCGCGGCCCCAAGTCACCGTGCGATCAGATCGGCCAGGAAGAGGGCCTGGAGTTCGGGATGGAACGCGGTGAAGCGCTCCCGGACGTATGCGAGGTTCGCTTTGAGCCGGTCGCAAAACGTGGTGCGCTCAACCCAGTCGAGTCCCAGCGACATCCAGTGCGGCCGCCAGAAGGCCGGGGGGATATCGGCAAGACCCCCGCCGAACTCGAACAACGGCGTGCTTCCGGCGTCGTCCTTGATGGTGAGGTCCTCGGGTTTCAGCAGCGCGGCGAACTGTCTGATGCAGCCGCGCTTGGCGATCTCATGCACCAGCGTCCGCCCGGCCTGGTCCGGGGCGACCATCGCCTCGCGCGTCAGGCCCTGGTGCCGGATTCTCTGTTCGGGACTCTCGACCGGCTTGCCGTCCGGATCGTCCGCCCATTCGGCGTCCCAGGCCGCGGCCGGCCAATGATACCTCTTAATGTCGTGTTTTTGCAGTTTTACCCATTTTTCGAGCAGTTCACCCCTTGCCTAAAGCGAACATTTGCCGCATCCAGCCATCAGAATGACATCACAACCCGTCGCACCCAATAGGCGATCCAAACGTATGGTCTGACTTCTTCTTACCGGCCGGAACCATGGTGCGCGGGGAGATCCCGCGACGGGGGTTTGCAAGTTTTTCCCTTCATGAAATAGCTCCGGCCGGCCCTTTCTCCCCCACTCCAATGCAAACCCCGAATACCACGAACTCCTCGACCCTTACCGCCATCCTAATGGCCTTGTGAGCGGTCCTCGTTCCCGTGCTGTTCTTCGTTGCGCTCGTCAAGGCCCCGGAGGTGATCGCACTCCTGATAGTCCTCCTCATCCTTCTTGCACCGGTCATCTTCCACCTCGCCGTCTTCGCGTTCTTCATTGTCGCCTTGGCCTTCATGTGCCGGCACTGGTGAGCCCGACCGCCGCACGGGGCACAAAAAATGTCTGTGTTCGTCACACTGCTCTGATCGCACTCTCGCCCGGTCCAGTCTAAACTGCGATTTCGCCGCAACTGAACGAATCAATCACGTCCATCCGGAACTCGTTCGGAATCATCGCCGCCCCGCCCGCCTTCCCGATTGCCGCCTGAATCTCCCCGGCCGCGGCCCGGCCCAGTCGACTCGGATGGAGATGGGCGGCCCAATAAAGCTCGGCCGGCGTCCATCCGGACCGGTCGCGGTCGGCGAGCAGCGAAAGGGCCTCACACGCGTCGTCGGAGAGCTTCGAGGGGGAGAGGTCGCCTTCCCGATCCGGCGCCTCATAGTTGTTGGCAGCCCGCGCCGCAGCCTCTTCAACCAGCCGCCCCTCCCCGTCATAGCGAAGGTCGTCCTCGGCAACCGCGATTCCAGGCTCGGCGCCGGTGAAAACCCATTGCGTCGGATCCACGGTGAAGACAATCCCGCCGGGCCGCGGCCGGGCCTCGACCCAGGAGTGTTGCTGAAAGACGCATCCCGCCCGGCTTTCGCGGTGATCGTCACCGTGCCAGAATCCCCGGCGAAGACGGCAGAGAATGTCGCGCGTGCGGAGCAGGTCTCGCAGGACGGTCGCCGCCCAGTGGCAGTTGCCGATCAGCGGCTCACTCGATCCGATCCCGCAGGCGGAGAGAAATTCCTCCCAAGCCGGCATCCTCGCCAGGAGCGCGGCCAGTTCCGCGGCGTCCATTGCCTCGCCGCACGCCTCGCATCCGCAGTCCAGGCAGAAGGTGCCCCTGCCATCTGGACCACCATCCATATCCGACACCGGAAATTCTCCGCCGCAGGTCTCGCACAAAAAACAGTTTTCGATCTCCATGTTCGAGATACGTCTTCGGATGGAAAACCAAAAAGGCTACCACCGTGGGAAAGGCGAGCTATTCCAAAACCTCCGTGTCCTCGACTTCCGCGGAATTGTTCGCAAACACCACGGTGAAGAACGCCTTTTTCGTGCGGCCCGTGGCTTCATTTTGGAAAAAATAACTGCATCGCATTTTATTGCAGCCCACGCGCTCGAAGCCAGTGCTCTCCCCGACTGGCTCGGCGGCCTCTCCGAAATCCATCCATAGCTGGTATTTCTCCTCGGCAACATGCCGGCGCAGGTCTTCGAGAGTGTTGAGCTCCCCGCATGAAACGGAGAGTGGCGGAAGTTCAGACGGCTGAAGAGGGCGATCCCAACCTTGCACGGTTTTTCTTGGCATGAATCAGATACCAGCCCGAGACCCTACCCATATCAGGCCGCGGCCCCGGATTCACTGGAACACGCATTCGGTCAGAACTTCCCGGAACTCCTGAAACGAGGCAAGGGTCTGGCGATGGATGCCGGGCAGGTTCTGCCGCAGCAGGCGGACACTCTCGGTCCCCTCTTCCTCGCCCAACAGGCCATACTCGTCGCGGACGAACCGGGCATGCCATCGGGCGACTTCGGGCGTGATGAGCGCTGGCCGCAATCCGGGCACCTCCTTTGTCGCGATCTCGTAAAGCCGGATCCGCTCGTCGCCCTCATCGAGTTCGAACAATGCCACTGGCTCCGGCAGCGCACCAAAAGGACGGCGGTCAAGGAGGTCGTCCGGATCTTAAGGAAGCAAATAGCGCCTGGCCGCAGCCGGAGTTTGTTGGCACGGCGCTCCTCAGAATCCTGACTGCAGGTACGATCAAGCATTGCCATTCTGATCGGCAAAAAGCTCATGACCTCGGATAGGTTAGAAATACGTAGCTTTCTGATTTACTGAGTCTTATGAACATATTGAAATCGGCAAAAAGATCGGCAATAATGTGCTATGGCCCTCCTTTTTGATAATCCCACCGACATGGAGCCGCTCCTGCCGGAAGATCGCGATGGCAGCCTGCTGGCATTGGCATCGCGGCTCGCAGCGGGCGCGGCGCGCCTGGAAAATGCGTTTCGACCGCACACCCGATCACAGGTGGCGAAGTTGGTTCGTTCCATGAACGGCTACTATTCGAACCTCATCGAGGGATATCGGACAAAACCCCACGACATCGAGCGGGCGCTGCGAAAGGATTTCTCCGAAAAGAAGGATGTGCGCGAAAAGCAGCTTTTGCATGTGGCGCACGTGGAAGCCCAGCAGGCGATGGAGCAATTGAATTTGGCGCCGGCCGAGTTGCTGACGGTCGAGTCGATTTGCCGCATTCACAAGGAACTCTACAGCAGGCTGCCGGACGAGATGCGCTTTATCGAGAACCCCCGGGGCGGTCGCATTGAAGTGATCCCCGGCGAGCTTCGAGCAGGCGAGGTATCCGTCGGCCGTCACGTTGCGCCCAGTAGCACGGCCTTGAAAGCCTTCCTTGAACGCTTCGCGGATCAGTATCGCGACTGCGCTCTTGCGCCGGAGCCAAAGAGCCTCCTGGCCGCAATGGCTTCCCACCATCGTCTGGTTTGGATTCACCCGTTTGAGGATGGCAATGGTCGCGTTGCCCGCCTTTTCTCCCACCTTTGGATCGCGAGCGCGGGAGGCGGCGGTAAGGGACTTTGGACCCTGGCGCGCGGCCTGGCGCGCAGGCTTGCCAGCTACCGGGCGGCACTCGACGGCGCCGATGAAAAGCGGCTGAACCATTTTGACGGGCGCGGTTACCTTTCGGCGCGCCGGTTGCATGAGTTTTGCGGCTTCATGCTGGAAACCTCGCTCGATCAGATCGAGTTCATGAGCAGGTTGCTGGGTATCGGCAATACCGAGAACCGCCTTACTGGGTTCTGCCGCGTCCAGGAAGAAGCCGGTGACCTTCCCAAGGGGAGTCATCTTGTCTTGAAACAGGTGCTTCTGGAAGACGAGCTCAATCGAGGAGCTGCGGCGAGAATACTGGGCGTTTCGCCTCGGACGGCCCAACCCATCGTTGCCCGACTGCTGAACGCCGGCTTCCTGGAATCACCGAGCCCAAAAGGAGTTCTGCAGTTGGCATTCCCGGAGCCGTTGCTGCCATTCCTGTTTCCTGATCTCTACCCAGCGGGATCGCCTGGGGACGAGGACCGTGAGGCATCAGCGCCGATATTGCTCCAGGGAGACCCCCAAGCCCTTCAAAGCGAATCCCCGCAGGGCGACCGCAGCAAGACGCACCGGTGAGTTGAGCGTCATTGGCGATGTGGTCGGCAACACCCTCATTGACGCGCGGCTTAAAGCAGATCGCACGGTCTGACGCCCGCCCACCGGCATTTTTCCCGGACTTGTGATATTCTGGAAAATCACCTCAACCATCCCACCTAAAACCTCAGCCCCCGCCCCCGCCAACCCCATGGAAAAAATACCCGCCAAAACGCTGAGAGAAGAGTTCGAGACCCAGATTCTGCACGCCCATTCCGCCGAAATCTTGGAGGAGGACGAGTGGTATGATATTCACACGGATAGCAACGGAAGCGGCGAAACGGACGTCACCTTTCATCGGGAGGACGAGGAATACGGGTGGGACATTGTGGTGCAGATGGACACCGTCGAAAGAGCCGGAAGCGGCTGGAAATTCAAGGACGCCAAAGGGGAGGACAACACCGTCCAACTCTACGGCCTCGCCAAGCTGCACCACGACGAGGCCGCCCACGCCCAGGATGTCCTCACCGATTTCCTCCTCAAAACCCACGAAGAGGCGGGTATCGCCGGAGTCAAATCCTTCCTCCGCCTCGCCGTCGCCAACTTCACCCGCGAATTCAGCGGAAATACGACCGAGGACCCGGACGAAGGCGTTCTGAACGACTTGGCGGAAGGCATCAAAACACCGGTCTGCCTGCAAGAATAGAGAGCAGGCACTCCACCCCACCCGCCAGTGAGGGGATCGCGGCCGCCTCCAGCAACAACCGCCTCGCACAAATTCTTGACTTCACATAACTTCTCTGATATGATGTAGTTCATGAACAAGAAAAATTACGTCCTCCTCGACAACCTCCCAGGCCATATCGTGGCGGCCGCGGCCATGGACCCCGAAACCGGCGGCGACGAACGGGAGCAATGCATCGACCACCTGCTTGCCCGCCTGAATTGCCTGTCGGATGCCCAGCAGGCGCGGATGCTGAATACCCGTTCTGACGGCGGTACCACGTTTGCGCAGCTTCTGCTCATGGAGCGGAAGGATTACGTCATGGACAACCTCGACGCCCTTCCGTCGCAAACCCAGGCGATCCTCCTTGGTCACCTCTTCGCCCCTTAACCCCAATCCGGGTCTTTACCATGAACGAAAGCCACTACCGCTACACGTCCGCCGAACAGGTTCTGGAACCGTTGCCGGGCGGCGGCATGAAACTCCACGAAATTGCTCGGGGTGGTTGGTTTGAGTTGGTGGATCCCAGGATTCTGTCGGAAGAAATGTTACTCTCGGTGGATAGTAAAGGGGACAATGTGATGCATTCCCTAGGCCTGTGGCTTGACCGGGATTTTCACAGATTGCCGCCAGCCCTGATCACCCCACAGCTATTGATGACCAGAGGTAGCCCTTTCAACCGAACCCTGCTCCATAGGCTGGCTCTGAGTGAGGGTTTCCGGTATGAAGGTCTCAACCAGGTGGTCCCAATGCTTACGCCCGCCATGCTCATGGCGGTGGATAATGAAGGCAAGACCGTGCTCCATTATCTTGCCCCTCATTGGGGGGTCGGCCTGGTGGTCCCAATGCTTACGCCCGCCATGCTCATGGCGGCGGATAATGAAGGCAACACCGTCCTCCATGATCTGGCCTATTGTGGGAGACTTGCCCCGGTGATCTCAATGCTTACCCACGATATGCTCATGTCCCTTGATGGTCGTGGAGACACTGTAATCCACCGGGCGGTGGCGTGGAAACAATCAATCAAGGTGCTGGTCGGATCGCTTGATAGCCAAATGCTGATGTTTAAAGGCTCAAACGGCAGATCGGTACTCTCCTGCGCCGTGCGGGACGGTTGCCTTGACCAGATCCAGCCGGCCGTCTTCCGGCAGCAATGGATGAACAAGAAATTCAGGGGCCGGCCGCTCGCGCAAATCCTGACCGAAGACCACGCCGACTACGTGGGATCGCACATGGGCGAGTTCCACGAGGGAGTCAGAGCCGCGCTCCTTGCCCACCTCCTCGCGTCTTAACCCCGCCCCGTATCTTCTACTACCATGAACGAAAGCCCCTACCTCTACACGACCGCCGAACAGGTTCTGGAACCGCTGCCGGACGGCGAAATCAAACTCCTGGGCCTTGTCCGCGATGGCCGGCTCGACCAGGTGGAGCCGAGTATCCTGACAGATGAAATACTCGGCTCGCGAAACCGTTCCGGGGTCACCGTGTCGCACCGGCTGGTGCGGGCTATCGGCCAAGCCCTTCACGCAAAGATGTCCGCCGCGGACGAGGCGTTTGCCGGATCCGCCGCCGGCGCCACAGATTACGAGGCCTGCCAGAAGTTCGGCACCACGTTCGACGACCTGGCCGCGGCCGCCCGGCGCGCCGGAAGGGAAGAGGACGCCCGCTGGATTGAGAGAAGCCAGCGCATCCAGAACGGCACCCACGCGGACGGCGAGGATGAGATTGACGACCATTGCGAGGATTAAGGCTGGCGACTCCGATGAACCGGCCGCGGCCTGAAAACAAATTAAAAAAGCCAAACCAAACCGTTGACTTATGCGCAAGTGTTGTGTATAGTAGAGTATGATTAAAAACTCCCCAGCCCAAGCATTGGAAACCCGGACGGTCCTTGTTCTGGACAACCTCACCTCCCGCTCCTCAACCCTCCTCGGCGAATACACCGGCTGGCCTCACGAGCGCAGCCACGCGCTCGGCATGAGCGAGTCCAACCTTGTGGTCAATGAGATCACTGATGTCCCCTCCAACATCCCGTCTCCCATGGTTCTCGCCCTCTGGAATCGCACCATCAACCTCACCGGCATGGGCATCCCCGGAAACAAGGCCGCGGCCGCCCGCTGCATCTACGGCTTCTCCGAGATCGGCGAGCGCATCGAGGGGGAGCTTCCCGAGCAAGAAGAGGACGAGGCCGGCGAAGCCCTGGCCGAGTACCTTCGGGACGAAGCGGACCGGATGGACGCCGCCGAAGAGGAGAGCGGAATGGAATTTGCACAGGAACCTCTTCCCCTCGGCTGCGGCATCGTGAGGGGAGACCACTAAACCGTCAGTCCAAGCAACCAACCACCACCAACTGTCAGTCGAAAATATTATGAAAATCAAAATCACTGGAACCTACTCAGATTACAAATCGGCCGTGCGCGAGGCATTCGCGCGTCCTGGCACCATGTGCAATCCCTCCGTCCACTGGACCCCGCGCGACGGATTTATAGCTACGCCGGCCGCGAATCTCGTGCCGATGGACGACGACGAGATTGAAATCGACATCGCGGCGTACTACGACGGGGTGCGCACCCTGTCCGGCACCCGCCGGGAATACACCCGCGTCCGGCTTGCCCTGCGCGCTATCCTCTCCGGAGTGGAGTCGAATTTTGGCATCGCGATGGAGCGCACCTTGCCCGACCCGGACAGCGACTACTACGACCGCGCTGCCGATCTCAAGGCCGAGATAATTGCGGCCGAGTGACCGTCTGCGTCTCTGACCACCCCTGACCACGCGAGTGGCAGGGGTTGCGGCAGTAAACCAGGCCGTCCCAACAGGCGGCCGCAACCTCAGTCCAAAAAAAATTATGAAAACCACCGAAATCAAAATCACTGGAACTTACGCAGATTACAAATCGTCCGAGCGCGAAGCCCGCCTTTCCGTGAATGATGGGGTAGAGACCGTCTATGTGAGCGAGGATCAACTGCCGGAGAACTTCTCGATGTGCGAAGTAGCCGAGGCCTACGCCGCGAAATACGACCACAATGGCGAGGATGGATGGAGCGTAGCGAGAATCGTCGATCTGACGGACGAGGAAACCCACGATTTCGCCTTCAATCGCGCCGGTCAATTCGAGTGGGATACCGAGCGCGAATGGCTGACCTGATAATATGGACCGCGCAACCTTGGCAGACGCACTCCTCATCAACCAAACCACCAACCCAACCAAAAGACCCCAACCCATGATTAGCACAACCCCCACCCCCACCCCCACCCGAAATTCAGGAAAGAACTCGCCGCCACCCGATAAGATTGGCGGATACGAGGTCACCTTTGTACGCGCCCTGGTGAACCGGCATTCGGGCGCCATCCTCGAAAAAACCCGTTCGTACGCAACCACAGAGGCCGCCTGGAACGCCGGCAAGCGCTTCGGGGCCAACGACCGCAATTCCACCTTCGAGAGCCAGACACGGATGTACCTCGACGGGAAATACCTGTGCGACGTTCCTCGCAGCGAGTTCGAAAAAAATTATGCACTAGATATGGCAGAAGCGCATCACTGGTCGCACGAGATGGTTTGCCTCATCGACAGCTACCTCCAGAAAAAGTTTCCGGTCGAGCCGCCCTGGGATTAACCCGCCGCCATTCTCCATACACAAGCATGAAAAAGCCACCAATCCTATGTCCGCACTGCGGACACAACATCACCAAGTTTGCGCTCAAAGCCGCCACCTCCCGCGGCGGGCAGACCACTGGTCCGAGCAAGGCCCGCACCCATGAGCAGGCGAGCAAGGCCGCCCGGACCCGCTGGGCGAACGAGCGCGCCAAGAAGTCGGCCAAGAAGTCGAAGGCGAAAGCGGCGAAGTAAAGCCTTCCCGCCAGGCCGAACCCCAAAAAAACATATGAGCTTTCAAATCGTTCGCAGAGCCCGCGTGAAAGTTCAGGACGGAAAGGTCCTATTCCAGATCACCTCGTACGACAGTGGTGATCCGCCCTACCCCGGCCCGGACTTCGGCAAGCGCGACGAGGACTTCGGTACCCTGGAAGAGGTCCCCCTCGATGACCATGAGGGGATTGCCAAGTTTGCCGAGATGCACGTTGATAACAGCGGCGAGAGCGTGGTTGCCCTGGCCGCCGAATGGGGAACACTCAATCGGGTGGCCGGCTTGCTCACCAGCGAAATGCTGATGCTTAAAACCATGTCCAAACGGACCGCGCTCTCCTGCGCCGTGGCGGAACATTGCCTCGACCGGATTCAGCCGGGCGTGTTCCTGCCGGGATGGATGAGGCGGAAATTCAAGGGCCGCCCGCTTGCGCAAATCCTCGTCGAAGACTACCTCGACTACGTAAGTAGTCACCTGGGCGAGTTCCACGAAAAGGTCAGGTCTGCCTTGCTCGCCCGCCTTCTCGCCGCCTAAACCCCACCACTCGTATCTTCCCCATGGAAAAAAAGACCTACAAATACACGACCGCCGAGCAGTTTTTAAGGGCGCTTTCCAACGGCGACGTCAGAGTCGGTGAAGCTGTTGGTGTTGACTTTCGTTGTCCCTGGCTCGTGGATCCGGCGCTTCTCACGAAAGAACTGCTTTGCGCGAGGGATCGAGAAGGGGAAACGATTGCATACCGACTTCATTCGATGGCAGGGTCGGGCTACTTAGGGAGTTTTATTCATTTGCTTACACCTGACATGCTGACCGCCGTGCATTACACTGGCGAGAGCATGGTTGCAGTGGTCGCCGAGTTCGGAAAACTCAAGCAGGTGGCCGGAATGCTCACCAGCGAAATGCTGATGCTGAAAACCAGGTTTTCCAAACGAACGGTGCTCTCCTTCGCCGTGGGGGAACATTGCCTCGACCGGATCCAGCCGGGCATGTTCCGGCCAGGAATGATGAACAGGAAATTCTGGGGCCGCCCGCTTGCGCAAATCCTCGTCACCGGCTACGCCGACTACGTGAGTACCCACCTGGGCGAGTTCCACGAAAAGGTCAGGTCTGCCCTGCTCGCCCGCCTTCTCGCGGCCTAAACCGAAAGCGGCGCTGCCGGCGGGTGCCGGAGAGCACAGATTCCGGTCAGGCGGCGGCATCAAGGCGGGCGAATGCAGCGATGACCTTACTCTTGAACTCCGCAACGGAGGCATCGACATCGATGCCATCGGCGGTGAGGAGAGCAAAGACCTCCTCATCGGTCAGTTCGGTGGGGTCGTCGCAAAGGAAGAGCCAGAGGCGTTTCACGGCGTTAGTGGCGGGGGTGAGCGAATGTGTTGTTGTGTGCATGCTAACCATTTGCCGACTTCGACCCCGGATTTTCCGAACTTTCGTAAGTTTTTTCGCCCGAACAGCGGAACAGCCGGAAAATATCGCTGGCTCCCAAGGCGCGGACGCCGCCCCACCACCATTAAAAGCGATGCCGTTCCAATCCCCCTCGTATCTGGAATACATGGCAAACCCCATTCCGGTCGAAGATGACCTGATGCTCACGATAGGCGCCTTTAAGGCGATCTTCGGATTTCTTTTCCTTTTCATGATCCTCCCGTTCGCCAGCGGCCTGGCCGCGGCCTGGCTTTCCGAGGTGGTTCGCTTCTAAACCGACGCCCTCATTTCGGAATTAAAAACTATGGCGATTCAATACCCTGCCCAGTCGCCGGATCGCCGATCAGGTGGATGTCGGCAAAGTTCGCCTCCGGCGAGTGGTTGCCCGCTCTCGCCCCAAGTCTGACCCCTGGCCGCGGCCGGGCGGCATGCCCTCGACAGCCTGCGTCATCAGCCATGAATTTTCGTTCCTGGGAGCGTTTCTTACCAAGGAATCGTTGATCGAGATCGAGCGGAGAATCTCCCAGAACAACTCCTTGGCGCTCATCCGCGCCAGGACTTGATCCGAGATTGCGGCGCAACCCAGCGAGGCAATTCAAGGCTCCCCGTATCTGCGGGTATGCGAATTACGTTTGAGTGCGGTTGCACCCGCGACGTCGACCTTTCCGGCAACAGCCAGCAACGCAGAGAAAAGGCAGACTACCTTGAGAATCAGAAGTGCTATTCCTGCCTGGAAGCCGCGGAGGAAAGGAAGTTCACCGCCGACGGCTGGCCCAGCCTTACCGGATCCGAACGGCAGGTTGAGTGGGCGAGCGGCATCCGCCGCCGGATCGTCAAGCAACTGCGCGACAGCCATGTCTTCACCTCTCCCTTCCACGCTGTTGCCAGGAAGGTTTGGCCCTGGCCCAGCCCATACCCCCCTTCCGAACTCACCCCAACCCTGGAAACGTTCGCGGCCACCTGCGCCGAATACCTCCTGACGCAGGCGAAAACTCTCTCTGACGCCCACTGGTGGATTGAGCATCGGGACGATGGCGTCGGCGCGCTGATTGCGATGCATCCGGACCATCTCCTGACGATTGGCAGGCTTCA
>Ga0302278_10003084_pt1 | contig 18541 bp, 9 predicted proteins | sample III_Bog_N3_2_FD_194543 | JGI IMG/M metagenome (GOLD analysis project Ga0302278, IMG submission 194543) | Peat permafrost microbial communities from Stordalen Mire near Abisko, Sweden - III_Bog_N3_2 | ecosystem: Environmental > Terrestrial > Soil > Wetlands > Peat | place: Sweden: Abisko...
TGCCCGGGCTGAACCTCTCCAGGCAGATAATCCACCACCGCGCTGCCCACGTCCGCAGTCAGATTCCAGCGCTTTTCACGATCAATTGGCAGCGTGTAATTCCCGTCGAAAAGAAAGAACTGGCGCGCGCTGATTTCCTGGTAGTAAAAACCGGGGAGCGACAGCGGGTACTCGGCAATCAGCGGCAGAAACCCGCCCAGCCGATAAGCACTGAAACGGTCGGCATCCACGCTCGTCCCTGCCGTCATGCGGATGTAAAAACTCTGTTGGCTGTTGGTCAGGGTATAAGCCAGCGCCGCTTCCGTCCAAAAAAGCTGTGATTCCCGGTTCAGATAGTAGGGGGCGGTGGCAAACCCGTAGCTCCCCGGATCGCTCCGGAAATGCCCTTCATACCAGATCGACAATTCCATCGCGAGCGCGGGAAATAAAGTGGGTTCCACCCCGCCAAATCGCAAGCCGGTGCGCACGCTGAAGTCAGCGTGATCTTTGGGCAATTGAAAACCCTTCGCGGTCTGGTCCGCTGTATCATAGAACGCGTAATGAGCGGTCCCGCGCAAAACGTAGTTCAACGGGATGAGGTCACCCGGGTTGAAAAGATGGTACAGGCTTGTGGAAATCTCCGCGCTATTGCCGGAAAAAGATTCGCTCGGTAGATATTGGCCGTCGTGAATTTCATTATAATCATCAGCGTAAGCACCGCCAGCCAGGCCAATGCCTAAATCAGTGTTAGGGCCAAACAACTTGCTGATCCCCAACTCCGAATCAACGTACACCGGCGCAACCGCCAGTCGTAGCGTGAGATTGGTGCGTAGAAAGTCCGGCTGGTTGTGATAATAAAACGCGTAAGCCGCCAGAGGTTGTTCCCCCTCAAACGCACCATTATAACCGAATTGGATCAGATCGCGCTGATCGGGGTCGATTTGCGCCCAAACCCAAATTGGGGTGAGCACGATCAGACTGAGCAGCAGAATTCCGCTTCGATTCACAGCGCTTAACTTAAGCAAAACCCCATGGCCAGCAAGCGGATTCATTGGCATTTCAGCGAAATTTTTGGAGCACCTCCTGAGCAGGAGGCGACGTGGGGAGGCTATGATTTGTTTCCCATCCCTTTGGAAATCGGAACATTATTGATTGCCCTAAAAAATGCCTGGGCCGTCAGAAACCAACCAGTTGACCCTGTCTTTCTGGATTCTACCGGATTTCGCCGGGAACATTATTGTATCTCGCGCTGGACAACGGCGGCGTCTCCAAGCAAATTTTCAGGGCGCATGCACTCCGCCCGGACCGTCCGGCCAAACACGTTGACGGCGGTTCAAAGTTAAACCAGACAAATTGAATTTCGATTCAGTTGATCGAGGCGAGGCACCGTGATTTTGATCCATGACACCTGAGACCCTGCTCAAAGCCAAAAGCCTCGGTTTTTCCGACCGGCAGATCGCCCATTTGACCGGCACCACCGAGGACGCCATCCGCGCCGAACGGAAGAAACTGGGCATTGTCCCCAGTTATCGCCTCGTGGACACCTGCGCGGCCGAATTTGAGGCTTACACCCCATATTATTATTCCACCTACGATCGCGGCGACGATGAGGTAAAGAACAATGTCGCCAAGAAAGTCATGATCCTTGGAGGCGGTCCAAATCGTATCGGTCAGGGCATTGAATTTGATTATTGTTGCGTGCACGCGGCGTTTGCGCTCAAGGAAGACGGATACGAGACCATCATGGTCAATTCCAATCCCGAGACCGTCTCCACCGATTACGACACGAGCGACAAGTTGTTTTTTGAACCGCTCACGCTGGAGGACGTATTGCACATTTACGAACGTGAAAAATGCTGGGGCGCCATCGCCCAATTCGGCGGCCAAACCCCCTTGAACCTCGCGCTGGGCCTCCAGAAAAACGGTGTCCGGATCATCGGCACCTCCCCGCAAAGCATTGAGATCGCCGAGGACCGCAAACTGTTCGCGGCCATGCTCAACAAGCTGGACATCCCGCAGCCTCCCAACGGCCTGGCGACAAATGCCGAGGAGGCGCTTGCCATTTCCAAGCGCCTGACTTATCCGGTCCTCGTGCGCCCCAGCTTTGTGCTCGGCGGCCGCGCCATGCAGATCGTTTACTCCGATTCCGAACTGCAGCATTACATGCGCTTTGCCGTGGAAGCCTCGCCGGAGCGTCCAGTCCTGGTGGACAAGTTTCTCGAGGATGCCACGGAAGTGGACGTGGATTGCATCACCGATGTCGGGCACTTCGAGAATCCGGCCGAGGGCACCATTGTCATTGGCGGGATGCTGGAGCACATCGAATTCGCCGGTGTCCATTCCGGTGACGCCGCCATGGTGTTGCCGCCGCACACCCTCTCCGACAAGGTAATCGGCATCATTCGGGAATACACCCACGCCATGGCCCGCGAACTGAAAGTCATCGGACTGATGAACGTCCAGTACGCTGTGAAGGGCGACAAAGTGTATGTCCTCGAAGTCAATCCGCGCGCCTCGCGGACCGTTCCTTTCGTGTCCAAGGCCATCGGCAAGCCGCTGGCGAAAATCGCCGCCAAGGTCATGGCCGGAAAAACCTTGAAAGAACTCGGTTTTACCCAGGAAATCTGGCCGGAATATTGGGCGGTCAAGGAATCCGTCTTCCCCTTCAGCCGCTTTCACGGCCAAGACATTCTGCTCTCGCCCGAAATGCGTTCCACCGGCGAAGTCATGGGCCTCGACGCCGACCTGGGGGTGGCCTACGCCAAATCGCAGATGGCCGCCAATTCACCCTTGCCAGCCGGCGGCAAAGTCTTCATCAGCGTCAGCGACGCCCATAAATCCGAAGTGGCAGCGGTGGCCAAATCGTTCTCCGACCTGGGCTTTGACCTCGTGGCCACCAGCGGTACGGCAGCGGTCCTGGAAAAAGCCGGCCTGAAAGTTCAGCGCGTCCTCAAGCTGCTCGAAGGCCGCCCCAATATCGTCGATTTCCTGAAGAACAAGGAAATCCAATTCGTCATCAACACGCCCAGCGGGGCCGCTCCGCGCGAAGATGAAATCAAAATCCGCACCACCGCCGTATACACAGGCACGCCCATTGCCACCACTTTGAGCGGGGCCAAAGCTGCCGCCCTCGGGATCGCCGCCTTGAAAAAGTCCGGCTACGGCGTGAAGACTTTGCAGGAATATCTCTAAACCGTGGACGGTACTCCCCCAAAATCCGGTTCGCCAGCGGCTCAACCTGGGGGGAAAGGCGAACCGCCCCGCATTCATCCGCGCGACCCGCTGCATGGCGTCACGCTCGAAACCGTTGTCAACCATCTGGTCCAAAAACATGGCTGGCTTGAGATGGGGCGGCGCATTCCCATCCGCTGTTTCCAATTTAATCCGACCCTCAAGTCCAGCCTGACTTTTCTTCGCAAAACACCGTGGGCCCGGCAAAAAGTCGAGCTCTGGTATTTGAGCGAAATGTAACATTCCACCCTGGAAGTCAACGTCATGAGCCACCGCGACCGAATCCCCACTGACGGCGGACCCAGTCTGACGCACAATCCCTTCGGCTCACTTTCCAGCGATGGCTTGCCCGCGGCCCTGCCAGAAAAGGCGCCAGCCGGAATAAGCCAGCCCTTCGTTTCCCCGGAACCGGCCAAATCCAAAAAGAATCGCGGCCGCGTGGACATCATCCGCCAGACCGCTGGACGCGGCGGCAAGACCGTGACGGTGGTGAAAAACTTTGTCGGCATCGGCCTGCCCGAAAAAGAAAAACTCGCCAAGGCCATGCAGCGCGCCTGCGGCACTGGTGGCACGGTCAAGGACGGCCAGATCGAGATCCAAGGAGACAAACGTGAGGAAGTCGCCCGCATTCTGACCGAGGCCAATTTCCGTCCGGTGTTCGCGGGCGGTTAGTTCCATCGTGCTTCCTGCTATCCCGTCCTTGGACCATCATAAATTTGATCTGCTGGCAGGATGCCGGAAGCACTTTTTGAGCAAAGGCAATTGTTGGACGCCCGCCCTCAACCCAACCTTCTCCCCCGGTAGAAGGAGCATCCTAACCAGCACTTTGGAATATAATCTGGAGCGGGATCAGTGGATGCTCCTGCAACAACGGGAAAATGTGAAACGTAAAACCCCCGCCCGGGGGAACAGGGTGGTGCGAGGCCGACGTTCGGCTGAGGGCGGCCAAACACCTTTCCAAACAGGTGGCTGAAGGTTTATTTAAATCGGCCTCAAGCCAGCAGTTCCTGGATTTCATCCCAGCTCAAGGCGGCGGCGAATTCCTCCTCCCCGCCAATGGTGGCCTGAATGATCTTGCGCTTGCGATTTTGCAGGGTCAGGATTTTTTCCTCCACCGTATCACGCGTGATCAATTTGTAGCTGGTTACAATCCGGGTCTGGCCAATCCGGTGGGCCCGATCCGTCGCCTGGTCTTCCACGGCCGGGTTCCACCACGGATCAAAATGAATCACTGTATCGGCGCCGGTCAGGTTCAGGCCCACGCCGCCGGCTTTCAAGCTGATCAAGAATACCGGAATGGCGGCGTTGGTCTGGAATCGCTCCACCACCGCCGCCCGGTTGGTCGTCGATCCATCGAGATAACAATACTCAATGCCCTCGGCGGAGAGTTTTTCCTTCAGTAGGGCCAGCATGCCGGTGAATTGGCTAAACACCAGTAGGCGATGCCCGCCGTCGATGACTTCTTCCAGCAGTTCGCCGAACATCTCCAGCTTGCCGGACGCTTCCGCCGGATTCACGTTCTCCAATTTCAGCAATCGCAGGTCACAGCAAATTTGTCGCAACCGCAGCAGCGCCGTCAAAACCACCATGCGACTCTTTGCGATGCCCTGTTCGCCCACCGCTTCGAGCACTTCTTTGCGGCTTGCCTCGATGACTTGCTGGTAAACGCCGCGCTGTTCCGTCGTCAATTCACAGTATGAAACCTGTTCCAGTCGGGCCGGCAAATCACTGGCCACATCGCGCTTGAGCCGGCGCAAAAGGAAGGGCTTCAGCCGCCGCGCCAGCCGCGCCTGGGCTTCCGAATTTTTCTCCTTCGCAATGGGCAGTTCGTAGCGTTCGCGAAAATCCTTGGCCGTGCCGAGATAACCCGGCATCAAAAAATCGAAGATCGACCATAGATCCAGCACGGAATTCTCCAGCGGTGTGCCCGTCAGCACAATCCGGTGCCGCGCCCGGATCGCTTTCACCGCCTGCGCATTCTGGGTCTGGCGGTTCTTGATATGCTGCGCTTCATCCAGCGCCACAGTGTCAAATTCCAGAGCGCGATAACGCTCCGCATCGCGCCGGATCAACGCATAGCTGGTGATGACGAGATCGCTCGTCGCGATCTCCGCAAAATGGCTATGTCGTTCAGGCCCTTGGAGCGCCAACACCTTGAGGTGCGGCGTGAATTTTTTGGCCTCGGCCACCCAGTTGAAAACCAGGCTGGTGGGACAGACGATCAAGTGCGGTCGGGATTCAAGCGCCCGGCCGGGATCGGACCCCAGCGTGCTGAGAAAAGCCAGTGTTTGGAGAGTCTTGCCCAGTCCCATTTCATCCGCCAATACCCCGCCAAATTCGTTCGCGCGCAAAAAGTGCAGCCACGCCACGCCGTGTTTCTGGTAAGGTCGCAGCACCGATTCCAGCTGGCCCAGAGGTGGACAATCCAGTTGGGCCTCGCCGCTTTGCCTAGCCGCCCGTGCGCGCCAGAAGGCGGGCGCCTGGATATTCCAATCATCATGCCGTCGCAAGGTGGCATCCAGAAATCCTGCCTGCGTGCTGTTGATACGATAGCCCCCTGCATGCTGCTGCGGCGCGCAATCCAGCAACACCTCCTGCAATTCCTCCACCGCCTGCGCATCAATCACCGCCAGTTTGCCATTTTTCAGCCGGGTATGATTCTGGCCGGACAGAATGAGCCGCTGAATCTCCGCGGCGGAAAACGTTTCGCCCGTACCCGACGCAAACACCACGCCCAGGTCAAACCATTGCACTCCCGAGGAAGTGATTTGAAACTTTGGCTCCACGCGCTCAATGTTTTTGAGCGTCCGATTCTCCAGCTGTTCATCCAGTGTGACCTCCCACGCCTGCCGCAACCTGGGAAATTCGCGGGCCAGAAAATTCAGCACTGCATTCTCTCCCGCGAGCTGAAATTTGCCCTGCGCGTCGGGCCCGGAAAATCCGCTGCGGACTAACCGGTTCAGGGCGGTGCGCTCGGCGGCGAAATCGCGCGTATTATAACGCGTGGTCACGTCGGGATCGGGCAGCCAAAGGCTTTCATCGGAGGCCGTTACCCCTGCAGTCATGATGCGCGAACCATACGCGAACTGAAGCAGGGCGCTCAATTGCGTCAGGCCTCCCTTCAAGGCCAGCAGAAACCGCGGCGCGCGCGGTTCCAGCGTGAAGTCTTCCAGCTTGAAATTGGCGACGACACCTTCCGCCGACAGCGACGGCCAATCCCGGTTCAAAAACTGGGGCACATTCGCCCGTGTCACCCGCACTGGTGCCTTGAAAATATCCTTCGCGAAATCCGGCAGTCCCAGTGGCTGAAATCCGTCCTGCTGCCAAACCCAATTGCCGACCAGCACCGGCTTCACGGTTTGCTCCTTCAAGGCCAGGACGATTTCGCCGTTGGCTTCCAGGTTTGCACACAGCGGCAACTTGAGCGGCGATCGGCTGACGGTGACTTCCAGCGATTTACCGAGCGTCACATTTGGGTGTTCCGCCAGCAGCGGCAGCAACGCAGCAAAATCTTTGGTGTCCAACTGCATAATTGCCGGGGTCTCCCCATTCGTCAGGGTTTCCACCTGCTCGATGATCGAATTATCGGCGGCAGAAAAGGCAAACGCCCGACCGCGCGGCAACGCGTTGAGCGGACTGCGCCCGCCGCTCCACTTTGCCTCAAATACCACCATGATCTTGCTCTGTAAGATGGCGGGCTCAAGATTGGGCGGCAGGATGAGAAACAATTCGGCGGGTTCACCGCCATCCTGCCGGCGCAAGCCCGAAGATTTTTTGGCAGGTGCAGTGGTCGCCAGCCCGGCTCCGGTCGCGCGCCCCGTTGAAACGTCTTTTTCCACCGCCTGCGCTTTGAGCCAGTGCAACCCAACCGCGACCACGTGATGACAAATCTTCCCCCATTGCCGCGCCTCGCGGCAGGTGCAAAGATTTTCCATGCTCGCCCGGCCATTAATCACCAGCGATGCGCGCACAGACGTCTCGCCCGTCTGTACCACTCCCCGTAACAGCGGAGGCACCCAGGCAGAACTCAGCACCTGCCCTTGCGCCAGACACGCCCGGGCATGCTTCATCACGTCCCAGCCGGCGGCCTGGCTCAGGAGCAATTCATCGAGGTCATCTATCATTATTGGAAAGGCTAAAGGCTGAAGGCTGAAGGCTAAAGTTCTCTTTTTTTGCGCTTCAGCATTCGGTCATCAGCCTTTAGGCTGTCAGGCTACGTTTTAATGCAAACTTAAAGAAACTAAAATGAAATGAGTTAAAAACCAAAGGATCGGAAGCTGAGGACGAAGGCGTTTGCGTTGCGGGTCATCCGGATGTATTCCAAGCTTCCCAAGGGTGATTCGGTTGCGCAGGTGGTCGGCAAACAGGTTTTGCGCTCAGGAACATCAGTGGGTGCAAACTATCGCGAGGCATCACGAAGCCGTTTAAAAGCGGAGTTTAGTTCCAAAACAGGCGAATGTCTTAAGGAGATTGAGGAAACCTAGTATTGGCTCGAGTTACTAGTGGACAGTGGTTGTGTTTCCCCATTAAAAATGGCCGCCCTGCTGGAAGAAACGCGCCAGATCATCGCCATTTTTACGACTGTTAACAAAAATTCCAAAGGCCAAAGTTCGTTAGCCAGGGTTGTTTTTATTTAGCCATTAGCCTTCAGCATTTAGACTTTCCCCCGCTATTTTTCTACACTCACCAACCGAATCCGGCTAATCTTCCCGTGAAATGGCCATCTTGGGTAAACGCAATTTGCTGTCCGTAAACCGGGAATCAACCCCGGGCCTTTACCTCGACGGCGGGGAGTTGGGTGAGATTTTATTGCCCGGCCGGTATATCCCAAAAAACCTTGCCCAAGGCCAGAAAATCGACGTCTTTGTTTATCGCGATTCCGAGGATCGGCTGGTTGCCACCACGGAGACCCCGAACGCCATGGTGGGCGAATTTGGGTACATGAAGGTCATCAGCGTTCATCCCCAGGCCGGGGCGTTTTTGGATTGGGGTTTGTCGAAGGATCTTCTCGTCCCTTTTCGTGAACAGGAATTTCCCCTTCAACCCGGCGATTGGGTGGTTGTCTATGTCGGTCTGGATCCGAAAACCAACCGGATTCTCGCCAGCACACGCCTGCATTATCATCTCAGCCACGACACCCCCGCCTACCGCACCGGGCAGGCGGTGAATATGATGATCATTGGCAAAACCCCGCTCGGCTACAATGCCATCGTCGAAAATGCGCACCGCGGGTTGCTCTTCAAAAACAACATCACCGCCGCGCTCAAAATCGGGGCCAAACTCAAGGGCTTTGTGCAGGCCGTTCGGGCCGGCGGAAAAATCGATTTGAGCCTCGATGCAGCGGGCTATCAACGTGTCGCGCCGCTCACCGAGGAAATACTCAAGGCTCTCCAAGGCAGCGGTGGACGACTTGAATTCGACGACGACAGTCCCCCGGCCAAGATCCGTCTGAAATTCGGAGTCAGCAAAAAGGCCTTCAAGCAGGCGCTCGGCAAACTCTACAAAACGCGGCGGATTGTTTTTCTTAAACCGGGAATCCAACTGCTCCCTGAATCCGACTGGTCGCCGGGCAAGTGATTTTGACGTTTCGATGAACTCCGAGGTTTCCCAGCTGCACTCCTTGCTCAAGCAATACTTTGGCTTCACTTCCTTCCGGCCTTTGCAGGAGGAAATCATCAGAGAAGCGCTGGCCGGCAAGGACGTGTTCGCGTTGCTGCCGACGGGTGGCGGCAAATCCTTGTGTTTTCAACTGCCCGCCCTAGCCCGCGACGGCATGACGATTGTGGTTTCGCCACTGATCGCGTTGATGAAAGACCAGGTCGACGCCCTCCGGGCGAGTGGCATTGCCGCCACGTTCCTAAATTCCTCGCTTGCCGCCGATGAATCGCGGGAACGGCTGCGCGGGTTGCACCAAGGAAAGTACCGGCTGCTCTACGTGGCGCCCGAACGCCTGATGCTCAGCGGATTCATCGAGGATTTGAAACGGTGGCAACCCCGCCTCATCGCCGTGGATGAGGCCCACTGCATCAGTGAATGGGGCCATGATTTCCGGCCTGAATACCGCCAGCTCGCTGAATTGCGCGGCCATTTTCCGGGAGTTCCGCTCATGGCCCTGACCGCCACCGCCACCGGCCGCGTGCGCGAGGATATCGTCACCCATTTGCAACTGCGCGATCCCAGTGTTTTTGTGGCCAGCTTCAACCGGCCCAATCTGAATTACCGCGTCCTGGCTAAAAACAAGGCTTATGATCAAGTCCTGGATTTCCTCCGCGCCCGCAAACGCGACAGCGGGATCGTGTATTGCGCGTCACGCAAAGCCGCCGAAAATGTTGCCCAACGCCTGGAAGAGGATGGCATCCACGCCAAACCCTACCATGCCGGCCTGACCCCGCAGGAACGATCCAAGCACCAGGAACTCTTTCTGCGCGACGACGTCCGGGTGATCTGCGCCACCATTGCCTTCGGTATGGGCATCAACAAGCCCAACGTGCGGTTTGTCATCCATTACGACCTCCCGAAAAACGTCGAAGGCTATTACCAGGAAACCGGACGGGCGGGCCGGGACGGTCTCCCCGGTGAATGCGTCCTTCTCTTTAGCCCGGGCGATGCCGTCAAGCAAACCCAGTTCATTGAGGAAAAAACCGATCCGCACGAGCAAAAGATTGCGCGTGAACAATTGCAGCAAATGGTGCACTACGCCGAAAGCTCCAATTGCCGACGCCGCGAACTGCTCGCCTATTTCGGCGAGGATTTTCCCGCCGAGGCCTGCGGCGCATGTGACAATTGCCTTTCCCCCCGCGCAACTTTCGACGGTACCACCGCCGCGCAAAAATTCCTTTCCTGTGTTTACCGCGTCCGCGAAAGAAGCGGGTTCGGTGTGGGACTGAACCATATCGTCGAGGTTTTGACCGGCGCGGATACCGAAAAAATCCGCAAATGGAACCACACGCAACTAACCACCTACGGCATTGGTCGTGAACATTCCCGCCCGGAATGGGCTGCCATCGGTCGCGAGTTGGTGCGTCTCGGTTACGTACGCCAGACCGCGGACAAGTTCAGTGTGCTGGAATTGACCGGCGCCGGGGGAACCCTGCTAAAAGAGCGCACCAAGGTCACCCTGACCAAACCCGTCACCGCTCCCGAAACCAAAAGCCGCCGCACCGGCGAAATTGCCTGCGACGAACTCCTGTTTGAAAAGTTGCGGCTGCTGCGCAAGGGTCTCGCCGACGAACGCGACGTCCCTGCTTACATCATTTTCTCCGACGTGGCTATCCGCCAAATGGCCCGGGATTATCCGGTCAACGCCCACGAGTTCGCCCGCATCAGCGGCGTGGGCGAAAAGAAATTGCGCGAATTCGGTGAAGCTTTCCTCGCGGAAATTGCCGCGCATGTGCACACCAACCCCCGCCAAGTGTTTGCCGACGAGGAAGTCGGGTCACCCTTAAATACAAACAGGCAACCAAAACTTCGTACATTTTTTCGGAACGCCTGAAATTAACACAAGCAACAACGATATTTCCCGAAGCCGTTTAAAAAGAACGTTCCCCTTCGCGCTTTGAGCTTTGCCAGGACAAGAAGGAATTACACAATATTTCTTGGTTTTCATGGATTGCTCCGATTTATTTCCACCTCGACCATTTCGCAATTTGCATCGAAGCCGGAATCTTTCAGACCCAGCGAATAGGTCAGCACCATCACCCGGCCATCCTCCCGGAACAATTCCGGATGAAAATAGGTGCAATAAGCCATTTCAACTTCTTTGCCCTGGGCAAGATCGGGCACTTGAATGCGGGCGACCGGCGGACTCCACGGGCCATAAGGGGCGTCGGCCGCCAGAAAGCGAATTTCGCTCGGATGATCGAAATCGCTGGAGCTCGCCATCACATATTTTTTCAGGTACGGATTCCACGCCACTGCGACCTGGCCGGGGACGTTTTCGACCAGGATGGTTGCATCCGCCTGGTTGGGCGAGAATTTCGGGCCGGCGCCGGCATAAAATTCGTATGCAGCCGGGTCCTCAATTTTTCCGGGCCGCACCCGGGCCAGGGCCGCGCCCGACTCTCCGTGGCAGGTCTCAACGCTAAAAAGATACAGCCAGCCTTCCGCCTCAATGACCTGGGTGGGATCCACCGGGAAACGCCAATTGCCATGCGATTGCAGCCGTGAGTAGCGTCCCAGAGCCACCGGGGATCGGCCGAGACCGGAGCCGACGCAGCGAAAGTCCCATGAACCGGTGCCGAAAACGTTGATCAACGAGTAGTAAAGATAGTATTGGCCGTTTAAGTAAATGCCGCCTAGCGGCCAGATCCGGTAATTCTGTGCCGGCTGTTCCGTCGGCAGCAATTCAAAGGGCGATATGGCGTCACCATTGCTGGAAACAAGATAATTAAACGCCGGCGGGTAACTTACGGCACTATCCGCCAGAAACGCAATCGCTGGGGAAATCGACCCGCCGGCAAAATGCGGCGTGCCATCGGACGACCGCGAGCCTTTGAAGGTATCGCCATAAGCCCAAATCGCCCCGCCCGGCACAACGAAGGATTCGCCGCCGTCCTGGGAAATGATTGAAGCCCGGGCATGCGCCTCATTCCAAAGCGAGCCGAGGAAATGGGTGCGGACAATGGCAAAAGGCAGCTCGCTTTGCTTGTCTCTGGACGGGGAGGTTGTGCAGCCAGGAACAATGGCCACCAGGATCAACGCGGCAAGAACACGTTTCATAATTTTTATTTTAGCCTTTCCTGCAAAGACCTGACCCGAATATCCCGCAAGGAGTCCTGTACCACGAGTTTCCTGTCGCGCAAGCGTCCCGAAATTCCGACGCCCTGCCGATTTGGAAATCGGCGATACAGCAGGTTGGGACACCTGCGCTACGCCGAAAATGTCCGCGTCGGCCAATGCAGCTATGAAACCGCCAGGTTAGAATTTAGTTTTGTCACTCATGTTCCTTCACTTCGACAGCGTCTTTCCCTGCTCGCAGCAGACGCCAGGAATGGGTCCACGGGTCAATCCGGCAGATGGATCGGTAATCACAATACTGGCAGGCCGTGCTGGTGCCTTTCCGGTAAGGATCAACTTCTGTAGCGCCCGCAAAAATCTTCGTTCCGATTTCTTTCAACAGGGTTTCCACCTCGTCCAGCAGACTGATGAACTCCTCCTGCGGTAGCGCTTCGGCGAGGCCTTTGCGCAGGGATCCGTTTTTGTTGAGCCGGTATGAAAATTGGTCGGCAACCTTGGCCGAATCCAGTTTATCCAGAGCACCGGCGTCAAACCGGCCGGTGTGCCGATACGCTTCGCGGCGAGCGTCAGCCACATCCGCCAGTACCTCGGTGCGCGTGCCGCCGGACTCAAACCGGCCGCGCAGGTTCACGTAAAACACCCCGGCGGGAACAATCTGTCCCGCGCCCAAAACATCCGGAGGCCAGCTTCGCACGGCGGCCAGATAGGCCAGCAGCTGCAACTGAATGCCGTGCTGGACGAGCACCTTATCCAGCTTTTTCTGGCTCGATTTATAATCCATCACTACCGCCAGCGACCGTTTCCCTTCTCGATAGAGGTCAATCCGGTCGATCTTGCCGCCGAGCGCCAGTTGATGGCCCTCGGGCAGCTCGATCTGCCACGCTGGCGCGGGCGAATCTTGCAGGCCGAATTCCCATTCCGCCCGCGCGGGATCAAATTGATATTGCCCGCGCATCCAGCCAATGAGTGTCTCGATAAAATCCTGAAGGGCTCCGGTCAGCATGCGGGTGTCAAACCGGCCCTGTGCGTCGATTTGCAACAGGCCGTCCCGATAACCAGGCGCCAATCCGGCGGCAATCTCCCCGATGCGCGCACGGGCTTCCTCCGGCGTCAAATCACGCCAGCGCCGGTTTTCGGCCACCAGGCGATCATGGAATATTTTCAAGACTTCATGCTGGAAGCTCCCGCGTTCCCGGGCGTCCAGTTCAAACAACTTGCGCTCGCTGGCGCGCAAACCGGAATGGACAAAAAACCGGAACGGACATTGCGCGAACTGCTCCAGTCGACTCACGGAGGAACGCAGGACCGGGCCATAAAGTTGCGCCGCCACGCTAACCGCCAGTTGCTCAGTCGGGCCCGGCTCCCGCAGGCACATTAAATTATCCAGCAATGGCTTCAGCCCCGGAAATCTGTCCAATTCGGGCCAGGGGGACAAGTTGCCGCTAGCAGTGAGGGCCGCAGCCAGCAGGGCGATTAATTCGGCCGGACTTTCCGCCGCCTGCCATTCGTCCTCGCCGGAAAATTCCGTGACCGCGAGCGCGGGGAAGATTTTGCGGAGCTGGCCAACGAACGGCGACGCGATTTGCAGCTTGCCGCGGCCATCCTGACGCACATACGTCACCAATAATTCCTCGCTGGCGCGCGTGCAGGCGATGTAACCAAGATAATGCTCCCGCGAAATTTGCTGCAAGATATCCGACCCCAAGGTGATGTTTTGATCCGCCAATTCCAACCGGTCAAAATTTGTCAGGATGGGTGGGATGGGCGGCGCGGCGGGAAAAACGCCCTCATTGACGCCGGCCACCACGGCCAATTTCAAGTTCGGATTGCGAGCCCGGTCGATGGCGCCGACCATTACTTCGTCGAGCACAGGTGGAATCACCCCCACGGTCAGTCCCGTCAACCCCGCCTCAAGGATCGGCAACCAATCTGCCGCGCGGCGCGAATCGTCGGGAAAGGCTAATGCCAGATTATCCAGCCACGATTGCATCTGATCAAACACCGTCGCATGAAGGGCGGGGGGTTGATGAGCCGACGTGTTTTTCCGCTCCTCACTCGTCCAACGTTCCAAAATGCTGGCAACGGCGAGATCGTCCCACAATTGACGGAACAGGCCGGCGAGCTGCCTCCCAGTGGGCTTAAAAATGAACTGCGCGAACCCGGCGCGGAATTGCTCAAAGGGTGGCAGGATGAGCTGTCGCAGCCGTTCTGCTGCCGCATCCGGCAGAGGCTCATGCCAACGGTTCCCGCGCCAGCCAAATTCCAGCGCCTGGTTTTCCAGCCGGTCGATTTCCGTCTCGTCCACCGGGCAGAAGCCGGCTTTCAACGCGACAAACCAATCCTCCTGCCGCCAGTCAAACGCCACCAAGCGCAGCGCGCTGCGGGAGAGTTCGGTCAGCGGGTGATGCGCCACCGATTCACGTCGATCCAGAAAAAAAGGAATCTGATGACGCCGAAACGCGCGAGCCACCAATGCGTGGGAAGTCTCCAGGTTTCGAAACAAGACGGCGCAGTCGCGATAACGATTGCCGCGGCGGACGAATTTTCTAATTTCGCGCGCAATGCATAACGCTTCCGCCTCCGCGTTCCGACACTCCATCACCCGCACGCCTGGAGCCGGATCAGGCGCGGCCCCGCCTTTGGCTTCAGCCGGTTCGGCCCAGCAGGTTTCCAACCGGTCCAGCGCGCCATTGGTGGCAAACCGCTGCGGCCCGCCGCCTCGCGGAAGTGTTTCGATGATAACCTGACACCCCGGTAGGTTTTCAAGCCGCGTCCGGCAATGATGAAACGTTTCGCCGATAGCAGACCAGATGGAGAGCCGGGAGGTTTCAGCGGCTGCCTTGGTCGCCAGGCAAAAAGCGAGCGTGGCTTGATCGCAAAACGGAATCACGGCGGCGAGAAAATCATGCTCCTGCGGCGTCATTTCGGCAAAACCATCCAGCCAGAATCCCGCAATCCGCAACCGGCCATTCTTCGCACCCGCCGCGCGGCGCAGGGCCTCGGCAGCAAGCTCCAGCAAACGGTTGGCGTCCTGCAATTCGTGCTTGCGCAGCCACTGCTCGTAATTGTCCAGCAGCAAGGCCAGGTCGAGCAACTTGTCGTGGAGTTCCGGGCGCAATTTTTTGTTTTGCGCCAATCCGCGCAAGGTCGCGGCGGTGAACTGATGCTGCTGCAGCTCCGCCAGCACAGTGCTTAATTCCAGGGCGAAACCGGGCCGCGACGCGCTGCGGCGGAACAGTTTCAGTTCCGCCTCATGCCGCGTCAGCAACGCACGCAAGACCATGACGCGGCCTTCCGTAGAAAGAATTTCCGGGGGTGCAATCCCGAGCCGGTCCAGCGCAAACCGGGCGAGCCGGTCAAAGGAAAAGATGTGCAGCCGCGTATAGCCGCCGATATCCGGGTCCGACAGAATCTGGCGCTCGATCTGGAACGTGGCTTGTTTGGGAGCGAGAAAAACCAGCGGCAACCCGGCCGGATCCGCGCGCAACGCCGCGCGCACCTCCGCCAGGCAGCGGAAGGTCTTGCCGCGGCCGGCTGGGCCTAGGAGAAATTTAACGCGCACGCTCCATTTTCCCGTAAAGCAGCGAGACCGCAAAGAAATTTATATCGCCATGCCGGAATGATATCTTCAGGCAGGGACGGAGAGCCGGGGCGTACCCACCGGGCGGGTGACGCCTAAAAAGTAAGCCAAATTACTCTTGAATCAGGTTCTGCTTGCCCACCCCTGGATTGCAGACGCGATGGCATAAAATAAAACTCCGGCTATGATTTCTCTAGGGACGGGCGCAGGCAACAAATAGTTCATACCGCCAGGTCTCTCCCACGGGGCATTTCCTTGCTCGATTTGGGCGTGAAGCCTTGCCGCCAAATGGCTGGCCAATGCCAATCCAGCTTGGGAGTCCGGGGTAATCAGGGAGGGAAGTTCGTTTTTCACTTTCTGTATTGGTCAGTTGGCGTGTTTCGTTTCGAACCAGGTTCTTGGGAACCAGCGGGCTACCCACCGGGAAATGCGAACCATGAAACTGGCGGACAACCCCAGCCGGTTGCGGCGGCGGAGTGACGCTCCTTCGGCCTCGAGTTGCTCCACAACTTTTGTGCGGCCAAATATCGCGGCGAACATGAGCGGGGTCATCCCGCCACCATTGTCCGCGTCAATCTCAGCGCCATGTTTGAGCAACAACGCGACAATTTCCACATAGCCCTTAAACGCCACGCCACCCAGAGGCGTCTGACCATGGTCATTGCGTTGATCCGTGTCTGCGCCCTTTTCCAAAAGCATCCGGGTTGTTTCCACGTTGCCGTTATAGCTCGCAAGCATCAGCAACGAGTTACCTTTTGCATCGGCAAGATTCACCGGCAGGCCGTGATACAACATTTTAGCCAGCGAATCTGTTTCGCCCTGGCGCGCAAAGTCGAGCGCCGTTTGCTGCAACTCGGCGTACCTTTGATCCTCAGCCTCAGTGATGTTGGCTTGCATAACTTCGTTCGGTCGGAGTGACGGGCAAACCTAATATTAAAGCCGCCTTGTTTTTCACACCGAGCGCCTTCGAAACGCCAGCCGCATAAGCCGGATCGGCGTTGTGGAAGTGAACCAACTGGCGTTGCACAATTTCCTCTGGCACACCGGCCATCGCGGCAGCAACGTTCTTGAACAAGCGTTGCTGCTGGTCAGGTGTCATCAGGCGGAATAAATCTCCCGGCTGCGTGTAATCGTCATTACCATCGCGATGATTGTAGCGATCGGCATCGCCCGCAATCTGCAGCGGCGGTTCGGCATAACGCGCATCCTGCACCGGTCCCCCGAAACTGTTCGGTTCGTAGTACGCGTCCGTCCCTTTGGGTGCATCGAAGCGCATTGGTCCATCGGCATAATAGGTCCGCACAGGAACTTTCGGGCGGTTGACCGGCAGCATTTCGTAATGGGTACCAATGCGGTAGCGGTGCGCGTCGCCATACGAAAAAACCCGCGCTTGCAACATTTTGTCCGGCGAGAAACCGATGCCCGGCACAATGTTCGACGGGCTGAAAGCCGCTTGCTCCACCTCAGCAAAATAATTTTCCGGATTACGGTTCAGTTCCAGCACCCCGACCTCAATTAAAGGATAATCCTTGTGAGGCCAGACCTTGGTCAGATCGAACGGATTCCAGCGATAAGTTTCTGCCTCCTTCTCTGGCATGATCTGGATACAAAAACGCCACATGGGGAACTCACCCCGCTCAATGGCCGCGAACAAATCGCGCTGGGAACTTTCACGATCCTTGGCGACAATGGCTTCAGCTTCCTCGTTGGTCATGAATTGGATGCCCTGCATGGTCTTGAAATGGAACTTCACCCAGAAACGTTCGTTCTTCGCATTGATCAAACTGTAGGTATGGCTGCCGTAACCGTTCATGTGACGCAGCGTCTTGGGAATGCCTCGATCCGACATCAGGATCGTCACTTGATGCAGCGACTCCGGCGAGAGGGACCAGAAATCCCACGCGGCCGTGTTGCTGCGGAGATGGGTCTTTGGGTGCCGTTTCTGGGTGTGGATGAAATCCGGGAACTTGTACGCGTCACGGATGAAAAAGACCGGTGTGTTATTGCCAACCAAATCCCAATTACCTTCTTCCGTGTAGAACTTCAGCGCAAAACCGCGCACATCGCGTTCGGCATCCGCGGCCCCGCGCTCGCCGGCCACCGTGGAAAAGCGTAACAAAACCTCGGTTTGACTGCCTTTTTTAAACACGGCGGCCTTGGAATATTTTGAAATGTCATGCGTGATCCGGAGCGTACCATAAGCGGCAGTCCCTTTGGCGTGAACCGTGCGCTCCGGGATCCGCTCGCGGTTCTGGTGCGCGAGCTTTTCGAGCAGCTGATAATCCTGCATCAGCAGCGGCCCGCGCGGACCGGCGGTGATGGAATTCTGGTTGTCAGCGACAGGGTTGCCGCCGGTTGTTGTCACTGTTTCAGTCTTTATAGCCATATTTTTCATGCCGGTTTGTTTTTAAATTTAGGACAAATCGAGGTTCATCGCTCGAAATGCCTGTTTCGTCTTATTCATCAAGGTGCAATAGTTCAACAACCCCGCACCGCGCAGATAGTCGAAACCAAGCTTCTGCCTCCAGTCCACCGAACAGTTTCAATTCGCATAAAGCCGCGAATTTGGAGCGTTCTTTTTCTTTGCTACATCCTATGAGCACACCTCGTACCAGAGCCTCATCTTCTATAACCACCGATCGTGAGCAGGCACAACACCAATGACTTATCGCCTTGTGAAACTCATCTGCCAACGTGCGTATCAACTTCCATCGCAAGAGCCACGTCGTCGGTACGACATTCTGTCGAACAGTCGTCACTTGAATCGCGGATCGCAAAGGATGATGCCAAATCAGTTGCGCAGGTGACCGTCCGCAATGAAAGTGACTGGACATCGAAGCAATCGACTATTCTCGTCTCGCCAGCACAATCGCACTTGCGGTTATGGGGTTGGCGATTATTGACTGAATCCGAAAAAGCTTCATGGGTACTCCATTGCTCCGGACATTTTCCAGGTCGTCGCAGAATGGGTGCGGTTCTTTCTCCCCAAGTGACGGAATGGAATGGGCTGACTTC
>Ga0302278_10003086_pt1 | contig 18539 bp, 14 predicted proteins | sample III_Bog_N3_2_FD_194543 | JGI IMG/M metagenome (GOLD analysis project Ga0302278, IMG submission 194543) | Peat permafrost microbial communities from Stordalen Mire near Abisko, Sweden - III_Bog_N3_2 | ecosystem: Environmental > Terrestrial > Soil > Wetlands > Peat | place: Sweden: Abisko...
CCCGGATTGCCTTATCCCTGAGTCTATCCCTTTTTCTACTCCGGGAGGCCCAGTTTGTCAATCGTTTGTCCATGACATTGCATGGACAACCTCACTACGAGATGGTACGCTGAAGTTTGCGTGGCAGAGCTTTATCCCATCAGCGCAGTTGCAAAACTCACCAGCATCCCGCTCGATACTCTGCGTGCCTGGGAGCGCCGTTATGGGGTAGTGGTCCCGAAGCGCGTAGCCCGCGGTCGTCTTTACTCCACGGAGCAAGTCAAAAGGCTGCAACTCCTGCGCCGAGCCGTCGACGACGGACATTCCATTGGCCAAGTGGCGGGTCTGGCTGACCGCCAATTGCGCGCGCTGCTGGCGAAGACATCATCGCTGGCGAGATCAGAGGAAGCGCCGGGAAGCGCGTCTAGAGTGACCTTGCCCGACATTCTGTCGCCCGTCTTGCAAGCTCTGGAGCGTTTCGATTATGCCGCGACCGATCAGGAGATCAATCGTCTGGTTATTGCCATCCCCAACCCAAGAGACTTTGTCCACCAAGCGGCGTTGCCCCTCATGCATACCATCGGGCAGCGCTGGCACGACGGCAAATGCAGCATCGCGCAAGAGCACATACTGACCCGGCAGCTCACCGCAATCCTTTCTTCGTTGGTGCGAAACTATTCTCCTTCCAATCCTTCTGCCAGGGTATTGTTCGCGACGCCGCAAAACGAGCGCCACGAATTTCCCATCCTGGCTGCCGCTATGCTGACCGCCGCCGCGGGACTGGGAGTCTTCTACCTCGGATCAGACTTGCCCGCTGCCGACATTGTTCTCGCGACTCGACGAACCGATGCGGACGCGGTCCTGCTCAGTCTAGAAGTTGCGCCTTCCGCCGATACCTTGGAGGAACTCAGCTACATCAGCCGCAAAGTTCCTCGTGACGTTTCGCTCTGGCTGGGCGGACGCCCCGAACTGCGGCTCGGCAAGGTTACCTCCGGCTCACGCTGGCAGGTCTTGGAAGATTACCACTCGCTAGAGCACCAGTTGGCGGCGCTTGCAGCCGGAGGTTAGCACGGGACATCGGCAATCCGCGGGACCCTTTCCGGCGTACACATAATTAGAATGTCGGCGCGCGAAATGCCTTATTGGAACTTATGAGACAACTTTTGAAAATCTTATTTGCCGCGATTTTCTTCTGGATGATCGGCATGACAATCTACGTCAGCCTTCATAAACCGTTGTGGCAAGCGCCATCGGAATTCAGTTGGGCCGGTAGTCCGTGGGCCGTAGCAACGCTCTTTGATGCCTATTTCGGATTCATCACATTTTTTGTCTGGGTGTGTTTCAAAGAACGAAGCCTGTCGGCAAAGGCAGCCTGGTTCGTCCTCATTATGGCGCTCGGCAATATCGCGATGTCTGGCTACGTTCTCTTGCAACTCTTCAAGCTGAAATCTGAAGAGCCGCTCTCGAATCTCTTATTTCGGAAGCCGTCATGAAGCAAGGATTCCTTTATCGCAGTGTCATCGCACCGATCGTGGCGCTTCTCATACAGGGCATCACTCCCGAACAAATTGCTCTCAGTCTTTCTTTCGGAATCATTCTCGGCGTCTTTCCCGTGCTCGGATCCACAACGCTGTTGTGCGCCGCCGCAGCGATCATCTTTCGCCTGAACCTTCCGTCGATTCAGTTGGTAAATTTTCTCGTGTATCCCCTGCAAATACTTTTACTGCTGCCGCTCATTCGAGTCGGGGAATTCTTGTTTCGCGCCGCGCCGCTACGGCTGTCTGTGCCGCAGATGTTGGCCATGGCTCACGCCAGCCTCCCTCATGCCGTCGCAGTCCTGTGGCGCGCAGCGTTACACGGAGTTTCCGCGTGGCTGTTGCTGGCGCCGCCAGCGCTTTGTCTTCTCTATTTCATTTTGTCGCGGCTTTTGCGCCACCTTGCGCGCGTATCCCAGCCTGCCATCAGTACTGTCGAAGTGCTCTGAGGACTTATGCAGTCTGTGATATTCCATCTCGTTCTGCCGGGCACCATCGTCGTGGTGACGATGATGTTTCTGCTGTGGCTGGTTTACCTGCGCACGAACAACGCAAGTTTCGTAGATCCCGGATGGGCCTTTGGCCTGTCTCTTCTCGCCATCACCTATGCGGCGCTCGGACCGGGTTACCTCTGGCGTAAATGGATCCTCGCAGGAATGGTCACTCTGTGGGGCGTACGCCTCGGAACTCACCTGCTGCTGCGTATCGTCGGACAGCCCGAAGAAGGCCGCTATCAGGAACTTCGCCGGCAGTGGAAAAGTCACATTCCTTTGAAATTCTTTGCCTTTTTTGAGTTTCAAGCGTTGCTCGACGTTTTCCTGTCAATACCGTTTCTTCTCGCCGCCCTGAATCCGATTCCAGTTATGTCTGGATTCGAGTACGCAGGGATCGCGATCTGGCTGGTGTCCGTTTGCGGAGAAGCGCTCGCCGACGCCCAATTGTCGGCATTCAAACGCGACTCTTCTTCGCATGGCAAAGTTTGCCATCGCGGGTTGTGGAACTACTCCCGCCACCCTAATTATTTTTTCGAATGGCTAGTCTGGATTGCGTGGGCCCTATTTGCTCTGGCTTCGCCCTACGGATGGCTTGCCATTTTGTGCCCGCTACTGATGTTTTACCTGCTCTTCCGTGTTACGGGTATTCCCGCCACCGAGGCCCAATCCCTGCGCAGCAAAGGCGAGGCCTATCGCGAGTATCAGCAAACGACTAGCGCCTTTTTTCCCTGGTTTAAGAAATCACCTCCCCTGACAGGAAGTGCCCAATGACCGCACCGGCGTGGACCACATCCTTACTTCTATCCGCATGGATGGCAAATCCAACGGCAAGCCTGCTCAGACCGCGCTGCGAGAACATGGCGGGTAAGTGTCTTCGCTATATGTGCAGCAGAAATTCGGAGATCTGAGATCTTTTAATGCATAACACACGCGACCTGCCGCAAACGGCTTGCACAAATACCGCCCCCACCGCATGGCCACTAGCTTTGCTCGAGCGCGACCTAATTCCCGATCGGCTGATCCGCACGGGCGTTCGCCGGCTACTACGTCAGCGTCTGCGGGAAGAAGACAAAGGCTCGCCCGAATCGCAGCAAGCCCACTTGATGACGCTGATCGCGCAGCTCAAGCTCGGCCCGGTCGCGATCGAAACTTCCGCCGCCAATGCTCAGCACTACGAAGTTCCAGCACGTTTTTTTGAGCTAACTCTCGGTAACCGCCTGAAATACAGTTCCGCGCTTTGGCTTGAAAGTACGCGCACCTTGAATGAAGCGGAAGAAACCATGTTATCGCTGACCGCCGAGCGCGCGAACTTATCCGACGGCCAGCGCGTACTCGAACTTGGTTGCGGATGGGGATCGTTGTCCCTCTACATGGCCGAACGCTTCCGGCACAGCCAGTTCGTTGGCGTCTCCAATTCGGCCTCTCAGAAGCAGTTTATCGATGGGCGAGCCCGCGCTCGCGGCCTGCACAACTTGCAGATCATTACGGCAGACATGAATGTCTTTCAAGCTCCGGGAAAGTTTGATCGCATAGTCTCGGTCGAAATGTTCGAACATATGCGCAACTACGAGCAGTTGCTCGGCCGCATCGCCTCGTGGATGGGCCCCGACGCCAAACTTTTCGTTCACATCTTCAGCCACCTGCGTTTCGCTTATCCCTTCGAGGTCCGGGACAACGCGGACTGGATGGCGCAGCACTTCTTTACCGGCGGTATTATGCCGAGCGATACTCTGCTCCTCTATTTCCAGCGCGATTTGCGCTTGCAACAGCACTGGCAGCTGGAGGGAACCCATTATCAGAAGACCGCCGATGCGTGGCTCCAAAACATGGACGCCCACCGCACCCAGATCCTCGATCTCTTTGCGGAAACATATGCGCAAGGTCGCGCCACCACTGAAAGGAGCGCCGAAGCTTTGCGCTGGCTGGTACGCTGGCGAGTCTTTTTTATGGCTTGCTCAGAGCTTTGGGGATACCGCAACGGCCGGGAATGGATTGTCTCCCATTACGTATTCTCGAAATAAGGTGAGCGCAAATGCCGAACGTGAAGCGGCGAAAATCTCATAGCAAATGACGCGGCTCATTTATTTCGGCATCAGCTCCGCGACCGTGAGCTGATCCGCGTTGCGCAACTCCGGAAAGAGCCACGCCCAAGCAGCGATTACCAGAAGCGTACCCACTCCGCCTAGAATCACGGCGGGAACGGTTCCCAGCCACTGTGCGGTCAGGCCCGACTCGAATTCACCGAGTTCGTTCGACACACCAATGAACATCATATCCACGGCGCTGACTCGGCCCCGCATTTCGTCAGGGGTTGCAACCTGCACCAGCGTGGCGCGTATGATCACGCTCACCATGTCGCTTGCGCCCAACAAAAACAATGCGATCAGTGACACGATCAAGCTGTGCGAGAGTCCGAAGATGATCGTCAAGACGCCGAACGAGGCGACCGCGAGCAGCATCGTCAAACCGGCTCGCCGTCGAATCGGCTGGTGCGCCACCACAATCGCCATCAATGCCGCGCCCACTCCCGGAGCACTCCGTAGCAAACCGAGCCCCCACGGCCCAGTGTGGAGAATTTCTTTGGCATAGACCGGTAACAGTGCAACCGCTCCACCCAGTAGCACGGCAAACATATCCAGCGAGATGGAACCGAGAATCAGCTTCTTGTCCCATATGAAGCCAAAGCCAGCCAGCACGGTGCGCAGGCTGATCGGCGTCTTTTCGGCGAGTTGTTTCTCTGCAGACGCAGTCAGGGGATGAATCCGGAAGGTCAGCGCGCAGGAAATAATCGACACGGTGACCGCCAGAGCGTAGACCGCGTGCGGACCATGGAAAGCCGCATATGCGATTCCTCCGATCGCGGGACCGGCAATCGTTGCCATCTGAAACGTGCTGGCATTCCATGCGACAGCGTTGGAAAAATGCTCTTCGGGAACTAATTGGGGTAGCAAGGCGCGGCTTACTGGGAAACTAAAGCTGCGAAACACTCCCAGCAAAATAAGGACGACATAGATCGCGTGTACCGAGTGCGGCACCCGCCAACTGATCGCGAGTAGAAGCGCGGAGCACAATCCGAAGCCGGCGTAGCACCACATCAAGAGTTTGCGTCGATTCAGAATATCCGCGGCGTGACCGGCGAAAAGAAATAAAACGAAGCCCGGAGCAAATTGGGCGAGACCGACATATCCCAGATCGAGCGGACGCCGCGTGATTTCATAGACCTGCCATCCCACCGCAACCGATTGCATCTCGAGCGCAACAACAATGAAGAAACGCGCGAACGTGTAGGAGACGAAGTTGGGATACCGAAACGCCACCCGCCCGGCAAGGCGAGGATCTTTCGAAGTGAGCATTCTTTCGTTATTAGTTTATTACGTCGTTGCCAATTCACCGCGAGTTGATCGTCATTCGATCTGGATTTCGTTCGTGAAAGGTTTCGATTTGAAAGCAGCGCCGCGCCAAAACGGAAATGCATTAGCGACGATTGATGAGCGATGCCACGTAGCCCGCGCCGAACCCGTTATCGATGTTGACCACGCTCACATTGGAGGCGCACGAGTTCATCATGCCTAGTAAAGCTGCGAGTCCCTCGAATGCCGCGCCGTATCCCACGCTCGTCGGCACTGCAATTACTGGGACTCCAACCAATCCTCCCACTACGCTCGGAAGCGCGCCTTCCATGCCAGCGCAAACCACAATCACGCGCGCCTTTCCCAGCTCTTCGCGATGTGCCAGCAAGCGATGGATGCCGGCTACCCCTACGTCATAGATGTGCTGAACCTTGTTGCCCATGACCTCCGCCGTGGTGACCGCCTCTTCGGCGACTGGGATATCGCTGGTTCCGGCCGATACCACCGCAATCACTCCTTTGCCTCGTACCTTACGATCACGCTGCAGAACAATCGCCCGCGCCAGCACGCGATACTCGGCTTTTGGCTCAACTGCCACGACGGCGGCAAACTGATCGTCGTTGGCACGCGTCGCCAGCACGTTTCCTCCGTGAGCCGCCAGCCGCGAAAAAATTCCAGCGACCTGGGCCGGAGTCTTGCCCTGGGCAAAAATCACCTCTGGCGCTCCCTGTCGCAGGGCGCGGTGGTGGTCAATCTTGGCAAACCCCAAATCCTCAAAAGGCAGATGACGCAGACGCTCGACCGCCTCGTCCGGCGATAGTTTCTTGTTTTGGACTTGCTCAAACAACTGGCGAAGCGCGGCAGAATTCATGATTTCGACGGAACCTCGGAAACTCTCGTGTCGTTCTCGCTTCCTTTAGTTGCCAAAAAGCGGTTCGCGTTTACTGTTCAGACGCAGATCCCTACTCCGTATCTCTTCCAGTAATGTTGCGATTGTAAAAAAGCTATTATTTTCATACGCTTACATCGATTACTTCAGTGGTTCTACACCCTTTGGATAGATTGCCGCCTGCCGCCCGGTCCGCCTATACTATCGTTACTCTGGTTCTGGATTCTCTGGCAGGTGGTTGGGTTGGTAGGCCCTAAAGTAAGTGTGCCTTTGGCCGATCTTGAACCCGTATGTCTAAACGCCTGCATTTCGCGCTGACCGTCAGCTTAACCGCGATCTCCTTCCTTACTATGCTCGGTTCCACCACATTCTCGCGGGCGCAGTCGAATCCGTCGTTAGGAGCGATTACGCCAACCACGGATGATTCCGGCAGAAAGATCTATGTTAATGGGGATGCCCCGAGCGACTCCAGGTTAAGCGGCACTTCGCCCACGCGCTCGCCGCTCGAATATTGGAGCGTGACGGAGCACCGCTTCAAGCCCGTTCCGACGAATGGAGCGGTCATGCGTGCCGCGCGCTCCGCCGCCTCTGAAGTCAATACTTACCTGGATGTCCGAGGATCGTCCCATCTATCCTTGAACCGTGAGTTTACACAACAGGATATCGATGCCGCGATCGACGAGGCTGCCGCCCGCCACCATATCGATCCCAGTCTCGTTCGCTCAGTTGTGAAGGTCGAATCGAATTTCAATCCCCACGCCGTGTCTCGTAAAGGCGCCATGGGCCTGATGCAGCTGATGCCCTCTACGGCACGTTCACTCAATGTTTCTGATCCTTTTGATCCAGCCCAAAACGTGGATGCCGGGGTCCGGCATCTAAGGAAACTGTTGGATAACTACAACGGAAACGTTCGTCTCAGCCTCGCTGCCTATAACGCCGGATCGGGCGCTGTGGCGCGTAGTGCCGGGGTACCGCATTTCAGGGAGACACAGAACTACGTTCGCAGAATCACAAGTTTATACAATGGCGGCGGCGACGTGGGGCCGTCGTTTGGCGGAAGTTCGGGCGCATTCCCTGTCCATGAACCGGTTCGCATGGAACGGGATGCCCGGGGTGTTTTATATATCAGCAATACCGAATAACCAGAAAAGACGTTTCCCGTCGTGGTAGCGGGAACGGTCTTGAAGTGCCAGTACAGAATCAATTTTCCCGGGAATCAGGCTGGGCTCAGCAACTTCGATGAATATTTCGGGTTGTCATTAGCTGGGCGAAGATTTGATGATCCAAGGTTTCGAATGGTCCTCTGAGCGAAGCGAAGGAATTAAGCGCCTCGCGAATAACGCCGCGCAGTAGCAGGATTTAAGTGCAGACCCAGGCTTCTACGACCCTAACTCGAGGCGCGCATGCCTTCCGCCTTGGCGCGGCACTTTTTTTATTGCTGCTCCCGCTCGCCTCCGCCTCGGCTCGCATCCGTCACGACGATTCCTGGGCTCGCCAAGAATTTGCCAAAGCTGAACGGATGCGCGAGGCCCTCAATGGCCGTCCACTTACGGAACGCACTCGGCACGAATACCAGCGCGTCATCGATTCCTATCGCCGCGTCTATTTCGGCTCTCCCGCGTCCTCGAAGGCCGATCCCAGCGTGGTCGCGACCGCCGAACTGATGGTCGAAATGGGACGGCGCTTCGACGACAACAAAATTCTGCGCGGAGCGGTCGAGGAGTATCGTTTTCTTCGCAAAGAGTATCCCGGCAGCAAATACCGCTTCGACGCGCTTTTCACCATAGCCGAGATTTACAAAGACGATCTCAACGACCCTGAAGAAGCGCGCTCCACTTTTGAAGATTTTGCTCGCCGATATCCGCGCAACCATCTGGCGGACGATGCCCGCGCCGCGGTGAAAGAGATTGATGACGCGGCCGACCAAATGGACCGCGCACCGCAACAAGTCGCTCGCAAGAAACATCCATCAAATTCTGCGGCATCGTCGAGCGCGAGCGCAGCCGCACCGACCAATGCCAACTCAGACGAGCCTGCCGAATCCGATAGCGCTCCCATCCTTCGCCGCAGCGGGTTGCCACGCGTCACCGGCGTTCGCCACTGGTCTACGCCCGACTACACTCGGGTCGCTATCGACGTCGAGCAGGAAGTGAAATTCGGTTCGCAGCGTATCTCGAATCCTGACCGCATTTTTTTCGATCTGCGCGACACCAAACTTGCGTCAACCTTAGTCGGCAAGACCTTTGACGTGGACGACGGCTTCCTGAAGAAGATTCGCGTCGCTGAATTCCAGCCCGGCCGCACCCGTATCGTCCTCGAAGTCGACGACCTCGCCAGTTACGACGCCTTCCTGCTGCCTGACCCGTATCGCATCATCATCGACATTCACGGCAAAAAAAAACGCGGCGCGCTACTAGCGAAAGCTTCGACGGACCCCGGTAAATCCGGCTTCCCTACGAACATTTCACCCGGATCACCATCCCAATCGCCAACTGAAGAGGAAGCCCGCGAGGCGGAGTCCGACGCAGACGCGAAAATCGAAGCCGCGATTCCGCCCAAACAGCGCGCCACTTCAACCCCCGCGAAGAACCCGGTCCATTTTTCAAAGTCCGGCGTTGAGACCGATCTACCCTCCGGCGACACTCGCGGCGATAACAAGCCACCCGATGCTGCGAATCCAGCAAACGGCGTTGGCGTGATCAAGACGACGGTTTCGGTGCAAGGATCAACCCGCAGAATTCCCAAGACGATTGTTGAGGCGGACGATAAGGCCCCCACAAAAATCGCGAGGCTCGACCCGGAAAAGCTGCATCCCGAAGCGACCGCGACGGACGCCGCCGACAACGAGTCCAACGGTGAAAAGACGTCACCCGCAAAACTAGATTCAGTCGGCACTTCGCCTTCGAAGCCCTCTTCGCGCCGGCGGAAGAATCACGCAGCGGCCGGTGCCGACGCCTCCGACTTGCAATTGGAAACTCGCGAAGCTCGTCCCACCGCCGCAGGCGACCGTTCCTTGATTCGCGCCCTTGGTCTCAAGATCGGCAAGATCGTGATCGATCCGGGACATGGCGGGCATGACGCTGGCACGATCGGACCCAACGGACTACTCGAAAAGGACGTCGTCCTCGACGTGGCGAAGCGGCTCGGCCGTCTGCTCGAAACCCGGCTCGGCGCTGAGGTCGTCTACACCCGTCAGGACGATACCTTTATCCCTCTCGAAACTCGCACCGCAATCGCGAACCGCGAAAGGGCTGACCTCTTCATTTCGATCCACGCGAACTCCAGCCACGACCCCGACGCCCGCGGCGTCGAAACCTACTATTTGAATTTCACTTCTTCTCCCGAGGCCCTGGAAGTTGCGGCCCGAGAAAATGCGGTCTCCGAACAGTCGATTCATCAGCTACAGGATCTCGTAAAGAAAATTGCCTTGAAGGAAAAAATCGAAGAATCGCGTGAGTTTGCCGGCGATGTGCAGGAATCGCTCTACGGCGGCCTGTCCCTCAACAATACCGGCATCCGCAATCGCGGCATTAAGAAAGCCCCCTTCATCGTGCTCATCGGCGCCAACATGCCGTCGATTTTGGCCGAGATCTCCTTCGTCTCGAATCCCACCGACGAACGAAAAATGGAAACCTCCGAGCACCGCCAGCGTATCGCCGAGTCGCTCTACCGCGGAGTTTCAAAGTACTGTAGCGGACTGAGCGGCGTGCGGGTGGCCAGCAAGATCGACAAACCCGAAGGACAGTAATTCCACCGGCCCGCGATGCGAATCGCAGCTAATTTTCTGCGGAAAACGCGGCTGTAAGACATTGGCCACAGAGCCTTTATCTACCTTCCAGCCAACGTGACATTCGTAATCTTCCCACCGTAATTTGATTTCAAATATCACCAAGCCCGCGCTAAGCTCACACGATCTGTACTTACTGCTCCCCACTGAAAGGTTAGACCATGAATCGCGGAAAGACCATTATGAAGTTGGCATTGTGCTGTCTTCTGGTGGCGCCTTCGGCGTTTTCGCAATCCTCGGGCGAACCGGCCAAACTCGTGGCCCTCGAGCGTATGTGGAATCAGGCGCAGGTCATGCGCGATTCCACTGCCGTCGCGAGCATGATCGGCGATAGCTTCCTGAATACGGAGTGGGACGGGGAAGTCAGCGATCGCGGAAAGTTCCTGGCGGATTTCGCCGACCCTAAATTCCAGCCCAGCCTCATGAGCATCGACGATGTCAAAGTCGCGATGTACTCCGCAACTGCCGTTGTTACGGGCACCTATCACACCAAGGGCACTTACGGAACTAAGCCCTACGAGCACGTTGGCCGCTTCACCGACACATGGATTTATTCCGAAGGTAAATGGCTCTGCGTTGCCAGTCATAGCAGCCTGTTGAAAAAGTAACTACGACTTGCTAACTCCGCTCACCTGCAATTTCTCTTTTCCGTCCCAACTTAGGCCACTGTACTTCTGGCCCATCCACCGCCAAGCCCATTGCGACCCCAACAATGAACTTACGAGTGTCGCCTGTCCTGTGGCGGGGCAGTAAGATGTTCGCTCAGGAGGCCCTCCCCCATGAGCCACCCTACTTCCCATCGCATCCTCCGCTACGGAATTTCTGCCAGTATAGTTGGACTGCTTCTTACCTCTAGCCCGTCGTTTTCAGGACCGATCCTTGGACGCTTTTCCGAGCCCATGGCTGTCGAGGCATCCGAAAACTCCGCTGCCCGTGCTTCGACCGCCTCGTCAAGTTCTGCCGCACAAACCAGTACGTCTGTCATTGTGCAAGGGCAGATGGCTCCGGCCAAGACGGTTAATATCACGATCGATGCCTTGACGAATCGCCACTTGATCGGCCCTTACGTCTACGGCGGGGCCTATCCCCAGGATGCGACGACGATCACCGACAGCGGTCTAAGCGTCGTGCGCTGGGGAGGCGATGCAACCTCTCGTTATAACTGGCTGGCCGGCACCGATAATGCCGCCGCCGATTGGTACTTCGGTGACTACGGATATACCGAGATTGGCGATAGCGACTCTTCGAAATTCATTCAAGACGTTAAAGCCGCCGGCAGCAATCCCTTGATGACCATGGTGATGCTCGACTGGGTCGCGAAGAATGTTTCGGACGGAAGCGCTTACAGTTTTTCAGTCGCAAAGTATGGCGCCCAGTGCGGCGTGAATCCCTATAACTCGGATGATGGCGACGGCGTCGAAACCGATTGCTCCACCGATATCACGGGCAACGACCCGAATGACGCCAACTTCCCTCTAAAAGACTCGCCGCAGCCGGGCGATCCTCCGAACACGCTGTACCGCAACCAATGGGCGGCCGCGCTGGCTTCGGCGTTTGGCAGCGCACCCCATCTTTACGATATGGACAACGAAATCGACATATGGGGCAGCACCCATCGCGACGTGCATCCCCAACCCTCCGGCTATAACGAACTGCGCGACACTTTCATCGCCGAAAGCCGCGCGCTCAAAGGCTGGGACCCGGCGGCCATTCGCCTCGGACCGGTCTCGTGTTGCTGGTGGTTTTACTGGAATGGCGCCAACAACAACGACAAGGCCGCACACGCCGGGAACGACTTCCTTCCCTGGTGGCTCAACGAGGTTTACTGGGAAGATCAAGTTGCAGGCACGCGTTCGCTCGATGTCTTTGATTTTCACGCCTACCCCGACACGCCCGACACATCGTCCTTCACGCTGGCCCAAAAGCGCGCCTTGGCCCTCCGCATCTTCCGCGATTATTGGGACCCGACGTATGTAAGTGAGTCGGGCGACATCAATCAGAAGTGGACAACCTTCATTCAGCCGAAGAAAACGATCCCCTTTCGCATCCCTCGCATGCGCGCCATCATCAACAGCATCTATCCCGGAACCCCTCTTAGTGTGACGGAGTGGAACGCGGCGATCGCGGGCGAGTCCGATTATTCGACCGCTCTCTCCGATGCCGACGCCTACGGCATTCTCGGCCGCGAACGCGCTTATCTTGCCTCGCGCTGGGTTGCTCCCGTTCCCGGCAATCCCAATTATCTTGGGCTCAAGCTCTATACCAATTACGACGGACAGCACCACGGTTTCGCCGCCCGGTCGATCTCCGATACCAACAACGGCAGCAAGAATCTGGTCAGCAGTTTCGCCGCCATCAATTCAGTTGGAACGACCATGACCGTCATGGTGTTGAACAAAGCTCCCGGAAGCACGCTGACAGCTCAGTTTGTCATCAACGGATTCACTCCGTCGCAGTTCACTTCCTACACGTTGGGCCCGAAAAATCCCAGCACGATCATAATTTCGTCCCCGCAGGCGTGGAGTTCGAGCCTGGCATTTGCTCCCTACACAGCAACCCTCCTCGTCATTACCGGATCCACCGCGCAACCTCCCGCCGCGGAGTGGGACTTAAATCCCGACACAACCATGGTTGCGGCGAATGGTACAGTGACTCTCGCTCCCAAAATAATTTCCGGCTCTGGTACCGTAACCCTCGGAACTCCGCAATCAGATCCCGGCATCGCACTCTCCGTCACGCAAGGCACAATCAGCTCAACGCAAAATGGAGCGATCACCGTCACCGCCGGCAAGAAACCCGGCTTCTATCACTTCACGGTTCCGGGCACGGACAACGCAGGCGTAACCCAGCAGCAAGAGGGATACATTTTCGTCGGCAATCCCTCAGCAACCCTCACCCAAACCGGAAACAACCAAACTGGACAGCCCGGGACAAACCTCAACCTCTCCGTCAATCTGCAGCCGGGATTGTCGGGAGGAACGTCCGGAACCGGAGCCGATATCCTGTTCACAACCAGCTCAGGGACACTCTCCAACAGAATCGTCACCACCGATGCGTCGGGTAATGCTGCCGTTGTACTAACGTTGCCAGGGAGCGCCGGGACCGTGCAGGTCACAGCCGAAGGCCCGTTCGGATTGGGCCATCCCGTCGCGACCTTCACGGAAACAACCCAGTAATCCTCGTCCCATCCGCCCCTGGGGGGACGGCCAGCAATCGGCCACCCCCGAGGGCTTGTAGACATCACTGTTCCTGGGATGGAATCTCTCGCTCCCGCCATACTGGAAACTTTCTCAGCCTCCCAGTAGTCTAAGTAGGTAATGCGGTTCCACCCTTTCCGAATGAAATATTTGCGCTTTTTGGCTCTTCTGGCTTTCATTTCAATCGCTGTTTTTGCAGCGGACGCCCCCACGCCAGCGAAGTCTTCCGGCCCTGCCGCTTCTTCCCCGCCCGCGTCGGCCACTCCGGTTCTTCCGAGCGACTTTGCCGGATGGCAAATGAAAGGCACCATAGCCAAAAGCGACGATCCCGCTGCCGCCGATCCGGCCAACGCTCCAATCTTGAAAGAGTATGGCTTCCAGCGTATCGAGAAAGCTTCGTACTCGCGCGACGACGGGCGCAACGTCACCATCAAGGCAGCAACCTTTTCCGATGCCAGTGGCGCTTACGGCGCCTTCACCTATTACAACTCCGACGAGATGCGCGAGGAAACAATCGGAGCACAAGGTGCATTCCAGAACAACCGCGTCCTCTTTTATCAGGGCAATGTTTTGGTCGATGCCATCTTTGACCGGATGAGCGTCATGTCGGCGGCACAACTTCGCGTTCTCGCCGGGTCGCTTCCCCAAGCTGAAGGCAACAAGGGCAACCCACCCTCTCTGCCCAGCTATCTGCCGAAACGCACTTCGACGCCTACTCTTCAAAAAAACACGACGAAATACATTCTCGGCCCCGTCGCGCTCGATCAGATCGGTTCGCCATTGCCTGCGTCGGAGGTCGATTTCAAGTCCGGCGCGGAAGTTGTCATCAGTCATTACTCCGCCAACGCGGGGGACGCCACCTTGATGCTGGTCGAATATCCCACGCCACAGATTGCTGCCGAACAGTTGCGTAGGATCGACGCAGCCCATCAAGTCGCGGAGCAGAAGCCCGGCGTTGCCTCGATTGTCGACGTAGGCCCCTTCTTCGATACTCGTACCGGACCGATCATCGTGATTGCCGGTGGGCCGCTCTCCAAGAACGAGGCGCGCGCGCTCATGTCCTCGATCAGCTACGACGCCGAAGTGACCTGGAACGAGAATACGTATGTGAGCAAGAAAGATAATCTCGCGAATTTCCTGTTCAACGCGATTATTCTTTGCGGTATCGTCGTCGGTCTGGCGCTGGTCGCCGGAGTCGCTTTTGGGGGCCTCCGAATCCTCATTCGGCGCCTTTTTCCCCACTCGATCTTCGATCGGTCCGAGGCTGTGGATTTCATCTCTTTGCACTTGGAAGACGAAGGAGCCCCACTCCCTCCCGAACGGTAAGTGACTCAATCGAATGTCGTTAGCAACTGGAATAGGGCCTTTTGGCGCATTTTGGAGTAGTTTGTCGAGTTGTGGACGCTCGGCTTAAGTTGTTGAAAATAAGAGTATTTAAGTCGTAAATTTTGCTTGACACTATGGTTTTAAGACTCATAAGATTCCCGCAGAAAGTTCTGATGGATTAAACCTCCGTAGGAACTATTCTCCCTTGAAAGAAAAGGCCGCCTTAGTTGCCAGGTGGCCTTTTCGTTTTTCAACGCTTTCCGTCACCCGGTACGAGTTCTAAGTTCTTGAGGTTGGAGATCGCAGGTTTCGCTGAGAACTGACAACCGAGCACAGTTGCTGGAACTGTTGAGTGTCTATACACGTATCATTCTCCAGCGACACGATTGTTGTTTAGGAGGCCGTGCATGTTTTGCGATCAATGCGGTGCGCAGTTGCAAGCAGGACAAACGAACTGTGCCCGCTGTGGCAAGACCGTGCTCGGACTGATCGAACTTCGCCGCAGCCGAGTTCGTGATCACGTGCGCCTGGTCGGTATTTTATGGATGGCCTATTCCGCCTTGCATGTGGTTCTCGGCCTCGGCATGATCATTGTCGCGCAAACCGTCTTCGGAGGCTCCGTCCATCTGCCCAGCATGCCTCCGCCCGAAGTCACAGTCTGGCTACGCCCGCTCATCAGTTTCATTGGATGGCTCATCCTGGCAAAAGCTGGCGCGGGATTCTTAGCCGGCTGGGGATTGCTGCAGCGCGAAGACTGGGCCCGAACTCTTTCGCTCGTGTTAGGCTTCATCGCTCTCCTGAGCGTCCCGGTAGGAACCGCGATTGGCGTCTACACTCTGTGGGTACTTCTTCCCCAACGATCCGACGAAGAGTATCGAGCAATGGCGCAAGCCGCCTAAATAACGTTCGGATGCCGCCGCGATTGCGCGAATCGCACTCGCATCTTAGAATCGTTGAGAACCTTATCGATAGGGACGCCGACGTAGCTCAGTTGGTAGAGCAGCCGATTCGTAATCGGCAGGTCACCAGTTCAACTCTGGTCGTCGGCTCCATTCCACGATCTTCCGAAATCTAGCCCCATCAGATTGCTGCTCCCCGCGCGGCCGCCAAGCTCGAAGGGCACCTTCATCGCTCCGATCTTCCACAAGTCCCCAAGCTCACATCCAGCTCACCTCACCGCAGGCGATCTACCTTTGCCGACTTCAACGCAATTTTGTGCCGAGTTGGTGCCCGCCCCTTGCACATCAGGTAAATCCTGTATGGCTCTGTATCGATTACCTTGAAATGATGACTCACTTCGTCCGGGTTGAGTTCCTAACATCGTCGACTAACTGTCATTGTGAGTCCTCTGGCCCAACGCGTGCTGTGTGTGGACGACGATCCCGCCACCCTCAAACTTCGAAGATTCCTCCTTGAGTCCGCCGGCTACGGGGTCTCGACCGCCGCATCCGCGGAAGAGGCCTTGGCCATCGCGGCTGCTGATAGCCACTTCGCCCTTGCGCTCCTCGACTATCGTATGCCCGGGATGAACGGCGATGAACTTGCCCAGAAATTGCGCCAAGCCTATCCCACTATGCGGCTGATGGCTGTGTCGGCGGTAGGTCAGCTCCCTCCTTCTTTTCTGCAAGCCGTCGATAGTCAGGTTCAGAAGGGGCACGACCCCGAAACTCTTTTGGCCGCTATCGCAAAGCTGCTCGCTCTCCCCGAAAACTCTGCTGGACATAAAACTGCTTCTCCGCGGACAGTACTTTGCGTCGAGGACGATCCCTTAGAGCTTCGCCTGCGAAAACTTTTGCTCGAATCGGCGGGCTTCCTGGTGTTACAGGCGCGCTCCGGCGGCACTGCCTTGGAACTCTTCAAATCGCACCACGTGGATGCGGTCGTGATGGATTACTGGTTGGCGGATCGAAATGGCACCTCGGTAGCGGAAGAAATGAAGCTTCTGCACCCTCGCACCCCGATCGTGATGCTGTCTGGCTACTCCGCCCTGCCCGGCGAGGGGATGATGGTTGACACATGGCTTCGTAAAGCGCAGGTCGAACCGGAAGAGATTGTGGACTGCGTTGAGCACCTCATTCATCTTCGCTCCGGTGAAAACAAAGGTACGCAGGAAGATACGGAAGAAACCAAACATTCCTAGATGAGAACTCCAGCCTCAAAGTATTCCAATGCGATCGCGCGGGCACTGTACCCCGCTGTTGCTGTAGCCATCCTGCTGCTGCCGGCCCTGGCATCCTCCAGCGAAATGGATACCGAGAATCCGGTAAAGCAACTGTCCCTCGAAGAACTCGGAAACATACAAGTTACCACCGTCTCCAAGTCTCCCTCCGAAGTCCGCAAAACTGCGGCTGCCATTTTCGTCATCACTCAGGAAGACATTCAACGCTCTGGTGTGACCACAATTCCCGACGCATTGCGCCTCGCACCCGGGGTAGAAGTCGCTCGCATCGACAGCAATAAATGGTCCGTAGGAATCCGCGGTTTCGGAACTGGCAACTCGCGGGACGTGCTCGTTCTCATCGATGGCCGCAGCGTTTACACCACTCTAGTCGCGGGCACCTATTGGGACGTTCAAAACGTGCTTCTCGAAGACGTTGACCGCATCGAGGTGATTCGGGGACCAGGCGGAACGATCTGGGGGCCAAACTCGCTCAACGGCGTAATTAACATCATCACCAAATCCAGTAAAGATACAAAAGGCGCGCTGGTGAGCGCTGGAGGTGGTGACTTCGAGCAGGGTTTTTTCAATACTCGCTTCGGCGGCGGCAACGATCATGGTCTCACTTATCGGATTTATGCCCTTGGCTTCGATCGCGGGCCCGAATACCATCCCGACGGCGAGAACTTCGACCGCTGGCGCGCCGCTCAAGCGGGCTTTCGCACCGATTGGGCCCAGAGCGCAAATAACTCCTTCACTCTCCAAGGCGACCTCTACGATGAAGGAGCGGGGGACAGCGCCACAGCTACCAGTTATGCCCCGCCCTATACTCAAACCGTCGACGCCACCGCCCGCCTCTCCGGGGGCAATGTTTTGGGACGCTGGCAGAGAACTTTTTCTGCAGGAAATGACCTCCAGTTTCAGGCTTACTACGATCGGACCAACCGGCACGATCCCAACTTTACCGATCTTCGCGATACCTTCGATTTCGATTTCCTCGATCGCTTGCGATTGCCGTGGCGTCAGCAAGTTTCCTGGGGTCTGGGAGCCCGCGCCAGCCGCGGCCGGAATCCGGTCGTAGTCTCCGGACTGACCTTCACTCCTGAAACCAGGACCGACCGCCTGCTCACCGCGTTCTTGCAGGACGATGTCGAACTGATCGAAAATCGTCTCACTCTTTCGCTCGGCTCAAAGTTTCTGCGCACAAATTTCACTCCGCTCCAACTCGAACCTAGCGCCCGCCTGCTCTGGACGCCCACGGCCACGCAGACCATATGGGCCGCGTTCACGCATGCCCTGCGCACCCCCTCTGACGCTGAGGAAAATTTCACGCTCTTGGGCTATATCGGAACGAACCAGGGTCTGCCTTTTTTTGCTCGTTTCAATCCCAATCCCAACTTCCGATCCGAAGAACTGAATGGCTATGAGTTGGGCTATCGCCGACTTCTCGGCGCGAAAGTCTATCTCGATTTAGCACTCTTCTATAACCACTACAGCGACCTGTTGAGCGAAGACATCACCGGCGCTCCATTTCTCGAGAACAACCCGCAACCGCCCCACTATCTCTTGCCCGCCGATTTCGGCAATGGCCTTCTGGGCACTACTCGAGGAATCGAGATCGCTCCCGAATGGAAGCCAACAAAGTCGTGGCGCCTGTCCGCGTCCTATTCTTTCCTGCAAATGCAGCTAAAGCGATCGCCCAACTCTCTGGATGTCGGCACCGGCCCAATCATCGAAGGCTCCAGCCCGCGGCATCAAGTCGGCGCGAGTTCCAATTTCGATTTCGGAAAACGCTTCAGCGTTGACCTCACCTATCGCTTCATT
>Ga0302278_10003095_pt1 | contig 18494 bp, 15 predicted proteins | sample III_Bog_N3_2_FD_194543 | JGI IMG/M metagenome (GOLD analysis project Ga0302278, IMG submission 194543) | Peat permafrost microbial communities from Stordalen Mire near Abisko, Sweden - III_Bog_N3_2 | ecosystem: Environmental > Terrestrial > Soil > Wetlands > Peat | place: Sweden: Abisko...
ATGACGGCCAGTGGCGCCAGGATCGCCGCCGCAGAGGAATGGTTCATCCAGAAAGCAGCTACAGCGGGCGTTGCCACGTTTGCCAGAGAGGTAAGTAACAAGACAACAGTAGGAACATAAGCAGAGTATTTGCCCAAGACATTCTCCTCTAAATAGGTTGTATGAAACAGGTAGATGAATTTCTTATTGATGGGCGGAAAGTGCATCCAAGACAACCACGTCTCCTCGACAATCGCTAGCGCCGATGTTTTGAATTGTCGCGGTTCCCCAAGTCTGGGTGCATCCGTTTCCCGCGCCCAGAGCAGTCGGACCGCTCTGGCACCACCCGCCAGTCGGAGTCGCTCCCGTCGTTGTTCCCGAGGTAATCGTCTGATAAATGAAATCCCCAGTATTACTAGTCACTGGATAGACTGTGTCGGCTATTCCCCCATTACCGGCATCGGCCGTGTACAGCGACATTCCCGCCGCGGGAGAAAACATGCCGCGCAATTTGTGGCAGGTTGTGTTTGCTGCGAGATTCGATCCCCGCGTGCCCATCATGTCCGTGCCGAACGCCACCAAGTCGCCCAAAGGGGAAACCACTCCGATCGCATTCTGCACTGCGAAGTACTGGGCCGACCCTGTATTCCAGTCGTGTCCAAACCGGTATTCCAATCCGCTCCCGTCAGACTTTACCCCTATGATCTCGGCATAAGCCGACGCGGTGTAACTCGTCGGCCACCCCGGCACATCGGTGGTCGAAGAGAATATCGGTTGGTTATCATTGACATCGGCGTTGCGGTAAGTCCCGTGGTCGTCACAAGGTAACGATGCGCTCAAAATGTTGATTCCCGGATTCATTACTCCGTTGATCACCGGGTTCGTGTAGACCGCGTCGGAATAGTGCTTGCCGTAGTATTTCCTGAGATAGCCGGCGGCGTTGTGCCCAGTGCAGTTAGAAAAATCTGAACACGGTGCCACGAGCGTGCTCGTCGTATCCAATATGTAGTTAAGACAGTACGCTTCTGTGTTACTCCATTCCGTCGGTGAAAGGTCCGGCTCGTTGCCAACGTTACTGCCGACCAAAGACGTGTAAAAGAGACCGCCATAACTAACGACATTGTTTGCGGCATAAGTTATGGACGAAGAGTAGGGTCCGATCCATTTTGCCGAAGACACTTGGCAAGTCAGTGTCCCGGAATTCCAGTTGCCTGAAGAATTCGGCGCATTGGCGCCGGTCGGCGAAAACGTAACATATTGTCCATTCATGCCTTGCTCGACTTCGTGCAATGTGAACCGGTCCGGAAGACCGCATGGAGGTCCACTTCCCGCGCGTGCGCACGCGATAGCATCGTTAGTCGTCATCAATCCGGAAGGCGCGGGATTTAAGTAGCCCCGATAGATCTTGCCCAGTCGCGTGTTCACGCGCGTGCATCCCTGCGAAGGGCGATAGACGACATAGTCAAATCCCGGACCCTGTCCACCGAGTCCGCCGATATTAGTCCAAGTCACGCCCCCGTCCGTACAAGTCGATCCACTCCCGCTGCAGGCTGACCAAGTCGGCTCGGTACTCGCGGTAGGACCAGACACCGCGGTCGCCTGAAACCCCTTATTACCGGAGTTACCGGCCGTGGGAAGAATGAACGACTCATTTACTGTGGGCATCCATGACGGAGCCCAATCGATTCCGCCACCCATACCGTACGATACCGACCCGTCGTTCGCGATTTGAAATGATCCGGTCCAGCTCGCGTTGTATGCCGTGCCATTGCCTAGCGAACCCATCAGGACATTGCAGTTACCGTAAGTGTTCGAGGTAAAATCGATATAGGGAGTGCGGATAATAGTATTGGCGGTCTGCCCTGAGCATCCCGGATCGCTCGCATAACGACAAATCGTGATCCTATTAATCTGTGTAGGAGGGTTTGCGAGTTCGTACAGAATGTTGGTCTCCGAAGGAACCCGGCTAAACGAAAAACTTCCTCCTGAAGCTAGGTTGCCAGGACCGCTCCCCGTATAAATCCCGCTTTCGATCACGCAGTTAGAGGCGGGAGCGGCGACGCAGTTATGAGCGTGAATCGCTATCGGGTTGAGATACAGAAGGGTAGCTCCGCCACCCGAGTTGTGTACCAGGAGCAACTTCTCGTCCTGCGAGAACGCGTCCCAGGCCCCGTCCGATCCCATGTGCCACGAAGAAGCATAAGGCGTCCCGGTGTTCGAGGTAGTTTGGTCCGTCGCCAGAACTACGTAAGAACCGAAATCAGGATCGTACGCCCCCGTCCCATATACGGCTTGCTCAGAAAAAAGAACCGCGTCGGAATTGCGCATCATGAAACTCATCGCGCCTCCGGCGCGGCCAGTAAGTGCACCCGGCACGCACCCAGTCTCCGCTCCGGTCACGCAGTTGTCCGTGCGCGCAGCGTAGGTTTGAGCGGCTCCGTTCCCACCCGCGACAAATTGCGCCCCGCCGGAATAGACTGCCGCGCCCGAGAAAACCGCCTGCCCAAGTGCATGTGTCGCCACCAATGCAATCCCCAGCAACAGCTTCTTCATTGCTCGTCACTCCAGAACAAAGTTGTCAATAGAACACTAGCGTTCGAGGCGTACCCGTCTCGCGCGACGGGTGCGCCTGCCCACCGAAAGAGCGTGCGGCTTCGCTATAATGATTGTTTGCGTTCACCTTCGCCATTTCGGCGGGGCTTTATGGAGAGAGGGAATTATCTATGCCGACCGACGTAGTCATGCCCCAGATGGGCGAGTCCATTTTCGAAGGCACCATCACGAAATGGCTGAAAAAGCTGGGTGACAAAGTGCAACGCGACGAGCCCCTGTTCGAGATTTCAACGGATAAGGTCGACGCTGAAATCCCGGCGCCCGCCAGCGGCATCCTCCAGGAAATCAAAGTCTCTGAGGGCAACACCGTTCAGGTCAACACCATCGTCGGCATCATCGGTGACGCGAATGGCGTCTCTGCCCCTGCGCCCGACAAAGCTGCAGCTCCAGCGCCCTCGCCGGTTGCGCCCGCAAGAGACCCTCTCGCAGCGCAACCTCCACCCGCTGCCGCAAGTTCCCCCGATGGAGAACCCAGCGAAGATGATTCCGATGTCCGGTCCTCACCGCTCGTCCGCAAACTCGCTCGCGAAAATAACGTTGACCTCGCAAGAATTAGTGGCACCGGAACCGGCGGCCGCGTTACCAAGCAAGATGTTCTCGATTTTGTGGAACGCCGCACTTCCGCACCGGCTCCGGCAAAAGTGGCCGCATCGACTCCACGCCAGTCGCCAGCACCGGCCGCCACAGTTTCCGGCGACCTTGTCCCCATGTCCCAAATGCGCAAAATCATCGCGCAACGCATGATCGACTCGCGCCGCACCAGCGCTCACGTCCATTGCATGTTTGAAGTAGATATGACCCGGATTGTCAACTTACGCAATAAGCTCAAAAATGGGTTCGAGCAGCGTCACGGTGCGCGCCTCACTTTCATGCCTTTCTTCGTCCGCGCCGCCATCATTGCCCTGCAGCAATATCCCATCGTCAACAGTTCGCTTGAGGGCGACAGCGTCCGCTATCACAAACACGTCAACGCTGGAATCGCCGTCGCTCTCGACTGGGGACTTATCGTCCCAGTTCTCAAGAGCGCCGATGAACTCAATTTTCTCGGTCTACAACGCGGCATCACGGATCTGGGCGAGCGCGCCCGCACTAAGAAACTCATGCCCACCGACGTCGAAGGCGCAACCTTCACCATCACTAACCCGGGCCAGTTCGGAGCCGTCTTCGGCTTGCCCATCATCAATCAGCCAAACGTTGCCATTATGGGTGTCGGCGGAATCACCAAGCAACCCATGGTCGTCACTGATAAAGATGGAGCCGACTCCATCGCCATCCGAAGTGTTGTGCATCTTACCCTCGGCTACGATCACCGCATTATCGATGGCGCCCTCGCCGACCAGTTTATGGTTGTTGTCAAGAAGGCTCTCGAAAACTGGAGTGAGGATGTCGGCTAGACTAAGTCGGATGGTCCGCTCGTCGGACCGTCCGGGTCTAAGCTGCACAATTCTGATTTTTGTCTTTTGGTCTCGCAACTTTTCTCGATTCATTTCCAGAAGTGCAACACGATCTGCGCTACTATCAGCAAACATCCGACCACCGACACATAGGCTGTGGCTTTTCCGGCCTGCTCACCCCGCACAATCTCCAGGGTCTTAACCCGATCAGAAAGTCCCGAATGCTCGCGCTCGTACATTTCGCGCCGAAGATACTCGGCACGCTCTTCGTTGATTTGTGCGCGAAAGTTATTCATCTCTTCCAGACGGTAATCGAGAACTTCGTTCGCCTTCTGAATCTTTGCGTCGCTCGCCGCATGCCGTAAGTCCTCCGATCGCGCGTATGCTTCTATCGCATTCTCACAGCGGCGGATTTCAGCTTCCGTCGCTCGCCGCTCAGACTCCAGACTTCGGTCTATAAACCGAAGCAATGTCGACGGAATCAACAGACCTGGACGCGTCTCGTCCTCATTCATCTCCCGCCCTCTTTCCCGCCCCGTATGATCTGACGTTTTCACAGCGGATAATCCACATGCAGTTTCGTTGCGTATCGCGAATATCGCGGCGGTACGTTTCCGTCATAGCTCTTTAAGTAATAGTCTTGAGCCCGCGCGAACCGGGTCATTGTGAAGCTTTCGCTGGCATAACGCCCAATCAGATTTCCGCTATACCCTTGACCCCACCCCTCGTCCGAATAGCGCGCCTCGATCCCACCGCCTGCAACTGGTACGAATCCTATATCCACTGTTACAGTCGTCGAACCTACATCCGCGACCTCCGCCTTAGTAAGGTCAGCGAGATAGGTATCTCCCACCTCTGTTACGTCCACAGTTGCTGGCACCACAGTCTGTTTCATCAAGGCCGTGACGAAGGCAAAGTCTAGTGAGGGATCTCCAGCATCCACAAACCGCAAAGTATATCGACTGGTCTCACCAGCGACGTCGATGACTTCCACATCGACTTCCCGCACGATCGCGGTAAACGTTGCCACCCGTGAGGGTATGTTGACCGCTAAGCCGTCTCCCGGGAAAATGTCCGCGGCCCCTCCCGGCAGGAATTGACTCCACGCCTGATATTCACCACTCCAGCCCTGTACGGCATCGTCCAACAATGCTAATGCGGCGATCTCGCAATCGGCCGAGGTTCGCGGTACCGGCAATCCGATCTCTCGTACGTCCCCCCGCACTCCGTCGTCGCCTCCGCGCCGATGCGATGCGATGCTCGCCGCATCAGTCACTCGCGCCATCGCGTGACTTTGCCCGCGATAACTCACCTCCAATAACTCATTTGCGGGAGGGATCGACTCCGCATAAAATTCCAACTCGGCTCCGGTCGTAATCTGGCACGCGGCCCCATCCAATAGTGAACCCGTCAATACAGTCGCGGGACTCGCCTGCGGCATTGTGCTCCGCACCAGCGCGTCGATTGGTAGCCAGAGATACGTGAAGGCCACGGAGCACTGGATGCTGCCAGCATTGATGAGCGCGTAAGTGCAGAAACCGGGAGCATTCGCGATCAGGCCGTCATACAATACAGTCGCCGCGGCGACCTGTGTCGCAGGATTCGTTGGATCAATGTCGTGTACCGTAAGCACAACTCGTACATCACTCGCGACCGCGCTGCCCCCGCGCGCCGCTCCGCTCGGATGCACTGAGGAGTGGAACACTTGCTGCATCCGGTATGTCTCGATGGGATACAAGCGCGTTGTGAATACATAACGGTGTCCTGGTTGCGTCAATAACGGCGTGCCTAACACCGAGCCTTCGACCAGTGCCTGCAGGTTGCAGTTGCTTCCTGAAGGCGTAATGCGAAACCCCGCCAGGCACCCTCCAACCGAAGCCGTACCCGCGTAAAGACCGCCTATCACGCCATCCGACGCGCTATTGAAGACAAAATCTCCATGCTCGAGCATCGTGGCTCCTCCCAGCTCGACTTGCTCGATGAACCGCAGTAGCGTCTGTCCATCAACACCGCTTCCACCCGCGACGAATAATTGAGCGTTACTGACCGAAATTGCGCCCGTAGGATCCGTCACGATCCAATGCGTGGCATCCAGGTCGACATATGTCTCATCTAGAATGATCCGGTTGTATAAGGCAATCTGACTGCTTCGCGTGAAAGGCTTCTCCGAAAGGTAGAAGTAAGTGGTCACTCCATCGCCGACAAAGTAATCTTTAACATGGACGCCGGGTTCTAGCGGTCCCAGGATGGTTAAGTCATTCACAACGCGATTTACGCTCTGTAACTGCAAATCGCCGGGGGAGAACGACACTGCACTCTCCGTCAGTGTATAAGTGTTGCTTGTCAGCGGCGAGAACAACAACTGATTGTTGTCATCGCGATAAGCGCAGCGCGCTGAGAGCGCGATGTCCGCCGCAGCCGCTGTCCACTTTCTCGCAGGATTCACGCTGTAGTATGGGATCGCATCCCCGGCCTGCACACCGCTCGTGCCATACCAACCTGGTAGAGCTTCGGTTGCCAATTGGTCAAACGCGCTGCCCGCATTCCGGTTCACAAATGGAGGATGCGGCGGTGGGGCTTTCTGGTCCAGCAACATAACGTCGCTCAATGCGTCGATCTCATAGCGATAAGTCGGTCCGCGGTCGGCCCAACCAACATACTCAAGCGTCGGTGTAGCTAAAACGTACCCAGTAAACAGGTTGGCGCCATTGCTCAAAGTCACGAGGATCCGCCCTCCCACCACTGGGGTCGACCATGCACCCGCCAGTAACCCAATCTTTAATCCGGAAGGACTGTTCAACTTTCGCGACACCCTAAGACTCTTGCTGGAGTCTATGAACGCCGTGTAGTCGAGCGGGCCGAGACCATCGAGATTATCTATCAATACCTTCATCGCCTATACACCGACCTCTCGGCTCTGCACCATCAAACACCTTCGAGACGTGCGAGTTGTCGGCGGCATCAATAGACTGCCGCCGCCGCTGCTGGAAAGTAACTGCGATAGCAAAGCACTGTCGCCCCATCGTTGCCGTCAATGGTCGGCAGCGCCGCAAACGACGCCTGCAGCGTCCACTCTCCTATCGGCTTTTGAATCTCGATCAACTTCTCACGTGCCCACTCGGTTTTCGCCGTGCAAGGACTTAGAATGGGATAGAAAAAACACACTCTCCCCCCAGACTCATCTTCCGCAACAAACAGTCCGGACCACTGTTGCAAGAATGTGCCGCCCTCCCGATCAACGAACGCTAACACCTGCTGGATCGAGGCGGCAGCAACTGGAATTCCGCCCGGCAGTGCTTGCGTCAGCAGCAAAGTCGTGGCTGTAATCTGTCCGATCCGGCCGATGTTGAAGGTGACTCGTCGCACGTAGTTCACGTCTTGGTCGACGTTGGCTGGATTACTCACGTACGCAGCTGTGATTCCCGTTCCTACATATCCAACCTGTTGCGTGTAATCCACATCGCAAGCAACTAACTCGCCTGGTGCGAAACCTGCAACAGCGCCCTCACCCACAATCAGTTCACTGGCGGTTGATCCCGAAAGGATCGGTACCGCCGCCGTCGGCACTCCTCCCGACCCGGCTCGCGACGCACTGGGATCGGTAGCAAGCACGTTCATGTGTTCAGCGCCGCCAGCCAACGCCATCTGGAGTTTCCCCCACTCTCGAAACTCGAGATCAACCCGCGCTCCCAATACCCGGCGTGCCTGTGCCGATACTGCGCCCACCGAACCGCCCGCCAATGGCGCGATTTGCGATGTGCTCGTCCGCTGAAAGCCTTCGACCCATCCCAGGTCGATCCAAGGTGTGCTCGGAGCATCCAACTGGAAGCCGTAATCCTTTGACGGATCAAAAACGGCAGTCGGCCCGTTTACTCGATCGACCGGCGCAAAATAAGCGCGCACCTGCCGTGCAACGGGACGTAACCCCGCTCGCGTCATGCCTGTACCTCCGGCAGAAAAAAATAAATTCTCAAGCTCGCATATCGGTCGATGCGGGCCGCGCCGGCGCTCCTCTGTTGCTTCTGGATTGCAATATCTCCTGGCGCATTGCCCATCACTGGCACGGACCAGAAAATCCCCGATCCTAAGTCGACACTGGGACTTTGGCTATAATCTTGTATTTCCGTATGGGGTGGATCGCAGATTCCAAGTAACTCGAGATCCATCTCCGCTAACATCCGGCCCCGATCCACCCCGCTTCCGCCGGAGCTGCCCTCGCTCGCGTACCAGATGTGACAATCCAGACCAAGCATCGGCCTTGTGCTCTCTGCAACCAGGATGTCTCCGAAATCCAAATAGAACACTCCTGGTTGCGCCTCTGCAAATCGTGGCTCCATGTTTTCCCGTACCAGGATCCCCGGGATTGCGACGCCGTCGATCACAACCGTTCGCGCGGGGTTCAGCGCCGCTAGCCGGTTCCGCAGTGCCATATAGAAACTGTCTTTCGCCGCTTGCATCGCTTCTCCTGTAAGTCTTGGATAACCACCTATGCCACCGCCGCGACCTTATACAGATACGCCACGCCGTCGAGCCGCTCGACCACAAATCCCTCAATGCGGAAAATTACTCCGCCATAGAGCAACCCCAGCGCGGTCTCAAACAACACTTCCGCGCACGCTACGTTGCGCTGACTGACCTGCTCCGCCATCGCCGCATGTCCTGCAAGTAGCTCGATTCGACGTCGAGGACCGTTTGTCTCCGTCGTCAGCTCTCGCACAAATACCGGCGCAATCGGCGCCTGCACGACTCCCGGATCAACCAACCCCAGCTCGGCGATCCCGTCGGGCGGTAAGCCCGCCACCGCAAATAACAGGATCGCCTCCGTCCCGCCTAGAGTCTGTAACATGGCATCCGCCGCCCGAGCCGCCGCCGCTCCCGCGATTCCAGTCATTCTTATCCAACTCTCTGCGCCACATACGGCGCTAGCAGCGATTGCACCGTCTCATCCATCAGCGAGTCCGAGAAATACATCAACTGCATTTTGTCGGGAACTACGTTCTTCTTTACATTCAACGCCGGCGTGGCCTGCGCATTCTTTACGAGTTGCGCGCACGCCACCTTCACGGCGTCGGGAAAGGGGTCGAGTCCCGCCGTGTATGCAATCTGAAGTTCGGTAAAGGTCCAACCCAACACATTCACCGGAAATGTAACTTCCCCCGTATCCGGAAACACGTCGAGGTCTGAAACGTCGAGATCAACCCACGTCCCAGGAAGTCCAAATGCGAGCGCTGCATCCCACCCCAATGCCTCATACTCCATTTCCCCACGACGTGGTGTCGCATATCGGGCTTGTGCCGAGATAATTGGTGTCGTTGAGGGAGCTACTGTCGATAACGGGAGATAAGTAAGTCGGATCGGTCTCTCTCCGCTGTCCGTCCGCAAGCGCTCCGTGTATTCGGCCACAGCCAGCGTAGTCCGTCGGCAGTGTGCGTCAACAACCGCCGAAGCCACGGTCACCCACGACAGGGCAGTCGTCACTTCCAACCCGTATAACTCGTATTCCGATGGCTGCAAATAGTTCATTGATCTTTGTCCTGTCTTAGGCTCTTGTCCCCGGTCTTCCGTTCCCTGGTGTAAGTACCGCACTTAGAACTGGAAGCCGGAGACCAAGAACTCGTCTTATCGGTCTACTTTGACCTCGTAGTGCGCATACGACGCACCCTTTACCACTACGCCGCCGAATTTCACGACAACGCTTTGCGTCATCAGGGTGTTGGGCAATCCCAACTTAAACACCCGGGGATTCGGATCCGTCAGCCAGTGATACTCGATCATGTCCTCGGTTACGATGTAAGCTGGCAATACACTCCCCGGACCTCCTGTCCCGGTGTAGGGGAGCGTCCACTCCGGAATCAGCGGCAACTCCCCGGCTTGCGTGCTCAACGTCTTCACTGTCAGACCGCCGGTGATTTGTGCGCTCGAAAGGACGACGTTGAACTCCGCCTTCATCTCGCGATCGATCAAATCCAGGAGCACCGGATTGGCATAGATCGCCGTTGGCCTCACCTCATAAGACGAACTCGAAACCATTTGCGCGATAGTGCTCTTCAGCCCGTCTACGATGCTCGCCCCCGCCGCGATTGTGGTGCTGTTGCCGCCCGCCTCGATCTGTCCAATCGCCCCGAAATACTGAGGCGTTGTCGGAGTGCTCAGCGATGTGTCGTTGCCATTCCACAGCGCCACATCGTGGGTGCGCAGCAGGCCGTCGACGGAATCTGCCAGATCTTTCGCCTGCAGATATGCAAACTGGCTTTGTTGCGTTCCTACCTCCATGTCGAAAAGGTTGTAGTTGATCTGAGAGACCAACGCTTTGAGCGGGACACTGCGCTCCACTCGTGTCGGCACCTGCAAAACCGGAGCGATGTTCCGCGGGTCAACGAAGGCCTGCGCCGCCGTTGGAGAAGGAATCGCCGTCTCTTCAAAGAAACGCGACGGATGTCCGGTCGCAGGCACTTGTTTTACTCGCTGCCCGAACACCCCGCGCCGCCGGACAATGTCCGTGATTTCCGTTTGATACCGTTCGACTTCAATCGCGCCAGGCCCCAGAAAATCCGCTGCAGCGTGTAAGTCCAGAAAATTTGCTTTCATGTCTTCTCCTCAATTGAGTTTCACTTCTTGAACCGGTTGCCCAACTTGCGCGACTTTCCTAGGAATGGGTTTCCAACTGACCCCCGAAAAAAAAGGACGCGCTCGCGTCCCTAAATACCAGTTTTCCGGCCCCGTCTCGAGTTACTCGATCATCCCGGCCCGCGCCAACTCCGACTTAACCGCGATCCGCTGCTCCACACTCAATGCCGCTAAGGTCTTATTCAGCACCGCAGGATCCAATCGTTCCCCTTCAATGTCATTCTTACCAAGCAACGCCGATACCACCGGCGACAGCGTCTTACGTGCCATGTGCGATGCTTGCGCTTTCAAATCGGCATTCGATTTCTCCAACACGACAACTCGCCGCTGCAACTCCGAACCAACCAGGTCCGGCACAGGTTGCCCGTTTGTCTTGAGTACGCTCTCTTCAACTGCTGCGACGATGCGCTCCACCTTCGCGTTTAACATTTCTTGTTGCGCATCCAGTTTCCCTAATACGCGATCTAGCGACTCAGTGGCTGCCGCGAGCCTCTCCGCGGCGACCATCATCTGCTGCACCATCTCTTCATTCATTGGCTTGCCTCCCTTATTCCTTTTGTATCGGATATCGCCTTGGCGACCCGTCTTACTCCACCTATCCCAACTCGATCCAAGTCGCGCGATAGGCCGCCTTGTCGCGCCGCAATACCGCAGCTCCCGTAAAAGTCACTCGATTCAGCACCCAGATACTTGCCTTAATATCTTCGACAAGAGCATCGGCTATCTCGTAGGACATTCCAAGCCCCGATCGAGCGCCGCCCGCCTCATTTCGTGGACTGGTCGCGTTCGCGGAAATATTCCCGCTTCCCCGCTCCGATCTTCCGATCTCTTTCACAATTTCTGGAAAGTCTCTCGCGTACAAAAACCCTCCCACCTCGATCGCGTGTCCCACAATCTCAGCTCTTGTGATCACGCCGATTTTTCGTCGCGCATCGTGTCGGTCGAGCGCCGGAGAGTAGTCCAGCCCCATACCCATCAAAGAAGGAATGGCGTCCTCCGCCGCCCGCCGCGTCAGCAACACTCGATGACCACGCGCTCCCGACGGCGACTTATCAGAAGCCGCATCCACCGTCGTTAATACTCCTCGAAACCCCATCCGGTTCGGATGCCCATACACCGCAGGCATTTCAATCGCCATCGAATTCAATGCCAATCCCATTTTTCTCCTCGCTCCAACGCCTGCGAAAAATCAAAGATCCCGGAAACTGCGCGACATTTCTCCCTATTTTTTATCTGCCCCAAATCCCTCACGATCGAGTTCAACTCACAGAATCTCGGCCAGCCCCCGCGCGCGTCGAACTTCCGCAACCGTGACGACCCCGTTGCGCAAAAGAATCTCGTCAATCTGCGCCTGCGTCATTTCGTCCTGAGCGTCCACATCTGTGAATACGAACTCCAGGTCCGTCCAGCCGAGTTTCTTTCCAATTGCGTCCCGTGTCAGATACTCAGCGACTAACCTCGCCGTCGGAACAATCGCCGACCGGAATGCCATCTCACTCATCTCCGCTGCTGTTGAGCGGTTTACGTCCTGCTCCAATCCCAGGAACTGCGCCGGAACATCGAATGCATCCGCAATGATTCGCATCAGAAATTCCTGCCAAGCCAATCGCAGGTCGGCATCGTTGCCAGCTGCGAAGCGCAGCACCTCTGGCTTCGTTTCCGCCGAGATGATCGGAACCCGTCCCGTACCTTCAATCTCATCCTGCCACCACCGAATCAGCCGCTCGTGGTGCGCCGGAGTCAAGCCGTCTACCCACAGCGCATACTGCACTACTGAATTCGAGGCCAGCCGCCCCGCATACCGATTCGCACTCAGGAACGCGTTGATCGTTTCAAATGCCACTTCTACCCGGCCCAAACCAAACGGAGTGTGGGTCCTTGGATTCAACCGTATGTAACTTAATTCGTCGTCGTTCAGCACGATCTGCCCCGCCGCCCCATTCAATCCCGTGATCTGCGCATACCTCGGCGAATTCGGACGCCCATCCCAGTCCGTTATGATCCGAATCGTCGCCCCGTCGACCGGCCACATCAATAAAGGATGGTTCACCGCGGAATCCGCAGCCGAATCATTTACCGGATCCAGCGTCCATCCCTCGACCAGGTCCAGTTCGATTGCTCCGAATCCACCAACGATCACATCTTCCAGCACCTGCTCCACCATCGAGCGAAACGAATCATCGGGATTCGGCGCCTCGAAATTCTCCGTCAGCACCTGAATTCGCCGCACTCCATCTGGAATCTGTGCCAGCGCACGCCCACTTCTTGGTTGGATCCGCCATCGCATTCCCACGATACGGTCCTTAATTACATTGATCGCCCGTCGAGCGATCGGAGTCTCCGCGAACCGCCGCAAATTCGCTGGCGTTGGCTTCGGCACCAGACTATGCTGTGCAGGCGTCCCCGCCCGAGAACCGCCGCTCCCTCGCGAAAAAGTCGTTGTGGCGAACGGGGCCAGGTTCGACCCCGCTCCCATCGTTCGCCGTCCATTCCGCGCAGCGAACAAATTTTTGGAAAGCCAACTCGGCACAGACAACGCTCCTACCCGGCGCATTGCGCCGCCCATTCTTCCTAGAAGGTTCATGGATCTCCTCGTATCGCGTCGTTTGGCGACGACGGTCGGATCGCCCTTGGTGAGCTAACCAAGAGCCCTGTAATCACGGGCGCTCGCACCCAAGTTCAAAAGTTCCGCTCTGGCTTCTCTCGTGTAACTCAGTGAATTCCGTCGACTCTTTGGACCAAATAAAACGGCACGGCTTCTTCGCCGTGCCGCAATCAGAATTCTCTAGTGGAATTACGAAATCAGGCTGACTTCATTCCCCACTTTCACGCCCTCAATTCCCTCCGAACCTCATACGCTATCTCATCGATCTCGCCCACGGTCCTTACCCGCACTGCACTTTGCTCCAGCATTGCAACTGCAAATCGCGTGCTCTCGTCTCTCATCTGCATTTCGCAGTCAACCACGGCCGTTAAAGAAGCCTGCATCTGCTCTAGCCGCATACCAGAATCGATTCGCGAGAAACGATGCCCCAACGCGAGAGCTGGATCCACATTCGTCTTCAACGAAACCGCCTGGAACAGCTTCATCTCGTTGCCCACTCGATAGCCAAAGTCAATTCGGAATGGATCGCCGTGCCCCGTGTACTTAACCACATCTACGTCGCGCTGGATTAGACCCATCACCCCTGCAACGATGAACGCGTTTTTCATCGCACTCACAATCGCCAATCGCCCCGTACGCTGCTGACCTCTTTCTCCTCGTTCCAGCGGCATGAGATACATCGACGTCAATAACTCCATCTCTTGCGCAGGATCGTCCGTCAACACTGCCTTCGTCGGAGCTACATCGATCGTCGTACCAAACTTCTCGGCAATTTTTTCCGCTAATTCTTCACGCCCCCGCAGTCCACCCAGCCAACCTTGAATCTCGTTCTCCACCAATCGAAACCACTCAAGGTCCACCCCGGGAGCCACGAACTGGAGCATCCTCAAGTCGCGTGTGAATCGTACCTCCGCAAATCCGCCATCGCTTTCCAGCAGCGTCAACCCAATCGTCACGAAATCTTCCCGCAACGGATGCGGCAAGAATCGCAGCAAATACAGCTCAAGTTTTCGCTTCTCCGCCATACACGCCGATTTTTATTTGACTTCCTGAACTCGCATTCCTCTATTCACTCTGCAGCCGAAAGCCCTTTAGTTCTCCATCCACTCCGGAAACGGCCGGCGCGGCGACCCGCGAAACGACAAGATCAACTCCCGCACTATCGTCTTTCGCTCAATCAGTCGCTGCACCAGTGCCTCCAACTCATCCCACAACCCGCCGTACCACGCTGGAGGAATCTCTCCCGCTACTCTCCAAATCACATCGACATCCAACTTTTCAATCCGCGACAACCAAGGCTCAAACGATTCCCATCCATTCACCCGCGCATACACTTCATTTCTCGGATACACGCCGCGCAACGGAAAGTCCGGAAACGTCCACTCCCCTGCGTTAAAGCAATATCCCTGGTCGATAAAAGCCGCCGAATACTTTCTTTCCCGCATCTTCCGCCAGAACGCCGCCTGCCGTCCATCCGCATTGCAGGTCCATTTATCCAGCGCCAGAATTCCCGTGAAAGTATCCAGATTTCGCACCCGATCCAGCATTTCCGGAGGCAGGTAGTCAAACACTTGTCCTTCTACCGGACTCACCACATATCGCGACCCAAATTGCAGACCCGCCTCCACCTGAATCGCGTGGCTTCCCAATAGGATCGTAAGTTCCGGCGTGTGCTCAACCAGCCATGCCGGAACTTCCACCACCTCCGCGACTGGCACCGGCAGCCCCACTCGCTCCGCCAGTCGCGTGGCTAGAAATTCGTTCGCCAATACCCGCTCGTGCTGCGGATTGTTTCGAAACTTCACTACGTAATAATGACCATCATCGCAGCGCATCAAATGACCCTGCGCTCCACCTCGCATCCGCTTCACATGTTGGACGGCACTTGTAGGCATGACTGCGAAATGTTCTCTGAGGCACCCCGCCTCCTCCCGTATCGCAAGGCCCTAACTTTGCCTGGGCCAACCAGAAGGATGGAGCAATCCCAAAAGCACGATACTCTTGCCCCGCTGCTCCGCCTGTGACCGCCGCACATTGCGATTGTTCAGTTCTCACCCAGGCTGCTGAACCGAACTCCTCGTTTCGCATTCCTGCCCACTTCTTCCTTACGTGCCCCCCATGCCACCGCCATCGCCATCACGCAATCATCGTGCGTTCCTGGCGCGGCGCTGGTATTGCCGTTCTTGTCCCTGACAAACGTCCTGCATTCCTGCAAGAGTCTCGCGCTTCGAAACAGGCCAGGCGAATCGATCAGGGCCGACGACAGATTTTCTATCATCCATGGACGACTCACCGCCGAAGTCAACCACCCGTCTTGTTCCTTTTGAATAAATACATTCGAATACCCGAAAATCCTCAACGACGCCAGCACTCCAGACCCGTGATTGTTCCTCTCGACGGCTAACATTGCGCCGTTGTATTCGCTTCCTAGTTCCATTAACCTCTCCGCCAACTCGCGCGGTTGCCAATGTCCAAGAAGTTCGGCACACTGGCTGCCCATATCTCTATCGATCACCTGTGCGCAAGAATAGTCCCCAGTCGCACCACCCCCCGCTGGATCCACTCCAACGATGTACTCTCGACCCGGTTGTGGTGGCAGCCAAATCAACAACCGCTTGTTTTCCCGTGTCTCGAACGGTTCGATCGGGCCCAGCAGCGCCTGTTCCACCGACCCTTGCTCGAACACACATTCTCCGGACGCCCGAAAACACGTCACCGCATCCTCGGCGAACTCCTGCACCGCCAGTCCGCGTAACACCGCCCACTGCTGCCGGCGCCATGCAATCTGCGACACAGTCAACCCGTGCGTCGCTACTAGTTCCGCCTCTTTTTCCGTCAGTGCCGCAAAATTTTTCCCCGGTTCCGCCACATATGTTTCGTCGAACCACCACGGGAAAAAATGTTGCGTATATCCCGTCTCTTCCGCATGCAGCCACTCTTCGTAAAAAAGTCCGCCTGCCCCGTTCGCCGTCGATTCCAAAGCAATCTCACCGCCCGGCACCACAGCCGCTCGCAACGACACGAGTGCCTCGACCCCTCTCCGGCCCCAGCGTGCAACTTCCGAACAATGCAGATTTTGGATTGTTCGCCCGCGTCCCGCATTCTCTTCCGCCGATGCCAGGCAGTACTCGCTGTCCAGCTCCGGAAACACCAACTGCCGTGAATTTCGGTGCGAAGTCCGCAAGCACCCTTTTCGCAATTTCTCTGGCATGTTTTCCCAGAACCGTCGGACAATTCGGAAAAGATCTTCCGCCGACTCCCGGTCATGGGTCACTTGCATGCTCATGCTGCCTTCGCGCGTAATCGTCTGCACAAAGAATCGCGCCGCGATGTACGTTGTAATTCCCAGCTGCCGCGCCTTGAGCACAACATTGTGCTTCCTGCACCGGCAGGAGTACTCCCGCTGGGCGCGGTTCAAATTGAACAACAACCCTTCATTCGTCTTCGTTCGTATCTTCAGATATCTTTGGATGAAACTATCGCGTTCCGTCGGCGCCCAGATCCTCCCGTCGCTTAACTTGTACTGCGGCCCTCCCGCGTCGATCTTCACATCATCCAGATGTAGCCCCAACCACCTCAAGTCCCCAAGATCTAATTCTTTCTCCGACACTGCATCCCCTAACGGGCCCGCAATAGTCCATGTAACATTCGATCAAAGCTGCTTCTACCGCTCTCAGTGCGCCGCGCTGAAATTCTCCGGCACATACGCGTACGCCCCAATCTCCCACCCCGCGCCATAAGAATTCTGATTCACTCCCAACAAATCGTACTGGTATTCAGTACCCAGATTTGCGCCCGCATCTTTCACCGGAGAATTCACCGTGGGCCGGAAATCTGCCTCGCTCCCATTCGACGGACACACGTAATAACTCCCCGCCACGTGCCCCGGCGGAATCAAATCATTCGCTGAACATGCCAATAGCAGGTTTGTCATCTGTGTGTTCGACTTTAGCGTCGCTCCCCCCTGCACCAGAGCATCCATGAAGTTCGCAACCTCATCCGGACGCAGCTCGTTGACATGCCAGAAGTATCCGATTGGGCGCCCCCAGAGCGCGTTCTTGAACAAATCCTGACTCACCAGATTTCGCATCTGCTGGTAACTTAGTCCCTGGTAGTTGGGCACCACACCTTGACTCAAGATGTTGAATACGTCATACCCTTTTGCCAGCGTCGCATCGGCACCCCCAGATACCCATGTAGAACTCAGCGACCCCGTCCCTCGAACGCCCTTAAATCCAAGTCCGTTGGCAATGCCTTCCGTCGCCGCGTCGCCATACGTGCCCGGCATGACATAGACCAGATCACTCAGGCTAAGGCCCGATAGTCCCGCCAGATTTTGGTTGAACCAGGACAGCGCCCAACCCATCTCGTCCGTTTCAAGATTCGTTTCGCTGAAGAGCACGCATCCCGGCGTCGATGGCACCGCCGTGCACATTGAAGCTGCAGGTAACACGCTGGGCAGCGTCATCGGACCTGCCACACCCGGACTCGAGAGCGTGTCAGCCAGCGAAAATGCATGTGAACGCCCTTTCGCAAACTGATTGTTGTAGGCGGTCGCATCTACCGCGTAACACTGCGGCTGCGCTTGCAGAGTCGGGACTATGCTAGCGAGCGTATCGATTTGCCCGGGTTGCGCAGTCCCACCCGGAGCCACCGGCGTTAGGTCCCACGAGTGATAGCACGTGGCGTCGTATGGGTTCGTCGTCAATGTCAGATTTCCGCCAGCGCCACTGTGCGTGATAGTCATCGTGTAACTCCCCGGCCCGACATACGCCAACAGAAATGCATCACACGGAATCGGGCCATTCACGTCATCGCACGTCGTGGTCGAGGGCGGATTCCAGTATTGATGCGAGACAGAGTGTGTATTGATATCCCATCCCGCATTGATCCACGATTGCACTTCATCGATGATCGATTGCGAATACGTCCCGCCGGTAACTACCGCAATCGACAGAGGCACTGACTTAGCTGTCATGATCGGCAGTAAAGAGCTGACATATGTGTCGCTATACACCACCAATCCAGGATCGTCATAAGTCACTGTTGTATAGGCAGGCCATCGCTGCCATGCGCGGATCTGCGGCGGTGTTTGTGCCGGTAAGTTGTGCACTCCACCCGTTGGCCCCGGCGTTCCCCCAACATCTACCGCGATCGCCGTCGCCAGGTAATTCCCATAGAGATGGCAATAGTCGTAATTCACTGAACCCGGTGTGTTGTCCATAATGCCGTAGGTGCGATTCCCGTATGCCCGACAGTTCTTGATTTCAACGGAG
>Ga0302278_10003102_pt1 | contig 18456 bp, 12 predicted proteins | sample III_Bog_N3_2_FD_194543 | JGI IMG/M metagenome (GOLD analysis project Ga0302278, IMG submission 194543) | Peat permafrost microbial communities from Stordalen Mire near Abisko, Sweden - III_Bog_N3_2 | ecosystem: Environmental > Terrestrial > Soil > Wetlands > Peat | place: Sweden: Abisko...
ATGTTGGCCGCGAAACCGGGCCCGAGGCAGCCTTGGCCCCCGTGAATGCCGATCTCCCGGGCAAGCGGGCCGCTGACCAGGATGAGATTGCCCCCCGGGTGGGAGGTGGTCACGGATTGGAGGAAGTTGTATTTGGGATGAGCCATGGCCTTGAAGGCCGTGACCAAGATCGGCATATGCTCGGGTTTGCATCCGGCCATGACAGCGGCCACGGCAACGTCCTTGACCGTGATGTCCTTGCCGGTCGGCCCGATCTCCTCGGCCAGGACCGCCTCGGGGGCGAACGGGCAGTATGCGAGCATGTTTTCGTAGCGCGACCTGGTGGGCGGGACGATGGGCAAACCGTCGCCGAGGCGCAAGGAATTGAATAAATCGGTCACTTCCTCGATGCCGGCGGCCGGTCCGGCGGCAACGCTTTGGGACATGGCTCCGGCGATGTCGAGCAAGCCGTTCTCGGCCGGCGCGAGGGCGTCCAGATCGATGTTCAGGGCGGCCCGTTCGCCGATGCGCTCCGCCGGCAGGGTCAGGGAGTCGACGATCTCCTCCCAGTGCGCGTCGATCTCCGAGGCGACTTGGGCCTTGGAACTGCCCTGGTAGATGTCGATGGAGCACATGCACAGCCGGCCGGCCCGGTACAAGGCGACGGCTTGGGCCAGGGCGGTTCCGGGAGGGGCGGTGATGTATACGCACGGGACGCCCAGTTTCTCCAGGGCGATCGTCAGGATGGTCGTTGCCGGGGTGGTGCCCATATCGCCCAAGGCGAGCAACGCGGCGACCGGCTTGGCGGCGGCGAGTTTGGCGGCGTAGTCCTGGAGATCCTTGGTTGTTTTGCCCCGGACCGTCTCGCGGAAATCGATGAAATTGGCGACCCCGGCCTTGGCGAAATTCTCTTTGATCCGGGTGAATGCCTCGCCGTAATTGCAGAAGGAAAGTTTGGTGTTGTCGTAGAACAGGACTGGACCTTTACGCAGGGCGTCCATGGATACCCGCTGAGCGAGCATGAGCACGGGCCGTTCCTGCCGGCCGCGGGGATCAATTACCGGCTCGGATGTGGACATAAGCATCTCCTGCTTCCGATTAAAGGTTTAACTTGCGCTAGTTAAACGATTAACTTCACCGACTATAGCCTGTCAAGAGAGAATTTCCCTTTCGCCGGACAGGCGGCCCGGACATGCGGCCGCGCTGCCGGCAACCCGGGCGGTCATTTTTCGTGCACGCCGTTGTTTTCAAATAATGTCGCCTAATATGTGAATATTTTTACTATTTTTTATTTTGAGGACTCGCGGCGGCCAACCCCGGGTTGCGGCTGCCGCCACTTTTGTATAAAGCCGACGAAGCTCTCACCAGCCGAAGGCGGGCTGCCCGGTCTCGGCTTTCCCCCCGCGCGAGGATGCACATGTTTAAAAATCTCAGGCTGTGGGCCAAGATCATGGCGGCCATGGGCGCGACCATAGGCATCGTCGGCGCCGTTTTGACCTTCAACAACCTGGCCGGCATGAGCCGCCTGATCCGCGAAGCCGAGCAGGGCTCGCTCGACACCAATTTCAAGGCCATCGTCACCAGCATCGCCGCCGGAAGCCGCACGGCCGAACTGATGAGCGCGCTGATCGCCGGTATCCCGCTGGTGCAGGAACGGTTCGACGCCGGCGACCGCAAGTTTTTAAACGACCAGTTCGTGCCCGGCTTTAAGACCTTGAGCCGGGACTACGGCGTCGATCAGTTCCAATTCCATACGCCGCCGGCGACGTCTTTTTTCCGCGTGCACCTGCCGAGCAAATTCGGCGACGACTTGTCCGCCTTCCGTTTCACGGTGCTCGCCGCCAACCGGGAGCAAAAGCCGGTGCGCGGCCTCGAAGGCGGCGTGGCCGGCCTCGGCATGCGCGGCATGGCGCCGGTGTATCACGGAGGCAAACATGTGGGGTCGGTCGAATTCGGCCTGAACTTCGGGCAGTCGTTCTTTGACGACTTCAAGCGGCAAAACGGCGTGGATGCCGGCCTGTATCTTCTGGACAAGGCCGGCTTCAAGTCCATGGGTTCGACCCTGGGCGCGGAGCCGCTTTTGCCCGTCGAGGTGCTGCAAAAGGCCATGGACGGCGAGCCGCAACTCGGCCACCGCGAGATCAAGGGGACGCCCTTCGCGGTCTATGCCGCGGCGGTCGCCGACTTTTCCGGAAAGCCGATCGGGGTCATCGAAATCGCCATGGACAGCAGCCGCTACCAGGCGGAGCTCGCCTCGGCGCGCGCCACGGCGATCGTCACGGGTTTTTTGTCCATCGCCTTCGGCCTGACGCTGGCGATGCTGCTCGCCCGCCATCTGGTCAGCCGCATCAACACCGTGGGCGCGGCCGTGGGCCGTGTCGCCCAGGGCGACTTGTCCGTCGATATTTCGCTCGACGGCCGCGATGAGATCGCGGATCTGGCGCGGGCCACGGGAGAGATGCGGCGCAAGTTGCACGACCTGGCCTCTGAAGTCAGCGCCGGGGCGGCCAGGGTGCACGCGGCGGCGCAGGAGATCTCAGGCGCGGTCGAGAGCCAGGCCGCCACGTCGGTCGAATTGTCTTCCTCGGTGGCCCATATCAGTTCGACCATGGAGGAGCTGTCGGCCTCGTCCACGCAGATCGCCGCGCATTCAAAGGCGGTGGTGGATATCGCCGAACAGACCCTCGACGGCAGCCGCGAGGGGTCCGAGGCGATGCAGACCGTGCTCGACCGCATGAGCGACATCCGAGGCGACAACCAGCGCAGCCTGCGGGAAATCGTCGACCTCGGCGTCAAGTCGAAGCAGATCGGCAAGGTGATGGAGATCATCCACGCGGTGGCCGACCAGACCAAACTGCTCGCCTTCAACGCCGCGCTCGAAGCCTCCAGTGCCGGTGAAGCCGGCAAGCGCTTTTCGGTGGTGGCCAGTGAAATCCGCCGCCTGGCCGACAGCGTGACCCAATCGACCCGCGAAATCGATGCGAAGATCCGCGAGATTCAGGACTCGATCAGCCGCTTGATTCTCACGTCCGAGAAGGGCGGCGCCGTGATCGCCGCCGGCGCGGCCGCCAGCGCCGCGGCCGCCGAACGGCTGGACAACATCGTCAATGCCGCCAGCCAAACCACCAGCGCCGCCCAGCAGATTTCACTGTCCACCCAGGAGCAGCAGATCGCCAGCTCCCAGGTGGTGCTGGCGCTGCGGGAAATCGTCACCGCCAGCTCGTATACCGAGCAGTCGATAGGCAGCATCGTGCAGATCAGCAAGGAAATGTCGGAGTTGTCGGCGCAACTCGACTCGCTGGTGCGCCAGTTCAAACTCGCCTGAGCGCGGCCGGGAAACGGGGCCGTTTCCCGGCGGCCGCGCCGGTGCCGTCCGGGATGAGCGGACGCCGCCAGGCGCGCCGCGCCCTTGCGTCTTGATCCGCTCGCGGGTACGATTATACAGTTTGGAAATATGCCGGCCGAGGACCGCCGCGGCCGCACAGAGGCAAAGATGGAGACAGGCAGCGAGCCCCTGGCGAGCGAAGACATCCTAGGCGAGGTCAAGCGGTCGCTTCGATCCCGGGACGTGGTCAACGTCGAGGAAGAACCGGTCAAGCTGGTCATCTTCACCCTGGGAGAGGGACGGTACGCCTTTTACGGCTCCGAGGTCAGGGAAATCCTGTCGGGCTGCGAGGTGTTCCCGGTTCCGTTCCTGCCCGGGTATCTGCCCGGGCTCATCAATATCCGGGGCGACATAGAATCCGCCGTCGATCTGCGGCATATCCTGGGCAAGGACAAGACGCCGCCGGGAAAGGCCTTGATCATCATGGCCGAGCGGGGCGAATTCAAGTCCGGGATCATCATCGACGCCGTCGAGGACGTGGCCGATCTGCCGCAAAGCAAAATCACCCCCCCCCTGGCGACGCTCACCGGGACCGCCCGCGACTTGGCGGCGGGCACGGTCGAACTGGGCGGCGGCCAAACGGCGACGCTGATCGACATCGAGAAGCTGGCGGCCATGGTCGCACTGTGAACGGCGAAGCGGCGAAACGAGGCATTTTCCCGCTGCCGGTGCTCTTTTTTTCGGTAGGCGGCGTTCATTACGGCGTGAGCACGGACCAGGTTCTCTCCGCCGCCGCCCGGGGCGCGTCCGAAGACGGCGAACCCCTCTGGTTTCAACGGGAAATGGGCTACGGCGGCGAACCGGCCTGCCCGCGGCCCGCGGCCGTCGCCGTCAAGGCCGCCGGTGGCAAGCGGCTCACAGTGCTCATCGACTCCCTGGAGGAGATTGCCGAGGTCGCGCCCGGCGAGATCCGTCCCCTGCCGCCCCTGGTCGCGCGGCACGCCCGGCGCAAGGGCGTGTGGGGGGTGATCCCGCGCCCGGGACGGATGTGCCTGTTGATCGACTTCGCGCTCTGGACAAAATCCTGATCGTTCGCCGCCGGGTTTGGCGAGCGTCCACTGAAGGAGCCGGCTCATGAAAATCACGTTGCGCAGGAAAGTGCTGGGACTGATCGCCGTGTCGGTACTGTTGACGGCGTTTGTCATCACCTTGGTGTCAGCCCTGAGCATCGTCAGGCGCGCGGACGAAAAGGCCGCCGCCTACAAGGAAACCCTCCTGTCCGAGCGCAAGGCGCAGATTAAGGGCTACGTGGAGATGGCGGCCAAGCTGGTCGAAAATCTTCCCCTGGAAGAGGCGAAGAAGATCGTCCGCGGCATGCGCTACGGCGACAAGGGCTACATCTGGCTTCAGGATTACCACAACGTCTTTCTCACCTACGTCGACCCCGCCGAGGAAGGCAAGGATCAGACCGACCGGGTCGATCCCACCGGCAGGCATATCATCGACGAGCTCACCAAAGTTGCGCGCGATCAAGGCGAGGGTTTCCTGAATTACTACGGCTATGTTCCCGGGCAGCAGGACCGCCGGCCGAAGATTTCCTTTGCCAAGGGCATGCCCCGCAACGGCTGGATCGTGATCTCCGGTCTGTACATCGACGACATCGACCGGGCCGTGGCCGAGGAGCAGGCCAGAATCAGGCACGACGTCTCGATCACCATCGCCGTGCAGCTCGGCGTCGCCCTGGCGGCCACGGCGCTTTTGATGCTTGGCTCCGCCTTCTTCGTCAACCGCTACATCACCGGGCCGCTGGAGCGCATCACTCGGATCATGATGCATTTCAACAACGACCTGACCACCACCATCCCCGTCGCCGGCAGCGACGAGGTCGGCGACCTGGCCAAATGGCTCAACGAGCATATCGCGGGCCTCAACAAGAGCATCCGGATGGTGGCCGGCGCCACGGGCGGACTGCACAATCACGCCGGCGCGATTTCGAGCGCCATAAGCCAGCAAAGCAGTTTCGCGGCGCAGCTTTCGAGCTCCGTGGCGGAGATGACTTCCACCATGGAGGAGCTCTCGGCCTCGGCCGTTCAGATCGCCCAACACAGCCAGGGCGTAGTGGAAAGAGCGGACAGGACCCTGGCCGACACGCGAAGCGGCGCGGCCGAGGTCGAGGCCCTGACGGTCAAGATAAGCAGCATCAACAGCGGCATGCAGGCCAATCTGGCCGAGATCGTGGAGCTTGGCCGCCGTTCGAAGGAAATCACCAAAATCATGGAGATCATCAACAACATCGCCAACCAGACCAAGCTGATCGCGTTCAATGCGGCGCTGGAGGCGGCCAGCGCGGGCGAGGCCGGCAAACGCTTCGGGGTCGTGGCCGTGGAGATCAGGCGGCTGGCCGACAGCGTCGTGGAGTCCACCGCCGAGATCGAAGGCAAGATCACCGAAATTTTGGACGCGGTGAACCGGCTGGTGATGTCCTCGGAGAAGACCTCGCTGATGATGCAGCAAAGCCAGGAGTCCGCTTCGCATACCGTGGCGATGCTCAACAGCATGGTCGACGGGGTGGAGGAATCCACGGACTCGGCCAGGCAGATTTCCCTCTCGACCAAGCAGCAACAGATCGCCAGCGGCCAGGTGCTGCTGGCCATCCGGGAGATAGACCAGGGGGTGCGCCAGTCGACCGACTCCGCCCGCGAATCGAGCGTGGTGGCCGGGGAATTGGCGGAACTGGCGGACAAGCTCAAATCGCTGGTGACCACATTCAAAATCGAACCCGACGGCGCGGCCGCCGGGCGCACGGGCTGATCCATGGCGCGCCCGGACCGCCCGATACGCGTCCTGGTGGTGGACGACAGCGCCCTTGCCAGGGATCTGGTGTCGGCCATCCTGTCGTCCGATCCCGGGCTGTGCGTCATCGGGCAGGCCGCCGACGGGTTCGAGGCCGTGGCCAAGACGGCCGCCTTGAAACCCGATATCGTCACCATGGACATCGAGATGCCGGTCATGGACGGACTGACGGCCATCGAGCGCATCATGGCCGCAACCCCGGTCCCGATCCTGGTGGTGACTTCCCAGACCGGCGTGCGGACCGCTTTCGCCGCCGTGTCCAAGGGCGCCCTCGACGTGGTCGAAAAGCCCGACCTCGACCTGGCGAGCGGTGAAAAACTAATCAATAAAATCAAATTTTTGGCCGGTGTGGACATCGTCGCTCACCAGAAGGCCTCCTGCCCGGCCCAAGGTCCGGCCCCTTGCCGGAACGTCGTCCCGGCGGCCCCGGCCCCGGCCGTCGCCGTCGCCGCTCCCGTGCCCGGCGCGCGGTCCGGGGCGAAACGCATCGTCGCCATCGCCTCTTCGACCGGGGGGCCCAAGGCCCTGCAATATATCCTGGCCGGCCTTCCCGCCGACTTTCCCGTTCCCGTGGTCGTCAGCCAGCACGTGGCCAGCGGCTTCGCCACGGGCATGGCCGAGTGGCTGAACTCCTGCACGCCGCTGGCGGTGTCGGTGGCCCGCGCGGGCGACGTCCTGGCTCCAGGGCGGGTGTATCTCAATCCGTCCAATTTTTCGCTGCGGATCACCGCGCGGGAAACAGTCCAGCTCTGCGAGGAAACGGCCGGCCAGACCTACCATCCTTCCTGCGACGTCATGCTGTCGTCCGTGGCCGGCGTTTACGGCCAGGGGGCGGTGGGCGCCATCCTGACCGGCATGGGCGACGACGGCGTGGCCGGCATGAAGGCGATCAAGGCCGCCGGCGGGACCACCTTGGCCCAGGATGAACGCAGTTCCATCGTCTTCGGCATGAACGCGGTGGCCGTGCACCAGGGCTGCATCGGCCGGGTGCTGCCCCTTCAGGCCATCCCGGCCGAACTGCTCCGGCTCGTCTCAAACAAAGCCGGGTAGGATCGTGAGCGTCATGTCGCACGCCGGCGCGGTCAATGCCGCGCCCTTCAAGAAGCTTCTGCTGCGCACCTGCGGATTTTCATTCGAAAACGAGCGGGAGGCCGCCCTGGTCGCGGCCCTTGCGCTGCGGATGGCCTCGCGCGGCGTTCAGACACAGGAGGATTACCTGGGCCTGCTGTCCGGCGATCCCGACGAGTTGCGCCGGTTGGTGGAGCTTTTGACCGTCAACGAGACTTATTTCTTCAGGGAACCCGATCAGCTCCGGCTGATAACCGAGCGTTTCGTTCCGGAAATACTGGCGCTGCGTCCGTCCGCTCCGGTCAAGATATTGAGCGCCGGCTGTTCCACCGGGGAAGAGCCCTATTCCCTGGCCATGCTGCTGCTCGATGCCCTGGGGCCGGGCGGCGCGGAGCGCATCCGCATCACGGGCGTGGACATAGACAGAAACGTCGTGGCCGGAGCACGGCGCGGCGTGTATGCCAAAGGGTCCTTTCGCGGCGAACTTCCGAGCGCCCTGGAGAGGCATTTCGAAGCGTGCGGGGAGGGCGGCCGGCGGCTCAAACAGGAAGTGCTCACTCAGGTCCGCTTCGAGACGGTGAACTTGCTCGCCGAGGCGTATCCGGCGACGATGCGCGGCATGGACATCATTCTCTACCGCAACGTGTCCATATATTTCCCCGGCCAGGTGCAAAAAGAGGTGTTCAGCCGTCTCGCGGAGTGCTTGAACGACGGCGGCTATCTCCTGGTCGGCGCGACCGAGACCCTGCACCACGACATCGGCGTGCTCACCCTGGTCGAAATGGAGTCGCTTTTCATCTACCGCAAGATTCCCGGCCTGCTCGCCGAGGACCGGCGCAGCGCCAGGCGCGCCGTTCTCCCCGTGGAAACGGGCCGGACCGGGAAACCGCTGTCCGCGCCGGATTCACCCGATTCACCGACCGGGGGAATCGGGCCCGCCCTCGCCCGGCCCGTACGGGCGGCGGCGCGCGGGCCGGTCGACGATACGGCCGGCCGGCTCAAAGAAGGCGCCCGCGCCCTCTTCGACGACGCCCTCGAACGCGCGCGCGGCGGAAAGCTCGATGAGGCCTTGCAGCGTCTGGACGCCGTGCTGGCGCTCGACGCCGGCTTCGTCAAGGCCCATACGCTCAAGGGAAGCATCATGATGAGCGCCCACCGGCTCGCGGAAGCGAAAAACGCCTGCGAGCTGGCGCTGTCGAACGATCCCCTCTGCTTGGAAGCGAAGCTCATTCTCGGCCTGGCCGCCTTTCACGAGGAAGACAGCGAGGCGGCCCTGAAGCGCTTCCGCGAAGCGATTTATCTGGACACGTGTTGCTGGCTGGCCCACTTCTACCTGGCCGAAATCATGTACCTGCTCGGGGAAAAGAAACGGGCCAGGGGAGCGTATGAAACAGCGGCCAGGATTCTGGAAAGCGGGTCGATCGGGGAGCACGGCAGGGATTTCTTCCCTCTGGCCGTCAACGCCCAGGCGTTTATGGCCATTTGCCGGCACAAGCTGGCGCTTTTGAAATAATACGGAAGTCATCATGGCGATCGACCATTCCAAATTTTTGGCCAGATTCGTGGACGAGGCGCGGGAGCATTGCGCCAAGATCACCGAGGGACTTCTTTCGCTGGAAAGTGCCCCGGAAACCCCCGGGACGATGGACGCCGTCTTCCGGTCGGCCCACACCATCAAGGGTTCGGCCCGCATGATGCAACTCACCGGGGTCGGCGAACTGGCCCACGGCATGGAGGACGTGCTCGACGCGGCGCGAAGCGGCCGGATCGGCTTGACCCGCGAGGTGTCCGATCTTCTCTTCCAGGGGGTCGACGCCCTGTCCGCCTTGCTCGACAAGGTCGCCTCCGGGGATAAACCCGAGGCGCCCGGCGCCCTGCGAGACGAGCTGCGCCGAATCGCGGCCGCGGACGCGGCCCCCGCCCCCCCGGCCTCGCCCGAAACCGCGCGAGGTGCGTCCCCTCCGGATCTTCAGGCGGCGGGGCCCGGCGTACAACCCGAATTGCCCGGACCGGCGTGCCAAACGCCGCCTGAGGTCGCCGCCGAACCCACCGCCCAGGCCGCCCCGCGCGGGGAGCAGCATCCGGGGAGCAAACGGGCGGGCGAATACATACGCGTCAACGCCGCCAAGCTCGACGACCTGATCCGGCTGATGGGCGAGGTGATCTCCGAGCACGGCCTGTTCAGAAAAGACATCCAGCAACTGCGCGATTTCGAGCGCGCCACGCGGCGCCACCTGGACGCCGTGGCCGGGCTCCTGTCCAAGGAAGGCGACGGCCCCTTGGAACTCAAGCGCGTCCTGGAGCGCGGCGACGCCCTGCGCCAGGCCATGCGCCTGCGCATGGCGGCCATTTCCGAAAGCGTCATGATGCAGGAACATCTGATCGCGGAATTGCAGGAAGCATCGCTTACGCTGCGCATGCTCCCGCTGGCGACCGTGTTCGAGCCCTTGCGGCGCACGGTCCGGGATATGGCCCGGGAATTCGGCAAGGAGATCGACTTCGTGATCACCGGCGGGGAGACCGAGCTTGACCGCAAGATCGCCGAGCGCATCGGCGATTCCCTCATGCACATGATCCGCAACGCCCTCGATCACGGCATCGAGAGCGCGAGCGAGCGCGTCCAGGCGGGCAAACCCTCCAGGGGGACCATTTCCCTGGCGGCGTTCCACGACAGCGGCGGCGTCAGCCTCGAATTGAGCGACGACGGCCGGGGGCTGTGCACGGAGAAGATCCGCGAAAAAGCCCTGGCCAAGCGCCTGTACGACGCCGAAACCCTGGAGCGGATGAGCCGGGCCGAAATCAACAATCTGATCTTTGTTCCCGGTTTCAGCACCAGCCCGATCATCACCGACATTTCCGGCCGGGGCGTGGGGATGGACGTGGTGCGCAAGAATATCGTCGACGAGCTCAAGGGAACCGTCACGATCGAAACCCAGGAGGGCGCGGGCTCGACCTTTCTTTTGCGTCTGCCGCTCAATCTGGCCGTTTTCCCGCTGTTTTTCGTCACTGCGGGGGGAACCACCTGCGCCCTGCCGGCCACGTTCGTCGTCGAATTGCTGCGCGTGGCGCGCGATGCGATTATCGAAATCGTGGACAAACGAGCCATCCGCTTGCGCGAACAGATCGTTCCCGTCGAAGAACTGGCCTCGATTCTCAAGCTCCCGGGCGATACGTCGCCCCAGTCGAAAGAGGCGGTCATCGTCGTCGTCAGGGACGGCAAGAACATGCTCGGTCTTCTGGTGGACGAGATTCTCGGCGGCGAGGAGATGGTCGTCAAACCGCTGCCGTCGCATTTGCAGGGGCTGCGGATCGTCATCGGCGGGACCATCGGCGAGGGGGGCCGCATCATCAATGTGCTCCATGTGCCGGAACTCCTGCGCCTGGCCCGCGATTTGACGGACTCGGGCCGGGGGGCCGAGGCCCGAGAGCGGGAGCGCGGCGCGTCCATCCTGGTGGTTGACGATTCCATCAACACGCGCGAAATTGAAAAAAGCATTCTCGAGGCTTACGGGTACCTGGTGGAAGTGGCCGAAGACGGCCAGGAGGCGCTGGAAAAGACCCGAGGCAAGCTGTTCGACCTGGTGATCACCGACGTCGAAATGCCGCGCCTGGACGGGTTTTCGCTCACCGAGCGCTTGCGCGCCGACCAGAGCTACCGCAACGTGCCGATCATCATCGTCACCTCGCGGGAAAAGGAAGAAGACAAGAAACGGGGCATTCTCGTGGGCGCCGACGCCTATATCATCAAACAGGCCTTCGACCAATCGAATCTCCTGGATACGGTCAGAAGCCTGATCGGCTGATGCGGCCGGGCCCGCAAGGACCCAGGCGCCACGGTTTCACGGAGGCCGCCGGAACAATATGAGGGAACGTCGCAATGTCTGATGCATCGATCAAAATCCTGGTGGTGGACGACGATATGTTCACGGCGGAACTCACCGGCATCGTCCTGGAATCGGCCGGATACGAGACCGTCATCGCCGAGGGCGGAGTTGACGCGCTCGAAAAACTCGCCAAAGATCCAGCGTTCCGCCTGGTGGTCTCGGACATGCACATGCCCTTGATCGACGGCGCGGAGCTTTTCAAGGAGATCCGCCGGCTGGGGCTCGCCTTGCCCTTCATTCTGCTCACGGGACAGGACGCGGACCGGCTTACGGCGGATTACCCCGACATGGACGCCGTGCTGCAAAAAGACGAATCATTCCAGGAACTGCTGCCCGAACTGGTCGGCGCCCTTCTTACGCGATAAGTTCCCGTGCAGGAGCCCCCCATGCCCCCCCAGACGCCTTCCGCCCCGTCGAAAATGCACAAGCTCCGGGAGTCCTTCATCAGGCAGCTCCCCGCCCAGTTCGGCTCGATCCGGCGGATGTTCGACTCGCTGGCCCAGGATCTGCCCTCGAAAGAGGCGCTGGAGGAATTCCACCGCGCCATCCACAGCTTGAAAGGCTCGAGCGCGGCTTTCGGGTTGCAAGGCCTGAGCGCGGCCGCAAGCGAGGGCGAACATCTGGCCAAGGAGCTCGCGGAGGGAGGCGTCGACCCCGGCTCGTCCTGGCGCGGCGCGATGGAAGAGCATTTCGCCCGGATGGAGCGCGCCCTGGCCGCGACCCGTTCCGGGAGAGAAGCGGACCCTACCGAAGCCGATATCGCCGTTGCCGAGGCGATCCATTCCGGCTCGGAGCGCAAAGTCGTCTACCTGTGCGAGGATGATCCCTTTCAGCTCACCAGCCTGACCACCCAAATCGGCTGTTTCGGGTTCGAGGTCGCCGCCTTTCAGGACCTGGACGGGTTTTACGATGCGGTCTGCAAGTCCTCGCCGGACGTCATCGTCATGGATATGATCCACCCCGGGAACAGGACCGGCGGGGCGCAGATCGTGGAAAAGGTCCGCTCCGGCGGCGGAGTCCAGGTCCCGGTGGTCTACATCACCTCGGAGGGCGATATCAGCTCGCGGCTGGCGGCCGTCCGCGCCGGTTGCGACGCCTATTTCGTCAAGCCGGTGAACCCCACGGATCTGTGCCAGACCCTGCAATCGCTCACCTGCGCCGAGAAGCCGGACCCCTACCGGATCATGATCGTGGACGACGACCCGCAACTGTCCGGGCTGTACGGCGCCGTCCTCCAGGAGGCGGGGATGGAGACCCTGGCCGTGAACGATCCCCTGCAGACCCTTCCCCATCTCGCCGAGTTCAAGCCGGACCTCATCCTCATGGACATGCACATGCCCGGCTGCAACGGCCTGGAGCTGGCCGGGGTGATCCGGCAGATGGGGGCGTACTTGAGTATTCCCATCATCTTTCTCTCCAGCGAGACCGACCAGGACTTGCAGTGCGACGCGAAACGCATCGGGGCCGACGAATTTTTGCATAAGACCATAAAACCCGAACATCTGGTCTCCACCGTGGCCGTGCGCGCGCAGCGGATGAAGCTTTTGCGCTCGCTGATGATCCGTGACAGCATGACCGGGCTGTTCAACCACAGCACCACCAAGGAATACCTGGAACTCAACGTCACGCGGGCGCAACGGATGGGGGAGAACGTCTGCTTCGTCATGATCGATCTGGACCATTTCAAAGGAATCAACGACCGCTACGGCCATCCCACGGGCGACAGGGTGCTGGTGGCCACGGCCAATCTGCTGCGGCAGCGGCTGCGCAAATCGGACGCGATCGGCCGTTACGGCGGCGAGGAGTTCGCCGTCATTCTCCCCGGAATCTCCATGACCGAGGCGGTGGCCCTGATGGACAACATGCGGCGGTGTTTTGAAACCATCCGCTTCCCGGTGGAGGACGGTTTCTTCACCGCGACGTTCAGCTGCGGCGTGGCCTCGCTTTCTTCCCACGACAACGCGGAAAAGCTCTGCCTGGCCGCGGACCAGGCCCTGTACACGGCCAAGAAGGAAGGGCGCAACCGGGTGGTGGCGGCGGGACGGTTCGTGTCCGACGAGCAACTGCGGGACATGAAAGTGCTGGTGGTGGAGGACGCCCCGCCCATACGGGCCATATTGATCGATATGCTCGGCGGGGTGGGCTTCGTCGACATCGTCGCCGCCGCGAACGGGCAGCAGGCCTGGGATATTCTGAAAGTCAGCACGGTCGACCTGATCATCGCCGACTGGCACATGCCGCAAATGAGCGGGTTCGAGCTGCTCAGGCTGGTGCGCTCCGAGGCCGCATTGTCCGAGATCCCCTTTGTGATGATCACCGGCGAGAGTGACAAGAACAGCGTGCGGGAGGCCGTCAAGGCCGGGGTGTCCGAATACATCCTCAAGCCGGTCTACGCCGAGGAGCTGTCCAAGAAAATCATCCGCGCCCTGTGCAAGGACAAGCGGGCGGCTTCGCCCGCGCCGTAGCCGCCGGGTCGCCGCTGGTCGGGAATTTCCAGGCGGGCCGGGCCTTTTCAGAGACACCGGACCGCCATCCCGGCCCGGGCGTCGCGACCCAGGGGGCGCGCGCTCATCCCGGATGGGCTGGAAAGGCCTGGGGCACTTTGGAAAAGTTGGAGTAAATGCAGCCTGTTGTCAGAAATATCGAAATAAATGGTTGCTTTTTTTTTATGATGTCTTATTTAATAAGGATAAACCATTTAACGAGCATTGAATATTTGGATCCTGGGCGTCTCCGGTGTGCAGCTCCTAGCGATACGAAATGAAATGCCCAAAAAGGGAGCAAGAGCACATGTCGAAGAAACTCTATGTCGGTAATCTTTCGTTTAATTCCACCGAGGACAGCATCCGTACCCAGTTTGCCAACTTCGGCGAAGTCATCAATGTCAACCTCATCACTGACCGGGAAACCGGACGTCTTCGCGGTTTCGGCTTTGTCGAGATGGACGACGAAGGCGCCAAGGCGGCCATTCAGGGCATGAACGGCAAGGAATTGGACGGCCGCAACCTGAAGGTGAATGAAGCCGAAGACAAGCCCCGCTCCAGCGGCGGCGGCGGTGGCGGCGGCGGCGGTCGCGGTTCGGATCGTCGCTGGTAGGCCCTAAAGCCCCATCTGACTGATCGCGGTAACGCTCAGGGCCAGGATTTTCTCCTGGCCCTTTTTTTTGCTCCGCGCGAAATTCTGGAGCCATGCCCGTCGGCGGGGCTTCTTCCGCGCTCGACTTCCGGCCTCGGGGGGTTCCTCCGGGCCGTGCCGGCCCATACCCGTCTCCATCGCCTCCCCGTCGTCACCGGCGGGCATAAACGCAACGGCGCGGGCTCGCTTTGATCCTCACGGCCGAGACGTTTCTTCCAGTTCCCTGGCCTTGGTTTCCGGGGCAAAGGACAAAAGCATCGCCAGCGCCAGGACCGGGCCGATGGCGGTGAGGCGCACGGCAAAACCCCAATCGGTCATGCTCGCCAGATAGCCGACCAGGAGCGGGGAAAGGACGTAGCCCGAGCGGCCCAGCAGGTTGTTCGACCAGGCAAAGGCGCCGCCGCGCAACTCGGTGGGGAAGAGTTCGGCGGTGTAGGTGTTGAGCACCAACAACACCGCGCTGGACCCGAAGATGCCGAGCACCAGCGCGGCGGTCAGGGGCCAGAAGCCGTGCAGCGAGTATGAGCCCAGCGCGCCCGCCGTTTCGATGCCGAAGATGATGACCGCGCCGGCGCGACGGCCGACCTGATCGAGCAGCTTGCCGGCATGGAAAATCAGCGGCAACGCGGCCAAGGCGGCGATTCCGATGGCCGCCCCGACCAGGGCACGGGCGGAAAGGTCGGCGAGATAGAAAGTGAACTCGTCCGCGCGGAAGGCCGGGTTGAGCGGCGCGCATGCCGCCGCCCGCGTGATGGCCAGGAAGGTTTCGATGGCCTCGGGGCCTTCGGGCATGGCCATGGCCACGGCGTCCCCCCGGGTCAGGCCGTGGTGGGTGAGAGCGCTGGCCAACACCCGGTTCGGGTCCAGAGCGAGTCGTAGTCCAGCGCGTCGCGTCCCGGGGCCAGCATGGCGACCCGGGCGGCTCCGCGCCCCCCCTGGGACCGGATATGGGCGTGAAGGTTATTCATGAGTCTGCCGTGCAGCGCGGTGCGGCCGGGAATTCGTGTCGCGGCGGGACCGGCGTGTCGGCCTTGGAACGCGCCGCGCCAGGCTGTCCCCGGACGGGGCAATGACTCGCATCTTGAGCCCGGGCGCGGCCGCCACGGGCGCGTGTGGATTTTTGATGCGGACGGCTTCCTTCCGGCGGGAGGGCGGCTGCTCGCGGTGGAACTTGCGCGGGCCCGAGGGGGGCGCAATGAAAACGCCTCGTCTCTGGAAGAGACGAGGCGTTGTTGGTAAAGACCTTATGTGCCTATAAACTCGTTTGTAGCGCTGTTGACGGTTACTCCGTCTGGTTTGCCTGGGCTGATGGGATTATTTTTCCCGCTCCGAGGCCTGTGTTTCGCGCTACTTCAGTCTTGCCCCTATGCATTCAAACGGCCCATCGGAATTCCCTCCGCTGAGGTTGCTCAAGTAGAGCCTCTAACACACCTTAATAATAGCGGCGGGAACGTCTCTTGTCCAGGGGAAAGCGCGTAAAGATAAAAAATATCCATCGGCGGGGGGCCGGCGAGAGCCCGGCCGGGAAGGAAAAGCGGCCGGCCCTCTGCGTTCGCCATGAAAACGTCATCCAAGCGTCACCCGCCTGATCCCGCGGCCGGACAGGTTTGCCAATAGGAATGAGGGCGCTTGTTTGTAAAAGTCCCTTGCTCCCGGTATCTGAAAGCCCAACCTTTCCGTCATCCCGGGCTCTCGTTGCGGTAAGAATTTTCTGGTCCAGCCGTTGGGGCAAGGCCCCTCTCGGACCGCCGTTCAACAAAGGCCCTTTATGACCGTGCCCCGGAAGAATAATGCCAACACCCGCCCCGGCGCCCAAGCCGGGCCGCGCGGGATCTGCGGCCGCCTGGTGAGCAAGGATCGCGGCTTCGTCCCGCCGCCTTGTCCGGACAACGGCCAGACCCTGCTGTTTTTTTTGGTGGAAATCGCCGACATTCAGGCCCTGCGCCGGTTCCTCGGGGATGTGTTCGTCAAGGAGGCGGCCGCGGCCCTGGAGAGAAAACTCCTGGAGACGCTGGAAGAGGCTTGGGGAGGCAATGACGCCGCCAGCCTTGAGGAAATCGACGACGGCCGATACCTGCTGTCCGGTTGCGTATCCCGGCTTGACCCGCTGCGCCTGCCGGAGCGGGCCTTGGACATGCGGCTGTCCCTCACGGATTTCCTGATGAACGGCGCATTCAGGAACGGCGGACAGTTTCTCGCCGTGCGGGTGGGGTACTCGTTTTTGAACCGGAGCACGGGCCTGGGCCTGGAGAAAGACGTCAAACGGGCCCTTTTTGAGGCGCAACGCACGGCCATCGGCGAAATGGAAGGACCCAAATTGGGGCTTCTTCTCAAATTCCGCAAAATCCTTGAAGAAAAGCTGTTGTCCATATGCTATCAGCCCGTGGTCGATCTGGAGAGCGGGGCCATTTTGGGCTGGGAGGCCCTGGCCCGGGGGCCAAGGGAGAGTCCGTTCCAGGAGCCGGCCCGGCTTTTTGCCTTTGCCGAGGACGCGGGAGAGGCTGCGGCCCTGGATCAGATGTGCCGCGAGGCCTCGGTGCGCGGCTTCGGAACGAAGTTGCCGGTTCATAAGCTTTTTATCAACGTGCATAAGTCCAGCCTGGCGGACCCGAAAAATCTCACCGGCGGTTTCGTGGACTTTTTGGTGGAATCCGGCTTTAGCCCGGCCGACATCATCCTGGAGTTTTCCTGCCTGGACATCGTCCGGGATTTTCCCCTGGCTTTGCGCGTCATCGCCGCCTGCCGCCTCCACGGCTTCAAGGTGGCCCTGGACAACTTCGGGCCGGACCGGCTGGGGCTTCACACCCTGGCGGAGATACGGCCGAAATTCGTCAAACTGGACATGTCCCTGGTGCGCGGGGCGCAACTCGACTCGGTGAAACAGGCCGTGGTGGAAACGTACGTCGCCTTCGCCAACCGCATCGGCTGCGAGGTCGTGGCCGTGGGCATCGAATCCAAGGCCGAACTGGACGTCATGAGCTTTAGGGGGGTGCGCTACGGCCAGGGCTCCCACCTCGCCCCACCCGCCCACCCCAAGGCCGCGCCGGACCTGGACGGGGTCCTGGGGAGCCTATTGAGCCGCACGATGGCCGCGGGCGAGCGCATGTGCTCCATCACCATCGGGACCTTGGCCGAGCCCACCTTGTTCGTTCCCCCGGACACCAGCGTGGATGTGGTGCGCCAGGCCATGACCGACACCAACGAACCGCTCACGGCCGTGGTCGTGGTCGAGGACGACCGGCCGCTGGGGCTGATCATGAGCCATCACCTGAACTGGCATCTCGCCGAAGAGTTCGGCCGCTCGGTGTATTTAAAACGCCAGGTGACTCTGATCATGGACAGCTGGCCCCTGATCGTGGACGGCTCCACCCCCGTGGAGCTGGCCGCGAGGCAATCCATGCTGCGCAACAAGCAGAATATTTTCGATTACGTGATCGTCACCGAGAACGGACGGTTCAAGGGCGTGGTTTCGGTGCAGAAGATTTTGGACACGCTGGCCGAGGTTCAGGTGGAAATGGCCAAGGGGGCCAGCCCCCTGACCGGGCTGCCCGGGAATCTGCTTATCGAGCAGGAAATCGAGCGCCGCGTGGCCGGGGAGGAACTCTTCGCCATCATCTACGCCGACTTGGACAACTTCAAGGTCTACAACGACGTATACGGTTTTGTGCAAGGCGACGAGATCATCTTGCTGCTGGGGCGCGTCATGGCCTGGGCGATCAAGCGCCACGGCGCCAAGGGCGATTTCCTGGGCCATGTGGGCGGCGACGACTTTGTGGCCTTGGCTTCCCCGGGCGGGGCCGAACGCATTTGCCTGAGCGTGGTGCGGGTGTTCGGCCGTCTGGTGAAGCGCCATTTCACCCCGGCCGACCTGGGCCAGGGGTTCATCCGAGGCCGGGACCGCCGCGGGCAGGAGATGAATTTCCCTTTGACGACCGTGTCCCTGGGCATTCTGGATTGCACCCCGGGCACCGACCTGCTGGCCATCACCCAATCCTCGTCCGCGACAAAGACCTTCGCCAAGTCCATTTCCGGCAATTCCTACGTCTACGACCGCCGCAACCCCACGGGCGCCGCGCTGGCCGCGCGGGAGGAGCGGGAAGCACGCTGCGCGGGCGGGCCGTCCGTGGGTTGAAAAGTTGTCGTGGCCCGTTGGTTTGCACTGTTGCTCGCCTGCCCATATTCCCGATGATTTTTTTCCTGGCCCCGGCGGTG